>Ga0335072_10013632_pt1 | contig 11574 bp, 11 predicted proteins | sample Lox_Sample_21_FD_206725 | JGI IMG/M metagenome (GOLD analysis project Ga0335072, IMG submission 206725) | Soil microbial communities from Loxahatchee National Wildlife Refuge, Florida, United States - Lox_Sample_2.1 | ecosystem: Environmental > Terrestrial > Soil > Wetlands | place: USA...
GGGGCCGTCGCGCACGACCCGGCCACCGTCGGCGATCTTCACCGGCACCTCGATCTGGCCGAGCTCGGGTCCAAGCAGCTCCCAGGCATGAGCGAGCCGCGCGGCGGACGTCTCGATCAGCCCGGCCAGGCCGTCGAGGCCGCCAGCAGCCGACGCGATCTCGCGCAGCCGCTCATCGTCGATCAGCTCGGCGTTGTCGTAGGACGGATGCCGGGCGGCCGCTATCTGTTCTGCCACCGACGCGATCGAGTCGTTGTTGGCCGCAACGTGCGCTGCGATCAGTGATGCGTCCCACCCCGTATCTGGCTGACTGAACCCACCCGCCCGGAGGGTGTCGGCAAAGACCCGGTAGGCCCCCTGAATCTCAGCACCGTCCATGGAGGGTAGTGTGGACGCTGCTACTTGACACCGTCAAGTAGCCGGTGCTGGCAAAATGCGGGCATGGCCGGCAGAGACGTCGCTCGCGCGCTGCTCGACGCGGTGGATGCCGCCCTGCGCGAGAACGCCGTAAGCTCGCTGTCGCTGCGCGACGTCGCGCGGCGGGCGGGCGTCTCGCACGCGTCGCCTGCACACTTCTTCGGCAACAAGGCCGGCCTGCTGACCGCATTTGCGGTACGCGGGTTCGACAGCCTTGCGGCGGTGGTCCTAGCCGAGGTCGTCGCGAGCAGACCCCAAGACGGGCCTTCCAAGCTCGCGGCAATCGGAAGGGGCTACGTCCGGTTCGCGATCGCGGAACCGCCGCTTTTCGAGGTGATGTTTCGCGCGGACGTGCTGGATGTGCGCGATCCGGCGCTGACTCACGCGACGCAGAGCGCATATGCGCTGCTCACCTCGACGGTCGAGCAGTGTGCCCAGGAAGGAGCGCTCACGGGCCACGACCCGGCGGTCGTGGCTATCGCGGCGTGGTCGATCGTCCACGGGCTGGCCAGCTTGTGGACGAGTGGCTGGCTGGCCGGCCGGTCCCCGGTCGACGATCCCAACGAACTGGCCGCCCTGGTGGGCGGCCTGTTCGTCGACGCCGTCGTGCGAGACCGCTAGTCCTGCGCGGGCGGTTACCGGACCGGGGTGGGCACCGGCTCCCAGTCGGGCCGCAGCGGCATGCCCGACTTCCCGTTCTCGCCGAGGCGTACACCGAGAACCTGATGCAGCTGGATCTGGTTGCGCTCGAAGCCGAGCTGTGACCCGGCCATGTACAGCCGCCAGACCCGTGCCGTGCCCTCGCCGACCTCGGCGACCGCCTCATCCCAGTGCTGGTCAAGATTCGCGCACCAGCCGGCCAGCGTCTTCGCGTAGTGCTCGCGCAGGTTCTCCTCATGACGGACCTCGAAGCCCGCGTCGTGCATCAGCGAGACCAGGTAGCCGGGCGCCTCCAGCTCGCCGTCGGGGAACACATACCGGTAGATGAACCCGTCGGGCCGCCTGGCGGGCTCCTTGTCGTCGATGCGGGTAATGCAATGGTTCAGCAGCCGTCCCTCCGGCTTCAGCTTGCCGCACAGGAACGCGAAGTAGCCGGGCAGCTGCGCCTTGCCGATGTGCTCGGTCAGCCCGATGGAGCTGACGGCGTCGAAGCCGGTCTCCGGCACGTCCCGGTAGTCGAGGTGCCGCACCTCGGCCAGGTCCGAAAGGCCCTGCTCCTCGATGGCCTTCTGGCCCCACAGCGCCTGCTGCTCGGACAGCGTGACGCCGAGCGCCTTGACGCCGTACTCGCGGGCGGCGTGCCGCACCATGCCGCCCCAGCCGCAGCCCACGTCGAGCAGCCGCATCCCCGGCTGCAGCGCCAGCTTGCGCGCGACCAGGTCGTGCTTGAACCACTGCGCCTCTTCCAGCGTGGCGTCCTCGCTCGGATAGCAGGCGCAGGTGTAGGCCATCGACGGGCCGAGCACCCACTCGTAGAACGTGTTGGAGACGTCGTAGTGGTGCGAGATCGCCGACGCGTCCCGGCCCTTGGAGTGCCGCCGGCCCGCTAGGGACCTGCGCCGCACGCGGACCTCCTGCGGCGGGGGCGGAATCCGCGGCAGCAGCACCCGCGGCCCCCCGAGCTCACGCAGCAGGGCCAGCCGCTCGGCGATGCTCACCTCCATCCGCTGCACGCTGGCCATCCGGGCCAGCGCCGTGTACATGTCGCCGTCCACGTCAAGGTGACCGGACACGTAGGCCCTGGCCAGGCCCATCGCACCGGGCGCCTGGGCCAGGTACCTGACCGCGGTCGGCGACTTGACCGCGATCCGCACCGAAGAACCCTCGGCCCCGGCCCGGCTTCCGTCGTAAGCCTGGAACTCCACGGGCGCCTCTGGGCCCGCGATCCGCTCGAACACGTCGGCAAGTGCCATAATCCGCTCTCCACGCTCTAACCGGCTATCCCGCTCAGATAGCCCGTGCCGCCCAACTCATCCGTTATTAAACGTTACGCACTTGTCATAGAGGCTGGCCAGCCGCCCGCCGCCGTCGTACTCGCGCTTGAGCTCGTCGTAGTCCGGGCCGTTGTACAGGGCCCAGAACTCCTCCTCGGAGTAGAACGACGTCGAGTACAGCCCCTTGCGCCCGCCGAGCGCGGTCACCTGGTCCTCGATCTTCCGGTTGTAGTAGCCGTTGGCAGCACCCGGCGGCAGCGCGACCGTGCCCCAGAAGCCAAAGTTCACGTAGACCTGGCCGGGATGCAGCGGGTACAGCGGCCAGGTCCGGTCACCCCGCAGCCGAAGCGGGCACATCCACACCGGGCTCATCCCGACCTGGCCGGAGAACCAGCGCAGGAACTCGGCGCCGCGCTCGACCGGAATCTCCACGTCCTGAATGACATCCTCGTGCGCCGGGCGCCCGCGCTTGGCGTTCAGCACCGCGGACAGGCCGTACCGACGATCGAGGGCCACCAGCTTGCGGTAGGTGTCAGAGCGGCGGTACCGGCGCGGCCAGGCCCGGCGGACCACCGGATTCTGCACCCCGAACGGCCGCGAGCACCAGAACCAGTCGGTGTCCCACCGCCACAGGTAGTCGCGGATGGTGAGGAAATCCTCCTGAGGGCCGCGGATCGACTGGTAGTAGATGCGTTCCCGGGTGTAGTCGCTCCGCCAGGGCGCCACCTCACTGAACGCGCCGACGGTCAGGTACATCTCGTCCAGGGCGAACGCCGTGCCGTCAACGAAGTCGGCCCGGTGCCCCTGGTAGCTGCCCTCCCGCGCGATCTGGGCGACCGCCGCCATGCAGGCCTCGGGCGTGCCGAAACGGAAGTGCCGCAGGTGCACATACGGCGTGACCGGCTCAAGCTCGATGGTGAGCGAGAGCGCGTAGCCCAGCGTGCCATAGGAGTTGGGAAAGCCGCGGTAGAGCGCGGCGTGCTCGCCACCCTCGGCTACGGTGACCACCCGGCCGTCGCCGGTGAGGATCTCCATCTCGGTCACGGACTCGTGCGGCATGCCGTTACGCAGCGAAGTGGATTCGATGCCCAGGCCGGTGACCGCGCCGCCGAGCGTGATCGTTTTGAGCTGCGGCACGACCAGCGGCATCAGGCCGTGGGCCAGGGTCGCGTCGGCCAGATCCTCATACGTCGTCATGCCGCCGACGACCGCCGTGCGTGATGCCGGATCGACGCGCAGCACGTGCCCGAACGCGGATACGTCAAGCCCGGCCGTCGGGGCACCCCCGGCGAACCGGAACAGGTTGGATGTGCGCTTGGCCAGCCGGACCCGCTGGCCAGGCGGAATCGCCGCGTAATCGCGCTGCAGCCGGGCCACCGCCGCCCGGTGCGCCGCCAGCGGAGGAGGCGATGTGCTGCGATTTCCCGTACCGGCGATGTCGGTCACACGGCCCTCCCCGAGGTCGCTGGTACCCAGGCCTCACAGCGAGAATGCTCGCAGGAGGCATTATGGGCAAGGTCTACTCTCACCTGGACGAACGGCTGAGGAAGTTTATCGCGCGTCAGTCGATGTTCTTCGTGGCCACGGCACCGTGCCTGTCGGCGGCCGGCGACGGCGGCCACGTCAACGTCTCGCCCAAGGGCTACCGGGACACCTTCGCCGTGCTCGGCCCGCTGACCGTGGCCTACGTCGACCTGACCGGCAGCGGCTCGGAGACCATCGCGCACCTGCGGCAGAACGGCCGGATAACTATCATGTTCTGCTCGTTCGGCAAACAGGCGAAGATACTGCGCATCTACGGCCGCGGCCGGGTGGTCCTGCCCGACAGCCCGGACTGGCCCGCGCTCGCTGCACGGTTTTCCTTGAACGGGACGGAAGGTGCCAACCGCCGCGACCGGCGGGCAATCATCGTGGTGGAAGCGGACCGCATCGCCGACTCCTGTGGCTACGCCGTGCCGCGCATGAAACTTACCGAAGAACGTGGCCTGCTCGAGGAACTCGCTGAGCGCAAGTCACCCGAGGAGCTCACCGCTTATCGCGCCGAGAAGAACGCGGTCAGCATCGACGGGCTGCCCTCCCTCGACTGATCCCCGCCGCCGGTGATGCGCGCGACCTCGGTGTAAGCACTGTCATCCTTTCGCTGGGTGCTGACAATTCCTTGACCGGCGGCTTCGGCGCTGGGCGCGGGCGGCCGCCTAGAGTGGGCGGCATGCGGATCGCGCTGATCAACTCCGGGATCGGGCTGCTCGCCGCAGCCGCTGAGGTGCACCGGCTCCGCCCCGACGCGGACCTGGTGCTGGCCATGGATCCGGACGGGATGCCATGGGGACCGCGCACGCCCGATGACATCGCCCAGCGGTCGCTGGCCTGCGCCAGGGCCGCCGTCGCGTTCCAGCCGGACGTGCTCGTGTTCGCCTGCAACACCGGCACCGTGCACGCGCTCCCGGCGCTGCGGGCCGAGTTCGAGCCCCGCATCCCGGTCGTCGGCACGGTTCCGGCGATCAAGCCCGCCGCGGCGTTCAGCGACTCGGTGGCGATCTGGGCGACCGTGGCCACCACGGCCAGCGCCTATCAGCGCCAGCTCATCGCCGACTTCGCCGGTTCGGCGCGGGTCACCCCGATCGCCTGCCCTGGCCTGGCCGACGCGGTCGACGCCGGGGACGAAGCGGCCGCCCGAGCCGCCGTGGCCGACGCGGCCTCGCGCACCCCGGCCGACTGCGGCGCGGTTGTGCTCGGCTGCACCGAGTACGAGCTCGCGGCCGACCTGATCGGCGCCGCGCTGCCCGCCGCGGCCCTGTTCCGCTCGGCGGCCGCCGTCGCCGCGCAGGCCCTGCGCCGCGCCGCGGCGGCCAGCACCGACGCCGGGCCGCCTCCAGTGCCGTCCCGGGCCGCAACCGTGCGGGTGCTGCTCAGCGGCAGGCAGGCCGGTCTGCCTGAGGCGGCGCTGCGCTACATCGAGGGCCGTTTGCTGGCCGACTTCGTCGCCTCCGGCGAACGGCGCGACGGCGAACCCCCGGCCGACGATGAGGCCACCCGGCCGGTGCCGCCACGTTCGGTCCCCGCGTAGCTGGCCTCGACCTCCTCCGGCGTCATCGGCAGCCGTGCGGCGGACGGGGGCAGGCCCGCGTCAAGGGCCTGCCCGAGCAGGTGCGCCATCGAGTACTCGGGGTCGGCGGCCAGTGCCCGCTCGATCGCGACGTTCGCCAGGGCCCCTTCGCCGGACTGCCATGCGGTGAACGCCAGCAGGGATGCTGGCGCCGGCACGTACGGTTCGCACGCGTGCCGGACCACGTCGGTCCACAGCCGCCGGTGCTCCACGCGGTGCCTGGGGTCCATCCGGGCCCAGGCGTCGTCACGCACTCGCAGGTCCGCGATTGTCACCGAGAGCCAGGCCAGCTGGTCGTGGTCGGTGATCTGGCCCCCGCGGCGGTAGATGCCGATCGCCAGGCGGACCGCCTCCCGGCCGGCCTCAACCACCGGCCACAGGCTGCCCGGAGCGGGGGACGGCGCGCTCTCCGGCGCCGGGGACGACGCATTGCGTGGCGCACAGGACGGCGCGATCAGCTCCTCGGCCCGGAGCAGCGCGCGCTCCGTGGCCTGGCGCATCGACTCGGCGGAAAGTCCGGTAAGCGGCGCCAGGGTGGCAGCCAGCGACGCCCGGCCGGGTAGGGCCGGCATCCCGGCCGCAGCCAGCGCGGCCACGGCCGGGTGCCCCGACACGTCGAACGGGACGCCGTCCGCCGGGCAGCAGCCCGGGTTCGTGCAGAGGTAGGAGAAATAGCGGCCGTCCTGCACCCGCAGCAGGTCGCGCAGCGCGATCCCGGCACCGCGCAAGCCCGCCCTGAGCGGCTCGGCGACCGGCGTGACCAGCGTTCCTGCCCCATATCCGGCGGCAATCGCCGTCTTGATCCGCCTCTTCTTGAACACCGCGATCGCGTGTTCGGCGATCTCCTGCGATCTTGCGGGGTCCGGAGGGTCCGGCAGGTCGTAGCGGAAGGCGAGCACGACCCGCCCGCGCTGGGCGTCAAGCCCGACGACGACCATGCTCTGACTGGGATGGAATCCCAGCAAGTGGGGGACGACGGCGAGGAAGCCGGCCACAGAACTGAGCCTGATCCTTGGCACCTCGCGGGCTGACTGGCTGTTTGTGTGCGGGGTCTTGTCACCCGCGGGCTTGCTTGTCATTTGGCCAGGCTGCGTCGGGCGGGCCGGCGGGCACGACGTGATTAACCCCGGGGCTGTGCACAACGAATTCTGTCCACAGCCTGCTTAATCAGGTTGAAAAGATCGTGAGCTGGGCGCTCACATCACGCGAGACCCCACACTCCGGTCAAGTCTTGAACAACTACTATTGTCATGACCTGCTCGGCATATCTGTCATGGACCGGGAGGGACTTGGTCCACCACGAGGGGGGTTTGACGCCATGAGGCGATGGATCTTGGCCTCTTGCCTGGTTCTCATAGCCGCGCTTGGGGTGCTGGTTCCAGCCTCAGCGCAGGCTAGCAGCGTGGCTCGTGGCCAGCTCACCAGCGGGAAGCCGGTGACGGCGACCATTTCGACGTCCGGCCAGCAGGCCGAGTACACCTTCGCCGCCACGGCGAAGAAGAACGTAACGTTCAACGTGACGCACTTCGACTTCACCGGCAACGGCCCCGTCGAGGTCTTCCTGGAATTCTATGAGCCCGGCAGCAGCAGCGCCTTTAACACGTGCGACTTCACCGGCAACAGCTTCTGCAACTTCACCGCGCCGACCGGCGGCACCTGGTCGGTCGCGCTGGTCCCCTACGCAGGAACTGTCGGCAGCCTGAACCTGACGTTCGCCAACAATGTGCCCACCAAGGCACTGACGGTCGGCACACCGGTAACTACCACGCTCAAATTCGAGGGCCAGGAAGCCGGATACACCTTCGCCGCCACGGCGGACAAGACCGCCACATTTGACGTGACGCACTTCGACTTCACCGGCAACGGCCCCGTCGATGTCTTCCTGGAATTCTATGAGCCCGGCAGCAGCACCTCCTACACCACATGCGACATCGTCGGTAACACCACCTGCGCGGTCAAGCCGCCAGTCGGTGGCACCTGGTCAATCGCGCTGGTCCCGTACGCGGCGACTGTTGGCAGCCTCACGCTCACGACGAAGTGACCGGAGCGTCCCGGCCGCGCGGCGTCCGCGGAACGGTCAGAGCAGGCGCCCGCGCAAGGCGCCGATGCCGGCACCGGAGACTCCAGCGGCGGCCAGGTACCCGGGCACGTCGAGGCCGCGGACCAGGCTGGTGATCGTTTCGCTGACCGTCGTTCCTCGTGATTTCAGCTGCCCGCGGACGTCCAGCTCGTCCACCTCGAGGCCGAGAGCGGCGTACAGGGGCGCCAGCTGGCCCAGGGTCAGCTCGTAGTCTGCGACGATCGCCTCCGGTGTGACGTCGGCCAGGGCGAGCAGCAGGAGACTTATCAGCCCGGTGCGGTCGCGCCCGCCCCCGCAATGGAAGATGACGCCGCCCGGCATCCGGGCGATCGCGGAGAGGGCCGCGGCGACGCGCTCCGGCTTGGCCTCGAGGAAGGGACGGTAATACAGCGGCGTGCCGTTCAGCCCTTCCCCGTTGAGGCGGCGCCACAGACCGAGGTCTTCGACGTCGTCGAGGGGTATCAGGATGGACTGGAGGCCGGCCGGCCGGGCGGCCTCCGCGCGGGCCGCGGGCACGGCGAAGCTCCCCGCGCCCACGGTGGCCGCGGGCCGGGAGCCGGGCTCAACCTCATCAGGGTTGCGCAGGTCAAGGACAACGCGGACGCCGGCGTCGAGTGCCTGTTCCCATCCGGAGGCGGTGACGAACCGCGTATCGGCTGATCTGATCAGCCGGCCGTACCGGGTCGAGCCCCCGGTAACGGTCGGCAGCCCGCCAAGATCCCGCGCGTTGTAGAAGCCCTCCCACCGAATTACCCGGTCGCTGAACATGGCCACCCATCCAAGGCACTCTCTTCACGCGGCTGACAGCCGCCACTCATCCAGACGAAACCCCGAGATTAGCGTGGGCTGCCGCCAGTCGGGCCGCAGCAGCCCGGGTGATCCGGCGACTGCGCGGTGTCACACTGGCCGTCACGGCGGTGCTTAGGTGACGGAGAGGATGGGAATGGAAGCTGACTTCGTGACCAAGCTGCGATCGTCACCGCCGCAGGCCTCGTGCGGGGCGTTCGAGCAGTTCTTCCGCGAGCAGTATCCCGCGGTCGTGCGCATCGCCTTCGGCGTTGTGGGCGACGCGCAGACGGCCCAGGACGTCGCCCAGGACGTCTTCATCAGCGCATTCAAGCGGTTCGGAGATCCTGGGGAGTCGGATCACGCCCGAGCCTGGGTGCGGGTGGCGGCGGCCCATATGGCCTTGAACACCATCCGCGGTGAGCGCCGGCGTGACCGCCGTCAGCAGGTTTCCGGCATCGCGGTGCCGCCCGCCGGGCCCGAGGAGATCGTGCTGGACCGGGAATCCCGGATCGAGGTCAGGCGGGCACTGCGTCGTCTGCCCCGCAAGGCTGCGACCGTCCTCGTGCTCCGGCACAACGGCCTGAGCTACGCCGAGGTGGCTGAGGCCATGAACGTAAAGGTGGGGCACGTCGGCACGATGCTCCGCCGAGCTGAATCCGCGCTACGCAAGGAGCTGCAGAATGCACCACGTACCTAGCCCGGAACTGCGCCGGCTGGTAGACGAGCCCCTGGCCGTGCCCGACCGGGCCCGGCGCCACCTGGCCGACTGCGACCGCTGCCAGGCCGAGAGCAGCCAGGTAGCCGGGGACGCGGCGCTGGCCGCAAGTGTGCTCAGCGCACCCGCGGAGCTTTCCGATATCGACCTGGAGTGGATCCTGCTGCAGGACCGCCTCGCGGCACCGGGTACGGCTCAGCGTCCGGCCGGCCGCGCGCGCGGGCGCATGCCGCGGCGCCTGACCCACATCTCGGTCGGCGCCGGGACCGCGGTGGTGGCCGGTGTGCTGGCCGTGGGAGCAGCGGCCGCCGCGGTACTGAACACGGTCTACGCGCCGACCCGAGTGGCGCCGGTGCAGGTTAACGCGGGTGACCTTCGCGCGATCGAGAACGTCACCGGCCTCGGCACCGGCCAGCTTTCGGCCTCCGGCTCCCGGCAGCTCACCTTCGGCGAGGTGAGCTGGACCACGGCGGGTGGCCCCCAGCAGGTGAGCTCGATCGCGCGCGCCAGCGCCATCACCGGCCTGGCCTTTCCCACTCCGGGCACGCTGCCGGGCGGTGTCGGCGCGATCAGCCAGATCATGGCCCAGCCACAGGTGACGGCGACGATCCGGTTCAGCCAGAACGCCGGCGCTGGGGTTGCCGGAAGCACGCTGGAGGTCACCGCTGGGCCGGCCATTGCCGTCCAGTACGGCGGCGCGACAGGCGGCAGCAACCTGCCCACGCTCGCCATCGTCGCCGCGCGGCGGCCAGTTGCCTCCTCGACCGGCGCCACGGCAAGCCAGCTCGAGACGTTCCTGCTGTCGCGGCCCGGCCTGCCGGCCGGTCTGGTCCAGGAACTCCGGCTGCTCGGCAAGCCCGGCGGCATCTTGCCGATACCGGTCCCGTCCGGGATGTGGGAGCAGCTGCAGGACGTCGGCGGGGTACCGGCGGTGCTCATCACCGACCCCAGCGCGTTCGCGTCCGCGGTGATCTGGGAGGGCCACGACGGGGTGGTGCACGCGGTCGGCGGCCTGCTGGACAAGGGGGATGCGCTCAATGTCGCCCGCCAGGTCGGCTGAGCACGTGGCCGTGCCCGGCCTCGGCACGAATGGCCCCGGCGTCTGTGCACAGGCGCCGGGGTCCCCGGCCATCCACACGATCGAGCTGAGCAAGCGCTACCGGAACACGGTCGCGCTGGCCGGGCTGTCGATGACCGTAGCGCGCGGCGAGGTTTTCGGGTTCCTCGGCCCGAATGGAGCGGGCAAGACCACCGCGGTCAAGCTGCTGCTCGGGCTGGCCCGGCCGACCGGTGGCGAGGCCATGGTCCTGGGCGCGCTGGCCGGGGACCTGGAGACCCGGCGGCAGATCGGCTACCTGCCGGAACTGTTCCGCTTCCAGAGCTGGCTGACCGCACGCGAGGTGCTGGTCCTGCACTGCAGGCTGATGCGGATGCCCCGGGCGGCCTGGGCAGCCGCGGCCGATGAGGCGCTGCGGCTGGTCGGCCTGTCCGGCCGCGGCGATGACCGGGTCGGCACGTTCTCCAAGGGCATGCAGCAGCGTCTCGGCCTCGGGGTGGCCCTGCTTGGTGAGCCTGCGCTGGTGGTGCTGGACGAGCCGACCAGCGCCCTGGATCCGGTGGGGCGGCATCAGGTTCGCGTGATCATCCGCGAGCTGCGTGACCGCGGCACCACGGTCTTCCTCAACACCCACCTGCTCGAGGAGGCCGAGCACGTCTGCGACCGGGTGACGATCATCAGCAAGGGCCGCTCCCTCGCCACCGGGACGCTGGCCGACCTGAAGGTCCGCCGGCCCAGCGCCCGGCTGCGGGTGACCGACCTGCCCGGCGGCTGGTGGCAGCGGCTGGCCAACTTCGGCCGCTGGACGGAGGAGGGGGACTGGCTGCTGGTCGAGGAGATGGCGGCCGGGCGGGTGCCGGAGCTGGTGGCCGCGATCGTGGCGCTCGGCGGCCGGGTCGAGGCCGTCATACCCGAGCACCAGAGCCTGGAAGAGAGCTTTCTCAAGCTGCTGGGGGAAACATGAGCGTCGTGCCGGAGGTGCGCACATGAACGTCGTGCCGGAGGTGCGCACATGAACGCCCTGCCGGAGGTGCGCGGATGAGCGCGATCCTGACCATCGCATCGCTCACCGTGCGGGAGGCGGTGCGGCGCCGGCTCGTGGCCGCGTTCGCGTTCATATCGGTCGTGCTGGTCGGCCTGAGCGGCTGGGGCTTCTACAAGCTGAGTCACGGCTCCGGGTTCACCTCGGGCGAGACGAACCTGGCGCTGCCGCAGGCGGTCGTGCTGTTCATGTTCATGTTCAGCTTCGTGGTCGCGCTCAGCGCATCGGCCGTCGCCTCGCTGGCGGTCTCCGGCGAGATCGACTCGGGCGTGCTGCAGACCATGGTGGCCCGTCCCATCCGGCGCAGCGACGTGCTGCTCGGGAAGTGGCTCGGGCTGGCCGGCCTGCTCGCCGCCTACACCGCGATCGTGTCCGGCCTGCAGGTCGGCGTCGTGTACTGGAGCAGCGGGTTCCTCGCGCCTGACCCGGCCGCG
>Ga0335072_10013633_pt1 | contig 11573 bp, 14 predicted proteins | sample Lox_Sample_21_FD_206725 | JGI IMG/M metagenome (GOLD analysis project Ga0335072, IMG submission 206725) | Soil microbial communities from Loxahatchee National Wildlife Refuge, Florida, United States - Lox_Sample_2.1 | ecosystem: Environmental > Terrestrial > Soil > Wetlands | place: USA...
TGCACAGCACATGGCTCGAGATCGGCCAGGACGACGGTGCTTACGGCGCCTTCGGCCCGCTCGGCGGCGAGATCGATGGGCTCGCCGCCGGTCACCCGCTGGGAACGGCCGACCCCGGTTTCACCGGCCTGCACAGGGTCGAGTTCGACCTCTGGACCAAGCACAGCCTGGCGGCCGCCGCGAGCGACACCGCCAGACTCCGGCAGCTCCTCGGGCAGCTGATGAAGGCCCCGCTGTCAAGCTACCTCCCCGCGACCGCCACCGGTATCGGCAACTGGCTGCTCCGGCCGCATGAGGTGCTCGAGGACGCACTCCGCGACTCGCTGACGGCCAATGACAACTACGGCAGCGGCACTGACCTCGCCTCGATGACCGCGGACATCGCCGCCGTACGGACGATGCTGGCCGAGCTCAAGCCGTCGATCGACCCGGTCGCCCCTCACCTCGTGGCCAACGCGAGCGCCGAACTCGACTCGCTGACGCGGGCGATCCAGGCGACCCGCGTCAATGGCGCGTGGATACCGGTTGCCGACCTGGCAGCGAGGCAGCGCGAGCAGATCGACGCCGACGCGGGGGCGGCGGCCGAGACGCTCGCGCCGATCCCGGACCTGCTGACGAGCACGGGATCGAATCAACCCAACACCTGACGAGCCGGAGGAGCCGCATGGGCGCGAACGGACACGGAACTCGCCGAGAGACGGTCGGATTCATCGGCCTCGGGCGCATGGGCTGGCCGATGGCCACCAATCTCGCTGTGGCCGGCTATGAGTTGATCGTCCGGGACGCGGATCGGGACGTCGAGGTCCGGTTCGCGGATCAGACCGGCGCCGTCGCGGCGCGGGAGGCGAGCGCGTTCGCGGCCGCGGGGGTGGTGATAACCATGCTGCCCGACGGCCGCATCGTGCAGGACGCGGTGCTCGGCGACGGGATCGCGGACGCGCTGGCGGGCGGGTCGGTGGTCGTCGACATGAGCTCCTCGAGCCCGCGCGACACCCGCGAGCTCGGTCGCGAGCTCGTTGAGCGGTCGGTCGCTCTGGTCGACGCGCCGGTGTCGGGTGGAGTCGCGCGTGCGACCGACGGGACGCTCGCGATCATGGCCGGCGCCGACGACGATGCCGCGCTCGAGCGAGTGATGCCGGTTCTGGCGGTGCTCGGGCGTCGCACGTTCCGCACCGGGCCGCTCGGGTCGGGCCACGCGATGAAGGCGCTCAACAACTTCTGTGCCGCCGCCGGCTACGCCGCGCTCGCCGAGGCGCTCGTGCTCGGGCGCAGCTTCGGCCTGGAGCCTTCGACGATGGTGGAGATCGTCAACAGCTCGACCGGACGTAGCTTCTGCTCAGACGTTGTGTTTCCGGACGAGGTCGTGACCGGTCGCTATGACACCGGCTTCGCGCTCGGTCTGCTCGCCAAGGACGTGACGATCGCGGCCGGCATCGCCGAAGGCGCGGACGTCGCGGCGCCGGTGTGTGAGCTCGTGCAGCGGCGATGGGCAGAGGCCGCGGATGCACTCGGGTTCGCCGCCGACCACTCGGTGGCGCACAAGCAATGGTGGGACGTCGACCTGTCTGACGCGACGGGGGATCGGGACGCCTGATGACACGATGGTCGCAGTGCATTCCGGGCCCGACGACACGTTCGAGGTCGTAAGCGGGCTAGCTGAGGTCGTGACGCTCGTCGTCAGCCCGGGCCACCGGTCAGGCGGCGTCGGGCCGGCGCTGCTCGGAGCCACCGAGCAGATCGCCGGTGACCATGGGTTCGACACGGTCAAGATCGCGGTCATGAGTGGCAACGCGCGGGCGCTGCGGTTCTACGAGGCGAACGGCTATGGGGTGGCTGAGCACGTGCTATACCGCCGCCTCGGCGAGCACTGACTCGGTCTCGGCGATCTCGGGGGCTGACTCGGGCTCCTCGCGGGCGCGCATCGGCAGCGTGAACGTGAGCAGCGCGAGCACCGGCATCGTCGCTAGCTCGACGAGCAGGCAGTGGCTGAGCGCGGTCACGAACCCCTCGTGGGCGAGCGTGCTGAAGAAGATCGTGCCGATGCCGGCGACCCCGACCGCTCCCGCGAGTTGCTGCATCGCGTTGAGGACGCCGGACGCGGATCCGACCTCGTGGTCGGCGACCGACGCGAGGATGAAGTCGAACAGCGGGGAGACCATCATCCCGATCCCGATCCCGACGAGCAGCTCAGGTCCCACGATCGCGAACGAGGTCGTGTCGAGGCCGTGGGCCAGGATCACCTGCCGCAGCCACCACACACCGCCGGCGGCGACGACGGCAGCGATCTGAAGCGTCGTGCGACCGAGCCGCGGTGCGAGCACGGCGGCGGCGAGCACCGCGCCGGCTGCGGTGCCGGCGGCGAACGGCGCGAGCGTCAGGCCGGCGTGGATCGCCGAGAAGTGCATGCCGAACTGCATGAACAGCGTGAGCACGAGCATCGTGCCGAGCATCCCGGCGAAGAACACGACGATCATCGAGATCCCCGCGGTGTAGGCGCGATGGCTGAAGATGCTCGCCTCGACCAGCGGGTCGCCACCCCGGCGACGCACCCGCCGGGTCCACGCCACCAGCGCCCCGAACGAGAGCGCGCTCGCCGCGACCATCAGATACGTCCACGCCGGCCATCCGGCCTCGCGTCCCTGGATCAGCGGGTAGATCAGCAGCCCCATGCCGAGGGCGGCGAGCCCGGTGCCGACCAGATCAAGGCGCGGCGTGGGGATGGCCTTGGACTCGGGGATCAGTCGCGCGGCGCCGATCGCCGCGATCAGGCCGAGCGGCAGGTTCACGAAGAAGATCAGCCGCCATCCGCTCCCGAACAGGTTGGCGTCGACGAGCGCGCCGCCGATGATCGGACCTAGTACCGCCGACAGCCCGATGACCGGCCCGAACACCGCAAACGCCGACTGCTGCTCGGAGGGCGCGAACGTGTCGCGGATGATTCCGAACCCCTGGGGGATGAGCAGCGCCGCGGCGCCGCCCTGTGCGAGCCGGCACGCGATCAGCATCTCCGGCGATACCGCGAATGCGCAGGCCACCGACGCGATCACGAATCCGATCGCGCCGAGCACGAACAGGCGCTTGCGGCCGTAGATGTCGCCGAGCCGGCCGCCGGTGATCAGCCCGATCGCGAACGCGAGCGCGTAGCCGCCGATCATCCACTGCAGCGCGGAGGTGCTGCTGTGCAGATCGGTGCGGATCGTCGGCGCCGCGACGTTGACGATCGTGCCGTCGAGCAGATCCATGCACTCGGCGGCAAGCACCAGCGCGAGGATCGCCCACTTGCGAGGGTGGCTGATCCGGGTTGACATTTCTCAATCTCCTGGTTTGGCGAATGGTGTTAGCGAATAGAATTCCGAACAGTGTTCGTTCAACGAACGGTGTTATACGCTATGTCCGTGAGCGCGTCAAGAGAAACCCCGAAATCTCGTTCGTCCGCCCCCAAGCCGGCCGGCCAATCGGCGACCGAGGCGGCCGGCGCCGCCAGTGCGGCGCTGCCCCCGCCGCCGCGGTTCCCGAGGCCTAGCAAGCGTCCGACGCGACGCACGGCGCTGACGGTGGAGGCGATCGTCGCGGCGTCGATCGAGGTGCTCGACGAGGCCGGCGTCGCCGGTCTGTCGATGCGCCGCGTAGCCGACCAGCTCGGAACCGGGGCGGCCTCTCTGTACGCGCACGTGTCCGGCAAGGACGAGCTGCTCGAGCTCGTGTTCGACGAACTCGTCGGGCAGGTGCCCCTCCCGGAGCCCGATCCGGCGATCTGGCGCGACCAGGTGCGCCAGATGCTCCGAGACCTGCGGGCCGTGCTGATCTCACACCGCGACGCGGCGCTCGCCGGTCTGGGGCGGATCCCCACGACGCCGAAGGCGCTGGTCGCCGCCGAGCGGCTCGCCGCGACGCTGCGTGCGGGAGGGCTGTCCGACCGTGTGATCGCGCTCGGCCTCGATCAGCTCACGCTGTACGTCTCCGCGGAGGCATTCGAGACCGGGCTGATGGAGTACGGCGCGAACCCCGAGGACGTCCAGCGCTACTACGAGGACGTCCATGCCTTCTACATGCGGCTGCCCGCCGACCGGTTCCCGGTCCTGGCCTCGGTCGTCGACGACATCACCGGCCCGGACGGCGACGAGCGGTTCGAATTCGGGCTGGACCTGCTGATCGCCGGCCTCGAGGCGCTGAGCGCCGGGACCAGCTGATGCCCTCGGCGCTCGGCGGACTCAGGGTCCTCGACTTCTCGCGCGTGCTCGCGGGCCCGCTGGCGACGATGGTCCTCGGCGACCTCGGCGCGAAGGTGACGAAGATCGAGCCGCCGGCCGGCGACGACACGCGCCAGTGGGGGCCACCGTATGACGAGGCGGGGGACGCGACGTACTTCCAGTCGGTCAACCGAAACAAGGACACGGTCGTGCTCGATCTCACCGACCCGAACGATCTGGCTCGGGCAAAGCGGATGGCCGCCGACGCCGATGTGTTTGTGGAGAACTTCCGCCCTGGCGTGACCGAACGGTTCGGGCTCGACTACGAGTCGCTGCGGGAGACGAACCCAGGCCTCATCTACTGCTCGATCACCGGCTTCGGCGCCGGCAAGGGCGCGGCGCTGCCGGGCTATGACCTTCTCGTCCAGGCGCTCGGTGGCCTGATGAGCATCACCGGTACGCCGGACGGAGAACCGCAGAAGGTCGGCGTCGCGCTGGTCGATGTGCTGGCCGGCCTGTTCTCGACGATCGGGATCCTGGCCGCGCTCGAGCACCGGCACGAGTCCGGGGAGGGCCAGCTGGTCGAGGTCGACCTGCTGTCAGCGCTGCTCGCCGGGCTGGTCAACCAGGCGTCGGCATATACGGTCGCCGGCGTGATCCCCGGGCGGATGGGCAACGCGCATCCGAGCATCACCCCGTACGAGCCGCTCCGATGCGCCGATGGCGAGCTCGTGGTCGCGGTCGGCAACGACCGTCAGTTCGGCGCGCTGTGCGAGGCGCTCGGCGCCCCCGAGCTGGCGAGCGATCAGCGGTTTGCCGACAACAAGGCGCGCGTCGCCAATCGCCAGGCGATGCGCGCGGCGCTCGAGGAGCGGCTCGCCACCCGATCGGCCGGCGCCTGGGCCGAGGTACTGACCGCCGCGCGTGTCCCGGCCGGCGTCGTCAACGACATCGGCGCCGCGTTCGAGCTGGCACGCGGGCTTGGACTCGAGCCGGTCGTGAGCATCGGGCGCGAGGACGGGACGACGATCGAGCTCGTCCGGAACCCGATCAGGTTGTCGGCGACGCCGGCGAGCTACCGGTCGGCGCCGCCTCGGTTCCCGTCCCCCGGTCCCTAGTGCGAACCGGCTAGGCCGATCGTCCGCAACTTCGATTGGTACGGACGGTTACACCCGATACGGGCCGGGGTAATGCTGAAATCGCAAGGAAAAGCGCCATTACAGGAGGAGTCCGCGTGCCAAGTTCAGTTCGTCGTTTCTCGTTGCTGTTGGGGGTAGCCCTGTGTGGGATCCTCGCCGGTCCGATCGCAATCGCTTCGGCGAGCGATAACTCGATCCGCACGACGCTCAACAGCTACGCCGGCAAGATTGTCAAGGACGAGAACGCGGTCCGGAACGGGCTGAACGGTTATCCCCAGGGGAGGGTCAAGCCGCTCGTCCACGCCCTGACCCACGAGATCGGCGATCTGCATTCGCTGAAGTCGAAGCTCTCGCACGAACGCGCCTCGTCCTCGGCGGGCGCCAAGGGCAAGAAGGACATCGTCAAGGGCCTGACCCTGATCGCCAACGCCTACGGCGCGCTCCGCAACGATGTCAAGGCCGCCAACGGCGGCCCGGTTCCGGCGTCCAAGGTCAACGCCGCCGTGAGCACGGACAAGAAGGGCCGCAAGAAGCTTCTGGCGGGGCTGAAGCTGCTCGGCGGGTGATCGTCTGATCGGGCGGGCTCCGGGGGCCGCGCGGCAATGCGGTTCCGGGCGCCCGTCTTCGATGACGCCCGAGCGGTCCTCGAGCTTCTGCTGGCGCGGGAGTCTGCCGATGTCGGCATGCCCGACGATACGCTCGAGGAGGTCCTCGACGAATGGCGTGCGAGCGATGTCGACCTCGCCGCCGACGCCCGCGTGGTGGAGGCTGGAGACCGCGCGATCGTCGGCTACGTCCTCGTGCGGCGGTCGGGGACGCTGGCGGTCGTCCACCCCGATCACGAGGGCGCGGGCATCGGGAGGCGCCTGCTCGATTGGGCCGAGCATCGCGAGCGCGAACGCGGCCGCAACCGGCACCGCCAGTGGGCGGCGGCGGGCAACGAGCGGGCGCGGGCCCTGTTGACCGGCGCCGGCTACGGCGTCGCGCGCAGCTACTGGCGGATGGAGCGCACGCTAGACGACCTCGGGGCGGATGCGCCGCCGCCGGCGGGCGTCCGGCTGCGCGCGGTCGATGTCGCCCGTGACGCCGTCCCGTTGCATACGCTCGACGCCCGCAGTTTCGCGGCCAACCCGGGCTCCACCCCGGAATCCCCGCGCGAATTCCGCGAGGAGCACCTCGAGGCCCATGCATTCGATGCGTCGCTCAGCCGGGTCGCCGTGCACGGTGAGGAGGTCGCGGGCTTCCTACTCGCGCAACGATGGGAGGACGAGGCGGTCGGCTTCGTCGACGTCCTGGCGGTGGACCCGGATCACCAGGGACGCGGCATCGGGACCGCGCTGCTGAGCAGCGCGTTGGCCGCATTCGCGTCCTCGGGACTGCGAGCGGCACAGCTCGGCGTCGACTCCGACAACCCGCGGGCGTTGCGGATCTATCAGCGCGCTGGGATGACCGTGCTGTTCCAGTACGACGTCTACGAACGACCGACGGTCGCGTGACGACCTGAGCGACAATTGACGAGCTCGCCAATGGCCGACCTCGACACACACACTGACACCTCTGGCGCCACCGGCTCATGGTTTCCCGTCCCGGAAGAGGCCGAGCTGCCGTCCGGCCTGCAGGGGCTGTTCGCGAAGGCACGCGAGCGACTCGGGTTCGTCCCGAACGTATTTCGCGTGTACGCGTTCCGGCCCGAGCGCCTCAGCGCCTGGTTCGCGCATTTCCGTCAGCTGCACGAGCCGACCGAGCACCTGAGCGCGGCCGACCGAGAGATGATCGCGGTGGTCGTCAGCTCGGCCAACGGCTGCCTGTACTGCCTCGTCGCCCACGGCGCCGCGCTCCGCGAGCAGCTTGGCGACCCCGTCCTCGGCGAGCGCATCTCGTACGACTGGCGCCGGGCCGACCTCGATCCTCGACGGACCGCGATCTGCGCGTACGCCGAGAAGCTGACGTTGCGTCCGCGCGAGGTGACGCGGGACGACCTGCAGACGCTGCTCGATGTCGGCCTGACGCTCGAGGAGGCGTGGGACGTGGCCGAGATCGGCGCGATGTACAACCTGACCAACCGCATGGCGATGGCGACGAACATGCTGCCCAACGAGGAGTACAGCGCCCAGGCCCGGCCCGGCTGAGCGCGGTCCGACGGTCGCGCCCGCGGTCTTGACATGTGACCATATGGTCACCTATCATAGTGGCAATGGATGACGTGTTCAGAGCCCTCGCTGACCCCACACGTCGCAGCCTTCTCGACGAGCTCTTCAGGGACGACGGGCAGACGCTCAGCGCGCTCGAGCAGCGGCTGCCGATGACGCGGTTCGGGGTGATGAAGCACCTGAAGGTGCTCGAGGAGGCGGGTCTCGTCGTCACGCGCCGGCGCGGGCGGGAGAAGCTCCACTTCCTGAACACGGTTCCGATTCGGCTCGTCCACGACCGGTGGGTGAGCAAGTACGCAGAACCGTGGGCGGCGACGCTCACCGGCCTCAAGAGCGAACTGGAGGACAGGACGATGGAAAAGGTGTTCGAGATCTACATCAAGACGAGCCCCGAGCGCCTCTGGGAGGCGATCACGGACTCCGAGATGCGGCGCAAGTACAACTTCGGCGTCGGCGTCGCGTCCGATTGGACGAACGGTTCTCGCTATACGGGTGATGCGCCCGGTATGCCCGGCCCGATCCTCGACGGTGAGAACCTCGAGGTCGACCCGCCGCGGCGGCTCGTACAGAGCTTCAACGCGCGCTGGAACGACGACGTCAAGGCCGAGGGAACCTCGCGGGTGACGTGGGAGATCGAGCAGGTGGCCGATTCGTGCCGGCTGACCGTGATCCATGATCAGCTGCGCGAGGGCGCCAACGGCGAGCTTTATGGCGGCTGGCCGATGATCCTGTCAGGTCTGAAGACGTTGCTGGAGACCGGCGAGACGCTGACTACACCGGGCTCGCTGGCCTATGTGGGGGGCGGGTCGGCGGCGCCGGTGGCGTGAGCGCTCAGCTCGTGGCGGGGAAGCCCGTCGGCGGGTAGGTCGTAGTAGTCGCCGGCCTGGGAGACGTACCAATGGGCGGTCACGCGGAGACCGGTGTGGCCGTCCAGCGTCCCGGCGGCGATGCTGATCATCGGCCGGCCCGGCGCGTCCCAGAACAGACTCGACCCGCACTCGGCGCAGAACCCGCGCCGCGCACGCGCGTCGCTGTTCGGGCTATCGATCCACTTGAGGCCCGCCTCCTCGACGAGCACGAGATCCTCACGCTTGGCGGCCGTGCAAGCCGAGGCATGGCCGTGCCACCGGCGGCACTCCTCGCAGTGGCAGATCAGCACGTCGCGCAGCGGACCGTTGACCTCATACCTGACCGCTCCGCACAGGCATCGTCCCGTGGCCATCGTCCCACCTTCCGGGGTCGCAATAATCCGCTGATGGCGTACGACGAGGATCTCGCCGACCGCATCCGCGCGCTGCTCGCGACGGATCATGACGTGGTCGAGAAGAAGATGTTCGGGGGACTCGCGTTCCTGATCAGCGGGAACATGTCGGTCAGCGCCAGCGGGCAGGGCGGCATGTTGCTTCGGTGCGACCCCGATGACACCGACGCGCTGGTCCGCGAGCCCCACGCGGCGCGCTTCGAGATGCGCGGCAGGGCGATGGACGGGTGGCTGCGGGTCGAGTCCGAGGGTCTGGAAGGCGAGTCCGAGCTGAAGCGGTGGGTCGGCGTGGGCGTGGACTACGCACGGAGCCTCCCGCCGAAGCAGAAGGGTTAGGCGCCGCATGCTGGTGACCCGCCGGCAGGGCGGGCTATGCCTGATCACTCATCCCGAGCACGGGCGCGTCGCGGGGGAGCTGTGCCGGCGCTGGGGTAACGAGCAGTTCGAGGCGCCGGCGCATCACACGGCACTGATCGCCGCGGCGACCCATCACGACGATGGTTGGTATGAGCTCGACGGCCGCCCGTCGTTCAACGCCGAGGCGTCCCGTCCCGCGCATTTCCTCGAGCTGCCGCTCGAGGTGACTGTCGGGCCGTATGGGCGTGGCGTCGACAGCGTTTACGCGCGCGACCGTCATGCCGGCGCGCTCGTCAGCATGCACTGGGCGGGTCTCTACCACACGCGCTTCGGCCTCCACGGCGGCAAGCCGGTTGCGCACCCGCTTGCAGTAGAGGTGGTGGCCGAGCAGGACCACCGCCGAGCCGCCGCGCTCCGCGACGCGTGGGGCGGTCAGGGCCGGCGGAGCGAGTTCGAGCACCAGACTTGGTATGCGTACGAGGTGCTGCAGGCGCTCGACCTGATGTCGCTGGCACTGGGTCTGGTCGACCTCGGTCAGCCGATGAACGGCGGCGATTCCGTCTCGATCTTTTCGACGCTCGCGCGCGTCGAGCAGCAGCCGGGGATGCGCTCGATTCCTGTCGTTCCGGTCGCGCCGGGCGGCCCCTATGTGACGGTCACGCTCCGCGTCAGCTCACCTGGCGACGTGGTCATTGACCCGTACCCGTTCTCGGAGACGGGGTTCGAAATCGAGCTGGCCGGGCGGATGCTTGAAGACCGGCGCTACGACTCCGCCGAGGATGCCGCGAGCGCCTATCACCGCGCGGAGCCGGAGGCGATCGCGATCCGTTTCGCCCCGAGCTAAGTCACTCTTCGTGAGCCCGCCCTGCGCTCGGAGGCATGTCGGGACGGCGAAGATCGGCGATTATCATCGCCACCGATGAGCGCCAGCACCGAGACCCCGCTCGGCGCGCGCGTGTCGCGAGCTGAGCTCGTGGCGCGCGAGCTCGAGCGCGAGATCAGCGACGGTCTCCAGCCTGGCGAACGGCTCGGCACCAAGGACGATCTGCGCAAGCGGTTCCGGGTTGCCGTCGCGACGGTGAACGAAGCGCTGCGCCTGCTCGAGATGCGTGGACTGATCGAGGCGCGCCCGGGGCCGGGCGGCGGCGTGTTCGTGGCCCGCCCCGCGGCGCGGATCGCGATGAGCCATGTCGTGCTCGGGTTCAGGACCGGGAGCACGAGCTACGAGGAGTGCTTAGAGCTTCGCGACGCGCTCGAGCCGGTGATCGACAGTCACGCGGCCCGGCACCACCGCGCACGCGACATCCGCGAGCTGAAGCGGATCGTCAAGGGCATGGAGGCGTCGGTCGACGACCCCGCGGCCTTCTTCAAGAGCAACTGGGCGCTGCATCGGCGGATCGCCCAGATGTGCCGAAACGGGCCGCTGCGGCACATGTACCTGGCGCTGATCGACTTCCTCGAGTTCAGCATCGATCGCGCGGAGTTGGCGGACTTCGACGGCGTGGCGATGGTGGCCATCCATCGCGATCTCGTCGAGGCGATCGATGCGGGCGAGGGGCCTGAGCTCGACGCCGCGATCGCGGCGCACCGGCCGAGGCCTGCGCCGCGGGAGTCGGGCCGGCGCGAGTCGGGCCGGCGCGAGTCGGGCCGGCGCGCGTCGGCCCCGCGCGTGGCGGCGGGCGCGGCCGGGTAGGCCAAAAGGGGGACCCCACCCGACGCGAGGGAGGAGCGACACGGATGACCGAGGCGATTGACGACGTCGGCGCGCTGCCCGGCAGGAAGCTGATCGACCAGGCCGCTAACCCGATAGGCAAGGTCACGGAGATCTACGCGATGGATGACGGCTATCCGATGTGGGTTGCCGTCGAGATGTCGACCGGTCTCGTCGGTTCGCGGACCGTGTTTGTCCCGCTCGCCCGTCTGAAGGACGAAGGCGGCCAGCTTCTCGTTCCGTACAGCAAGAAGCGGATCGGGGAGGCGCCGGAGGTCGAGGCCGGCGGCGGAATCTCGGCCGAGTGCGATCGCCTGCTCCGCGACTACTACGGGATCGACGCCGGCGATCAGGAGATGCGGAGCGACAACAAGTCCTACGCCACGCGCATATCCGAGAGGGGGGGCGCGGCCGATCGGATCGAGGATCCAACCGAACTCGAGACGCCGGATGCCGACACGCGTACCGACGAGACGATGCAGCGCCGTGACGACCCCGGCAGCTCCGAGACGCGCAAGGTGACCGCCGCGGACGTGGCGCACGACGACCAGGACGTCGTCGACGATCCGGACGGCTGAAGCCCGCCCGGGGGCCGGATCGAAGGCGGCGTTTCTAAGAACATGTTGAAGTACCGGATGTGATCGACATGACGCTCTCCGCCGCTCCCACTGCGCCTCCCGCCGGGACCCAGTCGCGTCACCCCGGCCTCCGATTGACGCTGATCCTCGGCGCCCTGTCGGCGTTCGGCCCACTGTCGATGGACAT
>Ga0335072_10013634_pt1 | contig 11573 bp, 10 predicted proteins | sample Lox_Sample_21_FD_206725 | JGI IMG/M metagenome (GOLD analysis project Ga0335072, IMG submission 206725) | Soil microbial communities from Loxahatchee National Wildlife Refuge, Florida, United States - Lox_Sample_2.1 | ecosystem: Environmental > Terrestrial > Soil > Wetlands | place: USA...
ATGCGTGATGATCTCTTCACTCACGCCTCTGCAACTCCTGGAGCAGTTTCTGTCGCGCAAAGGGAATGGCCTGCGCTACTTCGCCCGCCAATATTCCAGAATTGTCAGACTGTTCCGCCAACAGGTCCGCCGCCAGCCCATGTAGATACGCGCCGAGCGCCACCACCCGTGCCAAATCCTTGCTGCCAAATTGCGCAATCAGCCCCGCCAACAAACCCGTTAACACATCGCCACTGCCACCTTTGGCCAACCCCGGATTACCGGTGGTATTCACAAAAATCTGCTCGTCCGGCGAGGCGACAATCGTGTGGTAGCCCTTCAGCAGCACTACCGCATTCCACTTTTTCGCAGCTTCGGTCGCCGTTTTGATGCGATCCTTTTGCACTTCCGCAATGGTGCTTCCCAATAGCCGGGCCATTTCTCCCGGATGCGGAGTAATCACCAGCGCTTTTGTTTTCTTCCCACGAAACAAATCGCCCCGCCCGGCGAACGCATTCAACCCGTCCGCGTCCAACACCATCGGCAACTCGGTCTCGGTCACCACACCGCGGATAAAATCCTGCGTTTCCGGATGCTGCCCCATGCCTGGGCCGACCGCGAGCACGGTCATTCCCTTGAGCACCTCCGCGAATTTTCCAGAACGGATTGTGGCCATTGCCACGCTGCCCTCGGTGGTGGCCGGCAAAGGTTCGGTCATATATTCCGGATGCGCCCCAGCCACTATGGATAGCACTGGCTCCGGTGTCGCCATCGTCACCAGTCCTGCTCCGGCGCGCATCGCGGTGTAGCCCGCCATTACCGCTGCGCCGCTCTTCCCCACCGATCCTGCCACCACCAGCACATGTCCGTACGAACCCTTGTGTGCCTCCGCGGCCCGTATAAGTGGTAATCCCGCAAACTCATCCGGACCTGCCCAACGCAGACTCCCCTTCCCGACTTCCTCAATCAGCGACGCCGGCGAACCGATTTCCCTCACCACTAATTGCCCGCAACAGCCCGCTTGGGGCGAAACCAATTGCGCAACTTTCGGCGCTGTAAAGGTCACCGTCCAATGGGCCTGCAGCACCGGCCCAGCGGCCGCGTCGCCATCCGAGGGCAATCCTGACGGCGTATCCACGGCTACAATCCAGGCGGGCCGCGGCGCGGCGCCAGCGCGACTCAGGCGGTTCACATCTTCCATGGCTTGTCGCATCAATCCGCTCGCAGGGCCACGAATGCCCGTACCCAGCAAAGCGTCAAGAATCACGTCCGCGTTTGAAACTTGCTCCCAAGCTTTGGCCCAATCCTCCGCGCTCAGGATTGTGGTTAGATCGCCCAATTTCCGCCAGCGTTCACAGTTTTTTGCCGCGACTCCCCGCAGTTCTTCCGGCTTGGCAAACAAGTACACGCGCACCTGCTCGGCTTCTTCCTTCAGGTAGCGCGCCACCACAAATCCGTCCCCGCCGTTATTCCCTTTCCCGCACAGCACCACCACTCGCTCTGGAGGATCCGTCATCTTGCGCCCGTATTGCTGCAGAAAAACGTCCGCAACACTTTTGCCCGCCGCCTCCATCAATTGCTCGCTGGGCACACCAAATCGCTCCGTCGTCAAGCGGTCCACTTCCTGCATTTCCGCTGCTGTCAGTGCTTTCATAAATTTTCGGGCCGGTTTGCTACGCGCCGGTTAGAGCATCCAGCCGCCGCTTACATTCACCACTTGGCCGGTGACGTACTCCGCCTCTTCCGAAGCAAAGAAGCAAACGGCGGCCGCCACGTCATCGGAAGTAGGCGGCCTTCCGATGGGATAGCGCGCGTCCTTCAGTTTTCTGGCCTCTTCCAGCGTCAAATCCTTCTCGTCAATGTTCGAAGGATTCACCACATTCACGGTGATGCCATTTTTGGCCTCTTCCAGCGCCAACGACCTCGACATGGCCACCACTGCGGCTTTCGCTCCGGCATATGCGGAAATCTTCGCCTGCCCGAACGCGCGCTCCGCTCCCACGGCACCCAGATTAATGATGCGTCCCCAGCGGCCCTTGCGCATCACCGGAAGCGTGCACCGGCACATGTGAAACACCGTCAGCACGTTCGAATCAAAGATCCGCGTCCATTCCTCCACCGAGGATTCCGCCAGCGTGCCCCAGCGAAACTCCCCGACATTATTCACCAATATGTCCAACCGCCCGAAGCGGTCCCCTACGGTGCTGATCAACTGTTCGGCGCGCGCCGGCTGGGTGATATCCGTCTCCACCGCCAGGCAGTCGGCGCCCACGGTTTGCAGTAGGCGCAACGCCATCTGCGCCGCGGCTTTATTCGCGCGATAAACTAGGGCAATCTTTGCCCCTTGCTGCGCCAGTCCTAATGCGATTCCCCTGCCAATCCCTCTTGTACCGCCGGTTACCACCGCCACCCGGTTTCGCAGCGACATTCGTCATCCTCTTGAAAACGTGCCAGTATAGCCCACTCCCTCTGTCTCCTCTACCTTACCTCAATTCGCTACCGGCAGTGGTGGGCAACGGAACTCGACGCCGGTTTGGGGTTATTACGGAGATTTGAAAAATTATCGCGGTTGTCGAATCGTACAGCAGTTACTTCCAGCGCCACTTCCTGGTTACGTACCGCTTAACACGCTGATTCTCTCTCTGTAAAATAACTCACAGAGTATCCGAACCCATGGGTGATGATCAGGTCAAGCGCGCTGCGCAGGAATATCTAGCCGAGCGATTGTCGGCCGACGGGCTTACTTACGAGCAACAACTCAATCGCGATGCGGCCATCGCTCACGCCCCGGCCGTCTGGCAAAAGTTGATCGCCACGGTGAAGGCCATGTGCGACGAATGGAACGGCGAAACTAAGGAGCACACCTTCTCCTGCAAAGAGACCATTCTCGGCGATCTCCGGGTGCGCTGCGCTGGCCGGCCCCATCAACTTACTTTCCATTTCGATTCCAAGCGACGGTTAGTCCGGGTGGAAAACACCGCCCGCGAAGAACACGAACCCAAAACCATCTTGAGCATCGAAGGCTACTTGAGCGAATCCGGCCGCCAGGCCCGGTTTATGCGAAATAACGAAACCATCGATCTGCACATGCTGCTGCTTCGGCAATTCCGCATATTGGCTGGACTCAGTCATCGCGCGACCGACTGACCGCCACGCCCACGGGCGCAAACAGCGCACGCAAACCCTCATTGACTTGCTCTCACCAATGCTGTTAGCTTAGCGCCGTTGACCGGAGTCGACGGAACTCCACGTTCTCAGCCCGCTTTTTCCGTTTCGTCTAACTCAACCCGGATGGCTTGGACCTGGAGCGTTTCGTGCGCTGATCATCGTCCGACCATTCTTCGATGCAGAAAGGGATTTGCAATGAGGAACTGTGTGGCAGCTGTTCGTGGCTCCTTGCTTTTCGTTTTCGCTGTTCTTCTTTCCATCCCCGCTTTCGGACAGGTGCTGCCTGGCCCGGGCTGGCAAGTGATGAAAGCGGAGTGGGGCGCCGGGAATCGCTGGATGGATGTCACTAACCAGGTGCGCATGCTGCTTTCCGGCAACGGCATGGTCAAAGTAAATAACCAGAACATGGGCGGCGATCCCGCCGTCGGCGCAGACAAGATCCTGCGCATCCAGGCTCGCAATTATCAGGGGCAGACCCGACAATTCACCTACAAAGAAGGGCAGAACATCGACGCCAGCCAGTTTTACAGCTACGGCGGCGGCATCGGACCTGGGCCGGGCGGACCCGGACCTGGTTGGCAAGTGATGTACGCCGATTGGGGCGCAGGCAATCGCCGTGTGGATGTTACCGCGCGCGTGCGCCAGATGCTTTCCGGCAACGGCATGGTCAAGGTGAGTAACCAGAACTTGGGAGGCGACCCCGCTGTTGGCGCGGACAAGACCTTGCGCATTTCAGCGCGCGATTCCCGTGGCGCGGTGCAGCAATTCACCTACAAAGAAGGACAGAACATCGACGCCGGACAGTTTTACAACTACGGCGGCTATCCCGGTGGTCCAGGGCCGGGTCCGGGCCCAGGCTACCCTCCGCCCGGTCCTGGTTACGGCAATCTGCAAATCGTTCGCGCCTTTTGGGGACTCAACAACCGTACCGCCGACGTTTCTCAGATTCTCCGCGGTCAGGTACAGAACGGCACGCTGGTGATCCAAGCCAACAATCGAAACCTGGGTGGCGATCCCTATCCGGGAGCGGATAAAGTGCTGACGGTCGTCTATCGCATCAACGGGCGGGAGCAAACCGCCACGGTTAAAGAAGGAAACACCCTGCGCATCCCGTAATCCCAAAGGGGGCGGTAGCACCCTAGCCCCCTTGCGTCGCCTCGACAGCTCAGCCGCGGTCGGTGAGCCTCGCTCTCGCGGGCTGTGGATTATCCGGCTATCGCCAGTGGGGTTGCTTCGGCTTCCTCGGTGAGCAGGTAGGTGCGCGCGAGCTGCTCGGCTTTTTGCATCCAGGCGCGCGTCAATTCTTCGCCAAGTATCGGACGCGTGGCGCTGCGAAATACAGTTAGCCAATCCTTGAGCAGTTCCTCGCTGGCGCCGGCGCGAAGATCCAGCGGGATCATCTGTAGATCGACCGCGCGAAGTTTGTTGCCACCCAGCACCACCCACCAAAAATAGGTAAGCCGCGCCCTGCGATCTCCCCAATCTGCCGGTGCCGGGAAGAACTTCGCGAGCCGCTCATGTTTCGTCATTTCACGGTGGACTCGGTCTACTACCATAGCGATGCGACACAAACCAATTTCGTAGGCGAGATTCTTATTTTGACGAAGGTTACTCATGTCCACTCCTTCTTGTGGTCGCTCTTGAAGGGAGCAAAACAATCGCCAAAGCGTAAATGACTGAAAAAAGATGCTTTTTCCCTCAGCGTGTCCGCTCGCAACGTGAAAAATTTCCTGAAGTTTCGTGAATTCCCGAACGCCCGCGAATCCCCACTCCGCTAACTGCCGTCTTTTGATCCGATTGGGTTGGCCCCTTCCTTGCTTTTTCTAAGGCTGTCAGAATTCTGCTTATCGGAGGCCACCATGAAACATTTCGTCGCGACGTTCCTCTTTCTCTTTCTCCTGTCGCTCTCACTAAACCCGTCGCGACTCGCTTCCGCTCAGGAGTCGCCACCAGAGCGTCCGCCAGCCAACGTCGCTGGCAAGTGGACCATTTATGCTAAGGCAGCTGACGGACAAACCTCGACGAAATACATTGAACTGAAGCAGGACGGCGATACTCTCAGCGGCCACTTCAAAGGCCCGAACCAATCGGGAGGACTCGAAGGCACGATCAACGAACGGCACATCGTCTTCCGCACCAAAACGCGCTGGGTCTTTGTCTTTCGGGGGAGAGTCGACGGCGACACCATCACAGGGACATTTCACGATCGCCGCGGAACCGGCGAATGGCAAGCCGTTCGCTCCAACCAAGCCGGCAAGTAGTTGCCAGGCCAAGAAATGAGGGAAACGCGGCTCGACGCATCAGGGCGCGGATCGTTTCGCAAAAACTCTCAGGTTTGTCCCCGAAACTACGCCTTCAAAATTCCAGTCGAGGACAGCGCTTTCAAGTGCTCGATTTTCTGGGCAATGTTCACCGAGTTGCGGCAGGTCGCCCGGCAACTCGTGCAAGCTTTGCAGACAGCCAAACCCTCGCCGTCAGCAATCGCCCGCATGGTATCCGCTGCCAGCCAGTAATTGGCATACTGCACGGCATACATGTGCGTGCGCATCAGTTGCGGAATGTTTACACCTTGCGGGCAGTCCGCCTGGCAGGCCCGGCATTGCACACAGAACTGTGCGTTGGCGAGGGTGTTCTTATCCCCAAGAAATTCCCGCTCCTCGCGCGAGTAGGCAAGGCTCGAGGCCACCGAGAAGTTCTGCTCTAACTGTTCATAGGTGGTATAACCCGGTATGGCTGTGGTGATGGCATCGTGGTGCAACACCCACTTGAGCAAAGCGGTCTGGCTTGCTGGCGTGAGTGGCTTGCCGAGTTTCGGATCCGGGCGAACGGGGCCTCCCGCTTGCGTTTTCATGGCGACTAGGCCAATTCCCTTCTTCGCGGCTGCGTCAATCGTCTTGAGCAGCCCCTCGTCGTTGGCCATGGTGTAGTTGATCGGGATGAGCACCACGTCGTACACGCCCAGATTCATCACTTCCTTCAAAGCCATCTCTGGCTGGTGCGACGAAACCGCGAGAAACCGTGCTTTGCCAGCCTTCTTCAGCGCGGTCATCGCTTCCAGGGTACCTTCGGAAGTAACGTCCGCCGGGGAGTCCGCGGAATGGTTGAAAACGATATCCACGTAGTCCATCTGCAATCGCTTTAAGCTTTGTTGGAAAATATCGAAAAAGTGCGCTTTCACTTCCGCGGTGCTATAAGCTCGCTCTTGCGTCTGGCCGCGATCGCGAGTCCATCCCGGGCGCACCACTTTCGTGGAAATGATCACCTTGGCGCGGACGCCCATCTCTTTGATCATGCGCCCGACCATTTCCTCGTTGCGGCCCTGCTGGTACACCGCTGCGGTGTCAAAAAAGCGTATGCCCAACTCATAGCTGCGGGGAATCAGCCCAGGAACGTCCGCATTCATTACGCCCATGCTGACGATTGGCAACGAAACTCCCGTTTTCCCCAGCGTGCGATAGATAGGTTTGCTGGCTGCGTCCGCTTGAGCACCCGCAGGCGCGGGCGCGCTTTTTCCGGATTGACCAAAGAAAAAGTTAGCGCGGCTCAGCAACGGCGACGCGGCCAGCGATGCCGTCACCTTGGCCAGGAAGTCCCTGCGATTCCAATAAAAGTTCTTCATCGTAGTCTCCTCAACCGCTAGTCCAGGCTTGCCTGGATAGCCGCTGCTATCCGCAACTCAACCGACAGCTACTCCAGGCCTGCCGCAACATTTCTCATGAACTGCTCGCTTCCCTTGCCCGGGTTCAGCAACAAAAGCAGATACTGCCCTTTCGTTTCCGCCAGCACACTGCCTTCAAAACTATTGCTTGCACGGATAGCGCCTTCACCGAGTTCCGTCGCCGGTTGACACTGCCCGCTCGTAGCAAAATGCTGTTCGAGCTGTTTCAGCCTCTTTTGGGCGTCTGCCGCGTCGCTTGCGACTGTCACCAACAACTTGTATTCGCGATCATCGGCCTTGTACGCAACCGCATAAGCAGGCGCCAGGAAGGCATGGCCCAAGGGACTGGCGGGTATATATTGTTCCGAATGCGGAATCCGATTCTCTGCCGGAAGCTTTGCCAACAACTTCGGAAACCCCGGATTGCTCCCGATTCTCTGCGAGAGCAATTGGGACAGCTTCTCCAGAAGCGCATCTGCTCCATCGCCGAAACCTAGCAGCTTCACGTAATAGCGATCCTGCAAGAAGTTCAGCATCCCCTCGTACTGATAACCTTCCGTGCCTATCGCCTTGTAGTGAAAGCCGGGTGAGCGTTCCGCGGCGTAGATCCCAAACGCAGTGTCGGGCGCCCCCATATCGAATACGTCGACAGTTACCTCCACCGCCTCGGCTCGCAGGTCTGCATGCATCAAGGTGCGGACTCCGTACAGCACAAAAATGTCCGCGCCGCCATCCATGTATTCATAAAGATTGTCGGGTCCGTAGAAACTCGCGCCATGCTTTGTAACCGCGCCAGACGGCAGCGGATCGGCGAGCAACTTCAACATCTCCTGACGCTTCGAATCCGCATCGACCGTTCGTTCTGCGCAGAACGCGCCCACACTGGTAAGGGTCAGAATCAGAAGAGATGCAAAACCACGCAGCATCGTGGGCCCTCGAGCCCACAGGAGAGCGAATGAGGTGCCGGGTCCGGCACACTTGCTGTGGCAAGATGATTCAGCCTCAGTATACGCTTCGCCTGCAGCCTCGGCGTACTACAATCCTCGCGAATCCTTGCCTGATTCTCCCAGTCGGGCTGTCTTCGCTTGCCATCACTCGCCAAGCAAGAGTATAAAAACAACTCATGTCTTTCGATGACGTCAAGAACGGGAAAGTACTGCAGTCGAGCCGCTGAGATAACAGAACATTTCTCTCAACGGGAGTCGCCCCAGTTTGGAATTTACCCGGCGAAGGAGTTTCTTATGGTCCCGATCATCGTGAATGGAGTCCGGCAGGAGGTCCAAGCCCCCGACGAGACTCCACTGCTCTACGTTTTGCGTAACGATCTCCAACTGATTGGCCCACAGTTCGGCTGTGGACTGGCGCAGTGTGGAGCGTGCGCCGTTCTGGTCGGCGGCAAAGAAACGCGTTCCTGTGTGACGCTGCTCTCCGAGGTTGCTAACCAGGAAGTCACCACGCTCGAAGGGCTGCCCGCGCGCTGGGCGAAGCAAAAAGGCCTGTCAGCCGAGCAAGCCAAAGACACACTTCATCCCGTTCAGCAGGCCTGGATTGAGGAGCAGACTCCGCAGTGCGGCTTTTGCCAGAATGGCATGATGATCAAGGCCACCGAACTGCTCGAAAGCAATCCCAATCCCACCTTAGCGCAAATCAAAGAAGCCTTCACTACTTCAGGACCTTCACCGAACTTATGCCGCTGCGGAACCTACCTCGCGATCATTGAAGCCGTTCAACACGCCGCCCAGCTCATGGCGAAGGGGAGATAAGTGATGACCATCGCGAGCGAAAAACCAACGAATATTTTCGGAGCAGCACTCTCGCGCCGTCAATTCGTGAAGACAGGCGGAGCACTCGTCGTGGGAGTCAGTTTGGTGGGCCCGAAGCTTCTGGAGGGGGCCTCGGCGAAAGGCGCCGCGTTTCAGAACACGCTGGATCCCACGCTGCTTAGTTCGTGGATTGAGATCCATCCAGACAACAACGTGCTGATTCGCACCGGCAAGAACGACTTCGGCCAGGGCACAACCTTCACTGCGTACCGCCAGATTGTGGCCGAAGAGTTGAGCGTTCCCTTCGAAGCGATCACCACGGTGATCCAGGGAGACACTGATCGCACCCCGGACGGCAGCGGCGCCTTCGATTTTCTCGGCCACGGCACGCCAAACATCCGCAAGGCCGCGGCCTACACCTATCAAGCCCTGCTCGATCTCGCGTCGCCGCGATTGGGCGTGGCGAAGGACAAGCTCTCCGTAAAAGACGGCATCGTCTCCGGCGGCGGCAAGAGCGTTTCCTACGGCGATCTTGTAAAGGACCAGCAGTTGAAGCTCACCATTCCCGTCAGCGGAGACCTCACCGGCATCCTGGGATTGACCATCGAGGGCAATCCGCCGATGAAACCGGTGAGCGATTACACTATCATCGGCAAGTCCTTCAAGAATTCCGTGACCCGTTCGAAAGTGGCCGCGAAAGAAACCTGGGCTACAGACGTGCGCCTTCCCGGAATGTTGCACGCGCGCATCGTACATCCGAAGACGTTGGGTTCGACGCTGGTATCTGCCGGGCAACTGGACAAAACCAAATTCCCGCATGCGCAGGTCGTCGTGAAGGGCAACCTTGTCGGCGTCGTCGCGCCCACCGAGTGGGAGGCGATCGAGGCGTCGCAGCAGGTCGCCGATGCAACAAAATGGACGGACTGGAAAGGCTTGCCGGGGAGTGCAAAGCTCTACGACTACCTGCGCAAAGAAGCTGATTGGACCAGCGCGCCCGCCACCAAGGGCGAAGCAAACAAGGGAGACGCCGCCTCTGCTTTCGCCTCCGGTCACAAGAAGCTTTCCGCCACCTACCAGCTTTCCTACATGAAGCACGCGCCGATTGGCCCAACCATGGCCGTGGCCGACGTCAAACCCGATGGCACCGTGCACATCTATACTCACAACCAGAACCCGCAAGCACTACGGGGCGAAATTGCCTTGATGCTCGGCACCACGCCTGATCACGTCATCGTTCACGCCTTTCCCGGCCCTGGCCATTATGGACGATCCAACGGCGGAAACGCCGGCGCGGAAGACGAGGCGGTCCTCTTGTCTCGAGCCGTGGGCAAACCGGTGCGCGTCCAGTGGATGCGCGCCGACGATATGCAATGGTCCACGCAATCCTCCGCAGCTTTCTCCGACGTTCAGCTCGCCCTAGACGAAAAGGGCAAGCTTGTGGGCTATCAAGTCGATCACTTTATGCCCGCCATGCAGGACGATCGCCCGATCGGTGCCGTTCTTGCCGGTCTCCCCACGATGTCTGCACCTGACGTCCACTCTTATTTCGTCACTTCCACGGTCAACAACATTTTCGATCCGTGGCTCTACCCACAAGTTCCAAACGTAGCGGAACACGGCCACGGCACATTCCAGATCGGGCAGAAAGCTTCGCCCATCGCGGTTGGGCTGCGCGACCACAGCATGCGCACGCCCGGCCAGTTTCAACAGAATTACCCGCGCGAACTCGCCCTTAACGAAGCCGCCGCCTTGGCCGGTGCGGACGCCATCCAGTTCCGCATCGACCACGCCAACGAAGAGCGTGTCATCGCTGTGCTGAAAGCCGTCCGTGACGCATCCGGCTGGGACACGCGTCCATCACCACGTCCGAACGCGGTACCCACCGGAGAAACTCCGGTCCGCGGTCGTGGAGTTTCGCTGATGCTCCGATCAGGAACTTACTGGGCGTGTGTCTGCCAGATCGCCGTGAGTCCCAGCACTGGCAAAATCGTGGTGGAAAAATACACAATTGCAGTGGACCCCGGCATTATCGTCAACCCCATGCAATTGAAGCGGCAGGTGCAAGGCGGCGCGGTGATGGGCATCAGCCACGCGTTGCTCGAAGAAGCCACGTTCGACGAAAGCGGCATCACCGTAGAGGATTGGAACAGCTATCCGATCCTGACCATGGCTGACATTCCCGAGATTAAAGTCGTGCTGCTGAACAATCCCAAGGTTGGCAAGTATGGTGGAGGCTCGGAAGCGGCCAATGCCTTGGCGGCGCCTGCCATCGCCGCTGCAGTGCACGATGCCACCGGGAAGATCATTCGCCGGCTGCCCATGAAGCCAGCATACGTGCAAGCGGCGCTGAAAACCTAACCGCACACGAATGCAGTTGCGGCCCCGGCGTCAGCACAAAAGTACGCTGAGCGTAGGCACACCGAATCGTGCCTTCTGCTACTTGCAATTCTCCTGAAAGCAGAGATTTTCGCTGAAAAACGGGATCACATGATTTTGGAAGCGGTCGGCCACGGCACTGGTGTGCGTGCCGGGATACAGTTCGAAGCTATTCGCGATTCCATACTTATCGAGAGCATCGTGTAGTTTGGCGGTATCGACTCGCAGGCCGTCCTGATCGCCCACATCCATCGCGATGGCGCGATACTGACGCAGGCTTCGGATGTATTGGTCCACAAAAGCCAGAGGCGCGTTGGCCGCCCATTTCGCGAGAACGTCGGGCTGGACTACGCCATCTTTCGTGGGAAGGTCCAGGTAGAGTGGCGGATTCTTCGGGTCGGGAGACCACGCCGCGGCGCTGGCCAACTGAGCTCGTTGAAAGAATCCCAGCTTGGCTGAATCTTCCGGCGTCTTGACCGCTTCGAGTGCTTGTTCATCCTCGGGTTTAAACGACGCAGCGGGTCGCGCGGATAAACAACACGGGCTCATGATGTACAGGCTGCCAAACACATCGGAATGCTTCATGCCGATGCGCGTTGCGCCGTAGCCGCCCATTGAGTGACCCACCA
>Ga0335072_10013635_pt1 | contig 11573 bp, 5 predicted proteins | sample Lox_Sample_21_FD_206725 | JGI IMG/M metagenome (GOLD analysis project Ga0335072, IMG submission 206725) | Soil microbial communities from Loxahatchee National Wildlife Refuge, Florida, United States - Lox_Sample_2.1 | ecosystem: Environmental > Terrestrial > Soil > Wetlands | place: USA: Florida...
CCTCGTTGGTGCTCGAAGATCCCGACAGCGAACCGCTAGATCGGCTGCTGGGAACTCCGATGGAGACAGGCCGCTTTTTGCGATTGGCTATCGCCATCGCTTCTGCCCTCACGCAAATGCATCGGCGAGGCCTCGTTCACAAGGACGTCAAGCCGGCGAATATTCTGGTGAGTCCTGCCGGTGAGGTCAGGTTCACAGGATTCGGCATCGCATCGCACCTTTCACGCGAACGTCGGCAGCTGAAGCCGCGCGAGACCATCTCTGGTACGCTTGCTTATATGGCGCCGGAACAAACGGGACGCATGAATCGCTCGATCGATTCGCGCAGCGATCTGTACGCCGTTGGTGTTACGTTCTACCAGATGCTCACTGGTGTCCTGCCGTTCACCGCGGCCGATCCCATCGAATGGATACACTGCCATATCGCGAGACAAACCGTGCCACCCGCCGAACAAATGAAGGGGGTGGCCGGCGTTCTCTCGACCATTGTCATGAAGCTGCTCGCCAAGACAGCCGAGGAGCGTTATCAGACCGCGGCGGGCCTTGTGAATGATCTCCAGCGCTGCCTCACCGCATGGGATACAAAGGGCCGGATCGAGGACTTTCTTCTCGGTGAGCGCGACAGTCCGGACCAGCTTCTTATTCCGGAGAAGCTATATGGAAGGGCTCGCGAGATCGCCACTTTGCTCACGTCGTTTGAACTTTCCAGGAACGCTCCATCGAAGCTGGTCTTGATCTCAGGACATTCCGGTGTCGGCAAATCCGCCCTGGTTCATGAGTTTCACAAGACGTTGCCACTTGATGGCAGCTTCCTTGCCGCAGGCAAGTTCGATCAGTATCGGCGCGACACGCCGTACGCGACGATCGCGCAGGCCTTTCAGAATATCGTTCGAAACCTTCTTGTGAAAAGCGACGCCGACCTGGCGCCCTGGCGTGATGCGCTTCGCGAAGCGACCGAACCACTCGGCGGGCTTTTGGTCGACCTCATTCCGGAACTGCGACTGATCATCGGCGACCAGCCGCCGCTCCCCGAGGTATCCTCGCAGAACGCGCAACGCCGGTTCCAACTTGTTCTTCAGCGCTTCATCAGGGTTTTTGCAAAGGCCGAGCATCCCATGGTGCTCTTCCTCGACGACTTGCAATGGCTGGACACGGCCACGATGGATCTGCTCGAGGATATATTGATCCGATCGGATTTGACGAATCTGTTGCTCATCGGCGCTTATCGTCACAATGAGGTCAGTTCCGATCATCCCCTGACACGAAAGCTCGACGTAATCAGGAGCGCGGGCGCACCGGTGCAGGAGATCCATCTGACGCCGCTCTCCCGCCGCGACGTTGACCAGTTCACGACGGCGGCACTTCGCTGCGAGGTGGGTCGCGCAGCTCCGCTAGCGCAGTTAATCCACGAGAAGACCGGAGGTAATCCGTTTTTCCTGATTCAATTCCTTCACGCACTCACGCAAGAATCTTTGCTTGTTTTCGACCACGAAAAGGCGATGTGGTGCTGGGACCTCAGCGGCATCCACGCCAAAGGCTACACCGAGAACGTCGCGGACCTCATGGTGGGCAAGCTACGCGGTCTTTCCGATGAAGAGCGGAGGGCCTTGCTTGAGCTTGCCTGTGTGGGCGACAGCGCGAGGGTGACGGTACTCGCACTTATACATGGGACGTCAGAACGACAAATCCGCGAAGTCCTGCAACCCGCCGTCCGTCTTGGCCTGATCCAGCAACTCGATCACTCCTACAAGTTCGTACACGACCGGATACGAGAAGCCGCGTATGCCCTGGAGCCCGCCGACGGTTGGCCCGCTCTACACCTGCGCACCGGCATGATCCTGGCTGGTCAGTCGACTTCGGCCGATGAGGACCTCTATATCGTCGCCAACCAGCTGAACCGCGGCCTCCCGGCTGTCACGCACGCTGGGGAACGGGAACAGATCGTTGCCATCAACCTCTCTGCGGGGCAGCGCGCGCGGAATACAGGCGCTTACGATACCGCCATCATCTACCTCGAAGTTGCGCGCGAGATGCTCGGGGCCGACGCACATCCGGGCCGCGACCCGACAGCCTTCGCTATCGCCCTGCTGCGCGCCGAATGCGAGTTCCTAGTCGGTCATTTGGCCGCCGCTGAGGAACAGCTGCTGGTACTGTCGCGGAGCTGCGCGGACCTCCAGGCGAGTTCGGATGTGGCCAGGCTTCGCGCACAACTCTATACTTCCAGCGGACAGATCGATCGGGCCGTTGACGTCTGTCTCGAATTCCTGCGCCAGGTGGGGATCAACTGGTCCCCTCACCCATCACGCGACGAAGTGGAAAGAGACCGCCTTCAACTTCGAGGTCTGGCCGAGCATTCATCCAACGATCAACTCCACGCGCTGCCCCCGATGAACGATCCCGATCATCGTGCAACGATGAGGGTTTTCGCCGATCTTGTTACACCGGCATTGCTCACCGATCGCAACCTGTCCGACATCATGCTCGTTGCAGCCGCACGGCTGACACTCGAACACGGAGTTTGCCCCGAATCCTGTTACCCATTGACAGCCGTATTCGGCGTTCTTGCAAGCAATTCGGACGATGCCGAACTCGGATTTCGGCTATCCAGATTCGGGGCCGAGCTCGCTGAGAAACAACCGCAATTAGGATTGAGCGGACGGGCACTCCTGGTGTTCGGCTTGCACGTCACGCCATGGATCCGACCAGTCCGGTCCGGGCAGCCGTTCATTCAGCGTGGTCTGAACATTTCGATGGCAATCGGGGATCTGGCTTTTGCCGCCTATTCACGACGCGGGCTTGTGTCCCTTGGTCTGTTCTGTGGGGATCCGCTCGGGGAGGTTTGCAAGGAAGCTGAGCAAGCACTGGCGTTCGCGGAGCACTGTAGCGCCTGGCTATCTCTCGACTTTTTGGCGATGCAGAAAGCCTTGATGCTTGGCCTGATGGAACGAGACGAGGAGATCCTTTTCGACATCCACGACCCGACCGGCTCCGATTTACCGGACGGCACGCAGCCTTTGAGCGAGTTCTTCAGCTGCGCGGCTCAACTCCAACTGAATGTGCTCGCCGGGCGCCATGATGTCGCGCTTACAATCGCCGAATGCGCGGGCAAGCTTTCCTGGTGCGCGCGCGCCTATTTGGAATTCGCTGAATTCCGATTCTACACGGGCCTTGCCCACGCCGCCGCTTATGACACATCCCCTACCCAACAACGTCACCTGCACTTGCACGGACTGCGAGAGCAGTACCGTAAACTAACAAACTGGTCCTCGCGCGCTGCCGCTAACTTTTCCGCCCGACAAGCGGTTCTCTCGGCCGAAATAGCTCGTATCGAAGGTCGCGGACTGGAAGCGGAGCAGTTGTACGAGCACTCGATTCGGCTGGCACGGGAGTCCGGATTCGTGCAGATCGAAGCCATCGCCGCGGAACTCGCCGCACGCTTCTACGATGCGCGCGGCATTGACACGCCCGTTCTTTCCTATTTGGCGAATGCGCGCGACTGCTACCAGCGGTGGGGTGCCGAGTCCAAGGTACGGCAACTCGACAAGATGTATCCACGCCTTCGAGAGAAAGAGCCTGTGTTCAAGGCCACCAATACGATCGGGGCTCCGCTCGAACATCTGGATCTGGCCACGGTTCTAAAAGTGTCGGATGCCGTGTCGGGTGAGATCGTGCTGGAGAAGCTGATCGATACATTGTTACGTGCAGCTATCGAGCATGCCGGCGCGGAACGTGGACTACTGATTCTGCCGCGTGGATCGGAGCTGCGGATTCGGGCTGAAGCGACGACCAAGGGCGCGTCCGTGGCGATCGAACTTCGAGACCAGCCAATCACGGGCGCGGAAATGGCGGATTCACTCGTTTTATATGCGGCGCGCACCCGGGAAAGCGTCATCCTCGAGGATGCATCAAAACAAGGTGCATTCGCCAGTGACGAGTATATCCGCCGCAAGAACGTGCGGTCGGTCCTGACGCTGCCGCTCCTGAAACAAGGCCAACCGGTAGCTTTCCTCTATCTTGAAAATAATCTCGCTCCACTTGTGTTTACGCCAGCGCGCGTTGATGTACTGAAGTTTCTTGCCTCCGAGGCGGCCACCTCGCTCGATAACGCCCGCTTGTATCGAGAGCTCCAGGAACGCGAATCCAGGATCCGTCACCTGGTCGACGCCAATATCATCGGGATTCACATTTTTAACGAAGAAGGTGTCATCGTTGATGCTAATCATTCCTTTCTCAAGACCGTGGGATACGATCGCGAGGATCTTATCGCCGGACAGTTGCGCTACATCGACTTGACGCCGCCGGAGTGGCGCAATCGCAGTACGAGCGCTCAGGCAGAGATAAAGACGACCGGAGCCGTCCAACCCTTCGAGAAAGAATATTTCCGCAAGGACGGAAGCCGCGTGCCAGTATTAATCGGCTCAGCTGCATTTGGTGAGAAACGAGACCAAGGCGTCACTTTTGTTCTCGACCTAAGCGAGCGCAAGCGTGCGGAAGCTGAGGCTCGGGAGAACGAGCGGCGCTACCGCAAGACGCAGCTTGAACTCGCGCATGCCAACCGCGTTGCCGTAACCGGGCAGCTCACCGCATCGATAGCCCACGAGGTGAATCAGCCGACCACGGCTGTAATTGCCAGCGCCGAAGCGGCGCTGCGCTGGTTGGATCGCCAGCCACCCAGATTGGAGGAAGTGCGCCAGGCGCTGATACGCATCGTGCAAAATGGCATGCGCGCAAGCGAAGTAATTGGGCGGGTTCGCGATCTGATACAAAAGAAACCGCCGAGAACGGATTCCTTGTCGATCAACGAGATCATGCGTGAAGTGGTCGACCTCACTCAAGCCGAGGCAGCCGCAAATCGCGTTTCAGTACGAGCTACATTTACCGAACGCTTGCCGGAGGTCCTGGGAGATAAAGTCGAATTACAGCAAGTCGCTGTTAACCTGATTCTGAATGCGATCGAGGCAATGGGTGAAACGACAGACAGTACGCGACTACTACTAGTCCGCACCGAAGAGGCCGACAACGGAAGCATTGTCGTCGCTATCGTGGACACCGGCCCGGGACTGCCGCCACTCGCCCATGAACTCCTGTTCGAGCCCTTTTATACGACGAAACAGGGGGGCTTGGGTGTCGGACTATCGATATGCCGCTCGATCATTGAAGCACATGGCGGCCGATTGTGGGCAAGCCCAAACGAGCCGCGCGGAGCCATTTTCCAGTTCACTTTGCTTGCCCAGCGCGAGCACGCGAATTAGTAGGATCGGCCTTTTCCAGGCCATTAGCTACGCTACGCTTCAACTGCCGGATATATCCGGACGGCGGCAGATTAGGATGGAGCGTCCCGGGCTGTTGTCCCAACTGCGGAACGCTCGCTTTTCAGCCTGGAACTAATTCAGCCGTGCTGCTGCATGCTGTTCGATTGGGCCCTCGAACCGGCTACGGCCTGTCTTATCATTCCGACGACAAGTTCCGGTGCGGTGATCAGTGATGCATGGTCGACCTTTTCGGAGCGAACCTGCGCATCCATGCGGTGGGCCAGGAATTTCTGAGTGGCTGGATTGATCATCCGATCATCTTCCGCGATGAGATACCATGAAGGCTTCGTTTTCCATGCCGGCTTCGGGGCTTTCTCCTGGATAGCGGCGAGAGCGATAGGACGTTGCACCGCCGCGAGAAGCGCAGCCTGCTCGGGTCGTGCATGCTGACACCAAGCAGTAATGAAGTGATCGTTTGGCATCCAAATGAACCCATGACTGTCGGGAGCCAGCTTCGGCGCTTCCGGAGATGGCTTGTCCCGATAAAATACATCAGCCACCGTTTCTCCTTGGTCAGGAGATAGCGCCGAAATGAACACCAGAGATCGAACCCTTTCATTGGTGCTGGCGCCTATCACCGCGCCCGCATAGGCATGTGCAACAAGAACTAACGGTCCATCGGTCCGCTCTAGTGCGCGATCAAGCGCCGCAATGTCATCTGATAATGACGTCAGCGGGATCGGCGCTGCCATGGTCTTTATTCCCCTGGACTGCAACGGCGTAATGACGTGCGCCCAGCTAGAACCGTCGGCCCAAGCGCCGTGGACCAGAACGACTGTCGCCTCCGTTTCCGCCTGTTCCGATTTGCTTGTCGTGCCGGGAGCGACCCTGCCGCTCGGGCGAGGCGCTGCACCCGCTGCGGATGTCATGCCAAGCTGAACGGCGGCAACTGTCATCGCTGCTGCGCCAAAAAGACATCGGCGACCATGGTTGATTTCTTCAGACATGACTTCTCCATCGCTCAAAAGCCTGCGCAACTGCGCTTCCGCGTACCGTAGCTCTTGGTATTCGTGGATCGGGTCAATCCGGTTACAGCCTTCGCTACGAATCTCTTCGCCGAACCGAGGGAGGCACATTGATTTTGCGGTTGGCTCTGCCGCCGCATCTCGCGCAACAGAACCGGCCGTCAATCGGACGACCATGGTTCGGACATCGATCTCCGTGGGAATTTGCGGCGCGCAAAAAGCCGCGATTTGCGAGGCTTTCAGAGGCGAGAGAAGGAAATTCTCCAAAATCCAGAGCGTCTGGCTGGCAACACTGTGCTGATCGCACCGAATGAGCCGCCCGGACGCATCGATGTGGAAATATACCGCGTCGGACATCAGGATCGCGACCGCCCAAATTCGGGCCTGGGTATAACCAGGCAGAAATAGGCGACGCATGCGGTCGGATAGAACCCGGATCTACGCGCTGCAGCGGCATCCTTGAAGAAACGCATCGGGATGTGCGGAAGGCCTGCCGTTCCAAACACAAGCGCCAGCCCCAGCGAAATGGCCGATACCGGTGCAGCGAGCAGTCCGCCCGGCACCAGAATAGCGGCTCCCTTGGGATGGATCGCACTCGCGGCGGCGCAGGAGTGCGCGCAGAGGCGCGGCACTGTTTCCAACCATGCTGATTTCCATCGGATATCGCAGGCTGACCCGCTGCCGTCGATGTCGGCCTGCACACCCCGCGCCGAACCGGGGTTCGGGAGACACTCGCTGTAAGGCGCGGGGCATGCCTTAGCCACCGCGCTCCGCCTCGACTCGTAGCGTCAGGCCTTGTTGCTCTTCCAGTGACCGGTGTACTTAAACTCCGGAGCGGACTTCAATTGATCCGCCGTCGCATTCATGCTGGCCTGCCACTTGCTGTCCTTGTAGGTGATGTTCACGGCCGATGGATTTACAGCGACGTAATGCTCACCCATTCCAAGGAAGCCGCCAACCGACACGATGTATGCTGCGGCACGTCCATCAGGGTTGAGCGCTATATCCTTGATCGTTCCGATGTCCTTGTTATCGTGATTGTAGATATCCAAGCCGACCACCTTCGAACTCAAATCGTCCGCCTGTGGGACAGAGACGTATGTATCGGAGCTATTCGAACCGACGGTGTTCATTGCCCCTTTATTATTTCCACTGCGAGCGGTCTCATCAACCGCCGTCATCTCGGCGAATCGATCAGGGCTGATCGACATCACGACCGGATCTCCGTTCTCATCCTTGGCCCGAACCATGTAGGAGGTCGGCGCAACGCGGATATCGGTATAACCCGATTTTTGCAGCATCTGCGTCAATTCGTGACGAAGATTCGGGTTGGGCCGATTGTTGTTTATATTGTCAGAAGCAGCCCATGCCGCCGAGCTAAGTGCAACCGCGGCTGTCGTCGCGAGCAATAACGCACGCATCATTCATCTCCTGCTGTGTTCGTACCCTGCCCATCGTTATTTCAACGGACCGCGTACAAGTCGGTTGCATGAACTTTTGAACAGCATCGCAGCCGATCAATTCAATCCTTAAGCCGGCGGTTCACCAGTTGAGCCGTAGGCTGATAGCAGATGCTCGCCGCTCCCCCGGATTGCGGCTTGCGTCCGTCCTCCGGACGGATCGGCCGCCCCCTATCTCGCCTTCCTCCTTAAGTCGCATGAGAGCGATAGGAACCACGCTTCCGGCGCCGCGTTCGCTGGTTCGGGGCCAAGGGAGGAGGACATTCAATGAAGGGTCTTGATCGGCTTGTTAAGCCTCGGCTCTCCGTTCTTTTTGCAGGCCTATTTCTACTGTCCGCTGCCGTACCATCGGCCTACGCGCAATCCAACAAACCCATCAAGATCGGAGTCATCGCCGAGGCGCAGTCGGTCTCCGGTTCTTCGATTCCGGAGGCGGCGCAACTCGCCGCAGACGAAATCAACGCCGCAGGCGGTGTCAACGGTCGAAAGATCGAAATTGTAACCTACGACGACCACTCTTCCGCGTCCGACGCCGTGCGTGCATTCCAGCGCGCCGCCAACGACGATCATGTCAATGCGGTGATTGCAAGCTACATCAGCGAAGTCGTACTTGCGCTCGAGCCATGGAGCGGGCGCCTCAAGACTGTCATGGTGACGCCCGGAGCGGCCTCCGACCTCATCACGCAAAACATAGCCAAGAACTACGATCAGCTCAAATATACCTTTCACGGTTACCTCACTTCGACCAGCATCGCCGATCAGGTCTGCGACGCGGCAAAAGATCTGCTCGCGAGCCAGCTTCACATGAAGACCGCCGTTGTGATGAGCGAAGATGCCGCGTGGACCACGCCGCTGGACGCGGAATACCTGAAATGTCTGCCGAAGGTGGGACTGAAAGTGCTCGACCATATCCGGTTCTCGCCTGATACCACCGACTTCACGCCGATTTTCAACAAGATCGAGGATGTGAAGCCCGACGTGATCGTCACCGGGATCTCTCACGTCGGCGTCCAGCCGACGGTGCAATGGAAACAGCAGCAGATCCCCTACCCGATGTTCGGGATCTCCTCCCAGGCGACCAATTCGACCTTCTGGAATGACACCAACGGCGCCGTCGACGGCGTACTTTTCCAGGCCGTCTCCGGTCCTGGCGTCGCGGTTACGCCGAAGACGCTTCCCTTCGTCAAGGCATTCAAGGCGAAGTTCGGCAACTTCCCCTCCTATTGCGGTTATACCGCTTATGACGAGGTCTACTACATATCTGATGCCATCAAACGAGCCGGCTCTACCGATCCTGACAAGCTCGTCGCCGCATTGGAAAAAACCGACTATGTGGGCACGATCGGTCGCATCGAGTTCAAGGGCAAGGACACGCCCAATCCGCACGCGCTCAAGGTCGGAGCCGACACGATCACGGGACTTATGCTGCAGTGGCAGGACGGCAAGCAGGTCAACCTGTGGCCGACCAAGCTTGCCAACGGCAAGATCAAGTTCCCAACCTTTATCAAGGTCGGATCGGCACGGTAATCGATGAATGGATAACAAATGCAGCGGCGACCGCGACCGCGGTCGCTCTTGCAACTGCAATATGCCCAGCTGGCACGCACGTTTCGCGCCCCGTCGACAGAGTAGCCGGCCGCACGTCGGCGCCAGCCTGACTTGAACCGCGCGTTAGCTCTGCGGCCTTTGACAGAATCATTCGATATCTGATCGGGCCGGATCGCGGGATGCGGCAGCAAGGGCTTACAAGCCGCGAAACACGGAACAGAAAGGCCTGCTCACTCTTTTCCTAGAAGGAAATCCGGGCGGCGACACCACCAGACTGTTGATAACGAGTTGCTCAAATGAATCCATCATCCTCCACCACTCCCGGAGTTGTCGTCATCACCGGTGCATCGGCAGGCGTTGGCCGCGCGATCGTCCATGAATTCGCCCGCGCCGGTTGGCGGATCGGGTTGATTGCACGGGACGGCGCGGCGCTCGAGCAGGTGCGTCGCGAGGTCGAAGAGTTGAAAGGAGAGGCTGCCGTTATCCCGGCGGACGTCTCAGACGCTGAGGCTGTCTTCGCAGCGGCTGACAGCGCCGAACGTTCACTCGGACCCATCGATATTTGGATTAACGACGCCATGGTAACCGTGTTCGCGCCGGTGTGGGAGATTACGCCGGAGGAATATCGGCGCGTCACCGACGTGACCTATCTCGGTGTTGTGCACGGCACGATGGCTGCTCTAAGGAAGATGCGGCCAACTAACCATGGAAAAATCATTCAGATCGGCTCCGCACTGGCCTACCGAGGCATTCCTTTGCAATCAGCCTATTGCGGAGCCAAGTACGCAATCCGCGGATTCACGGATTCCTTGCGCACGGAGCTGATCCATGAAGGCAGCCGCATCGGCCTTACGATGGTCGAGTTGCCCGCCGTCAATACACCGCAATTCGAGTGGGCACGGACACATATGCCCGATCAACCGCGGCCAGTTGCACCCGTCGTCGAGCCCGAGGTAATTGGCAAAGCTGTTTTCCGCCTTGTTCACGCGCCGCGCCGCGAAGTCTGGATCGGACTGAGCACGCTGAAGGTGATCCTCGGCAACATGGTCCTGCCCGCTTTTCTGGACCGTTACCTTGCGCATGTTGCCTTCAATGGCCAGAAGACGCGTCAGCCGGTATCGCCGGACCGTAAAGACAATCTGATGGCACCGGTTGCCTCGCTCCACCGCACTCGCGGTCGCTTTGGCCGTGAAGCGAACAGGCACGCCATTGCGACGCGCGGTCCGGTCGCTCGTCTGGTGCCGCTTGTGGCAGGCGGCATGGCGATCTTCCTTGGCGGGATGCTGGCCGCCGAGTCGAGAGGAAGACGGCGGGACTGGCATCGACGTACCCGACGTTCGAAACATTATGGCCGGTCGGGTTGAAGACTACGCCGCGATCGGCAACTGCGAAACGCCGGCGCAGATCGACGCAATGGCTCGATCGACCGGCTCTGCGTTCCCTGGTTTGCCACAAGGCTCGGATACGAACCGAGATTGTTGTTCGCTTCGACCGTGGCTCCATCGCGCGCCTCCAACGCGATCCGGCGGGAGCCGCAGGACGCCGCATCGGACGCCGTCCACTAGCTCAACTCTGCGCAGATGCCAACGCACGGCGCAAAGCGATCGGATCCAACTGGCGCTCGTACTCCCGGTCAATCAATCCGAAGCATTCACAACAGACGCTCTCCAGTTCAGCCATTTTCTCAATTCTAATGGAGCCTCGCCTTGTAACGACGAGTCCTTCACTTTGGAGAACCTCAAGACCCTCTGTCACGCTGGCCCGTCGAACTCCAAGGAGTTGCGCCAGAACCTCGTGTGTCAGAGGTATGTCATCACTGCCCAATGCGTTGTGAGCCAGCAGAAGCCAGCGGGCCAAGCGCTGCTTGAGCTGATGGACCGAGTTGCACGCCCCGGACTGGGACGTCTGTACCAGCACAACGGCGAGGTAGGCATCAAGCACTGCCCGTACAACCGGGAATTCTTTGAGAAGGCGGCGGAACTCCGGAATCGCAATCCGCAGGGCACTGCCTTCCACCTGGACGGTGCGTCGATGCAACGGGTGAGCGTTCGTATTGAGGATAACGGGTGCACCGACCAGACCTTCGGAACCAATAAGCCAGACTTCAACAAATTTCTCCTGTCCGACTTTGGCCGCGACAGACACAAGACCTTGCTCCACAAAGTAGACGTACTCCATCGGCAACTTGTAATGATGGAGAACCTGGCGGGGCCGGATGCGAACCTTTTCGGACACAGCAAGAAGTCCTGAAAGCTCCCTCGCCGGCAACATCCGAAGCAATCCGTTGT
>Ga0335072_10013636_pt1 | contig 11571 bp, 6 predicted proteins | sample Lox_Sample_21_FD_206725 | JGI IMG/M metagenome (GOLD analysis project Ga0335072, IMG submission 206725) | Soil microbial communities from Loxahatchee National Wildlife Refuge, Florida, United States - Lox_Sample_2.1 | ecosystem: Environmental > Terrestrial > Soil > Wetlands | place: USA: Florida...
TCAACCAAGTGCAGGGGGCGCTCAGATGGTTTGTCGACAATTTTTCGAGCATCGCGGACTGGCGCGCGACGCTGTTGCGCGTCGCGATTTTCCGGCAAAAGATCCTGACGATGGACGATCTCGGCGGCGACACCAGCCGGATTGCCTTCGAGACCGACGGCCCCTCGGTCAGGATCGACGACCTCCGCGTTTCGTCGCCTGCAGGCTGCATCAAGCTGAGCGAGCCGCATTCCGAACTTAAGACCGGCGAACGCATGCTCATCACCGGAGAAAACGGGGAACAGAAATCCCTGGTGTTTCGCGCCATAGGCGAGCTTTGGCCATGGGGCAGCGGACGGATCACGCGCCCGCCCCGCCCATCCATCGCCTTTCTGCCGATTCGCGCGTATGCGCCGGCCGGCACCCTTCGTGAGGCGCTCTCCTACCCACACTCGGATTTGAAATTGGATCCAGGAGAGGTCGCCAAGGCGCTCGCCGCCGTCGGATTGGACCACCTTGAGCCAGAACTGGACGCCCAGGAAAAATGGGACCGGCGGCTGACGGATGAAGAGAAGCAGTGCCTGGCTTTCGCCCGCGTCATCCTGCAGCAGCCGACCTGGGTGGTGCTGAACGACGCGCTCGACGTGCTCAACCCGACGCTGCGCATGCGAATCCGAAAGCTTTTTGATGATTCGTTGCGGCACATCGGGGTGATCAATGTCGGCCATGACGTGCCCGAGCCCGGGGTCTACCATCACAAAGTCCGCCTTATGGGCGATCCGCAAGGGCCAGCCTTCGAGTCCAGCGACGAGTCCAAGCCTGTTGGCCGGATCGAACCGTCAAGTGAAGAGTTTTCTGCAGAGTAAACGGGGGGAACCAATGAAGGATCACGCCAAAACCAGGTCGCATCAGAAGGAAAGCAAGCGCCGCGAGAAGCTATCCGACGACGAGCTGCTCGACCTCGTCCAGCGCCAGACCTTCCTCTATTTCTGGGAGGGCGCCGAGCCGACTAGCGGGCTTGCGCGCGATCGCACCGGCAGGCTTGCCGACCCGGCCGACGATATAGTCGCGACCGGCGGCTCAGGCTTCGGGGTGATGGCGCTGATCGTCGCCTGCGAGCGCGGATGGGTGACGCGCGCTGAGGCGCTCGCGCGCCTGTCCACGATGCTCGACTGCCTGGAGAGAGCGACCTGCTATCACGGCCTCTATCCTCATTTCATGCACGGGAAGACCGGCGCAACGAAGCCTTTCAGCCGCAAGGACGACGGCGCCGACCTGGTGGAGAGCGCGTTCCTGTTCCAGGGGCTGCTTTGCGCGCGCGCCTACTTCGACCGCGACTCGCCCGAGGAGAAGCGCATTCGCGATCGCATCACCTACCTGTGGAGCGAGGCGGAGTGGGACTGGTACACCCAGGGCGGCCGCATCGCTCTCACCTGGCATTGGAGCGCGACCAACGGCTTCGCGCTCAACCATCCGGTCCGCGGCTGGAACGAGTGCCTCGTCGCCTATATCCTCGCCGCTTCCGCGCCGCGCTATTCGATCGCGCCCGAAGTCTACCACGAAGGCTGGGCGCAGGGGCGCGAGTTCTTCAACCGGCGCAGTTTCGAGGGCGTGGAGCTTCCGCTCGGACCCGACTGGGGCGGACCGCTCTTCTTCACCCACTACTCCTTCTGCGGAATCGACCCGCGCGGCTTGAGCGACGCCTATGCCGACTATTGGGAGCAGAACGTCAATCACACCCGCATCAATCACGCCTATTGCGTCCGCAACCCTCACGGCTACAAAGGCTACGGACCGAATTCATGGGGCCTCACGGCCGGCGACTCGGTCAACGGTTATGCCGGGCATTCGCCGACGAACGACAAAGGCGTCATCACGCCGAGCGCGGCCTTGGCGAGCTTCCCCTACACGCCAACGGAGGCGATGGCGGCGCTACGCCACTTTCACGACGTTCTCGGCGTCAAGATTTGGGGAAGGTTCGGCTTCATCGACGGTTTCAGCGAGCAATTTGACTGGTATGCCGACAGCTACCTTGCGATCAGCCAGGGCCCGATCGTGGTGATGATGGAGAATTACCGCAGCGGGCTCATCTGGAAGCTGTTCATGGGCGTTCCCGAGATCCGCGAAGGCATGAAGAGGCTGGGCTTCAAGAGTCCGCATTTCGCTTCGACGGAGTCGTGACCGCGCTCGACGAGTGGATAGACGAGGAGGCGCGCTTCGCCGTAAGCGCGATGCTGCGCGCCATCTCGGCCACCGATCTCGTCAAAGATCGTCCCGGCTTCGGGCAGCGCGTTATTCCGCGGCCAGGATCGGTGGTGGCGTCGCCGGTCCTCGCCGCCTACGACCCCGATCCCGATTATTTCTTTCACTGGTTCCGGGATTCGGCGATCGTCATCGACGCGTTGCGCGTAGCGCCGACGGAGGCGCTCGACAAGCGAACCGCTCTCGATCGTTTGCGGGAGTTTGTCGAATTCAGCCGGTCGCTCAGCCGCCTGGACGGGCGGGCGTTTCTTCGCCAGGACGACTTCCGACGGAAGGTCCAGCCGTCCTTCCTGCAATATGTGCGGCCGGGCGACGAGATTGCGGCGGTCTTCGGCGCTGCGGCGCAGGCTGAAGCGCGCGTCAATCCGGACGGAACGCTTGATTTCACCCGCTGGGCCCGCCCGCAGAATGATGGGCCAGCGCTTCGAATCCTTGCGCTCACGCGCTGGCGGGACGCCGACGCGGACTTAGACGAGACGCTTCGCGCGGCCATGCTGGAGCTCGTCATCGGCGATTTGGACTTTATCCGGTCGCGCGTGGGAGAGTCTTCCTTCGACATCTGGGAGGAAGAACGTGGGTATCACTATTATACGCAGCTCGTGCAGGCTGAGGCGCTTGCTCGCGGCGCTGGCTGGCTGGATGAAGCCGACGCCGCCCGCGCCCACGCCTGCCGCTCCATTGCGGAGGACCTCGCTTCGAAACCCGACGCCTATTGGAGCGCCGCGGACGGCTTCTATCGCTCGCGCATGAGCGGCTCGTCGCAAAAGGCTCTCGATATTTCAGTGATTCTTGGCGTGCTTCACGCCGGCCGAGCGGAGGGAACGCATAGCGTCCTCGACCCGACGGTTCAAGCGACGCTGAGCGCGCTCGAAGACCTGTTCGACGCCGAATACGCGATCAACCGTCAACGCCCGCCCGACCGTGGTGCAGCAATGGGACGCTACGCACGCGATGTCTATTACGGCGGCAACCCTTGGTATCTGGCGACCCTCGCCGCGGCGGAGTTCCATTTCAGATTGGCGATTGCGATGCAATCAGGCGCCGAGATGGTCGCGACCACTGATAACGCGGGCTTTCGCCGCCGCCTCAGCGCTGCGGGCGGAGCGGGTGACAGTCCCGCAGCCGCCGCCATCGTGCGCGGCGATTCGTTCATGCGGACGGTTCAAGCTTACACTCCGGCGAGCGGCGATCTTTCCGAACAATTCGATCGCACGGCGGGCGCCCAGACCTCGGCCAAACATCTGGCCTGGAGCTACGCCGCTTTCCTCACCGCCGCAGCGAGCCGCCGCCGGGCCTGCCGGGCCATTCGAGGGTGAGATCTCGGCGCAACTTCCTCAAGCCCGGCGTCACGATTCGCTTGCCGAACCAGCGCCTCAAGCCGAAGGCGTGGCGAATCAGCATATTGGCGTAGAGGCCCGGGCCGCTCGAGTAGACGCGCCAGCCGCCATCGACAGCAATCGAGTCGCCTTTGACGCGCGCCCATTCCTCGCTCGCCTGGTAGCGGTCGTGGAAGGCCGCGTCGCTCGAGCTGAAATAAGCGTTGCGCTGCCTGAGCGACGCGTTCGGCAGCCTATCCGTCACTGAGATCGGATTGGCGACCATGAGCGCCTCCCACAAAGCGGCGAATTCGCCGATGTCGCTCATCGCTTCGCCATAGCGCAGATGCGAATGCGTATACATGAGCCCGATTTCGCGGCCGAAGAAGGCCGCCGATTCCGCCCGCCGGAAGAATGTCTCCGGCCCGCCGTGATAGGCGATCGGCCGATCCATGAGACGCGCGCCATCGGAAAAAAGGAGATGCTTGCGGATGAGGCTCAAGTGCTTGCGCGCTTGTGCCGGTGTAAACAGGCCGCCGATCATGCCCTGCGTCATTGGCAAGAGGGAGAAGCTTAGCCCGGTTTGTCTGTCGCTCGGATGCAAGAGAAGCTCAGGCTCGCCGCCTTCGGGCCGGAACACGCCATAGCCGGCGACGACTCGATCGCGAATGAGATAAGCATTGAAGTCCTTGCGCATCGCGGCGGCGAGTACATCGAACTCCTTGGCTTGGCTAGGCGCGCGCTTCGCCCGGCGAAGGATTTCAGCGTAGCGACGAAGCTGCTCGTAGAGAAGAACGACGGTCCAGGCGCTCGTCATCCAGTCGCGCTTCGTCGGATCGACCGGTTGCAGCGAATCGTTCCAGTCGCCATGGCCATAGCGAATGAGGTTCGTGCCGGGAATGAAGCGCGCGCGGACCGTCTCGATCAGCTTGTCGACGTGGCTGCTCACCGGATCGGCGCGCCCGGTCTTCTCGAAATTGTCCCCACGGCGCCAGGCGATCTTTTCATCGAGGAAAGCGAAATCGCCGGTCGCCTCGATATAGTCGCAGAGCGCCTTGAGCGGCCAGACGATGATGTCGCCATGCGACTCCTTGTCCTGCACCACGGAATAGGGTTCGAGCATGAACCATTGTGGCCAGTCGCCGCTCTCCTCATATTGCTGAGCAAAGAGGATGCGCAGGATCTCTTTGACCGGCTGATCGTGCTCGAGCGTTAGCAGGAGTTCGATTGAGCCTTGGCAGACATCACGCGTGCCCCAGGCGCCCCCGGTATATTGCTCGAGTCCGTGCGGCGCGGTGAGATGGATCATCGCGTCATGCGCGAGCCAGGGCAGGATCGTGTCCACGGCAAGCGCGTCCGGAGAATCCTTGGCGCTCTTGACGCGAACGCCCCGCGTGAGGTTGCGCCAGAAGCGGTCGGCGGGCTTGAGCATCTGAGCTTCGTCGACCGGCTTCGCATATTTCGCCGCCAGCGCTGCGGCGTGCTTTGGATCGGCCATCGATCCCACGACCGCGAATACGAATTCGTTCGTCGGCCGCGTCCGGAGCGCGATATATCCGCCGGCGCGGCGCTTCCCGTCGGCCCAGAGCAGTTCGTCGCCGCCGACGGCGTCGACCCGCCCGGGCGTGCTCGTCACCAGATGATAGACGGCTTCAGGATATTGCTGACCCCAGCGATCGTTGAGATCGGGCCGGAAAATGAAGCCCTTGCGCCGCGAGTCGATCTCGACGCGGCCTTGAGGCCCATATTCCTGCTCGCCGAGAACGAGGTAGCCGAAAACGAGAAGGCGGCGCCTCGACCCTTCGACGGTGACGCGCCACTGCATGGCCGGCTCGTCGCCGCAAACGGTCGCCGAGACCGTGACGGTTTGCTCACTCAAGCGATAGATCCAGCGGCAATCGCTTAAGCCCATCTCGAAGGCGGAAGGGACGGTCAACAACCGCCATCCATCTTTCGTTTCCATGAGCATGCGCAATCCGCTGGCGCGCGTGATGTTGTAGGGATCGCGCGAGACGGAAAAGAGCTTGTGGAAGGAGGTATTGCCGATGGTCAGCTGCGCCCCGAACACGCCGTGCATCCATGCGGTCGCACAGAGAACCTCCTCGTCGGGTAGCATCGACTGCCCGCTGCGGATGAGCGAGCCGTGGCGCCGGGCGATGAGGCGCTCTTTGTCCCGCAGGACAACGTGGCGGCTGTGCGTTCTTCCCGGAACGAAGAAAGACAGAAGGCGGCCGTCGACCCGTTCGACATGCGTGCGCCGGCGGTAAAGCGCTTTGATCTCCTTTTCGTCCAGCGCCTCGGCGACGGCCGCCGGCGCATCGTGAACGAAACTTCGCGGCGACGCGGATAAAGCGACGTCGCGCAACGCCCATTCCCCGCTGGCCCGTTCGACAATCTCGACCCGGCTCAGGTCGGAGTCGCTCGACGCCGCGGGATGATCGGGCTCGTAGAAGCCGAAGAACGTCCATGAGGTCGCCGCGCCGGGCTGGAGCGTGACAGCCCTTGACTGCAAGGCCGCGCAGGCCGTCTCGAACTGAAGGCGCTCGGATGGGAGCCGCGTCCCGAATGGGATGGCGAGCCGATCGGCGTCGCGGTAGGCGGGGCCCATCGCTTGTCGAAAATCGGTGGCGAAGTCGGCCGCGCCTTCCAGACAGCCGTGCGCGGCCCACGGATGCGCTCCGCCTTGCGACAGATTTTGCCTGCTCATCAGAACAACGATCCAGCGCCGGTGGCGCGCGATGTGATGGTCGAGATACTGGCTGGCGTAGGCCTCGTTATTCATGAGGAAGCCTTGATCGCCGAGCCCGAGATCCTGGATGAAGACTGCGTCGCAGGAGAGCTCTGCGTCGCGGTCATTGACGGCCTCGAGCCGCCAGAACCACGCGTTGAGGCGCGGGTGTAGCCAAAGCGTGACCCGATGTCGGAGACCGTTCTCTTCTCCCTCCCAGACATAGCGGTCGTCCGAAGCGCCGACGCGAAGCCTGGCCTCCGGCCCCATCGCGGGCAGGATCGCCGGCTGAGGCTCGCCCACGCGCAGATAAAGACGGCCCATGCCGTTGGCGACCGGCGAGGCGAGCGTCTGGTTGATCATGATCCGGCGGTTCGCTTCGGCGTGCTCGATGGCGAAGATCGCGCCGGTTGGCAGGAGGCTGATCGAAAGCCCGGCGCCGTTGGCGATTCGTAAAAGGCCGAGGTCGTCCCTGCGCGGCGTCGTCAGGATCTCGATCGACGAGTGCAACATTCTCCTCCCCCTTGCGCGCTGCGGTCTTGCAACATCGACCGGCGAGCTCGATCTGTAAATGGCGCGGCGATCCAATCTTGAGGGCGGGCCGCGAGCCTAAGACCATCGTCGCTCCGGACAACGACGCGGACGGCCCTGGATGAACGCCGGTCCGATTTGCGCTAATGAAGCATCGCCGGTCTGGATCAAAAGCCGGCGCGGGCGGTTCGGGTGAAGCGATGGAAGCAAAATTTCCGAGCTATTGGATGTGGTCGGAGGCCTTCGAGATGCTGGCGCGCGCGGAGCGCATGCATCGGCAATTCTTCCAGCCGTCCGGCTCGCCGCCAGCGGTCGCGTGGGAGCCGCCGGTCGACGTCCTCGAGACCGAACGCGCGGTGCTGGTGCTGGTCGCGTTGCCGGGCGTCGATTACGGCGAGGTCAAGGCCGTCATCAATCAGGCCGAACTCATGATCTCGGGATGCCGGACCTATCCGGAGGAGATGCGGACGGCGATCATCCACCGCCTCGAGCTGCCGCAAGGCCGATTCGAACGTCGCGTTCGTCTCCCCGCTGGGCGCTACAGCGCCATTCATCGATCGGAATTCAAGGGTTGCCTGCTCGTCACGCTGGAGAAGTCGGAGGCCTCGAATGGCTGACGTCCAGGTCGCCCCCGAAGAGGCTCCGGGTTCGGCGCCTTCGCCGCCACTGCCGCCGGACAGCCTGATCATCGTGCCGGTGCGCGGCATGGTGCTGTTTCCCGCAACCGTGTTGCCGATCACCCTCGGCCGTCCCCGTTCGGTCATGGCGGCGCAGCGAGCGGTCAGGGAGCAGAAGCCGGTCGGCATCGTGATGCAGCGCAGCGCCGAGGTCGCCGATCCCCTTCCGATCGACCTGCATCGCGTGGGGACGATCGCCAATATCGTTCGCTACATCACCGCGCCGGACGGCACGAACCACATTGTCTGCCAGGGGGAGCAGCGGTTTCGGGTCGACGACTATCTGACCGGTTGGCCGTTCTTCGTCGCCAAAACGGAAAGGATTGTTGAGCCCACCCCGACGTCGAACGAGATCGAGGCCCGTTTCGTTCATCTCAAAGGTCAGGCGATCGAGGCGATCCAGCTCCTGCCGCAAGCGCCGGCCGAATTGCTGGCGACGATCCAGGGCGTCGATGAGCCGGGCGCGCTCGCCGATCTCGTGGCGACCTTCATGGACGCGACGCCGGACGAGAAGCAGGAGATCCTCGAGACGGTCGACATCGGCGCGCGGATGGAGCGGGTCTCGCGCCTGCTCGCGCATCGGATCGAGGTGCTTCGGCTGTCGCAGGAGATCGGGCGGGAAACCAAGGCCTCGCTCGACGCCCGCAACCGCGAGGTCCTGCTGCGCGAGCAGATGGCGGCGATTCAGCGCCAGCTCGGCGAGGCGGACGAAGGAAAGTCGGCCGAGATCGCCGAGCTCGGCAAGGCGATCGCCAACGCGCATATGCCCAAGGAGGTCGAGGACCAGGCGGGCAAGGAGTTGCGCCGCCTGCAGCGCATGCCTGAGGCCGCCGGCGAATACGGCATGGTCCGCACCTATCTCGATTGGCTGGTCGAGCTGCCCTGGGCGCTGCCTAAGGAGGCGCCGATCGACATCGCCGCGGCGCGGCGCATCCTCGACGAGGATCACTTCGGCCTCGAGAAGATCAAGCGCAGGATCGTCGAGTATCTGGCCGTGCGCAAGCTCGCGCCGGACGGCAAGGCGCCGATCCTTTGCTTCGTCGGGCCTCCCGGCGTCGGCAAGACCTCGCTCGGCCAGTCGATCGCGCGCGCCATGAACCGCAAGTTCGTCCGGGTCAGCCTCGGCGGCGTGCACGACGAAGCGGAGATCCGCGGCCATCGGCGAACCTATATCGGCGCGCTCCCCGGCAACATCATTCAGGCGATCCGCAAGGCCCAGGCCCGCGACTGCGTCATGATGCTCGACGAGATCGACAAGCTCGGCGCCGGCATTCAGGGCGATCCCGCATCCGCGATGCTCGAGGTGCTGGACCCGGAGCAGAACAACACTTTCCGCGACAATTACCTGGGCGTGCCGTTCGACCTGAGCCGCGTCGTGTTCATCGCCACGGCGAATATGCTCGACACCATCCCCGGGCCCCTGCGCGACCGCATGGAGATCATCGCGCTCGCCGGCTACACGGCAAATGAAAAGTTCCAGATCGCGCGGCGCTATCTTGTTCAACGCCAGTTGAAGGCCAACGGCCTCAAGCCCGGGCAGGTCGAGATGGCGGACGACGCGATCCGCGCGGTCATCGAGCACTACACGCGGGAGGCTGGCGTCCGGAACTTGGAACGCGAGATCGGGCGAGTGCTGCGCCAGGTCGCGATGCGGATCGCGGAAGGCGAAAGCGGCCCGATCGCGATCTCCGCCGATGATCTTTTGAGCATTCTCGGCCCGCCGCCGTTCGAGGACGAGGTGGCGATGCGGACCAGCGTCCCGGGGGTGGCGACCGGGCTCGCCTGGACGCCGGTCGGCGGCGACATCCTGTTCATCGAGGCGACCGCGACGCCGGGCGGCGGACGGCTCATCCTCACCGGCCAGCTGGGCGACGTGATGAAGGAGAGCGCGCAGGCCGCGCTCAGCATCGTCAAGAACCGCGCCGGCTCGTATGGGATCGACGCATCGCGCTTCGAGAAGACCGACATTCACATTCACGTGCCGGCCGGCGCGACGCCGAAGGACGGCCCGAGCGCGGGGGTGGCGATGTTCATGGCGCTCGTCTCGCTCTTGACCGACCGCACCATCCGCAGCGACACCGCGATGACCGGCGAGATCAGCCTGCGGGGTCTCGTGCTCCCGGTCGGCGGCATCAAGGAGAAGGTGGTCGCCGCGCACCGGGCGGGCTTGAAGCGCGTGATGCTGCCGGCGCGCAACCGCAAGGATTTCGACGACATCCCCGAAGAGGTGCGCCAGCAACTGACCTTCGTCTGGCTCGAGCGGGTGGACGACGCGGTCGCCTCGGCCCTCGAACCGGCCAAGCCGTCGACGTCCGCGGCCCCGCCGGCCGCCGGCCGCGACGCCGTGTCGGCGTCATGACCGCGCGCCGCCGGCGCTCGCGCACAAATTTACGCGAGTCAATCATTTCAGCGGCTTGAGTGCGCTTTCGCGCAACTTTGCAACTTTGCAGCTCCCAACCACCTCGTCCTGAGGCGCTCCAGAGCGCACTGGATTAACGGTGACACTTTACTCAACCCCCAAATCTAACCCACGATCCGCGAGGCGGCTCCTCCGAACGGGGTCAGCGATCAAGGCCGAGGAGGATGAACCCGGGCGGCGCCGGTTGATTTTGGGGGTTAAGTAAACTGTCACCGTATTGCCGTATTGCTCGGCGCTTGCCAGCGCCTCGATCCAGCGTGAAGAGGAGTATGCGCGCCTTCTGATTATCTGTCAAGAAAATGTTTCGAACGGATTATCGGAACACCATCGTCCTCGTGGCCGGGCTTGTCCCGGCCATCCACGGATCGCAGCTGAGAAAAGACGAGCGTAGACGGCGGCCGCGTCAGGGCGCCGTTGTCGCCCGTCGCCTCGCCGCCGAAACGTCGGCGGGCGACACGGCGCCCGGGTAAGAATTGCCGAAATGGGTGCGGACATAAGTGACGATGTCGGCGACTTGCGCGTCGCTCATCATGTCTGCGAGCGGCGGCATGCCGTTCAGCCCGCGAAGCAGCACACTTAGCATGAAGTCGGTCGAGACGAGCTTCTTGTCCGAAGCGAGCGGCGGATAGGCCGCGGCCCCGACCGCGCCTTTCGCGTCGGGCTGATGGCAGGCGGCGCAGACTTGGCGGAAGAGGTCCGCTCCGCCCTGTTCACTGAATTCCCATCCGCGACTCATTGCGGGGCTTTTCGCCGGGGCGTCGTCGGCCCCGACAGGCGCGCCGGGGGCCGCTGAAGCGATCAGCGCGATGGCGCACAGCACGACACGTCTCATGAGGCGACGACGCGCTTGTGCAGGCGCTGGATCGCGTCCAGCGCCGAGAGGATCGCGCCCTCCTGCCAGGCCGGAATGTAGGAGGCGTGCTCGCCGGCGAGCACGATCCGGCCGTCGATCTCGCAGAGGTCGTTGTAATGCGCTTGTCTCGCTTCGTCGGACCAGTCGCCCGCGCAGCCAAGCGTGAACGGGACCCGGCTCCAGGCGACCGAGATTCCGTTCTCGAACTCGGTCGAATATTGCGGATGGATCTCAGCGCCGAACTCGACCGCGCGCTTCACGCGCTCGGCCGGCGCCATCGCGGTGAACTCGTATGAGTTCGGTCCGTCGAACGTGTAGCCGCCGAGCAGGACGCCCTTGCCGCCCCGATTGAAACCGGCGGAGGGATAGGAGATTTGCCGGATCGGCAGATCGGTGTAGCTGATGCCGCCGAAGATGCGCTCGTCCTCCTCCCAGAACCGGCGCGAGAACTGGAGCCCGAACTTGACCGCCGAAGCGTAGGGAACAGCGTCGATCGCCGCCTTCATGGGCGGCGAGACGTTCATCGGAATCTGGCTCAGGATGCTGAGCGGAATCGTGCACACGCACCAGTCGGCTCTCACTTCGCGGAGCGTCCCGCCGGCGGCAAGATCCTCGAAGGCGACGGCGACGCTGCTCTCGCTCTGCCTGATGGCGACGACTTTCGCGCGGTACCGAATGCGGCCGGGAATCTGCCGCGCGAAGGCTTCCCCGATCCTGCCCATGCCGCCGACCGGCTGGAACATGGTGGTCTGGAAATCATAGCTGAGAAAATTCCGCAAGCCCCGCCACAGGCGCGAGTTAAGAAT
>Ga0335072_10013637_pt1 | contig 11571 bp, 13 predicted proteins | sample Lox_Sample_21_FD_206725 | JGI IMG/M metagenome (GOLD analysis project Ga0335072, IMG submission 206725) | Soil microbial communities from Loxahatchee National Wildlife Refuge, Florida, United States - Lox_Sample_2.1 | ecosystem: Environmental > Terrestrial > Soil > Wetlands | place: USA...
GGCTACAAAGGAACTGGTGCAGTCAAGCTTGCATCCGTCGTCGAAATCATCCACACCGCCACCCTCGTTCACGACGACATCATTGACGAAGCCCAAATCCGCCGCGGCCGTCCCGCCGCCAACACACAGTGGGGCAATTCAAAGTGTGTCCTTGCGGGCGACTGGCTCTACATGCAGGCTTTCAAAATCGCCACCCAGGAGCGCAATTTCCGCATTCTCGACCTGCTCATCGAACTCACGCAGCAGATGGTCGAAGGCGAGCTGCTCCAGATGGAAAAGCTCGGCAAGCTGATTTCTCTCAACGAGTATCTCGACCTCATCTACCGCAAGACCGCTTGTCTTTTTTCTGTCTCCATGCGGGTCGGGGGAGTGCTCGGCGGTGCTCAACCCGATCAGGAGGTTCGCCTCGGCCAGTATGGACGCGATCTCGGAATGGCCTTCCAGATCGTCGACGACGTGCTCGATCTGACCGCCTCCGAAAGCGTCCTGGGTAAGCCCGTCGCCAGCGATCTGCGAGAAGGCAAGGCCACCATGGCCATCATCCATGCGCTCGAACGCTGCACCCCCCCCGAGCGCCATCAGATCGAAACCGTCGTGCGCGATCGCGCCTTCAACGGCGTCACCCACGCCGACATTCTCGCCATCCTCAACCGCTACGGCTCGCTCGAATACGCCTCCGCCGAAGCCGCGCGCTTCGCCGAGTCAGCCCGCAATGCTATCTGCATCTTTCCGGACTCCGAAATCAAACGCGCTCTCCTTTGGGCCCCCGAATTCGTCGTCGCAAGAGAAAAGTAGGCTTGCGCCCTCAAGTGGTCTAATCCGCCAAAATTATCCCTTCACCGCCACTCCCAGCATCTCGAAGCGTCCGTTTAGCAGCAGTCGCCCCGATCCCAAAAACGCACGCGCTGGAAGGTCCTTCGAGAACCTCTTCACGTAGGCCGCGTTGAATTGTTCCCATAGCGAAACGTCGGGCGCATAAACCTGCACCCAAACCAAATCATCCCAACTCATCTGCGCCTGTCGCAGCACGGCTTCAAATCCATCGAAAAGTAGCTCCAGTTCCGTCGCAACGCTCTGCGGCGCGACTCCCGTCCTTGGGTCGATCCCAATCCTCCCCGAGATGTAAAGTGTGTTCCCGACCACGACGCCATCACTGAACGGCAAGTTCGCTGGACGATTAGGCAGATTGATATATCTCCGATTCTCCGATGCCACGTGTTTTCCTCCGGCGCGACTCAATCTATCAGGCGTCGCCCGCTTGCGTCTTTTGCCGCCATACCAGCATCTGACCACAGGGCGCCAAACTGATTCACCCGGCCCGAATGCCGGCTATCGCAGTTGCTATACTACGCAAACGCTTCGCAATGGATGATTTACTCACTCTGATTTCAAGGCATGGCTATTTGCTGCTCGCAGCGATGTGTTTCGCCGAAGCCATCGGCCTTCCCGTCCCAGCTTCTCTTGCCCTCCTCACTGCGGGCGCGGCCGCCGCTGCCTACGGACATCTTCATCTTCAGCTTCTCTTCATCATCAGCCTGAGCGCGATGCTCCTTGGCGACATCATTCTCTATTTCACCGGCAAGTTCAGCGGCTGGGCGCTCCTCGGCCTGCTCTGCCGCCTTTCCGCAAGTCCCGAAACCTGCATTCTCCGCTCCGCCGAATACTTTTATCACCGTGGTAAGCAAACTCTCCTCTTTGCCAAATTCATTCCCGGCATCAACACCATGTCGCCCCCGCTCGCCGGCAGCATGCGCATGCGCTTCTCGCAATTCCTTGCCTTCGACACCGCCGGAGCCGCTATCTACGTCGGTTCCTACACGCTTGTCGGCTTTATCTTCAGCGATGCTCTGCGCGCCATCACTCGCGGATTGCGCTCCGCCGGCTTTGCCGCCGAAGTCGTCTTCGGCATCGGACTCGCAGCTTACATCGTCTATCGCGTCTGGCTCTATCACAAGTTTCGCCTGCTCGACTCCGCTCCGCGCGTCCCCGTTTCCGAGGTCGCCAACCGCCTCGCCACGGCCCAGCCCGGCAGCGTCCTGATCGCCGACGTCCGCAGCCACGGCTATTACGACGCCAACTCCGAGCGCATCGCCGGTTCCATCCGCCTCGAGCCGAACCACCTCGAAGAAGAAGTCAAGAGTCTTTCCAAGGAGCGCGAGATCTATCTCTACTGTACTTGAGCGCGCGAAGCCACTAGCGCCCGTGTGGCGCAGATACTCCAAAAAGAAGGTTTCAAAGTCTTCGTCATCAGCGGAGGCCTCCGCGCCTGGCGTAAAGCCGGCCAGGCCCTTGAACCCGTTCCCCACGAAGACGTCATCAAACTGCCCATGTTCAATTAGGCATATTCAATTAGGCATATTCAACTAGACGTCTTCAGCTAGGCACGTTAACTAGACGCCTGCTTTCAGCCCAACAATGTCGATAGTCGTTTGTCGATAGTTGTTCGAACGGTCGCCTTGCGCAAGATCCCCGAACGACCAACGACCATCGACGCCTAGCCACGGCGATCAACCAGCAGCAAGCAATGTGACCCCCATCCTTGGCAGGGCTACCGGCCAATGCTATCTTCGCTTCATGGGACGAGCCTTGAGCCGATGCGGCGTCATCCTGGCGGCTGGCGAGTCCTCGCGCATGGGCCGCGATAAAGCTTTGCTCCCATGGCCGCCACTGGCAGGCGGAGGCCTCGCCACCGGCTGCTTTCTCTCCGCTGCCATCAACCTTTTCAACCCCTACGTCGATGTCGTTCTCGTCGTTGCTGGCAAAAACGAGCCCAATCTCACTCCCATCGTTTATGCCAACGGCGCGTCCCTGGTCGTCAACCCCGAGCCCGAGCGCGGCCAATTCAGTTCATTACAAACTGGGTTGCAGGAGGTCCTCAATCGTGGCCGCGACGCCGCCCTCATCACCCTCGTCGACCGTCCGCCCGTGAAGCCCGCTACCGTCGAAGCTCTCGATGAGGCCTTCGAGCGCGCGATCCGTCAGTGGAAATGGTGCGTTGTGCCTGAATACCACGGCGTGCATGGCCACCCGTTTCTCGCCGCGCGCGAAATGATCGAAGCCTTTCTGAAAGCACCGTCTTCATCCAGCGCCCGCGACGTTCAGCAAACCCACCAGGACAAGATCGTCTACGTTCCCATCGACGATCCACTCCTCACCGCAAACATCGACACCCCCGAACAATATGCGGCCTTACCCGAGCCCGCGCTACACTGAAGCCTTAAGAGAACTTGACATCCCGATCATCCCAATCATTGATGCCCACTCTGAACACCGAACAAACCAGATTCATCTCCGCCGTTCTCGAACTCCAGCCAAAAATCGCAACTTTCGATTGCGATGGCACACTCTGGTCCGGCGACGCCGGCGAGGGATTCTTTTCCTGGGAACTCGATAACGGCCTCGTCTCCGATGAAATCGTCCGCTGGGCGCGTCCCCGCTACGCCGATTACCGCGCTGGCAAGGTCGCCGAAGAAATCATGTGCGGCGAAATGGTCACCATGCATCACGGCCTGCGCGAAGAGGTCGTGCAGCAAGCCTGCGATACTTACTTTGCGCTAGGCGTTGAAGCCAACATTTTCCCCGAAATGCGCGAACTCATCCTGCAACTCCAGCAACGCGGATGTGAAGTCTGGGCCATCTCATCTTCGAATGTTTGGATCATCCGCTCCGCCATGCGAAGCTTTGGCATTCCCCAAAATCGCATCCTCGCGGCAGAAGCCGTCGTGGAAAATGGGATTGTCACGCAAAAGCTGGTAAGAGTTCCCAGCGGTCCAGGAAAAGTGGAGGCAATCGAGTCGGCCATAAAGAGCGCTCCCGATTGCGCCTTCGGCAATGCCATCTGGGATCGCGAGATGCTCGCCCTCTCGCGCCATGCGTTCGCCCTTAACCCCAATCCGAACCTGAAAGAAATCGCCCTTTCCAATCACTGGACGATTTATCAACCAAGCCTGAATCACCAGTAGACCAGCGACAGCCATTACTAGCCGCGAAGCGGCGAAAGCTTGCAGCCCACGGCGTGAGCCGAGGGTAAGAGTGCAATTCTGATCCAGCCCGGAGGGGCGAAAGAATACCGACAACACGAGTCTCGCAACTCGATCGGTTGCTAAAGCTTCGTCAGTAGCGCCCGCAGCGCATCCATCGCCAGATGACTTGCATGGTTCGACGCCTCGGGCACACCCCCGACCGCGCCAAGTAACTCTTCCCTGCTTATCTGCTTCGCTGCCTCCACGTCCTTGCCTTTTACCAGCTCCGTAATTGCGGAGCCGCAGGCCATCGCAGGCACGCAGCCCTTGGCACGAAACCCGATCTCAAGAATCTTGCCCGCTTCCACCTTCGCGCTAAGCTCCAGAATATCGCCACACACCGGATTCTCCAGTCGCACCATTGCATCCGCCTTCTCAACTACACCTGCATTGCGAGGATTTTCGAAGTAGTCCAGCAGCTCCCTTGAGTACACATTGGCATTTTAATGCGCTGACTCCCTGTTTCTTGTTTACGCACTCCATGTCCACCCATCTCATACAATGTGTCAATGTCCCCGTCGCACGCGCCCCGCCGCATCGCCTGCCTCCAGCCGAGTGCCTCCGTAATCCTCGCGGCACTGGGCCAACTCGATCGCGTCGTCGCCTGCACAAAATACTGCGCGGACGTGGTGCCCGAGGTTAAAAATGGTCAGCGTCTCATCATCTCCGATTCCTGGACCGCGAAGGCCGCGGAAATTCTCACCGCCAATCCCGATCTGATCATCGCGTCCGTCCCCTACCAACTCGAGTCGCTTGCCGAAATCCTCAAAGCCGGCCGTCCTTTCCTTGCCCTCGCTCCCCACACGTTGAATGACATCTACACTGACATCGCCATGATTGCCGGCTGCGTCGGCGCAAGCAACCGAGGCGAAAAGACAATCTCCGGCATGCAGGCCGAGATCGAGAAAGTACGGCTCGCAACCTCCAGCCTGCCCCGCAAGCGCGTCTTCTGCGAGGAATGGGGCAAGCCGATCATCGCCTCGCAGCCATGGGTCCAGGAACTGGTCGAAGCGGCTGGCGGAAACTTCCTGGGCAGGCCGGCCTTGCAGGCCTCTGCCGAAGACATCGCGCAACTGGATCCAGAGGTCATAATTGCCGCCTGGTGCGGCGCCGGCGACCGCGTTCCCCTCGAGAAAATCATCCGCGACCGCGGCTGGGCAGATACCAGCGCCGCAAGGAATGCGCAGGTCTACTGCATCTCCGACGAACTGCTTAACACCCCTGCCCCCACTCTCATCTCCGGCCTCTATGCCTTGGCGGCAGCAATCCATCCCACAATATTTCCCCTTTCACAAGGCGCTTTGGTCCCCCGTCGCAATCAAAGGGAACCCCGCCGTATAACAGAAGTTTCCTCCTCACCGCTGATCCGCTGAGAATTGGTTTAGGATTAACCATCATGCCCACGCCCAAACCCGCGAAGAAGCTCGATGACGTGCACCAGGCGGCCGATCAATTGAACGAACAGGCGCGCTCGGCGGATGCCTTGATGCAGGCCATTGCCATGCTCCTGAATGAGCGCATGCTGAAATACAACTGGGTGGGCTTCTACATGCTCGAGCCCGGTGCCCAGCCCCCTGTACTCGTGCTGGGACACTATCAGGGTGCGATGACTCCCCACACCCGCATTCCCTTGAATCAGGGCATCTGTGGCGCCGCCGCATCCTCGGGTAAGACCGTCGTCGTCGACGACGTCTCCAAAGACCCCCGCTATCTCGCGTGTTCTCTCGAAACCAAATCTGAGATCGTCGTGCCCGTCTTCATCCACGGGAGAGTCGCGGGCGAACTCGATATCGACAGCCACTTTCCCGCTGCCTTCATGCCTGAAGATCGCGAGCTGATCGAATATTGCGCGCAACTCGTCGGCCAGCGCCTGGAGCGCGAACAATCCTCGCGTGCCTCGGGCATACATAAACCGATTTCTTAACGCCAAATTCGGAATAACCACTCATGAAGCGGGTCGTTGCCGCCATTATCCTGAACGAAGATCGCATTCTGGTTTGCCAGCGTACGCGTCACCAGCCCATGCCGCTCAAATGGGAGTTCCCAGGCGGCAAGATCGAGGAAGGCGAGCAGCCGCGCGATGCGCTTCGTCGCGAACTCGAGGAAGAACTCGGCATCGAAGCCACCATTGGCAACGAACTTCGGCGCATCCATCACCAATATCCTGGCGGCGGCTCAGTCGAACTGCGGTTCTTTGAAGTGCGTACCTATCTCGGCGAGATCGAAAACCGGATCTTTCGCGAAATCCGTTGGGCCGACCGCAAGGAACTTCCTGCCTTCGATTTCCTTGAGGCTGACCTTCCGCTTGTCACCGACCTGGCGGCCGGCAAAGTGATTTAGCACGCCCCAGAACTCTATCCGCTCCCCCGCAGTTGTCCCCACATTAGCGCTGCCGTCAGGCCAATCATAATGATGGTCGTGGCCCATGCCACCAAGTTAAAGGCGACCTTATTCGTGTACTCACCCATCAGATCTTTCTTGTTGATTAATAACAGCATGAAGATCAGCACGAACGGCAACACCGCGCCATTCACCACTTGCGACAACACCGCAATCTTGATAAGCGGAAGCCCCGGGATCATCACTACCGCGCCTCCAGCAACGATCAGCACCGTGTACAGCCAATAGAATGCCGGAGCTTCGGAAAACTTCCGTTCCACACCAGACTCAAATCCCAGCCCTTCGCAGACGGTGAATGCAGTGGAAAGCGGCAGAATCGACGCCGCAAACAATGACGCGTTAAAGAGTCCCAGGGCAAACAGAATGTACGCCCAGTCGCCCGCCAGCGGCCGCAGCGACTGTGCCGCATCGGCGGCGTCGCGAATATCGTGCACCCCATGCATGTAAAGCGTCGCCGCACAGGCCACGATAATGAACCACGCAACAACGTCGGTAAAGATGCAGCCTACGATCACGTCCAGCTGCGAAGCCTTATACTGCCGTTTCGTGACGCCCTTCTCCACGATCGATGACTGCAGATAAAACTGCATCCACGGAGCGATCGTGGTGCCAACCACGCCGATAACCATGTAGACGTACGGCCCTTGCCATCCCCCCATCGGCGGCGGTTTGAAGGTCGCGCCTACCGACTCCATCCATGCCGGTTTCGCCAGGACTCCTGCAAATATGTAGGTGACGTAGAAAAATGATGCGGCCAGAAAAACCTTCTCCACGCTCTTGTACTGTCCTTTGACCGCAATAAACCACACGATTACGGCGCAGATCGGCACCGAGACATACTTCGGCACCCCGAACAGTCCCATGCTGCCTGCGATTCCTACAAATTCGCCGACCACGTTTCCGAAATTGGTGATCAGAATCCCGAGCATCATGAAGAACGTGATCCGCAGCCCGTATTCCTCGCGAATCAGGTCGCTCAATCCTTTGCCTGTCACCGCGCCCATGCGCGCGCACATCTCCTGCACCACGATCAGCGCAATTGTCGTGGGAATCATCGTCCACAGGAGCATGTACCCGAACTGCGCTCCTGCCTGCGAATACGTCAGGATGCCATTGGCATCGTTGTCGACGTTGGCCGTGATGAATCCCGGTCCTACCACAGAAAGAATCAGCAGGATCTGGATCTTCCAGCGCTTCAGGAGTCTCATGCGAGCAATTCACGGTTCAGATTGGCAAACGGACGGTTCAGGATAAACGAGACCCGCAATTTCTGAATAGATGAAACTGGTATTGGGAACCAGAAAAGATCAGAGCTTGCCGCGCAGCATGTTAATCACGTCGTCAGGCGTGATGACGCCCTGCAATTGGCTGCGCTCGTCGATCACCGGTAGGGTAAGCAGATTGTACTTGTCGAATAGCTCTGCAAATTCTTTCTCTTTTGCATCCTCGTGGCATGAAATCAGCGGCTCTTGCGTTAGAGAAAGCAGCGGGGTGCCGGCCGGGGCAAGCACAATTTTGGCCAGCGGCACCGCCCCCGCCAGCGTGCCATGCGAATCCACCAGGAAAATCGTGCTCATGCTTTCCATGCGGCCTTCGAATTTTCGCAGGGCTTCGATCGCATCGTTGTTGGTTGCAGTCACCGAGAGCGCGATGTACTCCGTAGTCATGCGTCCGGCTGCCGTGTTCTCGTGGAATTCCAGCAGATCGGCGACTTCCTGCCGCTCCTCGGGCTGCATCTGCACCAGAATTTCGGCTGTGCGCTCTTCTGGCAGGTCGGCAAGCAAATCGGCCGCCGCGTCCGGCTCCATCTCTTCCACGATGTCCGCTGCTCGCTCCGAATCCAGCGATTCAACCACCGCCTTCTGCACCTTGGGCTCCAATTCTTCCAGAGCCTCGGCGGCCACGCCCTCGTCCAGGGTCTCGAACACCGCCTCCCGCTCGTCCGGAGCCAGGTCTTCAACAATGTCCGCGATATCGGCCGGATGCAGTTTCGCCAGCCGTTCATGCGAAATCTTGAGCCGCACCCGGCGCGCAGGATCGGTTTCGATCAGGTCGACAAAATCCCATGGGATCTCTCGCTGCGGCACGCGTAAAAGCAAAGCCCGCAGCGCTTGCGATGGAACCACTCCCTTTAACAGCCGCCGAAGCGCTCCTCGCGCCCCTACGTCGACGCCCTCAACCTTCAGCAGTGGACGCCCCAGGACCGTTTCCTGATAAAAATCGATGTCGTTGACCCGCACCACCTTCCGCCCATGCACGTCGATCACCTGCTGGTCCAGCAGATCGCGGCTCAGCAAAAGCAATCCTTCGGCGCCGTCGGCATTCTTCCACTCAGCCACAGCTGTCGAAGCCCGTACCCCGCCATTGATCGTCGCAACCGCGCTCAGCGGCAGCAACCGGTTCCCACTTGTCGTTTTTACGATGAGCGTGGCGATCTTCGACCGATCTTCCTGCGGAGCCAGCGCGACCTCTCGCACCCGTCCACTTGCCGCGCCCGTGGCGTCATACACGGCCGAACCCAACAACTCGCTAAGCGCCAGCGTGCTCATCGTCCAAGAGAATACAAAACTGATTCTCCGGAATCCAGAAGATTAGCGGCTCACGCCATCCTGCTTGCGCGCAAAAAAACAAACCCGGCGGTTTCCCGCCGGGTCTGAGGGTCGGAGGACTGATTAAAAGTCTTTGTCTTCCGGTGTGCAGGTGATGGTGCCCTGGCCGGAGCCGAGCAGACCCGCGTAGTAGCACAGGTTGTCCAGCGTCTGGGTTTCCCAGGAGCTCAGGTTCGAGTCAGCAACCGCGGTTTCGGTCGTGGCATAGGCGCCAGACGTCGCCGTCGCGCGCTGAATGTGCGTCGCGAATCCACGCAGGCCGGAAGCCGGCACTACGTTGGTCGGATCCCAGCTCGAGGACGAGATGGTCTTGATCACGCCACGGGTCGGGACGCGACCAGTGATGGGGTTATTGGTCAGTTCGGTCTTTACATCTTCCGACAACAGACCATCAGGCGTAATTTCGCAAGCACCGCAAGCCTGCAGTTCCTGGCTGTCATCGAACACATAGATAGCCGCATACAGTGGCCAGCCTGTGTCGCCGTCGTTGATGAAACGCAGTGTGGCATCCGGCGCGCCGGACACGTTGTTGGCGTAATAGGTGACGAAATACGTGCTCCAGTCACCCTGGGCGAACGCGCTGCCCGAGACCATCAGAGCGATGGCCGCAACGGCAAGCATGAACATAACTTTCTTCATTTGGTGGATCCTCCCTAGTTTGGTTGGCCGCGGCTGGGGGGAGGGGCCAGCTGATGGCGCAGTCGTACTTTATCGTTTCGCCAGTTAGTTACAATTACCCACCTGGTCTAACCACCTGCGGCTAAGGTTCTTGATTTAACCCAAATGGATTAGTTGAAAGGATTAGCATCACCTTCTGGTGCCCGACACACCTTTACCGGTCATTAACTTCCGGTCAAGCCCCGTTTCTCAAGCAGGATGTCGGCTTTGAGGCGCATCGCGATCCGCCGTTGGCCCACTCCCACTCGCCCAGCTCTCAGCAAAAAAGAAACCCGGCGGTTGCCCGCCGGGTTGAGTTGCATTTGTTCTCCCGACTTTGTTTAGAAGTCGTGATCTTCCGGTGTGCAGGTGATCGTGCCCTGACCCGAGCCGAGCAGTCCGGCGTAGTAGCACAGGTTCGCCAACGCCCACTCTTCGGTGCTCGTCAGGTTCGCATCGGCAACTGCGGTTTCGGTCGTCGCGTACGCGCCTGAAGTCGGCGTTGCGCGCTGAATGTGCGTCGCAAATCCGCGCAGGCCGGCAACTGGCCAGGGGTTCGTCGGATCCCAGCTCGAGGACGACAGTACCTTGATCACGCCACGAGTAGGAACACGGCCGGTCAGCGGGTTGTTGGTGAGTTCGGTCTTCACGTCTTCCGACAGAACGCCATCTGGCGTGATCACGCACGCCCCACAGGCCTGCAGTTCCTGGCTGTCATCGAACACATAAATGGCTGCGTACAGGTTCGCACCTGTGTCGCCGTCATTGATGAAGCGCACGGTTCCATCCGGTGCTCCGGATGCGTTGTTGGAGTAATAGGTGACGAAATACACGCTGTTGTCACCTTGGGCCAATGCATTACCCGAGAACGTCAGGGCAATCGCCATGACCGCAAGCAAGAACATAAGCTTCTTCATTGATAGTCCTCCCTAGTTTGGTTGGGCCAGGTGGGCTGGGGGGAGAATCAGCTAAATGGCGCACACGTACTTTAGTCCCTTGTCAATTCTTTGCAATTACCCACGTGGTCTAGTCTGATCCACTAATAACCAAAACTTACTCCTTATGGGTTAGTTCATTGTTAGCCCCAAGATTACGCCAAAATGCCTAACTAATTTGGGGGATTGCCAACGAATGGACTATGTACAAAATCTAACGAGCGCGCGTTAGGTCGCCACTCGTCTTCCCTCTCGACCGAACTTGCGCAATTTACCGTGCGGGTAGTCCTTCCGATGCCGCGAAGCGCTGCTCGTAGTGATCTGCTCCTCGCTTGACTTCCCCCTGAAGCAGATAAATCCAGGAAGAGAGAGGTGTTACCGTGAGCGACTTTTCAGGCGAGTTCCTTTCCACTTGTGTGCAAAATCTGCCAAACCGTCGTCGGACACTGCGGTGCGCAATCTGTGCCTGCTGGCTAGCGCTTTTTGTTGTCTTCGCTATGTCGGGAGCCAAGGCTCAGACTTACCCGCCCCCGTCCCCATTGACGCCCGCCGACGTCCAGTTCTATACCAATATCCTCAACGGTCAAACCCCGGCCACCATTCCGCAGGATCTCGCTCTCCCAGATGGCATTGGTTTGGTCAGTAGCCACCAGAGCACGGGTAGCATGGGTACCCCCGGTAACCCTTTCTTCCAGTCTCTCGGCTCCAACGGTCGCACCTGCATCACCTGCCACCAGCCTGAAAACTCGTGGGGCCTTAGCCCAAGCACTGTCCTCTCCACCTACACAAATACCAAGGGTCAGGACGCCTTATTCGCACCCGTCGACGGTGCTGACTGCCCCGACCGCGGCGCCGCCGCCACTCAACCCGGTCGCCAGTTCCTCTTGGCCCGCACCCAACTTTTCAACCGCGCTAACATCCGTATCTCTATCGCGGAACCCTCTGTCC
>Ga0335072_10013638_pt1 | contig 11571 bp, 8 predicted proteins | sample Lox_Sample_21_FD_206725 | JGI IMG/M metagenome (GOLD analysis project Ga0335072, IMG submission 206725) | Soil microbial communities from Loxahatchee National Wildlife Refuge, Florida, United States - Lox_Sample_2.1 | ecosystem: Environmental > Terrestrial > Soil > Wetlands | place: USA: Florida...
TGGAACGCAAGATCGAAAAACGGCCGGACAAGGTCCGCCTGCAGGGACGCATTCTTTTCCTTACCGAAGATCCCGAACTCATCAAGCGGCAGCTCGCTGGCGAGGATCTGCCATGGGACACGAAAAATCCCTCCAACAATCCTAAGTTGCGCGACGATATCTCAACCGACGAAATTACCCCCGCGCACTACTGCTTCTACTTCGATGAAACGCTTGGCGAGATTCCGTATCTCGGCCTGAAGTGCGGAGCCGTCACGCCCATCGGCCGCGGCGACGTGAAGCGCGGCGGATTCGTTTGTGCTGTGAGCGGCAAACGGCGAGGCAAGGGATCGAGCCGCGAACAATCTCCTTATGCCGAAATGTGTGCAGGCATTCGCGTAGTCATCGCGGAAAATATCGAGCGCATTTACAAACAGAATTGCCAGAACCTGGGCCTGCTGACTTCGACAGATTTTTCACTCATCGACCGCATTCACAGCGGAGAAGAAATTCCCCTCGTCGAGTTCACAGCGGGTGAAGATGAGATTACGCGCCAGGTCATTGAGTACGGCGGGCTGTTTCCGTTCAACGTGGCCCGCATGCAGGGGAAAGTATTTCTGCCGCCGATCGAAGACGCGGGCAGAAGTGCCCGCGCTACACGGGCGATGACTGTCGCAGAAAAAATCTTTGCCCGCCACATGCTGAATGAAAATGGCGACGTCGGCGTTCCTTCCGTCAGGCCCGGCGATACTGGCTTTGCCCGCGCCGACCTTCGTTTCAGCCACGAATACGTGACGCCCATGGCGGCGATTTTCTTCGAGCATTATGTCGGCAAAGACGCCAAGGTCAACGATCCTTCCAGCATCATTTTCTTTCGCGATCACCTGACGTTCCTCGACGAAGTCATCTCCGAAGAAAAGAAAAAGCTCGGCCTGCTCGATCTCGCCACGCAACTGAAGCTCAAGCAGCAGGATTTCGGCAGGAAGCAGGGAATTAAACTGCACGGCGAACTGACTGACCGCAAGGGATCCGAAGGCATCTGCCACTCAATCGTGCTCGAAACCTACGCCCTGCCCGGCCAGCTGAACATCGGTTCGGACTCGCACACGCCGCACGTGGGCGCCATCGGATGTGTCGCTTTCGGCATCGGCACAACCGATGTTTTCAATTCCTGGATTACCAAAGACGTTCGCGTGAAAGTACCCGAGTCGGTCAAGATCATGATTCGCGGCAGGAAGCATCCGAACGTTACGGCGAAAGATTTCATTCTGAAGATCCTCAGCCTCGATTACGTCCGCACCGGCAAGGCGCTGGCGAAAGTCATGGAATACGCTGGCGAAGCGATCGAAGATCTCAGCGTCGATGAGCGCGCCACTATGACCAACATGGCCGCGGAGATCGGTGGATTTACCGGCATCGTTGCACCCGATAAAAAAGCGGTTGACTTTCTCGTCGAACGTCGCGGCATGGACCGCCGTCAGGCCGAACAGATGATCGAGGGCCTGTATAGCGATCCCGGCGCTCGATATGCGCATGTGATCGAACTCGATGCTGCCGAGATCACTCCGATGGTCGCCACACCGGGCGATCCTGGAAACGGCAAATATATTCGCGACCTCAACACTCCAGTTCCGGTCGAGATCGCCTACGGGGGAACGTGCACCGCGGGTAAAAATGAAGACATGGACATGTACGCTTCGGTCCTTGCCGACGCACTCAAGCGCGGCAAGCGGGTGGCGGATTCCGTCAAGTTCTACATTCAGTTCGGATCGCAGGAAACACGCGACTACTGCGTCCGGCGCGGCTATCTCGATATTTTCCGCAAGTCCGGCGCGCAGGTGATCGAGCCCAGTTGCGGAGCCTGCATCAACGCCGGGCCGGGAGTTTCCACCCGTCCCGATCAAATCGTGATTAGCGCCCAGAATCGAAATTTCCCCGGCCGCAGCGGCCCGGGCCAGATGTATCTGGCGTCACCGCTCACCGTCGCGGCCAGCGCCGTGGCCGGCTATATCGTTGAATATGAGCCGAGCGAGAAAAAGCAATTGGTGGGCGCGTAGAGTTGCCACACTTCTCCTTCGCTTGGAGCACGCGGAAGGATCGCCGGGCTCGTTAACTACGAGCCTTGCGCGGATGCTTGCGCCTTCTGTAATTGATTCAATGCCGGGAATGAGACCGGTGTGACGACGGTGGTCTCGGCAGGCTGAGAACCATTTCTTAAAGCATTCATCAGCAGTTGGATGGCTTCCCCAACCAGCGGGGGTGAAACCACAGTTGCGGAGAGCTTTCCATCGCGAACCCATTTCTGCCCTGATTTCGGAACTCCGTCGCAGCCAATAATCGGGCGTGTGAGCCAGGCGTCACGTTCGCCGAGATCACCCACTTCTTCGAACGCCCGTCGCGCACCAATCGCCATATCGTCATTTTGGGCCGCGATGATTCCCACATGAAGGTCCCGCGATGTGCTCAGCGAAAGCCACGATTTGATGGCGTTGTAGCCACTATGCTGCGTCCAGTCACCCTTCAGTTTCTTGACGGTCACTCTCGGAGGCTTCGTTGACATCATGCCTTGCGTGCGCAAGCGCGAGACATCGCGCACCGTCGGTCCTTCGATGTGAAGCACGCAGCCCTCGTCGCCCAAAAGCGCTGCAAGCTGTCGCCCCTGGATTCTGCCAATCTCTTCGTGATTGGAAACCACTGTGAAGACAGGAGTCTTCGACCGAAGACGCAAATCAGAAATGTAATCCACTCCGGCGTTGATCAGCACCCAGCCGATTCCCGCCGAGACTGCGGCCTTTGCCACTTGGGACATACCCGTCCCGACCGGCTCAACCACAATCGCGTCGGGACGTTTGTTGGGTTCCTGAATATAGCTCAGAAGTTGTTGGGTTTGAAGCACGGCGTCGTTGTCCGCAAACAAGATTTCGGCCTCGATGCCGAGTTGTTCCGCCGCCAATTGCGCGGAAGCCGCCTGCTCGAGTTGGAAATCGTTATCCTTCGTGATCAAAGAAACCAGAATCTTGGGTTGGTTGTTCAAGGGCTTCCCGGCCTCAGAAGTTTCCGCACGTCTGCCTTTATTAATCGCATTTAATAGGCATCTTGCGCTAGGTGACGATAGTTTACCCGACACCGAACTTTGCGTGTTCCAGACGTTCTCCTCATTCATTTGGACTTGTGGCGATGCCTGACTATTGACTGCAAATTGACTGCAAATGGTTGAAAACAACCACTCTGGCCGAAATGAGCCACGCAACTTTTCCGCGCCTGCGATGTTCCAATCAGTAGAAGGTGAGAGTGATGAAAGGGCAAAGAAAGTACGAACAGAAGCTGCTCGGGAAAGAGCAGTGCGGGGGAAAATCGGAGGTGGTTATGAAATACGCAAAGTATGTTGCACTGGTGGCGATTTTGGCGATACCGATGGCCTACTCACAAGCGCAGGTCAGGGTCGGCGTCGGAGTTGGGGTTGGTCCTGTTGGAGTGGGCGTAGGAGTCGGTCCGGGGTATGTCGCCGGACCGCCAGTTTGCTCGTACGGCTATTACGGCTACTATCCCTATGCCTGCGCGCCCTACGGGTATTACGGTCCTGACTGGTTTGTAGGTGGTTTGTTCGTTGGCGCTGGGCCGTGGTTCCATGGTCCGGGTTGGCTGGGAAGCTGGGGCTGGGCCAATGGATGGCGAGGTCGTCCATGGTACGGGCATCCGGATTGGGCGTATCGCGGCGGTTGGATGCATGGATACGCGGGCCGTGGCTACGTCGGCCGGGGCTACGTTGGCCGCGGTTATAGCGGTCGCGGGTACGTTGCGCGCGGCGGTAATTTCCATGCGAACGCATTCCACAGCGGAGGCGGATTCCATGGTGCAGGCGGATTCCACGGGAACGCATTTCACGGCGGAGGCGGATTCCACGGTGGACGTCGCTGAAGTCTGAATCTTGGGGCGGGGGAGAAAGCCGGCAGCAAATAAGCTGCCGGCTTTTGTATTTCAGCCACGCGAAGTGCCTCCCGCTGCTAGTCCCTATACCGCAAGCCGAATTTCTTGCTAGAATTGCCGTCGCTTGATCACCGGATCGGTGGTTGCGGTAGTAAGATAAAAGCAAGCTCTCAGGAGATTGAAACTTTTATGGCTTACGTGATTGCTGAGCCGTGCATCGGGACCAAAGATACTGCTTGCGTCGATGCATGTCCCGTGGATTGCATTCATCCCAAGAAAGACGAGGAGGCGTACGCGACCTCGGAACTGCTCTACATCGATCCAGTGGAGTGCATCGACTGCGGCGCCTGCGTTCCGGTCTGTCCTGTCTCGGCGATCTTCGCGCTCGACGATCTGCCGGAAAAATGGAAAGACTTCACCGAGAAAAACGCCAAGTATTACGGCCGCTAGGCTGTCCGGATCTTGTCGCAGGAAATGCGTGGGCGCAGCTGAGTCTGTGATCGTTTCGGGACTCGGATGCCGCCCTCGTTCCATTTTGCGGCAGCGTTTCTGCCACTGCTTACGCGCTCAACGATGACGCTTATCGGCGTTGCCTTCGATATCCGCGTCAATTCCGATATGGGATTTGAGTGCATCAAGAATCTTGATGTGGTTATGGCTTTCCATCCGCACCATGATCTGCTTGTGCGCATCTCCCTCGTGATAATCGATTTCGAGCCAGTGCACCTTGCCTTCCGTTAGCGCCACTGTGCGCTCGTGCGTGTACTGGTACAAGGCCTTATCAACGTTCGCGTAGGGAATGATGACCGGCTCGTGCCTGGCCGTACGTATCTCGATCTTTTTGTCCAAATCGTCGAAGGTCAGCACCGCTCTGGTTTCTTTTCCCGTTAAGTCGGGAACCTTGACTTGGAACGAGGCGTCCGCCACCGCACCGGTCGCGATGAGCACAACGCAGGAGAGAACGATCCATTGGATGGTTTTCACGGCGCAGAAATTATAGCGGAAGCCGGCAGGAACTACGTTAAGACCCCGCCCGACGAAGTCCCTCAGCGATGCGTAAGACCGTAGGCCACGGCTCCTGCCGAGCCTCCGATATCCAGGAATGAAGTCAGGCGCTCCAGCTTGTGATGCCCCGTTTTATGCCACATATAGCTGATGCTGATGACGCCGGCGGTCTCGAGAGCGAAGTTGGCTGCCAGCGTAGGTGTGCTGCCTGCGAACACGCGCGCAATGGGATTCAACTCGCGGCCTCCGCTGGCCAGATTGGCGCGGGTGGTGAAGAAATCAGCCGTAGCCGCAGCTCCAACGGCAGAGAACAGAATCGTGTTCTCGCGATCCCAGAAACGATGCTGCGCCTCAGGCAGGTTGATGCTTGGCTGAGTCGCGACAAAGGTTGATGGTCTCGACGCCTCGACTGGAACAATCGCGTCGTCCGGCAGGCGCGAAGAAGAATCGCTTGAAGTCGCGGCAACAGGCATTTTTGCCTCCGCACTCGACGCGGCGGCAATCAGGGCATGATCCTGCGCGAAGCTTAAGCTCGCGGCCAGCACACAAATGAACGCCAGCAACGCTTTCAGAAGGGCGCGATCTCTCGATTTCAGCATGGTGACTTGAGTACGAAGCGCGGATTGTCCCGCAGTACTTGTACTTTCGCATGCCCGCGAGGGGGCGAAAATGGCCCTTCAGTGGCATGCTGCACCCGAACGAGTTGTTACTTCGTGTTACCGTCGGGTTGATTCAGATGCACATTCGGGTTTTCGCGTTGGTGTTTTTTATGACGATGGCTGCGCCAGCTTTTTTGAATCAGCACCGTGGAGGCCGGCCGCAGCCTTCGTGATGTTCGAAGTCTCTCCCGCCTCCGCGCCGGATACGCCCGATACCCTTTTTCGCGACGGGGAGAAATCTTCCCGTGCCGTCGGCCCATGAACCGGAACCCGCTCTTCCAATAGAATCAGGCACAGTATGGCTCTGCGCGAATCAGAAGCGATCGTGCTGCGCACTTATCCCATGCGCGAGGCCGATTTGCTGGTGACGCTGTTTACGCGCCTGGAAGGAAAGGTTCGTGGAGTGGCGCGCTCGGCGAAAAAATCGAAGCGCCGCTTTGGCGGAGCGCTCGAGCCGCTCACTTACGTCCGCGCGTATTACGACGTCCGAGAGCGGCAGGAGTTAGTGCGGCTCGACACCTGTGAGGTTCTCGCGTCGCCGCTGGCCTCAGAGGTCAGCTATCCCCGGGCGATTGCGCTGGGGCATGTCGCGGAATTGCTCGATGAGCTCCTGCCCGATCACGAAGCGAACGACGCCATTTTTCGCCTGACGCTTTCCGTTTTGCAGGTTCTGACCGGGCCGGAGATTTGGATGCCGGTCACGTATTTCGAGCTCTGGCTGACGCGCCTGGTCGGATTCTTGCCGGAATTGTCGGAATGCGTAGTCTGCGGGCGAAGCCTCAACGGCAGCCGCGCCTATTTCCATGCTCTTGCCGACGGCCTAATGTGCACGGATGACAAGCGCCTGGCGTCGTCAGAAATTTCCGCAGAGTCACGCGCTCTGGCTGCGCAGATATTTCGGGTCCCGGTCGAAGGTTTCGTGGGCAAGACTTGGCCGAAATCGCAATGTGCCGACCTGCGCAAATTCCTGATCCAAATCTTGCAGCGGCATATCGAAAAAAAGCTGATCACGGCGGGAATGCTGGAAAAAGGCGGGTTCTGATCACCCGAGGAGCACGATCACCGAAAACGCGGAGGGCCTCGAGAAGCAGATAAAATAACGTCCTCTGGCAGTGATCGCCATAGGAGGTCAGTCGATGTCGAGTGTGATGGGCGCTTGGCGCTCCCTTGGGCAAGATGCTTCGGTGTTGAAGCAGAAGGTAAAGCCGGGGACCGCGAAACGGATGCTGCGGTTTGCCTTCCCATGGGCTGGATCGCTGTCGTTGTTCCTCTTCGTCGTAATTGTTGATGCCAGCGTCGGCATCGTGAATCCACTCATTTATCGGCAAATCATCAATAACGGCATTCTCAAAGGAAACGCAACACTCATCATCCATCTTGCCGCGATTGTGGCTGTGCTGGGGATTTTCGACGGAGCTCTCGGCCTTGCGCAAACCTATCTCTCATCAAGGATCAGCGCCGGAATTGTACTTTCCTTGCGTTCTCAATTGTTTGACCACATCCAGCAGATGCCTCTGGCATTCTTCACCCGAACCCAGACAGGAGCTCTGGTCAGCCGCTTGAATACTGACGTAGGTGGAGCGCGCACAGCTTTCACGGACATTCTGTCGAATGTTGTCGGAAACATCATCACGGTTGCGCTGATACTGGGCGCGATGTTTGTGCTCTCCTGGCGTATCACCCTGGGCGCTCTCATATTGATTCCGTTGTTTGTGCTGCCGGCGCGTTTCTGGGGACGCAAACTCCAGCGCATTACACGCGAAACCTACGATTTGGCGGCAACTATGAACAATCTCATGGTTGAGCGTTTCAACGTGGCAGGAGCGCTGCTTGCGAAGCTTTTTGGCAGTCGTCAGCAAGACGGCAGGTCTTTCGAGGAGAAAGCGGCACGAGTCTCTGCCATGGGTGTGAAGCAAGCGCTGTACACGCGTCTGTTTTTTACCGCCCTGCTGGTGCTAGCAACGTGCGCCACCGCGCTTGCTTATGGCTGGGGCGGAGTGCTGGCGGTCCGGCACGTACTTGATGTCGGCACGGTGGTCGCGCTGGTTTCGTATTTGGCCCGACTCTATGCTCCTATGCTCGGCCTCTCGAATGTGCAGGTCAGTATCATGACCGCACTGGTTTCCTTTGAGCGCGTTTTCGAAGTGCTGGATCTTCCACCGATGATTCGGGAGAAACCTGATGCGGTGCCCATTCCCGAGGGGCCGGCATGCATCACGTTTGAGCACGTTTCGTTCCGATATCCCGCTGCGGCAGATGTCTCACTGGCTTCATTGGAATCCGTGGCAGTTCCTGACAAACGGATTCAGAAGACCGTGCTCTACGACATCAGCTTCGAGGTTCAGCCGGGGGAACTCGTGGCGCTTGTCGGTCCCTCGGGAGCAGGGAAGACGACTATTTCTCAACTCGTGCCACGTTTGTACGATGTCCAGAGTGGCAGTATCCATATCAACGGAATTGACGTTCGCGACGCGAAACTCGACTCTTTGCGCGAACGGATCGGCGTGGTCACGCAAGACGCTCACCTGTTTCACGACACCATCCGCGCAAATCTTCTCTATGCCAGGCCCATGGCAACCGACGACGAGATCTGGGACGCCCTCGGCGACGCCCAGATACGGGATCTTATCGAGTCCCTCCCGGACCGGCTCGATACCCTGGTCGGAGAGCGTGGCTATCGTTTTTCCGGAGGAGAAAAGCAGCGCATCGCGATAGCGCGCCTGCTCCTGAAAGCTCCGGAAATTGTCATCCTCGATGAGGCCACGGCTCATCTGGATTCCGAATCAGAAGCGGCAATCCAGCGCGCGCTTGAAACCGCCCTTGCTGGGAGAACTTCGATCGTAATCGCACACCGACTTTCGACGATTCTGAAAGCCGACCAAATCCTGGTGGTGCAGAACGGGACCATCGTCCAGCGCGGTACCCACAGCCAACTGATCGCGGAACCGGGAGTCTACGCCGAACTCTATCAGCATCAGCTCTCCGAACCGCGGGCCGTGGTGCAGTGATCTGCAAGAACTCTGGTGGCGGAATCTTGAATAGTGGTGCAGTTTGTTTGTCATCCTGAGCGAGCCCCCTTTGCGTCGCGAAGGATCTGGGCGAGCGCGCGATGTGACGCGTTGTTTGCGTCACCACAATCCCGCGTTTGGCTCGCTTCCTTTCTCAAACTGCACACTACTGCCGAGCTAGCTGACGGCAAGTCGGTGCTTCCGATACAATTTACGATTAATTCCTGTTCCATCTAGCCTGTGACTCCAGCCTCCTCCAACCCGCTGAACTTCCAAGAGCTTATTCTCCGCCTGCAGACTTTCTGGGCAGAGCGTGGATGCGTCCTGCAGCAGCCCTACGACGTTGAAGTCGGCGCAGGGACGATGGCTCCCGAAACGTTCCTGCGTGTGCTCGGGCCGCAGCCCTACAAAGTCGCGTATGTGCAACCGTCGCGGCGTCCTGCCGACGGACGCTACGGCGAGAATCCCAACCGGCTGTTCAAGCACATGCAGTTGCAGGTCATCCTGAAGCCTCCGCCGGAGAACGTGCAGGAACTCTATCTCGAATCGCTGGGCGCGATCGGCATCGATCTACGCCAGCACGATATCAAGTTCGAAGAGGACAACTGGGAAGCTCCCACGCTGAGCGCGTGGGGGGTGGGCTGGCAGGTCATGCTCGATGGCCTCGAGATCACGCAGTTCACGTACTTCCAGCAGTGCGGCGGGATTGATCTGTTTCCCATCTCCGCCGAGCTGACGTATGGGCTGGAGCGGATTGCCGCGTTCCTGCAGGATGTCGATTCGATTTACGATATTGTGTGGGCACGGGAGCCCGGTTCGGGTTCCGTTGTGAAGTATGGCGATGTGCGACTCGCGGATGAGCAGCAGTTTTCGGTTTACAACTTTGAACTCGCGGATGTTGAAAAGACCTGGGAACACTTCGACCTGTACGAGGCGGAGTGCAGGGAGTTGCTGGAGCGATACGCCGTTGTTTCGAAACAGAGTCAAAGTCCCCGCCCTATCTCCGCAGACAGCGCGGAGATAAGGACGGGGCAACCCAAGGAACTTTCTCGCTCTCCGCTGCTGGCTGCCTACGATCTCTGCCTGAAGTGCTCGCATCTGTTCAACATTCTCGACGCGCGTGGCGCGATTTCGGTGACGGAGCGCGTCGGCGTTATTGCGCGAGTGCGCGCGTTGGCGGTGGGCATTGCGAAAGCATGGGTCGATCAGCAGCAAAAGCTGCAGAATGGTGAGTCAGCCGGGACCTCGGACGAGCCCGAACCCGTCCGCGAGCACAAGCGCAAGCGCGAGAAATTCGCTCCGGTCGGATAGCCCGAACTGGGACTTCCGTCGCCCGATGTGATAGCCATCACACTCGCTGAGCGACAATTTCTGAGATACTTGATGGTTTACGGCATGCCAGATTTCCTGCTAGAGATCGGATGCGAAGAGATTCCCGCGCGCATGATTGACGCGGCCTCGGCCGAGCTGCGCGAGCGGGTCGGCGCATTGCTAACGCGTGAGCGGCTGGCAGCTTCGAATATTTCGGCCCTGGAAACGCCAAGACGGCTGGCGATCATGGCCGCGGGAGTCGCCGCAGCCCAGGCCGATATTGTCGAGCAGGTCACCGGCCCGTCGATGAATGTCGCGTTCAAAGATGGCCAGCCAACACCTGCGGCCCATGCCTTCGCCAAAAAGGCTGGAATCGAGATCGGGCAAATTGAACGCGTCTCAACTGCCAAGGGCGAATACATCGCGGCGAAGGTGACGAGAAAGGGACGTAGCGCGGCCGACGTTTTGTCCGAGAGCCTGCCCAAAGAGATCGCCGCCATTTACTGGCCGAAGAATATGTACTGGCGCAAGCCGACTGAGCGCTTCGTGCGTCCGGTGCGCTGGCTGGTCGCGATGCTGGATGGCGAGACCATTCCGCTCGAGTTCGACGGCATTCGGGCGGGAAAGACTTCACGCGGCCACCGAATCTTGCATGATGGTGCCGTTGGAATTCCCCGCGCTGGATCCGCCTATGTTGATGCACTCCGCGCTGCCAAAGTTCTCGGACGCGCCGAGCGCGAGCAGCAGATTCGCAAAACGCTCGATGCTGCTACGCGCACTATCTCCGGCGCGCGCTGGCGCGAAGACAAAGCGTTGCTCGACACGGTCGTGAACCTGACCGAGTTTCCTTCGGTCGTGCTCGGTGGATTCGATCCGCAATTTCTTGCGCTTCCCGAAGAAGTTCTCGTCACCGTCATGCGGGATCACCAGAAATATTTCGCCATCGAAGACGCCGAGGGCAAGCTTCTCCCGCATTTTCTGGCCGTTCTCAATACCGACAGCGATCCGCAGGGCTTGATTCGTCATGGCAACGAACGCGTGCTGCGGGCGCGTTTCAACGATGCCCGCTTCTTCTGGGAAACGGATCAGAAGAAATCGCTGCTGGAACGTCTGGAGTTGTTGCGCCATGTGACCTTCCAGAAAGATCTCGGCAGTTACTACGAGAAGACGCAACGGGTGCAGCGGCTGTGCAGCTGGTTGAGCGAACAGCTGAAGCAGGCGGGCCTGGCTGTGCGTCCTGGAGTGATTCACAAAGCCACATGTCTGGCCAAGACCGACCTAACCACAGAACTGGTAAAAGAATTCACCGAACTGCAGGGGATCGTCGGGGGCCTCTATGCGCGCGTGCAGCAGCTTGACCCGAGCCTGTCGGAAGCGACACGCTTGGCAATAGCGGACGCAATCTACGATCAGTACAAGCCGGAGTCGACCGATGACAGTGTTCCACGGTCGATTGAAGGAGCGGTGCTCTCGATCGCCGACAAGGCCGACACCATTGCGGGAATGTTCGCGCTTGGACTTGTGCCGAGCGGATCGAAGGACCCGTTTGCTCTACGGCGACAGGCGAATGGAATCGTCAAGATTGTTGCCGAAAAGAAGCTGCCGTTATCGATGGGCGACCTCATGCGCGATGCCCGCATGGGATACCGCAAGTCCGAAGCGGAAAAGAAATTTGTTGACGA
>Ga0335072_10013640_pt1 | contig 11571 bp, 7 predicted proteins | sample Lox_Sample_21_FD_206725 | JGI IMG/M metagenome (GOLD analysis project Ga0335072, IMG submission 206725) | Soil microbial communities from Loxahatchee National Wildlife Refuge, Florida, United States - Lox_Sample_2.1 | ecosystem: Environmental > Terrestrial > Soil > Wetlands | place: USA: Florida...
GCTGGTCACGGCCTGGCAGAGCGACCCCGAGTTCGAGGACAAGGTGCGCCTCATCCACCAGTGGTGGCATGCCTACGGGCACGGCGTCGTTGGCACCGTCGGACCCGCGTCCGGCTGAGCCAGGCGATGCCGGACCCGGAGTTCTAGGCGCGTCCTTTCTTGTGCCGGGCCCGGATGCGCAGCACGATCACGGCTGCGGCGGCCAGGGCGGCCACGACCGGGATCGCGCGCTTGAGCACCGGTGCGCCCGCCACGCTGAGCAGGTCGATCGCGTCGTCGTCCGATGAGGAGCCCGCGTAGCTTGGCACGTCCCGGCTCGCCGGGGGTGTCGTCGGCGTCGCGGCTGCGGCGCCGCTCCCCACGGAGGCCGCGGACGTGGCGGCCGCGGAGGCCAGGGACTCGTCGCCCGCGGGCCGGCCGGCCGCCGACCCCGCGACGCCGTTGCTGCTGGCCGGGGAGTCGCTCAGGGTCAGGCCCCGGTCGGCGAGCTTCTGACTGATCTCCTCCACCGACGCCGGGCCGATGTTGTCGATGGCCAGCAGCTCTTCCCTGGTCCGCGCGGCCAGGTCAGATACCGTGTCGATGCCCTCGCGGCGCAGGCCGTTGTACGACCGGACGGTCAGGTTCAGGCTCTCCAGCGCCTGATCCTGGTCGGCTTGGTCACCCTCCTGTTCGCCGGCCGGGGCCTCGTCCTGGGCCGGCTCGGCCGCCAGCATGTCGGCGAGGTTGGACGCGAAGATCCCGATCAGCTTGCCGCCGACCTCGGCCATCACGCCCCGGCCGAACTGCGCGGGCCGCCCGGTCACGTTCAGCGTCGTGTGCACGACCACGTGGGTCTGGTCGCCTTGGCCCTCAAGCATCGAGCGCACGGTCGCCGACGCGGTGCCCGCGCCGCGGGTCTCCTTGCCCGACGCTTCCAGCGTGATCACGTGAGCGTTTGGGTCGCGCTCGGTGAAGCGCGCCGTGCCAGCGTAGGTCATGGCGATCGGGCCGACCTTGACCTTGATCCGGCCCTTGATTTCGTCCCCGTCCACCGAGTCCAGGGTGGCGCCCGGCATGCAGGGCGCCACCCGCTTCACGTCCAGCAGCACTTCCCACGCCCGCTCCTCAGGGACCGGGACGGTGAATGAGTGCTCTAGCTCCATCTTTCAAACTCCTGCCGCCGCTTCCAGGGCCCGACCGGTCAGCACCCGCGCCAGGTGACGCCGGTAGTCGGGAGCGCCGTGCAGGTCGGCGGGCGGCTCGGTGCCTTCGTCCGCGTGGGTGGCCGCCGACCGCAGGGCATCCCTGCTGGCCTGAGCACCCGCCGCGGCCGCCTCCGCCGCTGTGGCCCGCACTGGCACCGGCCCCATGTTAGTCAGCCCGATCCGGGCCTCGGCAACCTGGCCGTTCGAGCGCCGTGCCAGAGCAGCCACACCCACGACGGCCCAGGCCTGCGCGGTGCGGTGGAACTTCTCGTAGTGGTAACCCCAGGCGCCCAGTTTGGGCACCCGGATGCCGGTCAGGATCTCGGCCGGCTGCAGCGCCGTGGTCAGGTAGTCGACGAAGAAGTCGGCCGCCGAGATCTCGCGCTCACCCGCTGGCCCGCGGGCGGTCAGTGTCGCCTCGAGGGCCAGGGCCACGGCGGGCAGGTCGCCCGCTGGGTCGCCATGGGCCAGCGACCCGCCGATCGTGCCGCGGTGCCGCACGGCCGGATCCGCGACCGTGCCCGCGGCCTGGCCGATCAGCCCGCAGTGCTCCGCGATCAGCGGGTCATTGACCAGCTGGTAGTGGGTGGTTCGCGCGCCGATCAGCAGCGAGTCACCCTCGTCGCGGACGCCGTACAGTTCGTCCAGGCCGCCAATGTCGACCAGCAGCTCGGGGTTGGCCAGCCGCAGCCGCAGCAGCGGCAGCAGGCTCTGCCCGCCGGCGATCACCTTGGCGTCGTCGCCCGCATTGCCGAGGATGTGAACGGCTTCGTCCAGCGAAGCGGGCCGCCGGTAGTCGAACTTGGACGGGATCATCGGGCCTCTCCGTTCTGTTGCGCGGCCTGTATCGCCCGCCAGACCCGTTCCGGACTGCACGGCATCGTGACGTCACTGACCCCGAACGGGCGGAGCGCGTCGACGACCGCGTTCACCACCGCGGGCGTGGACGCGATCGTGCCCGCCTCGCCGACCCCCTTGACGCCGAGCCGGTTGTCGGCCGGCGACTCGGTCCGGCTCGTCTCCAGGGACGGCACGTCGGCCGCTGACGGCACCAGGTAGTCGGCCAGCGTGGTGGTCAGCAGGTTCCCGGCGTCGTCGTAGACCGCCTCCTCGTACAGGGCCTGCGCGATGCCCTGGGCGATGCCGCCGTGCACCTGGCCCTCGACGATCAGCGGGTTGACCACCCGGCCGACGTCATCGACCGCGACATAGGAGCGGATCGTGACCATGCCGGTCTCGGTGTCGACCTCGGCCGCGCACAGGTGGGTTCCGTGCGGGAACGAGAAGTTGTCCGGGTCATAGGTGGCGTCGGAGTCGAGCGACGGCTCGACGCCGTCCGGCAGGTTGTGCGCGGCGAAGGTGGCCAGCGCGATCTCGCCGATCGTGACGCCCTTCTCCGGGTCGCCGCGGACCGAGAACCGGCCCGGCGTCCACTCCAGGTCGTCGGCCGAGGCCTCGATCATGCCCGCGGCGATGACCTTGGCCTTCTCGACGACCTTGTCGCAGGCCGAGACCAGGGCCATGCCGCCCACGGCCAGCGAGCGCGAGCCGTAGGTGTCCATGCCCTTGGGCGAGATCTGGGTGTCACCGTGCAGCACCCGGATGTCCTCGAACGGCACCCCGAGCTGATCGGCGACGATCTGGCTCCACGCGGTCTCGTGACCCTGCCCATGCGCGCTCGACCCGGTGACCACCTCGACCTTGCCGGTCGGCAGCATCCGGATCGAGGCGCTCTCCCAGCCGCCCGCGCCGTAGGCCAGCGAGCCGAGCACCCGCGACGGCGCCAGCCCGCACATCTCGGTGAACGTGGAGATTCCGATGCCGAGCCGGACCGGGTCGTGGCGCGCGTTCCGCTCTTCCTGCTCTCGGCGCAGCTCGTCGTAGCGGAACAGTTCCTTGGCCTCGGCCGTGGCCGCCTCGTAGTTGCCGGAGTCGTACGTCAGCCCGGCGATCGTGGTGAACGGGAATTCCTCGCGGGTGATCCAGTTCCGCTCCCGCAACGCGAGCGGGTCCAGGCCCAGCTCGGCCGCGAGATCGTCCATGATCCGCTCGATCGCGAACGTGGCCTCGGGCCGGCCCGCGCCGCGGTAGGCGTCGGTGGGCATCTTGGTGGTGAAGACGCCGGTGCACTTGAACGACAACGCGTCCATTTTGTAGATCGCGTTGAACATGAACGCGCCGAGCAGCGGGATGCCGGGTGTGACCAGCATCAGGTAGGCACCCATGTCGGCCAGCAGGTCGACGTCGAGGCCGCGGAGCCGGCCGTCGGCGTCGGCGGCGATCCGGATCCGCTGCCACTGGTCCCGGCCGTGGTGCACGGTCATGTTGCCCTCGCTGCGCGACTCGGTCCACTTGACCGGCCGGCCGAGCTTGCGGGTGACCAGCACCGCCAGCACTTCCTCGGCGGTGACCTGCAGCTTGGAGCCGAACCCGCCGCCGACGTCGGGCGCGATCACCCGGATGTTCTGCTCGCCGATGCCGGTGACCAGGGCCAGCATGACCCGCAGCACGTGCGGGATCTGGGTCGCCGACCAGATCGTGAACTCGCCCCCCACACACGTGGCGACCACCGCCCGCGGCTCCATCGCGCACGGGATCAGGCGCTGCTGCCGGTAGGTGCGCTCGAGCACCACCGGGGCGTCGCGGAACGCGGCGTCGATGTCGCCATTGCCGAAGGCCCACTCGAAGCTCTTGTTGCCGGCCTCGTGCACCCTGGGCGAGCCCTCGTCAAGCGCGGTCCTGATGTCGAGCACCGGCGGCAGCGGCTCGTAGTCGATCTCGATGGCATCGACCGCGTCGGCGGCCGTGTACCGGTCCCTGGCCACGACCACGGCCACCGCCTCGCCCACGTAGCGGACCTCGTCGACCGCCATCGGCGGGTGGTTGGGGATCACGATGTCCTCGGTGACCGGCCAGGCGCACGGCAGGCTGCCCTGCTCGTCGGCGAAGTCGGCGCCGGCGAAGGCCGCGATCACGCCCGGTATCTGCTTGGCAGCGGTCACATCGACCGACGTGATCCGCGCGTGCGCGTACGGGCTGCGCAGGAACGCCATGTGCAGCATGCCCGGCAGCACGATGTTGTCGGTCCAGTTGGTCTGCCCGGTTACCAGCCGCGCGTCCTCCTTGCGCGGACGCGGGCGGCCCAGCTCGGGTGCCCGTGCTTCGGTCTGCGCGGTCATGACGTCACTCCTGCCTCGGCAGCGCGCTGCACGGCGCGGACGATGTTCTGGTAGCCGGTGCAGCGGCAGAGGTTGCCCTCCAGGCCCTCGCGTATCTCCTGCGCACTCGGGTGCGGGTTGTCGCGGAGCAGGTCAGCGGCGGCGATGATCATTCCTGGCGTGCAGTAGCCGCACTGCAGCGCGTGCAGCTCGTGGAACGCGCGCTGCAGCGGGTGCCACTCTCCGTTCTGCCCGTTGGCGAGCCCCTCGATCGTGGTGATGTCCGCGCCGTCCGCCTGAACGGCGAGCACGGAACAGCTCTTGACCGACTCCCCGTTCATCAGCACGGTGCAGGCACCGCAGTTGGAGGTGTCGCATCCGATGGGCGTTCCGGTCTTGCCAACCACTTCCCTGAGGTAGTGGACGAGCAGCATTCGCGGTTCGACGTCGTCGGCATAGCTGGCACCGTCGACTGTGACAGTGATTTTTGACATGCGCGGGCTCCTTGGGGACGGCAGTTGCGCCTGATGCCAACCTAGGACCGGCGGAGTTCTCGCACCAGTCCTTGCCGCAGGTGTTACGGCGTGCGGCGACCGCGGGGGTGCCGCGATTCCGCGGCCCGTATCCTCCCGGCGCTGGTGCGCTTGCTGCCGACGGCCCGGACGATGGTCAGCCGCCCGCGTTCCCCGGGGCCGTCCATCTGGCGGGCCGGCCGGAATGGGTCTGGGCCGCATTTCAGTCGTTTCGCCATCCGCTCAGTGCCAAACGCGATGGCCCAGCCGGCCGGCGAACACTCTCAGCGGTCCGGCCGGGTCGGCTGGGGCCGGGACGACCGCGATCCACCTTCTGGATGCCATCTCCTTGCCATTTAGCAGGTTGTTGTTAACGGCATTAGTGGACCTGCGAGATGCAACGGGACGATGACCTGCGCGAAGACGGATGGAATTTCAGGCGCTTATCCAGCAGCCCTTAATGTTGCATTCATGTAACGCAGTGATCCCCTTCACCTGGTCCTGGGAGCGTCGGATCGGTCGGCCGGGCGCCCGCCTGGTCAACCGGGGGGCAACGGCCTCCAGTACGCGCAAGATCTCGAAGAAGGAGACCAATTTATGCGCGCAATCCGTAAGTTGGCCGTCGTGGGTGCCGTTGGGGCCACCCTCGCCGGCCTGGGCCTGCTAGGCGCTGGCGCCGCCATGGCCGACCCGTCCTCGCCGCCAATACTTAACACCATAGTGGGCGTCGGCTCGGACACCGTCACCCCCCTGTTCGACAACGGGGTTCCGGGCGGCGCTACCGGCAGCTTCGTCCACGACTACAACGCCACGGATCCGCAATACAAGGTGGCCAGCTGGGACGCGGTGAACCCGTCGACCGGTGTCGCCGACCAGACGATCAAGACCAAGGCGAAGAGCTCCACTGACACCAGCTGCGACCTCACCCGGCCCGACGGGTCCAGCGCAGGCATCGCCGCACTGAACGAAGACCAGACGGACACGAACAAGAACTCCGCCGGCCAGACCGTCTACTGCATCGACTACGCCCGGTCCTCCCGCCCGCCGAACACCACCACCTTCGAGGACGCGTTCGTGACGCTGGCCAGGGACGGGATCGCCTGGTCGTACCCGAAGGTGAGCGGCAAGACGAACCCGCAGCCGGTGTCGCTGACCAAGGCGCAGCTGGTCGCCATCTACACCTGCCAGACCACCAACTGGGACAAGGTTGGCGGCACGGACGCCCCGATCGGAGTGGTGATACCGCAGACGGGTTCCGGGACCCGGTCGACCTGGCTGCTGGAGCTCGGGATCACCGCGACCGACGAGCCCTGCTGGCAGAACGGAACCGTTACCGTTGACGGGACCACCGACGTGATCGAGGAGAACACCGGGCTGTCCGCCGGGAACGTGGCCCAGTTCACCAAGTCGCAGACGTTCCCCGACGGGAAGACCATCGCGCCGCAGGACGACATCTTCCCCTACTCGATCGGCGACAACATCGCTCAGGGCACGCTGACCGACGGGGTGGGCGGCCACGCCACCTCCGTCTGGGGACACGGCAACCTGCGCCTGGGCGAGACCAAGACCGTCGCCGGCGTGGCCGAGGTGGCGATCACCAAGAATTCCTCAGGCCAGCCGGTCATCAACCCGGCCTGGAACCCGGGGTTCCTGCGCATCCTGTACGGCGTGACGCGCAACGGCTGCTACGTTTCCAGCGATCCCACCAGCACGGCGGTCTGCCTGCCGAGCACCACCCCTCCCACGGGCGGGACGGTTTACCCCTCGTACGAGGTGACCGGGCTGAAGGCCTTCTTCAGCAAGACTGGCTGGGTCTGCACGAACGCGACGGCCAAGGCCGACATCGTCAGCTACGGGTTCACCACCCTGTCCAACTGCGGGGCCCTCACCGCAGGCGACTGACCCCAGCCGCGCATCGCCTTAGCTCTACCCACAGCTGCCGGCGCGGAGCGGCCCTCCGCGCCGGCAGCGCCTATCCGGTCGGGCTCCCGGCCGCCTTTCGATGAATTGACGGTTTTCTGCCCCTCTTAGGCTGCATCCACCGATCCGCGGCCCGCGTGTCGCGCTCACTCGCGGCCGCGGCCACATGACGTGTCAGTTCTCTTATTGTTAACTTTCTCGTAATCAAAAATAGACAGCGAAAGAACCACTAGCCCGCATGCCACATATAAGTTGTACTATCGGTATTGCAGGATAAAATGAGTAATAGGTCATGATCACGAAAAGGGTGGTCACGGGGGCGATGGCCACGTGTTTTGTCTTGACATGCACCTGGGAAGCCGAGAGAGGATCATGTTGAGGCGACGCTCCGTAACCGCACGTTCCGGGATTGTGGCCGCGGCCATCGGCGTGCTCGCCATCACGTCATTGGCGGGCGCGAGCGGCGCGTCACCGTCCGTGATGACCTCCGCCAGGGCCGCTACGGCGTCCGCGTCGGTTTCCCCGTCGTCCCCGGCATCGGCGTCGGAAGGACATACGGCGTGCGTGCCCTGGCCCAAGTCCACAAGTCTCGGCCTGAAATGCACCGGCACCTACAGCGGCAACACAGCCTGGAATCCGTGGACATGGCGCAGCATCTCCCAGCCGCCGGTTGTCACGGTGAGCCAGGCCAGTGACCTGACCGACCAGGGCGTGCAGATTACCTGGTCCGATTTCACGCCGAGCCTTGATAATTCTTACTTCTCGCCCAATCCCGCCAGCCTCAACCCGTTCTATCAGGTGTCGATCTTTGAATGCGAGGGCACGAACCCGGACCCCAGCACTGGTTTTGGCGAACCCCAGTGCTATACGCCCCCCGTGGGGAGTTCGCCGGCGCAAGCGAGTGACGGGCCGGCCAACGGCTTGGTGGAGAACACTCTAGATACTTCGACGGCGCCAAAGCCGACTTGCAAGAATCCAAGCCCTCTCCCTCGATCCTCTGTCCTCATTTGTGATTCCGACAGTGAGAAGTCGTCATGGGATGGCGGCAACCCAGCCACCTGGACCGGGCAGGCGGACTTTCACGTTGAGGCGCCCACGCCGAGAAGCCAGGGCGGCTTCTTCAACTGCGGTCCCCGCACGCCGTGCTCGCTGGTAATCGTCCCGAACTGGGGCGGCACGCCGGTGTTTACCGGCCAAGGACCCAGCTGGACTGACACGAGCCAGTGCGACCAGCATTGGTTCGGCCAGGGCGTGGACGGCTTCCCAGGATCCCCCTTTAACCAGAAGCCAAACCCCAACCCTTACGGCACCGGCGACCTTACTGGCACGCTGGGTGGCAGTGCGGGCACCGAACCTTACGGAGCGACTGTGGGTCCGGCCGGCAACGGTTCCCCGGCCAGTCTTCAGGGCGCGTCTTATGCCTGCTCGGCCGCGGACCGGATCGTGATCCCGCTGAGCTTCGCGCCGCCGCCAAGCGATTGCCCGAACAATGCTCCGGCGTTTTACGCTCAGGGCTCGCCGATGATGCAGACGCAGATGCTGCAGTGGCAGGCCGGATGGTGCAACGGCCCGGCGCCGGTGACGCTGGACTACACGGTCAACAGCGAGTCGCTGGCCCGCCAAGATTTCCTGGCGGGCAGCCAGGTCGGAGGGGCCACGACGGACATGGCGCTGGTGACACTGCCTGTCACTGCCGCCGAGCAGCAGGCGTCGCACCGGCAGTTCACCTACGCGCCGCTGGCCAACTCCGGTACCGGTATCGCCTACTTGATCGATGACCCGTCCACCGGGTCGCAAATCAACCGGATGGTGCTGAACTCCCGGCTGCTGGCCAAGCTCACCACCCAGTCCTACACCCTGCAATACGGGTGTACGCCAGCTGCCCACACGAAGCCGAGCCTTCTGTGCGATCCTGCTGTGTGGGGGATCGGGAAGAATGCGTATTCCCTGTTCGATGACCCGGAATTCCTGTCACTGAACCGCCAGTGTCAGCCATATGGTGAGCCGGCGAACTACACCTGCAGCAATCCCAGCAAGGGCACTGACGAATTCACGGGTGATTTCCCGCCCAATGTCACCGCCAGCGGGGGCACAGCGACGGGTGCCTTCTTGCCGACGGTGCTGGAGCCGGACAGCGACATGACCTATGACCTGACCGGATGGATCGCCTCCAACTCGGACGCGGCAGCGTTCCTGGACGGCACGCCCGACCCGTCGGGCATGTACGTGAACAGCAACTACGTGAACGACAAACAGTCGCTCGCTTTCTACCCCACCCAGGCCTTCGGTGTTCTGGACAACGGATTCAGCCTTAAGATCACCTGTTCCAATCTTGGTTGCTCGCCGGGTGAGCAAGATGTGACCATGCAAGCGGCGTGGAACCCCCAATCAGCCCTGGGCACGATCGCCCTCGACCTCCTGACAGATCAGCCCACCGCCGCCTCGCCGACTGATGCGTGCCCTTCCCCCAACGGCTGTACGAACCCTCGCGAAATGACCTCCACGTCGGCAATGCCTCCGCAACTCCTCGGCAGCCGGGACCTGCTGTCGGAACTTGACCTGGGTGACATAGCGGGCTATCAATTCCCGGCCGCCGAGCTGGTCAACGCGGCCGGGAAGGCGGTGGGCCCGACGCAGGCGAGCGTCGAGGCGGCGGTCAGCGACATGAAGACCAACCCCGACGGGATCACCCAGTACTTCGACTACGCCAGCACCGACCCGGCCGCCTACCCGCTGACGATGGTTGACTACGCCATGGTGCCCACCTGCGGCCTGTCCCACGCGGAGGCGTCGGCCATCGCCGACTTCCTCACCAAGGCGGCCACCACCGGCCAGACTCAAGGCGAAGCCCCCGGCGACCTGGCCCCCGGGTATTACCCGCTCACCGCTAATCAGAAGGCGCAAACGCTGACCGCCGCCCGGCAGGTCAAGGCGCAGACCTGCAAGAGCCCGCCACCGGATCACAGCGTCGATGGCAACCCGCCCGCCAGCGACACCAGTGCGTCCACCTCACCTGACAACACCCCGGCTGGTCACTCGTCACCCTCGGCCAGCCCCTCGTCGATCCGCCAGGCCAAGACGGCGGCCTTCGGCCAGAAGAGCGCCGACTCCGGGCTGGCCGGGCTGTTGCTGGTACTGGCGATCATCGTCGGCGTGCTGCTGGTGCTGGGCGGCCCGGCGGCCTGGGTCATCACGGTCACCGGCCGGTGGCCGGTGGTGCTCCGCTCGGTGCGGGTGGTTCCCGCCCGATTGCAGACCGGGCTTGGGCGGCTGGCCGGGCTGGTGATCCGGAGATCATGAGCCCGATAGCCCACAACGCGGCGGTCCCGGCCGGGACCGCCGAGGACCGCCCGAGGACGATCACGACCCGGATCAGCGGCGCCGACCTGGCGTTCCGGACCGTGGCACGGCTAGCCGGGCTCCTGGTTCTTGCCATCACCGGGCTGATCGCCGCATTCCTCGTCGACCGGGCCAGCAGCACCCTGCACGCCGTGGGCTGGCACTTCCTCACCAACTTCCAGTGGATACTGAACAACCACGACCTCGGAGTCGGGGCGATCTTGCCCGACACGATCTTCATCGCGCTGATCGCGCTGGTCATCGCGGTCCCGATAGCGCTCGCGGTCGCGGTTTTCATCTCGGAGTACGCACCGTTCCGGCTCAGACGGGCGCTGATCGCGCTCATCGACCTCATGGCGGCGATCCCCAGCATCCTGTATGGCATATGGGGGTTCTTCTGGCTGATGCCGCGGTTCATCGGCGTCGAACGCTGGATGTCCGATCACCTCGGCTTCATCCCGTTCCTCAGAGTTCCCGGTACGTTCGAGCCCGGCAACTTCGAGGACTCCACGTTCCTGGCCGGCGTGGTGGTCTCACTGATGATCATCCCGATCATCGCGTCGATCTCCCGTGAGGTGTTCTCCCAGGCTCCGCAAGGCGAGCGGGAGGCCGCGTACGCGCTCGGATCCACGCGGTGGGGGATGATCCGCACGGTCGTGCTGCCCTACGGCCGCGGCGGCATGATCGGGGCGGTCATGCTTGGGTTCGGACGGGCGATGGGGGAGACGATCGTGGTCGCCCTGATCATCTCCCAGATATTCACCGTCGTCACCCACCCGCTGCAAAGCGGCGGCAACTCGATCGCCGCACTCATCGCCCAGGACGCCGGGGAGTCGACACCCGGCATGATCTCCGCACTGATCGCCGCCGGGCTGATCCTGTTCATCGTGACACTCATCGTCAACGCGATCGCCGCCACCATCGTCGCCCGGTCGCGCTCCGGCCTGCAGACAGCGGACTGACCCGGAGGCGCACCCCATGACTGCCACGTCCACACCCGAAACTCCGCAGGCGGACCTCACCGCCCCGCCGCGGCCCGCCCCCGAGCGGATCCGGCTTCGTGCCGCCACCGCTGACCAGATATTCCCGGTGCTTGGCTCGGCGGCCGGTGCGATCGCCTTGGTCTGGGTGCTGTTCGAACGCGTGCTGCCGTTCACCGGAGGGCTGGCCTTCTGGCTGTGCTGTTACGGCCTGTTCCTGATCTTGTACGCCGCGGTTACCGCCATGCAGTCCGGCAGGCGGGCCGTCACGGACCGGATGGCCGCTGTGGCCGCGGTAAGCGCGGGGCTGTTCGCGCTGGCCGTGATCGTTGGCCAGATCAGCTACATCGCCTTCCGCGGGTGGCCAGCGGTGAGGCACCTGAACTTCTGGACCCAGACGATGCGGGCAACCGGCTCGCTGCAGCCGCTGACCAGCGGCGGGATCGTGCACGGGATGGTCGGCTCGCTGGAGCAG
>Ga0335072_10013641_pt1 | contig 11571 bp, 12 predicted proteins | sample Lox_Sample_21_FD_206725 | JGI IMG/M metagenome (GOLD analysis project Ga0335072, IMG submission 206725) | Soil microbial communities from Loxahatchee National Wildlife Refuge, Florida, United States - Lox_Sample_2.1 | ecosystem: Environmental > Terrestrial > Soil > Wetlands | place: USA...
AGGATGAAGTAGTTTAGGAACATACTAGGTGTTACCGCATCAAACGAGGAAGCAACAGGAACCTTGTGGCCCCGTACACTTGCCAAGTAGACACTAAGCAGGGCTACGTTAATGGCTAGGGCAACCACGTCACCGATAATTGAGCCGAGCATACCGAGTCGACTGAGGATAAGTGAGACGGCAATCTCCACTACTATCAGGACCAATATTGTCTCAATGTTCAGCATGAAGGCACGCTTGGAGTATTTGAATATACCAAAAGCGCCGGGCCATGTATCCGGTACTTCAGGTAACTCTTGCTTAGGTTTCGGGTTGGTCGGATCAACTACTGGAGTGTCCATAATGTGCCACCTTTAGATATGCTTTAGATTTTTAATGCTACCCGCACTATAGCACGTGCATTTTGAAGGGTGCAACGGGTAAGCTCCTCCCTAGTGCGGTACAATAGGCGTGATGAAACTACTGAACGGCTCGGAATTGGCTGGCTTCATAAAGCAGCGTCAGGCGCATGAGGTGCGAGGTCTACGCCAGGCGGCGCATATAAATCCCAAGCTTGCTATCGTCGTGACCATCGATCACCCGGCAATCGAAGTATATATGCGTATGAAGCAGCGTTACGGCGCCGATATTCTGGTCGACGTGGATGTGCACCGGGTAGAGCAGGGCGAAGCTAAAGGCCTGATAGAGAAGCTGAACGCCGATGAAACGGTGCATGGCATCATCGTGCAGCTGCCACTTCAAGATCCTGGTCAGACCGATGAAATTGTCGATATGGTTGCACCGGCGAAGGACGTCGATGGTCTCGGCAGCAGGGCCACATTGGACCCGGCAACGCCACTAGCCATCCTGTGGCTCCTGGCCGGCTACAATGTAGCTCTAGAAGGCAAGCACATTGTACTCGTTGGCCGAGGTAAGCTCGTGGGCGCACCGCTGGAGCGTCTGTTTGCCGCTTCCGGCTATGATGCGGAAGTTGTCGACAGCAAGACTCAGAACGCCGAAGAGGTGATTAAGAATGGTGATATCGTCATTACAGCCACGGGGAGGCCAGGGCTCATTACTGCCGACATGCTGAAAGAAGGCGCTGTGGTTGTTGATGCCGGCGTGGCCGGTGAGCAAGGTAAAACTGTCGGGGACTTGGCTGAGGACGTGTACGAGCGGGATGATCTGACCATTACACCGCGTAAAGGGGGCGTTGGCCCGCTGACTATCTGTGCCCTGTTTGATAATGTCATTCGGGCCGCCCGGGCTAGCGTAGAGTCATGAGAATCGGTGTGTTTGACAGCGGAGTCGGGGGCCTAAGCGTCGCGAAGGCGATTGAAGCCGAGCTGCCCCAGGCCGAGGTACTATTCCGTCATGACTCAGCTGAGCACTTCCCGTATGCCACCAAATCACCCGAGGAAATTTACGGCTTCATACTGCCTATCTTCCAAGAGCTGGTTGATGCCGGCTGCGATGTGATCGTGGTGGCCTGTAATACGGTGAGCACTACGCTTATCGGGCGTCTTCGTGGAGCGTTCGCGGTGCCGCTGGTTGGCCTAGAGCCGATGGTCAAACCAGCTGCCGCGCTCACCAAAAGCGGCGTGATTGCTGTCTGTGCGACGCCAACAACACTTGCCAGTGCGCGTTACGCCTGGCTGAAAGAAACCTACGGTCAGGCCTGCACGTTTATTGAACCCGACTGCGCCGATTGGTCCTATCTTATTGAACACAACCAAATGAATGAAGCCCGGATTCGTCAGGAGATGGAACCGGCGCTGAAGGCCGGTGCGGATGTGGTGGTCCTAGGGTGCACCCATTACCACTGGATTGAAGGCGAGATAAAGCAGATCGTTGCCGGCAGTGCACAAGTCATCCAACCGGAGGCCGCTGTCGTCCAGCAGGTAAAGCGGGTTCTTAATTTGGCGTAAGGTTCTGGACGGCTTCAGTGAATTGTCGTCCGCGTTCCTTATAGTCTGGGAACATATCGAAACTAGCAGTTGCCGCGGAGAGGAGCACAACGTCGCCAGGCTGAGCGGCAGCCCGTGCCGCGTCCAGTACTTCCGTCATGGTCGGGCCACCCGGCTTCACGAGAGAAGTCACTGAGGTAATACCGCGGGCCTCTAGGGCGGCGGCAATCTTTGGGGAGGCCGTTGGTTGCTCTTTGTTCTCGGTATTGCCAATAAGGATGATGCGGCGAACGTTGTTGTTGGCTAGTGCCTCGGCGAGCTCATCAAACCCCACGCCCTTGTCCGCCCCGCCGATAATCACTACCTTTGGTGCGGTAAAGGCTTCCAGGGCTACGATGCAAGTTTCGGGCGTTGTACCAAAGCTGTCGTTGTAGTACGTAACACCGTCAAGCTCACGGACAAGCTCCAGATGGTACGGAAGGCCGGTGAAGCTCGTTGCAACCGAGCGGATCGGCTCGGGGTCACGAACACCCGCCAGCCAGGCTACGGTTACCGCCGCGCAGACATTTTGCCAATTGTGCCTTCCGAGTAGCTTTATCTCGTCAGTCGTGCAAATGGGGGCACCGTTGATCGTAATCATATTACCGTTCACAAATGCGCCAGGAGATTTATAGTACGGGAATTTATGGCCGGCGCCGGCCGCCGCAATCCTTTTGGAATGCTCGTTGTCGGCGTAATAGACGGCGATGTCGTCGGACGTCTGGTGCGCGAACATCTGACTCTTCGCGTCCAGATATTCCTCCATGTCCTTGTGCCAGTTCAAATGTTCCGGTACGACCATCAGGCAAACGCCAATATGCGGTGAGTAGTTGATGTGGATGAGCTGGAAGCTGGCGAGCTCGAGCACCACCCAATCATCAGGCTCGATATTGTCTTTGAGCAGTTCGAGCGGTGGAATGCCGATGTTGCCCCCAAGGTGTACTTTGCGGCCAGCTGCTTCGAGCATCTTAGTAATAAGCGTGCTGGTAGTGCCTTTGCCCTTCGTGCCGGTAACACCGATGACGTTCTTACTGGGGCAGACCCGGAAAAACTCGTCGGTGTTCGTGGTGACCTTCTTTAAAATTTCCGGCGAGTTGGCCTCTACGATCTCGCGCGGGTGGATAATGGGCGCCGCCCGAACGAGTAAATCGAATTGGTCGAGGTCCTTTAAGAAATCTGGCCCAAGTACCCGAGGCGCTCCGTCCGGCAGTTCGATATCCTCGCGGCTATCGCAGATGGTGACTTCGTCGCCCAGGCCTTTCCAATACTCATAGGCACTTACGCCCTGGCTACCGTAGCCTAAAATTGCAACTTTCATGGAAGGTATTATGTCATGTTCGGTGCCGTAATGGTCAACCGTTGTCGTACAATAGGCATATGGGTAATCGCCTCACACAAACACTCGGCAAGTTTACGAGCCGCAAAGAACTGGTAATACTCGTCGGCATACTCGTACTCGCCGCAGGTGTGTCGCTCGCGTGGCGATACGAGAGTAAGCCCACCAACCTCGGACCGGAACTACAGTACGTGGGTGGGGAGGCGTACGGCTGTATCTTTGGGTGCGACTCAAGTACTGGGTCTACGTACTACTTCGCGACCAATCTGACGCCCGGGCAGCTCGCAGCCTATTTTAGGCAGGCAGACTGCTCGCTGCAGGCTGAGACTATGCAGCTCGGAGCGGCCTACATCGGGGGCGGACTGAATTGTCAGGTAAAGGGAAGCGGCGCAACCTTTTATCCAGATTACTTTGAGTACCAAAATAGCGACTTCATGGCATCAGGTGGAGTGATTGCAACCTACCACCTTAAGAACGTGCATAAGCACCTCATTGTCAGTATCGGCAGCTCGGAATACGCAGCGGCCCGAGCAGCGCTGTAACGGGCAGTCTTAGACTCGCAAATTACTCAATAATCTGTTAAAATATGTTTATGCAGTGAGAGACTATTCGTCTCTTAGTTTTTCTGCTAGTACCTCTCACCTACAACCAACCCGAAAGGAGGGGCCATGCGCAAGCGTCGCAGGCTCCTAGCAGTGGGTGCTATTTTCCTGGTCGCGGCGGCAACTGCTATCGTGATTCACTTGGCACTCAATGGACATTCGACCGCGCTGTCGGCCAAGAAGCCGACCGATCGGATCGTCGCGGTACACGCGTCGGTCATGCCCGAATCCAACGTACAGCTGCTCGAGCACGGTCTCGAGAGCTCAAATGTGCAGGTACAGGCAGCCGTTCTCACCCCCGCGGTGCGCGGCGACTACCTGAAGGTCAACCAGCAGATTTTCCCGAATGGCAGCACGGTGACCGTTGAGCCGAAGACGTTCAAGTCTGTCGGCAACGCGGCCATCGTCATGGCAAGTACTTCGTTTGGCAAGACATTCCTCTTGCGCCTCACCCGTCAGTCGGGCGGTATGTGGCTCATCGACTATGTGCTGGAGGTACAGTGAACAAGTTCCTGACTTGGCTGATCGCATTGCTGGTGCCGACCGCCATGGCCCTTGGGCTTGTGGTCAGCGCCCCGGCGCAGGCAAGTACCATTACCCCGGGATGCGTGTCGGGCCTCGGCAAGAACGTGCCGGTCGTGCTCGTGCATGGTCTACTGGGGAGTAGTAAAGATTGGACAGACGGATCACCGTCAATGGTCGATGCCCTGAGCCGCGTGCCCGGCATCACCGTCGTGCGTCCTATCTTCAACTACGCCCGATACAACAAGGATTGGGTGGATAACCCGAATATCGGACCGAAGCTTGCCCACCTGATTGCTTGTGTCGCAACAAGCTCAAGGGAAGCGGGCGGTCCCGGTAAGGTTATCGTTATCGCCCACTCCATGGGTGGTCTGGCAGTTCGCTGGGCAGCGACCGAGGCGTCTAACGCCAAGGAAGTGACTAGTGACCTCGGGATGGTCTTCACACTCGGTACGCCAAGCCTCGGAAGTGGCTGGGCGAACCAGGGCGTGAAGCTCCTAAAGGCACTGTGCTCACCGAATACGCTCTACGGCAACCAGCCGCAGGCGTCCTACGGTAGCTTCTGTGCCTCATGGAGTGCGCTCTATGGCCTGCAGGACATGTCCTCGCAGATCAAGGCGCTACCACCCATGCCCAATACCGTGCCGGTCTATGCTGTCGCGGGAGATGTGACGCTCACGGTGCCGCTGTACCAGGCGACCTTCTCGGTCAACACGGGCAGCGACCTGGTCGTCAGTGAAAAGTCGGCGCTTCACGGCACGACGAACACCGGCGAGAGCGGGGAAGTCGCAGAATCCTGCGACCAGAGCATTAACCTGCTCGATCCGGCGCTCAGCGTGCTCAGCCCGGCTGCAGCTGCCATCCACCAGAGTCTGCACGGCGTGACCGGACTGACCTGCTGGCATTCAGCCCTGCCGCACAACACGGGCGCCGAGCAGGCGATCACGAGCGCCATCGGGAATTACCTGCTGACGCTGACTTCGGCACCTTGTTCGGCAAAAGCGCTGTTTGCGGCTGCTGTCGCGAAAGAGCACTTCAACCCGAATAGCCCCGGCTACAAGTCGTTGCCTGTAGGCAACAAGGCCGGTGCGTACGGTGCGACCTGTGCGGGCCAGTGGGCCATAGCGGCTATCAGTCATCCCTATACCGGGACAACTGACAGCATGACGCTGTTCCACGTTGTCTCGGGCCACTGGGTCGAAGTTGCCAACTTGGGCGGGGAGCCTGCGGACTGCCAGTTGGCAGATGCCGGCGTACCCCCGTCGCTCGACAGCACGCTGCTGCCGAATCCGGCAAGTGATACTGGTCAGTGTTCGTAGTAGTGTGATAAAAGAGGTGCGAAAGGCCAAAGTATAAGCCCAGTGGGCTCAGAGCTTGGCCTGTGGGAGGGTATATATACGTGGCCACCAGCCATGCATGTGTACCTTCCCCTCACCCCCACGTAGAACATGTGTGCAGTTTCCCCTCTTAGGGCGCCCTGCCTAGATGTTTTCCGTGGATCTCAAGGTGATTTGATTATATCTGCCAGACTTCGGCGCTGACGGCGTGTACGCCGGTATTCGCGACGTTTAAAATGAGCTCGCCGCGGCTAGGGGTACCGGCGACGAATACTTGGGTCGAGACTGAACCAATTGGGTCAGGGTCTGGGTCGAGACTGATAGAAAAGCCCTTCTGGGGCCTTTCAGCGTTATACGTCCCAAGGGTTAATTGCAACTGTTGGTTTGGACTGACGTGCAATTTGCCCACGAAACGGGTAAAGATCTGGCTACTTGTTTGATACGTGTCGTGCTTGACGCGTGAGCCGGTTGGTTTCTTTGCAGTAGATAGTTTGCTCGACATAGTGCGCTTATCCTTTCCGGACATCTTCGACATAGCGTAATGCTCCCTCATGCCTTAACTAAGATGGGATGAATGCGGTATCATGTTACGTGTAGCACTTGTAGGATTAACTATTCCTGCATGAACCAGCACTTGAACAAACACCTCAAAAGTGGTACGATTTCCACCTAAAAGTATTGGTGAACTGTGGGAGCTCTCCCAATCCCATGTTACATAAAAACCTTGTAGCATACAAATGAATTTTCTAACAATTACACGCGGTACTCCTATATGTCAGACCATTATTTCAAGAATGCAGAGCTAGCAAAGCAATACCATGTCTCGCCAAAGACGGTCTATAACTGGATTGATGCCGCTAAACAGGGAAAGCTCGACCTTGAGCTATACGAAGAGGCCGGTAGGGTATACATTGCAAACAAACAGCGTAACGTAGTGGTGCTTCGGCAATTGGCTCAGGAGGGAAAAAAATACCGTAACGCGCGTTTTCACAAGATTATTACTCCAAAGCCTGAGTTCTACGAACAATTTAGTCGTCAGCAAATTCTCGATATCATGACTAGTCTTAGTACGCGCGGAGAGATCCCGCGTCAGTACAACTATTTTGCTGAAGGTGCAACGAGCTGGGATGAGGTAATGCAGCGAGACGCAAAGACGGTCGGTCTCAGCAACATACTGAAAGGAACACAGGAGCTTATCCATATAAACCTTGAGGCCATTGATCGTCTAATAGCTGGGCATAGCAAGATTAATGTTGTAGACGTGGGGCCAGGGAATGCAATGCCCGTCAGGGAATTGTTAGAACATCTCATAGAGCGCGACGTACTCCATCGGTATATTGCTATCGACATTAGTCAGGATATGTTGCGTATTGCGGAACGCAATCTCCGAGACTGGTTTGGTAGCAAAATACCATTCGAAGGCCACATTAGAGATATTAACTATCAGCGTTTTCAAGATGTGCTCGTGGACGATTTACTTAAAGATCCAGCCGATCGGCCACTTAACCTTATGCTATTTTTGGGTGACACGCACGAAAATTTCCCCTCTCCCTCCGATCCACTAAAAACTGTCTACGGAAGCATGGACGAGGATGCGCTGGTTGTCTTTACGAATAAGCCAGACACGGAGACATCCAGGAGATATTTCGAGTTCAACTCCAGACCAGGCGCGAGCAAAGTATCCCCCACTCAGCGCCTCGTCCTTGACCTCCTTGGCATTACCGAGGATCTGTACGATCTGGAGATGGGATACGATGAGCGGCGAAGAATGCGCTATGTACGCGTACGGCTTAACACCGCCATTACTGTGCGCTTCCGTTTCGAGGGTGGTAGTCACGAGGTTAGCTTAGAAAAAGACAGTACGATACTACTCTTACGTGTTTGGCACAGGTCGGCAGTTGAGTTTATAGAAATGTACCAAAAAGTGGGCTTGAAGCTGCTCCAGTCGAGTATGACAAAAGACAGGAATTTTCTTCTTACAATCTTTGGCGTCGAAGAAGAGAAGTGAGGTTTTTGGTCTTACGAGGCCAGTTCGGCTTTGACTACTTCGGCAACCTGGCGGGGAGTCATCTCGGCCTTGACGATAAAACGGCGAACGTCGAGGCCCTTAATCCGCTCGGACGCCTCTTGCTCACCCATGTTCGTGAGCATGATGACTTTAATATCCTTGCCCCACGGCGTGGCTCGAAGCTGCTTTAGTACTTCGTCGCCGTTCATCTCGGGCATCATGAGGTCAAGTAGGATGATGTCTGGCTTCATTGCCTCGGCTAGTTCGAGCCCGAGCTTACCATTGGCGGCGGTCTCGACTTCAAAACCCTCAGCTTCAAACTTCAGCCGGTACATCTGGCTGATTGCCATATCGTCTTCGATGATTGCAATCTTTACCATAATGGGTACATTTTAGCATAAGGGGACAATATTGATTATACATTAACATTATGGTATAATATATATGCTTAGTGAGAGAAATTCTTACTCATGAGCACATTGACAGGTGGACAGTACGAGGCAGATAAAATTCGTGTCTTCGAATGCGAACACCACTTACTATAGGTAGAAGTCGAAGCATCTACGAAGGGATATGTCATGAAAGGCGTGCAACGCAAGAAGTTGGCTTTCTGGCTCAAGTACTACGCTGTGGCGATTGCGGTCTTTGCGATCGGGATAGCGCTACCCCCGTCGGTTCATCCGGCACGGAGCGTTCTTTTGTATGTCTCCTCCTCTCTACTCCTGGCCCCGCTACTCATTGCGTATGTAGTCGCATCGATAGATGCATCTCGGAGCTTGAGAGAACTTGAGGCAGGGACATCAAGCCCCACGACTCAGGCCGAGTCTCAAGTGCCATCGCAGTCAGATACGGACGGATTCAGGTTGTCCGACAAGGACAAAGCTGCCTTCGATCTGATCGAGGCCAACAGCGACCAGACCTACCAAGGTTGATAAAGCAGGAGAACGGCGGGCGTTGGGCCAGCTCTTATGGCTCACGCCTGTCCGTACTCCGCCCCCCCTATCTCTACTGTCCCCTGTCTTTTGTTATCCTTTCGATAATATCGAGCCCTCGACCTAGCGTATCAATATCGGCTCCATACGAAATTCGTACATACCCTTGCAGTTGCGAGAAGGCCCGTCCAGCCACGAGTATCAGGCCGTGCTCGGTTGCTTTATTTATAAACTCAACGTCAGTCCAGTTATGAGGGGATTTAACGAATGCATAGTAGGCCCCTTGGGCGCCCTCTACCTTGAAGCCAATACGCTCCAGTCTGGATACTACTAGGTCTCGTTTTGTTCTATACTTCGCAACCAATTCGGTCGGTTTGTGCTTGAGCGCCTCCAGTGCTGCGTACTGCGCGATTGATGAACTGGACATTACGACGTACTGCTGTAACTCGTTAATGGCGTTGATAATCTCCTGGGGCCCCGCGATGTAGCCAACCCGCCATCCCGTCATCGCGTGCTCTTTCGAGAATCCGTTCATGGTAATGGTATTGGGGTAGATACTGCCGACACTAAAGTGAGGCTCGTCATACACGAAGTGTTCGTAGATTTCGTCGGAAATTAGCAGAATGTTGTTCTTCTCCGCTAGCCTAGCGATGGCTTCTAGGGTGTGTCTTGGGTATACCGCGCCACTTGGGTTATTCGGTGTATTAATAACGATGAGCTTGGTCTTGTCCGTGATTGCCGCTTCCAGGGCCGGCAGGCTCGGCTGAAAATCTGGCAGAGTTGAGACATACACTACGCGGGCACCCACCATACTTGCAAGGTGTGGATAGGGCGGGTAATAGGGGTCAAACACGATGACTTCATCCCCTGGGTCCAGTACGGCCAAGTAGACAAGCAGCTGGCCCGTTGTGAGGCCTGGTACGACGGTAACTCGCTCAGGCGTACACGGAACATTATTCTCACTGACTAGTTTGTAAGCTAGCGCATGGCGAAGCTCTTCTATACCATTTGCCGGAGTGTACTTGGTCCGGTCTTCCCGGATGGCACGAATACCAGCCGCCTTCACGTGTTCAGCTGTCAGCTCTTCAGGTACGCCAATACTCAGATCAACAGGGTTGGTAAGAAGGGATTGCTTCTTGATGGCATTACGGAAGTCACTGCTGTCAAAAAGGCCTAAGCGCTGTGCTACAAATGACATTTTATGTTTTTATATTTATGCCTTAAGCACAATGTATCGTGGTTTTATGATTTAAGCAAGGATATGAGAAACATTTTATGGCCTAGTAGTATAATCAAGGTCCGAAAAGGTATAATAGAAACCGAAAAGCAGCAAAACAGCAACATAAAAAACGATAATTTTAACAGAGAGTTATGAAGCCGCAATTTATTAAGCCAGAAGACATCGAAGCGTTGAAGATGGAGCATCCTGAGCTGACCATCGACGATCAGCTCGATCTTGCCCTCGAAGAATTATTTGATATCGAACATCCCTCCAAAAAGGACAGTAAAGACCCGGATGAAGTCAAGCTGTTTGGTAAGCGGCTCACGAAGGATAACGATCATGCGTGGGGAGAGTGGGTCTACTACCCATGGTTAAACAAATTAGTACACTTCCCGCCGATCGACGCGCTGCGTGCGCTGCGTACCTCGCGAAACCGTAACCTTGTAACGTCTAAAGAACAAGAGAAGTTATATGATGCAACGCTCTTGATAGTTGGCATGAGTGTTGGGAGTAATATTGTGGAAGCGCTGGTGGCAAAGGGTATAGGTAACCGACTACTACTTGTGGATATGGACATTATCGAGCCAAGTAACCTGAATCGCATTCGGTCCCCATATCACCATGTCGGCCTCCATAAAGTAGAGGCCATATCCCGAAAGGTCTGGGAAATTGACCCATTTATTGACATTCATGCTTACAACGATGGTCTGAGTGAAGAGAATTTGAGAGAAATTGTCGAGCACAAGAAGCCGGACGTAATCGTCGATGAGATGGATGATCTGAGGATGAAAATTGTTCTCCGAGAGGCGGCTAGGGAAGCGCGTATACCAGTAGTTATGGCTGCAGATGATGGTGATGATGCGTTGCTTGAGATAGAACGTTTTGACCTGCATGAAGACTTGCCTCTTTTTGGTGATCGTATTCCCGACGATGTACTTGAGCGTATCAAGGCTGGTGGTATACCCCGCGCAGAGCTCGGCATGATGATCGGTCGCCACTTCGTCGGACCGGAGTATATTCCCCTCCGTATGTACGAATCGTTAATGGAAGTTGGCAAGACGCTTCCAAGCTGGCCGCAGCTCGGGAGCGCCGCGGCACTATCCGGCATATCTATCGCCTATATCATCAAAAAGATTTTGCTTGGCCAAAAGATTCGCGAAGGACGTATTCTCGTATCTCTTGATGAAAAGCTCGACCTTGAACATATCGAAGACGAACATCAGCAAAAACTGCAGCAATTCCAGAGCATGATGCGAGGAGATCACTGATGCAACCTCGGATGCCGCGTCAACTCAGTGATGTGAGCAAACTGCAAAAGCGGCTAAAAACGAAGCCTGAGACATATTGGACGAGACGTGGTGAGCAGATGGCGCTCAATTTATTCCATGAAATGTCCCGTCGTGTGCCTGCCTATAAGGACTTTCTGGCTAAAAACAAATTTAGTCCCCGTAGTGTAAAAACGATTGAAGACTTTCAGCGTGTCCCGCTTATAAGTAAAGACAACTACCTGCGTCAGTATCCACGCGAAGCTCTCTGCTGGGATGGTAAATTTGCGGATCAGCGTTGGGTTATCAGTACGACTTCGGGGTCGACTGGGGAGCCCTTTTATTTCCCACGCACCGATCTGCAGGATGAGTACTACGCTGCGACCGCAGAACTATACCTCCGCGAGAACTTCCAAATACAG
>Ga0335072_10013642_pt1 | contig 11570 bp, 16 predicted proteins | sample Lox_Sample_21_FD_206725 | JGI IMG/M metagenome (GOLD analysis project Ga0335072, IMG submission 206725) | Soil microbial communities from Loxahatchee National Wildlife Refuge, Florida, United States - Lox_Sample_2.1 | ecosystem: Environmental > Terrestrial > Soil > Wetlands | place: USA...
TCAGCCCGTTTTATTAGGCATGGCTGGGATGTATATTGACAGAGTAATTGCTCAGCGAAATTCGAGGTGGGTGGGCCAGTCACGTGATTACGGAAATCGACCAATCACTTTTTGTAGATGATTGTACCTTACAGGCGCGCATCTCATGGGTATGTACTTCACAGGCGTGCACCTCATAAACGTGCATCCCACAGAAGTGCACCTCATAGGCGTGTACGTCATGGGAGGTAGTGGCCAGAGAAATGCAGGAGCTGGACAGGGGCTGGAGAAGTAGCCTTCCGCAGAACGAGTTCTTTGGGGAGCCCAGGCGCGGCGCTAAGGTCTGAGCGGTCACGTGCTAGGGCTTGGCGCCCGGGAAGATTTGGCCAAAGTGCCTGCGAGTGACATGGGGGTCGAGCTGGGCGCTGGACCACGACCACGGACCCCCCGGTGCTCGGTTCCCTGCGACGACGAACGCTCCCCCGGACCGTCTCGCGGCGTCGCCGATCGCCTCGACGCTCACGCAGCCCCCCTTCCCCAAGCCGCGTTTAGGCCGCCTTGCACGAAGCGCAATCTCCCAACCACCGCCTCAGACGCGAATCCTGCGAACGCTACCGCTGGCCGGTGCCCCTCTGGCGCGACGCCAGGCGCTGTTTCGTACCTTACGAACCCTATACGTCTGACATTTAGGTGCAACCCGAGTTCGAAAAACTCGGGCTGCGCACAAACTCGTTCTCGGCCTTCGACGACCTCCTTCCCTGACCGTGGGCGCCCTAGCGTGCCACAACGATCCCATCGGACGCAGAACGAGTTCGAAACTTTCGAAACCCGGCCCGTACATTCCTCTCTTCTTCACGTAACACCGCCCGGCTTCGCCATTGGCGAAGCCCAATGCTAATAAATCATCGCACTCTCTAGTTACGGTCGCCGGCAGAACCCCCTCCCCCCCCCGGGCGCTCCAAACAAAGATCTTCTCGACCCTAGGGATATGCACATGATTCGCCGCTCAGGCTTCGGCAGTGCAGATTTTATCACTGCCCTAAAGACCAATCGATTTTACGGATAATTCGGCGTCTTAAATGTCGTGACCACGGCAAGGGGCAAGGAATGAAAGAATCGTCGAGATAAGGTTACGCAGTGTTGGGCCTCCTCGACAAAAGAATCACAATTCACGTCGATTACCGGAAGCCCGTCGAAAAGGTCTATTCTGACTTTACTGCCTCATCAATCCTAGGTACAAGGAGTTTGAATGTTCTTTCCGCCGCAGGGATAAGCCATCCGAGGTCTGAAAAACATCTTCATATGCCATCTTAGGTGCCTCAATTGGTCGAACCAAAATTCGACTTGCTCCAAAGATCATTGCCGGAAGAACTTGCCGCTACTGCTGACCTGGAGGTTCATGCTTCCTTTTCTTAGGCATTCGACGTTTTCTCAACAAAAGGAGTGGCGTTTTGCAAGACAGAACTTGTTCAACTCGGCGGTACACCCGACGCGGAAGTGATGCGCCTCTCCTATAATTCTTTGTCAATTTCAAATTTTAGCCATCAAGCCATCCAACCGGAATTCCCTAACCACAGGCATTTCTCCGCACGCTAAGTTGCTGACGTTCCCAGCTCTATTCAAGCCGGAAACTTTCTTCGAGATGGGAATTCCAAATCGCAATTTTGCCGAATTACTTCTCAAATCCTGACCAGAGAGCAGTAGCTGGACCTCCTCTGCGGCTGCAAGGACCCTCCTGACTTCCAGGAGTTCCGCCAAATAATGATGCAAAAGATGTATGATCCAGACAGTGAGAAAAATTGGGACTATTTGCCACAGAATGCCTCATAAGAACACAGGGTAGGAGCTTCTTCGTTACGGACAACAGATACGTTGGTCTTGGTCCTCTTTATACCCAATCTGGTGATTTTCTTTGCGTTATACCCGGCTGCAATACTCCTTTGTTACCCCCTTAGTGGAAGATCATTATCTCCTTGTTTCCGGCCGTTCTTCGTGGCTTCCTTATGGTGTACGTAGTCTAGGTACTGTCGAACCACTTGACCCTGTTTCGAATTTACTGATTCTTTGACAATAGCAAAGCCTATGATAAAGGCCTAGTCTTGGAGGCGTGTGAAAGCCGCTCCATTCAACTAGAACACCTCATCGTGGCCAGGATTCATGACGGGTATATCTCCTCAGAACTTTCCTCCACAATCTGCTTCTCTATTTCATTTGGCACAATCGACATCGTTCGTGCCCGCATCAAAGTACCCAACGGGTCCGCGTCACGATGATCATCAGTTCCCACAACTGATCTCCTCGCTTCCGCTTGCTGAATTTGATTCCTGAGTATAGCAGTCGATCTCTCTTCTTCAGCCCTGTGAGGGATCTGCTCCTCATCCGTTGTTTGGGATTTAGGCCGTGTCATCGTGGACAAGACGTCTTCCTCTTCAAAGTCAGGAGAAGGTCCTTGACTTGAAGGTCGCCGGTCGCGCGGTGATTCAGTAGAATCAGGACGTGAGGATTTCTCTGCATATGATGGTCTTTTGGTTGCGTCCCGAAGCTTTTTGACTAGAGCATAGGAGCGTTCCATCTCGTCGGCGTCTGGTCTCTTCTCTGGGTCGAGTAACATTTGGAATAATTCCTTGGAGCGCGCAATCTGGTCAGCGTTGATTACATCCTGCTTGCTTTCAAGGGATTTGAATTAGCGGAGTTATGAGAAATACATCCATAATATGTGGGAGACTCACAACTGTATCATGCCAAGCTGGACCTCGCTCAATATGCGTTGAGCCTTCTTCACCAATCCGTCCATGGTATCTTTCAGCGCCTTCCCAGCGACTATCGATCTAAGCCTCCTCATCTTGCTGTACCGATTGAATATGCCAATCCTATGCACCATTTTCTTCATCTGTTCCATTGTTTGATGTCCCCGCTCCATTAAGTCTGCTAGCTGCTGGAGGAGTTCGTCATCTGCTCTGCTCGGCAAGAAATTGTACCCGAAGTCGTGTAGTTTTCGGTCGCAGGTAGCTAATTGCCTGACTGTTGATTCGAAAGAGTCCAGAAGCTCTCGGAGCTCACTTTCTATTGTCATAGCTTGTAGCCAGGCCACAAGAATACCAGCAAGGGCACCGTATACAAAAGTCAGGATTCCGATAATGCTTGCAGCCGTCGTGAGCCGACTATCTTTACACACCGGCACAGGGCAGGTAGATGTCGGCATTGTGACTAGTGGGGTTGTGTTGAAGACTAGAAATGAGTATACCTAAGGCATAAAAACTGACCGAAGATCAAAAAAACTTCGCAATCTGTGATACCCGCCACCCCTCCCAACCTCCCAATTGCTTTCAGCCTCGGCTGAACTGTTTTTCGCGGGCGGTGCCACATCGCAGTGCATTATGACGGATCATTGGTGCCAAAAGTGCCAATGACAAAATCGCCAATGACAAAAATAGTTAGCCTACTGGTTCGCCGACCGAGGACTCGTCGTCACACCTCCCGAATGCTTGAGCAGCGGCTTGTAGAGAGCCTACGAAAGAGCACTAGTTTCAAAGATGGTCTGTATGAAGGACTTTTATCCAGTCAGATAATACCTCACTTTTCGGCGGTTTTTCAAGGGTCAAATGGTCTCCCACGTCTCGGTGCCTCGAATTTTCCCCAAAGTGCTAAGCCTTTTAGTGTCAGGTACCAGCCTAGGCACCGGATATTCCCACGATAGCCGTGGAGAATGGCAAAATAACCGTTGGCACCCTCAGTTTCCTGTGGTGCTTATTCCGGGGCAGACCTCATCGCCCCCATCACTTGAGATTTTTCTTTCTACACGTCAAGGCTCGGCGGCACGACCCCCGTGGAAGTGCTGTTGAGTTGCTACCGCACATGTCTCCCACAATAAAGTTCGTAAGGAGAATAAATTTCGCAAGTCTTGCTGTGCCGAAGAGCAGGATCCATAGTGACTATGGTTTGTCGGCGCTCGAAGTAGCTTGACTCTTTTTCCACTCAAGGGTACATTTCGGCGTGCAGGGATGCACTTTACTGTGTTGGAATAAGGGTGTGCCCGACGTTGGGCTAGACGGTAGCCGAACGGCACTTGAATCCTCCGCACAAACATCACCCAGCCCCAGGCGGCCAGCTAGGGAGACGAGCATACAGGCATGTGAAGAAAAGAATACTCTGTTCAAGAGCCTTCGAGAGGCAAGATATCGCTTCGTACTAGGATTCGAAGTGTGCAGATCCCTAAAAGTGCCGACCTTAGTCGGACCTCTCGTTGTAATGTATGTTGGCATCTGGCATCTGCAGAAGACGTCCGCTGAGCACATGCTGGAGGACTGCTTCCAACGGCTGTGTGGTAACGCTGCCCAACATCATCGTCGGTAGCAAGCGTCGCTGATGCAAATGCGCATCACTCAATCGACCTCCTCCCCATAGTATACGACCCGTCAGACGAGGTAAGCACTTGAAGCCAGATTGGCGCCGAGCTAACTGCCTATTTTGCCTGCAGGAGACGACGACCCTTCTTCCACGAGCCTTAGCCAAGCAGGCGTACCGCACAGCGATCCACTTCTCTCCCCAGCCGGAAGCGGGCCTGCGCCTGCCTGCGCTGCCACCGGCGGGCTGCCCTGCAGACGAGCCGTCCACACTGTCCCCAACACCACCAACCGGGCAGCACCGCGCAAAGCACACGCCTAGTCTAGCCTGCAGCACCCGACGCATCAACGAAAAGCTGCTTGAGCAGATCAGCAGGATTGAGCACGACATGGTCACAATATTTACGATATAAGGTGTACAGTGGTTCACCGTGATCGGCAAAGAGCTGAGCGACCCTGCAATTATTCTGGAAAATGTCTACAACATGGATGAGACAGGCGTCTTATTGAGTGTCCTGAGTTCTCTCAAAGTCCTCGTAAGTAAACAAGATCTCAGAAATTACAGAAAGGCCATAAGCGTGAAGATTCTGGGGGGAGAATTGTTTAGCGCTTTTAGCGAGCCAGACCGTCCTGTCATGTGCAAGAGTGTTTGTGTCATTCCTGGTCTGATTCCCTCATTCTTCTCTACAAGATGTGAGTCCCCTCTCCGTGGGGCATAACAATTTTCATTCTCCAACTCTTAAGCCTGTTACATGTTCATCATCACAGCCGCACCACCGAAGAGAGCAGCTGCACCAACGGCTCCAGTTATCATTGGGGCAGCTGCACCACCGCTACTGCTACTGCTTGAGCTAGCAGCTGACGCGTTACTCGTGGCGACACTGGAGGATGGAGCTGGGATACCGCTGGTGGAAGGAGTGCCTGAAACTGAGCTGGTTCCGGAGGTCGCCGTTGGGCTCGGAGTTGCAGTGGCGTTCGCTGGGTTGAGGACCTCATCAATGACATGAGCGACACCATTGGCTATGGGAATGTTGGGAACAATAACACGGGCAGAGTTGATGAAGACCGTCTCGTTGGTGACAGTGACAGTGATATTGGCGCCATTCAAGGTCCGGACAGTGGTGTTGGTAGCAGCGTGGCTGTAATAGACACCACTGATAACGTGGTATTCGAGGACTGAGGAAATGGTAGAATTGGAAGCGTTCTGAAATGTTGAGCCAATAGCAGCGAAGGCAGCGTTGTTGGGTACGAAGATGGTAATGTCATGGGCCGAATCGAGACTACTAACAAGACCGGCTTGGGTAGCGGCATCAGCAAACGCGCTCAAGCCGAGATCGGCGGCAGTCGTGGAGATATTCTGGGGAATAGTGAGGAAAGTATCAATGATATGGATGACACCACCGGTAAAGTTGATTGCTCCACTGGCGGCAGTCGACTTCAGATCTAAGCCGGAGTAGAAAGTGCTTCCAGTGGCGTTGCTGGATGATACGACGCGCTGGCCCCCTGTGACATTGGCATATGCACCAGGCATCAATTCCGAAGGTATGGCCCGAGGCAAGGCGGAGAATTTGGGAAACCTGCCTTGCAGAACGTGGTAGGAGAAGAGGGCAGTGATCAAGCCAGGGTCACTGACTGGAAAGCCGCCGGGTTGGTTCTGCAATTTGGTGAAAGCCTCGTTGCTTGGTGCCAGAAGAGTAACATTCCGCTGTCCGGAGAGTTGCGAAACCAATTGAGGGAAGGCGTTGAGGTATGTGGTCAGGTTTGACAGGCTGGTCTGGTTTTGCAGGGTAGCAGTGAGATTCATGGTCTGCGCGGAGGCAGTGGCAGCAACGGCCGCAAGAGTGAGAGCTTTGAACTGCATAGTGACTACCAGAGTGTACACAGGAGGGTATTAAGTGAGCGACTTATTTGTGTGCGGTGCAATGGTCTGGAGAGCAGTGTCAACAAAAGAACCTGTCGTGACGAGAGGGGGAGCATTTGCATTTGAGCGCTTTTCGAGTTGCCCTGCTAGGAATTTCCCCTCATTTGGTGCGCAGGGCTGGGACGTGCTTTACAGTCGGTGCAGGAATGGCTTGTTGTGGCCCGTGCTCAAAGCCCTCATTTGGTGCGCAGGGCTGGGCACGTGCTTTACAATCGGTCCAGGAATGGCTTGTTGTGGCCCGTGCTCAAACCCCTCACCCGGTTAATCATCATGCTGGCTCCTCTCACCGAGAGCTGACTACAACTCGCTAGACCCTAGTGTCATTCGGAGAGGCCTGAACATCCCACCCCATACCACATAACACCCCAGCAGGCCGAGTGGCTTATCCTATCAGGATGAAGGTACGGCGGCCTCTAAAATGCACGTCTGTGAGATGCACGTCTGCGAGAGACACGTGGCTATAAGCGATTTATACTAAACGTCATATACTAGCTGACTCAGGTACTGATCGGATGAGTCAATGAGCAAATGCCGTTGAGCGATTCGCTGTATTAAGGTCTCGCCGGTTCGTAGCTAATGCCCACTTCCAATCGGACATGGTGGACGGTGTATGCCTGTAAAATGCCCTTCCTGTGGAGGATCTACGCTTTTAGCGCGAAATATGATTCTGGGGTATAAATTGCCCACTAAAATTTAGTTGTTAGTCGCCTCCGAATACGCAAAGATACGATGGGAGAATAGCCGGCCTAGGGGGGTGATAGGCTCTAATGTTGACCTGTGAAGCTGGGAAGCCGGCCCCAAAATTAGAGAGGAAATACCCGGCACCGCATTTCGCGCTAAAAAAAGGAGTTCCCCAGACCAAGAGATAAGATATATACCCGCGAGACGTATATCCATGGCATATAAACCAGAGATTTATATCTACGAGAGAAGCGTACCTATCCACAAGGGCGTATTTCAAAGCGTGCATCTTAGAGAGGTCTTAGAACAGCGTGCTAGATATATTGCCTCGAGATATCTCGAAATCAGCGGTTGCTCACAATTTGGGTGATGGTTTTGAGCACGGGCCACAACGAGCCACGCTTTCCTGGACTGATTGTAACGCCCTTTAATCTGTAGGGCCAGAAGCCCTGGCCAACGCACGCCGTAACGGCAGCATTGCCTTCTCCAACGGGTGCTTTGCACTATCTTGTCCACCTGTACCGTGTGGATGCCGGGGCCGAGGCCTGAAGTCATACGTTCAGCGCGTGGTCGGCACCATTAAATGCGCAATGATGGAAAACCAGCGAAGCCGCGTCACAGTGGAAGAGGGCTATGTACGACAAATCATCGAGGGGTCACTAAATGAGCTTAGCCGCAGATTATTGTACTTAGTCACCCGTGCATTTTGAAGGCCGCTATGCTTGAGGCGGGTGGTCGATTTTGAGGTAAATGAGCGCGCATCTCACAAGTGTGCATCTTGCAAGCGTGTATCTCATGGGCGTGTACCCCACAGGCGTGAATCTCATCGGTGTGCATCTCATGGGCGTGCATCTCACGGGCGTGCATCTCACAGACGCGTATCTCATGGGCGTACATCTCACAGGCATGCATCTCATGAGCGTATACCTCATGGGCGTGCATTTCACGGGCGTGCATCTCACAGGCGTGCATCTCATGGGCGTGCATCTCACAGGCTTGCATCTCATGGGCGTGTCCCTCATGGGCGTGCATCTCACAGGCATGCACCTCATGGGCGTGTATCTCACAGGCATGCATCTCATGGGCGTGTACCCCACAGGCATGTATCTCACGGGGGTGTACCTCACAGGCATGTATCTCACGGGCGTGCATCTCATGGCGTGTACCTCACGGGCATGTATCTCATGGGCATTTACCTCATAAGCGTGCATCTCACGGGCGTGCAAAGCCAGGACCAAGTACCAATGAACTCTAAGTAATAGGCATGTCGGCTTCACAATTCTAGATCCCATAGAATAATGCCCATCTTGTTGCCCAGTCGTGTCACCAAAATGTGGTGATGCGAGCGGATTTTGATGTGGTGACCATTTCGCGCTAAAATCAGAATGACGGATTCCTCGGTTCTAGCCTCCGTAGCTTAGTCAGCCTCGCCGCCTTTCCTCAGGCGCGATTCAACCTCCGCTCACCCACCGCTCACGCCGTTCACCCTCTGCTCAGGCACCTCCCCTTTCGTGCTCCGATGCGCCAGTCATGCGGCCCGTGATATATCGGCCTGGATCGTCTTTTTGGTCAACTATAGACGGCGATGGTTGGGGGCCGGATTTTGGGATCCAAGGGGTCCCGAAACTGGAACCCTCCGAGGCTACACACACGCGCGCGCAAAGGCGAGGCCACGCCTTCGCCCTCGTTGCATGCTCAAAGAGGTATCGTCTCTCCCTGAGAGCTGCCCTGCTACGCCATATAATGCCGCCTCCGTTCTTCTGTCCCTGCGTCTTCGCTCCTCAAATACCTCGCTTTTCTTTTGACCCTCAAGTCCGATCGCTATACCAAGCCGGCCTTCTCCTATCCCTGTTCTTCTTGGCATTTGTCAATTCCAGATCCCCTTTGCTATTACCGCTCCCCTCCTTTTCTCGATGGCGAACCGGAACTCAGCTCAGAGCTTCTTCGAGCGGGCTCGGGCGCGAGGCTCCGAGAACAATAAGGAAAGCATCAACGGGGAAGAAGTCAAGAGAGAACTTCAGGAAGGGACGAAGCGTAATTACCGTTGAGCTCTAGCGCTATGGGATCAGTAAGTTGATTGCTCCGCACCCAGCAAGAACCCTTTTTGCTGACTCTCTCCTTCCCCTCTTAACAGGTATACGGTTGAGCATCCCCGGGCAACCCCCCAAAGCATAGAGACGTCCAAAGATTTCATGAGGTGTATTGCATTTGGGATCGAGGGCAAGTATGATGATTCTTGGGCATGCTTGAGCTCCGTCGTCCAAGCTATAAGGATTTCGCGGGTGGCTGGCAGTGGAAGGGTCGCCAGAAGATAGACGAAACGGTTACTCTCTCGAATCAACGCGCCGTCCAGGCTCTGGTCGAGGCCTATACTTTCGATTAAGTGCCTTTCCTAAACCGTTGCTGGATATCGCACTCTATACTGAAGCACATTACACAAGATGTCGCCTTTGGAGTCTTTCGAAATGAACGCGGAGAGGCAGAGTTGGAAATACAGGTCGTGAAGGACGCCAAGGGCATGACGTTCACACCTAGTAAGAGGTTAGTAGCCATTACTCTATTTCACGTCGCTCGGGGAGGCTAAACATGGGCAGATCTGAACACTCTTTGCACGAAGGGCTAGAGCCCCGGCCGCTCTTTTGGAATCCCATCCTCACGCACCTCGCCACGTTTACCGGGAAGGGAGCCTTCCGAGATTATAAGACTGGATGAGCTTCTCGATATCGAGCCACCGGAAGAAGAGAATGTTCTGGCTCGAATGGAACCCACGTGTACTTGACGATCCCCTTTACCAACGAGAATTTGCAACCGGTTACCGGGAACATGCGCACCCAGGCACGCCTACTATTTGGTAACAAGGTCGCTGACAGGTTGCGGGATGTATGGGGCTTCGACAAGGAGGGAGAGTGGCATACTATGTGGCGTCAGAGCAGTCATCCTGGGTTCTGGTTCATGGGCGGCAATCTGGCAATGTCACGGTATTTTGGTCGGTTCTTGGAACTTCAGATCAAGGCCTTAAGAGGAGGGATTGATGAACTACGTGGATGTTTAGTGTCACGTACAGAAAACCGCGGTAGTCTGCTAACAAGTTGTTGTTTATCATCCCGTCAGCACGTCAGTTCCTGACAAAATGACCCGCTGTGCTTCACGGGTCTTCAGTCTTCACTCAGCCTCCAACATCTTGCCTCTAATATTAACCAATGATCGAGTCGTGAGACTTGCGAGATCCTGTCTAAATATAGTGCATATTTACGAATTTCTGTAGAATGTTGTCGCAAGTACCTACTGTGGAATTGAGAGTTATCAAGGCTATCATAGAGTGGAGTCTGAGAAAGCAAATTGTGCACATCCTCAGGCTTGGGTGGACATCACTCCTGATCAAGAATGAGATGACCACCTATACTGGCATCCTTTTCTCATCCTTCCACTCCTCAGGAAGCGGCGTGTCAGCGAACAAGCCAAGTCCATGTTCCGGCGGCCATCTATCTCCAAACACGGATGCCTTCTCCACCAAGTCGCGGATATGCTGCGACTCTTCAGGGGTGAGCTCCACGTGCATCGCCGCAAAGTTCTCCTCGATGTACTTTTTGGTGATAGTTCTGTTCTTATCGTTAGCAACTTCATAGCCGCGTAGCTGGAGACTAGGAGACGGCACTCACCCAGGGATTGGAAAGATATCATCCCCTTGACTCAGCAGCCATGCTAGTGCTGCCTGACCAACAGTCACGCCTTTCTTGGTCGCAAGTTCCTTGATGGCCCCGACAAGCTCCATATTCTTAGGAAAGTTCTCCCTCGAGAAGCGCGGGTAGAAGCGGCGAATGTCACCTTCCTCGAAGTCGTCCGGCCCCTGGATACCCCCACTGAGCAGGCCCCGAGAGAAAGGAGAGTATGCGACAACGGCGACGCCAAGCTCACGGCAGGTTGCCAGAAAGTTATGTTCAGGGGACTCAATCTCCGTGGTGAAGGCGCTGTATTCCATCTGGACGCACGAAATCGGGTGTACGGCATGGGCGCGTCGCAGGGTTGCCGAGGAGACTTCTGACAGACCGAGATATCGAATCTTGCCTTGTCTAAGACCAATGTCAGCTCTTGTCTGCCAACGACTGATGAAACTGATATTCCCTTCGTGTGTGTGTGTGTGTGTGTCATCTTGAGATGAGAAAGCGAGACTTACTCCTTCAACTTGACCATCTCCGCCACAATATGCTCAATAGGGGTCGATCCATCGAGCCGATGGGGGTACCAGAGATCAATTGTCTCTACCCCGAGTCTTTTGAGGCTTTTTTCACAGGCAATGGGCACATATGCGGCGTCACCGCGGAACCCAAAACCCGTGGGAAGTTGGATGGCACCGAACTTTGTGGCAAGGAAGATATCCTTGCGCTTCTCGGGATTCAAGGCAAGCCATTTGCCGATGATAGCCTCAGCATCCCCCTACAAGGAAAACTCCAGATTAGCAATGTATCGTATAAAGCAATGTAGAGCAACTATAGTCCCGGTCTTACATAGTAGTCACTGGTGTCCCAAAAAGTACATCCGACTTCATACGCGCGATCAAGAAGGGCAAGACGCTCAGGATCAGGAATGGGAGCTGTCGTTCGCGAGCAGGGAAACCCCATTCCCATGGTACCGAAGCCAATCCGTGG
>Ga0335072_10013644_pt1 | contig 11570 bp, 8 predicted proteins | sample Lox_Sample_21_FD_206725 | JGI IMG/M metagenome (GOLD analysis project Ga0335072, IMG submission 206725) | Soil microbial communities from Loxahatchee National Wildlife Refuge, Florida, United States - Lox_Sample_2.1 | ecosystem: Environmental > Terrestrial > Soil > Wetlands | place: USA: Florida...
AGATTCGGGATGTTACGGGTCTATATCGCTTGAAGCATACTAGCTCGAAGACAGCGGCGCATTGTCGATCGACATATGTGCAACCATCCTCGGGCTTTACGAGTTCCTTGATGAGGCGATGATATGCCTCAAATTGACGATTCCTTGCGTCGCTGTTGTGTGTAATCGCAAATTGGGCCGTCTGCCAAGCAAGCGCAACGACGGACAACAATAGCGCGACAGCAGCTTGATGCTGAGAAATCCAAAACATGGTCAATCACCTTTCTCGACTGCGGCCAGTTTGGCCCCGGTGCTACAAGTATGCCCGCGCAATTGCCATCGCGGCTATCGCAGCCGTTTCGGCGCGGAGGATGGTGTCGCCCAGGGAGCAGGAGAGGAACTGTGCCGCGGTAAAGGTGTGTAGCTCGTCGGGTGTCCAGCCGCCTTCGGGACCGATGGCGAGGGTGAGGGATTGCGGCGTTTCTTGCGCGCGCAAGATATCGACGAGCATGACGGTGCGTTCAGTTTCGGCGAGCACGATGTTCAAGCCAGCCTGCGGCGAACAGCAGGTCCCTCCAATCGGACTGAAGTCCTCGGTCGGGATGACAACCGATTTGGTTGCACTCTCTACTCGCAGCAAGGCATCCTTCAGCTTCGTGGGTGCGGTAATCTCCGGCGGCGTTGCGCGACGGGATTGCTCGGACGCTTCGCGGGCGATGCGGCGCCAGCGTTCCAGGCGCTTCTCGGCGGCTTGTGCCAGGTGCTTCTCGGTGCGGCGGGCGATCACCGGAACGATGGTGGTCACGTTCAGCTCGGTACACTTCTCGATCGCCCACTCCATGCGATCGAACTTGAAGATCGCGAGCAGCAGCATGATGGGAACGGCTACGCCGGCCTGCAATTCCTCCCCAAGCGCGAACTCCACGCGGTCATCGGTGACGCTGGCGACCGTTGCGCGCCGAACCACCTCGCCGCATACGACCTCGAACTCCTGGCCCACGCGCGCGCGCAGCGTGCGTGCCAGGTGCGCGGCGTGTGCTCCGGTGAGTGCGGCGCGATCATGGGAGAACTCGTCGGCAATCCAGCGGCGGCGCGTCATCGGGTGAAGATTAGCAGAACGGTGGCGATCGCCAGGGCGGCATAGGCACCGCCGAACATGCGGTTCTGGCGTGCCAGCGATTCTTCGTTGAAGGCGCGGCTGTTCAGCACAAACTCGGAGGCCGAGACCAAACCCACCAGCACGGCCATGATTAGCCAGCGCTCCTGCCGCATGTGCTCACCAACGACGAAGACGATGGCGATCAGCGAAAGCACCATGTAGATGCTGCCGCCGATGCGGGCGCGCTTGCGGCGGTTGGGATTCTGATAGCGCTGGATCACGATGCGCGCCAGTTCACGTGGCCGCGCCAAGCGCGCAATGGCCGGCAGCGCGGTGACGATCAGCAGGAACCAGGCGTAGATGCGGATGGCGTTGTTCAAAGGCAGTGGCCAGGGATCGGCGGGCCGGTGATCGCGGGCTTCAGCCGTGCCGTCATTGCCGTATCGCTGCGGGGCTTAGCCGCGTCTCCCGCCAGGGGCTGAAACCCGCAATTTTCAAATGAAGTCGCGTGACGGCCCGACCGGAGGTCGTGCCCTGAATCATGTCCTCCGGGAAAGTGAGTTTGAGGTGCCGAAGGCGGCAGCAACGCGCGAAACAACTACAGCATGGTCACCGCGCCACTGGCCAGATCGTAGTATCCGGCGACAACTTTGATTTTGCCGCTCTTCACCATCTCTGAAATCACGGTCGATGCTTCGCTCAGCAATGTGGCTTGGATTTTGGCGTTGGCCTTAATGGCTGCTTCCAGATCGTGGCCGGCCTGGTCAACGGCGGGCTGGAGGTGCGGGAACAAGGAGCTGATCTGGCCGGGCACATCTTTGCCTTGAATGGCAGCCTTCACCGCGCCGCAGTTGGCGTGGCCCAATACCAGGATGGCCTTGGTGCCCAGCACGGCCGCGCCATATTCCAGGCTGCCGATGATTTCCGGGGTGATGACATTGCCGGCAACGCGCGTCACGAAGAGATGCCCGATGCTTTGATCGAAAACCAGCTCGACCGGCACGCGCGAATCGGCGCACGACAACACGGCGGCGAAGGGCTCCTGTTTCTCCGCGTTGTGCTGCTTCAGGATTTCCAAGTCCTCATTGAATGACCGGAGCTTGCTCTCGGTGTAGCGCTTGTTGCCGGCCATCAATGCGGCCAGAGCGGCATCCGGTGTAGCCACATCTTGCGCGAAGGCGGCTGCAGGAGCGGCAAGCTCGAAGCTGCCCAGCGCGAGTCCGGCGGCTGCCCCGGTGAGGCTCATTTGCAACATGTGGCGGCGCGACCAATTGGTTTGCGGCGTGAATGTTTTCATCGCAGGTTTCCCTTTCCGAGTCGTGACTGCGTCGCGTAAAGCCTCGCGCATCGGGGACAAAGTTGCAATCATAATGTGCAATAATGACCGCGCTATGCGCGTACACATTCCCCGGTTGTTCCTGTTCGGCGTGCTGCTGATTGCAGCTTTGCAGCCTGCCACGGCGCAAACCTCGCAGCCGGCTTCTCCGCCGGCTCCATCGTCGAAGGCGAACGACGCTATGGAGCTGGTCAAGCAGGGTCAGAAGCTAGTTGCCGACGGCAAGCTGGACGAGGCCATCGCACTGTATCAGCGGGCGGGGCAAGAAGCTCCCGATCTCTACGAAGCGCACCTCTATCTGGGGGTGGCGTACGACCTGCAAGCGAAGTATCCGGAGGCGCGTCAGCAGCTGTTGAAGGCGATTGAGCTGGCCTCCGAGGCGCAGACGATCCAGGCGCTGCGCGTGACGGCGGTATCGTACGCGTTCGAATGCAACCTCGACAAGGTGTCGGAGTACGAGCGCCGCGCCTTCGACTTGCAATACAACTGGAAAAAGTACTCTGACGCGGCGAACACGGCCGACGAACTGGCGCGCATCTATCTCGAGTGCGGCGACTACGACAACGCCTTCCAGTGGTACCAGACCGGACACCTGACGGCGCTGAAGAATCCCGACATCACACCGGCGGACAAAGACTTGTGGGAGTTCCGCTGGGAAGCGGCGCTGGCACGAATTGCGGCGCGCAAGGCCCAGAGCGGCAAGCCGCCCGGCGAGAAAGTCCTGGCTGCGCAGGCGCAGCAACACCTGGCGGCGGGGAAAGCGATTCTGGAGAAGAACGATAATCCCGACCAGATGCGCTTCTATCCTTACCTTGCGGGATACGTGGCGCTCTATACCGGCGACTACAAGGGCGCCATTGCCGACTTGCAGAAGGCCGACCAGAAAGACGTGTTCGTGCTGTGTCTGCTGGCGCAGGCCTACGAGAAGTCGGGCGACAAGGCGCAGGCGATGGACTATTACAAGAAGGTCCTGACGGTGAACGTGCACAATCCGACGAACGCGTTTGCGCGCCCGCTGGCGGAAAAGAAAGTCGCGGCGAACAACTAGATCGACTGCGTGACCAATACGAGCGGTATGGAACCAGCAGCGCCCACGGCCGGCACGCCCGTCGAAGTGCACCGGAGCTTCGACGAAAGCGAGAGAGACCAGCGGTTGCGATTCTGGCAGAAATACTGGGCCCCGATCACTTGCCTGCTTCTCCTGGTTGCGACCGCCTATGTCTACGCTCCGGTGCGCTCCCATCCTTTTCTTTACTACGACGATCAGGATTATGTCATCGACAACCCTCACATTAAGCAGGGTTTCAATTTTGAGAGCTTGCAATGGGCCTTTACCAAGTACGCCAACGGCAATTGGCATCCCCTGACCTGGCTTTCCCACATCCTCGACTACAAGATGTTCGGCTTGAATCCGGCTGGACACCATGTCGTCAATCTGCTCTTGCACCTTGTCAATGTCGCGCTATTGTTCTGGGTGTTGTGGCGAGCCACGGGATACGCCGGCCGCAGTCTCATGGTAGCGGCCCTGTTCGCGCTGCATCCCATCAATGTTGAGTCCGTGGCCTGGGTCGCGGAGCGCAAGAACCTGCTCAGCATGTTCTTTTTCCTGCTCGCCTTGGGGGCATACCGCTCATACGCACTGCAACCGCGGCTGGGACGATTCCTCAAAGTTGCGGCGTTGTACGCCTGCGGTTTGATGGCCAAGCCCCAGGTGATCACGTTTCCGTTTGTGCTCCTGCTATGGGATTACTGGCCGCTGGAACGGATCGCGCTTCGCGCTTCGCCATTCGCTTTTCGCAGGAATCGCTCAGGTGAAATCTCTGGCGAAGAGCGGATAGCGAAGACCGAAGAGCGGAATGCCGATTGGCGATCCTTACTCTGGGAAAAGGTTCCCCTGTTCGCGCTCTCCATGGCGAGCGCCGTCGTCACCGTGAAGGCGCAGCAGGCGGCCGAGGCGGTTGCCGCTACCGCTTTGCGTCTTCGGCTTGAGAACGCGGTCGTCGCCTACGTTCGTTACCTGGGCAAAGCCTTCTGGCCTAGCCATCTTGCACCGATGTACGTGTACCCCGGCAATCTGAAATTGCTTGCGGCCGCTGCTTCCCTCGCCTTGCTCGTGACGGTTACAACTCTGGTATGCGTCGCAGGAAACCGCCGCCGCTATTTGCCCGTGGGATGGTTCTGGTTCCTGGGAACGCTGGTACCGATGATCGGGATCGTGCAGGTGGGCGTGCAAGCCATGGCCGATCGCTACGCCTATTTGCCCTTTATCGGTTTGTTCATCATGCTCTGCTGGGGCGTCTGCGACCTCCTTGGCGCCATGATTCAGAAGGGCAAGAGTGACGCGCCATTGGCGCGGCGGCCGGCTCTTGTCCTCACCGAAGCGCTGCTTGGCCTCGCGGCGCTGTTGCCGTTGACCATACTCACCCATCGCCAACTCGCGCGCTGGAAGGACAATGTGACGATCTGGGAGTACACGCTGCAAGTCGCGCCGGAAAACTATATTGCGGAGGGAAATCTCGGGGTCGCCTTGGAAAAAGAGGGCCGGCCGATCGAAGCGGTCCCGCACTTCTTCCGGGCGGTGGCGATCCGTCCCACAGATCCGACGGGGAATGTTGAACTCGCTATGTATTACCAGCGCATGGGAATGCTGCGTGAGGCGATTGCGCAACATCAAAAGCTGCTGCCGCTAACGCCCAGTCCCATCCTGCGGGCGGAGTTTCTCTCCAACATCGGATTCGATTACGGCGCACTGGGACAGTATGACCTCGCGCGCAAGTGTTTCGAGCAGGCGGTGAGGGACAATCCGGAGTTAAGCCGCGCCTGGATGGGGTTGGGAGCGGTGACGCAACGGGCGGGCGACCTCGATCAGGCGGTCAAAGATTACCGGCAATCGATCCAAGGACACCCCACCGATGTCACGTACCTGTTGCTGGCACGAGCGTTGGAAAAGAGCGGTCGCACGGCCGAAGCGCAAAACGCGCGCGCCCATGCCGGCCTGTTATCACAAAACATGCAGCAGACGAAGCGGATCGCGGACTCACTGGTGGGACAGTAGAACCCGGCCGCTTCGCCTTAGCCATCCATTCGCCTTCGAGAGCACCGAGTTCTTCCGGGCCCAAGAACGCGAACGATTCAGTGCACAACGAGGTGGGTAAAGGGCGACACGTAGGCCATGAGATAGACCAGAATCCCCACCAGCACGGCCAGGGCGATGCTGTGCCAAAACACATAGCGCAGGATCGTGCCTTCGTGTCCGTACCACTGAGTTGCCGTGCTGGCCACGACGATGCTCTGCGCGTCTATCATCTTGCCCATCACGCCGCCGGCGCTGTTGGCCGACGCCATCAGCGTAGGCGAGACGTTCACCTGCTGTGCCGTGATCTTCTGCAGGCTGCCGAAGAGCACGTTGGACGAAGTATCGGAGCCGGTGAGCGCGACGCCCAGCCAGCCCAGCAGCGTACCGAAGAACGGATACAGGTGTCCGGTGCGCGCGAACGCGAGGCCCATGGTTGCGTCGAGGCCGGCGTAGCGCGTCATATAGCCGATGGCCAGCATGGCCGCAATGGTCAGCAAGGAAAAGCGCACTTTCATGATGGTGCGCCCATAGATGGCGAAAATCTTGGGAATACTGAGACCCATGATCAAGCCGGAGATGATGGCGGCGACCAGAATGCCGGAACCGGTGGCGCTGATCCAGTTCAGCCCGAAGACCGCGGGCTCTTTGGCCGGCTTAGGGACGACCGGGGGAACGCGCTGAACCAGGTTGTGCAGCGCGCCAACCGGGAACTGCGGGTTGGTGATCTTGCTGGGAGGAATTGACCAATGCGCCGCTGAGGCAAAAACCTTCTCCGGCGTGTTCACCACGTTCTTGAACGTCTGCGTACCCCACAGGAACACGATGACGCTGAGGATGATCCACGGCACCCAGGCGCGGGTGACTTCCGCACGGCTATAGCCGTGCACGGCGCGGTGCTCGGTCTTGGCCTCTTCGCCTTCGAAGGTCCAAACCCTCTTGGGATGCCAGATAAACAGGAACCCGACCAGGAAGATCATCGAGATGACGGATGCACCGATATTGGCCAGCCATGGCCCGTGATAGTTCGAAATGAGCACTTCGGGGATGGCGAACGTGACGCCCGCGACGAGGATCGCAGGCCATATTTCCATCATGCCCTGCCAACCGGCGAATGCCACGATCAGCCAGAACGGCACCAGCACACAGAACGGCCCTAGAATACGGCCTACCATTGCACCCAGCAGCGTCTCGCTGTAGCCGGTGACTTTGGCCAGCGCAATGATGGGCGTGGCCAGCGCGCCGAAAGCTACCGGCGCGGTGTTGGCGATTAGCGACAGGCCCGACGCCTCCAGCGGCTTGAAGCCGAGTCCGATCAGGATGGCCGCGGTTACGGCCACGGGCGTGCCGAATCCCGATGCGCCCTCGAAAAACGCGCCGAAGCAGAAAGCGATCAGGAGTAGTTGCAGGCGGCGGTCCTGGGTGATCCCCGTCATCGAGTGCTGCAAGACCGTGAAACGGCCGGTCTCGCAGGTGAGCTGGTACATGAAGATGACGTTGAGCACAATCCAGCCGATGGGAAACAGGCCATAACCTGCGCCGAGCACGGCAGTAGCTCCCGCCAGCCGCGCCGGCATGTGGAAGGCGAAGATGGCGACAATCAGCGCGGTCGCCAGGCCCATCAGCGCGGCGTAGTGCGCTTTGGCGTGACCGAGCGCAAGGCTGCCCAGTAGCACAACCACAGGTAACGCCGCAATCAAGGTCGAGATCAGCCAGTGCCCGGTGGGATCATAGCCCTGCGCCCAGGGAGCGCCCAGCGAGGGTATTTTCAAAATGATGGTGGCAGCGATGGCCGCGATGATGACAAAAATAATGGAGGTAAGCGGCTTGGCGGGAGCCGGAGCTTTAGGTGGCGCAGGCGCGGGAGCCGTGCGCGGAGTGGAGGTAGCCATAGAATGATTTCACCGTGCCTGTCGGGAACGCAGGCCTTTCGTGTAATTAGGAATCAACATCCAGCAGCTAGCAGTTCGCTGCACAAAAAAGCCGCTACATCGTCATGGCGTGTGGCAGGACGAAGTAGAAGAGCAAGCCGATCGCGATCAAGTAGACAAGGAAAATAAGCGTCCACGCCATGTTGTGGCGGATCACCTGACCTTCGCTGCGTACGAACTTGCTGGTGGAGACACCCACGCTGGCAGTCTGCGGGGCGATCGGCTTTCCGATTTCAGCGCCCACCGAGTTGAGCGAAGGAGCTATCAATACCGGCAGGCCCAGCAGTTTGCCAGTGACCGCCTGGATGGGGCCGAACATGGCATTGGTCGAGGTGTTGCTGCCGGAAAGCGCCACGCCGATCCAGCCCAGGATTGGGGCAAACACCACGTAGATCCAGCCAAATTTCGAGAGTCCAAAGGCAAGAGAGTTAGCCATGCCGGTAAAAACAAACGTGTAGGCGATGCCGAAGATGAAGAACGCCACCAGGATTGCTCCCCACATCTGCTTCAAGGTGCGGGCGAAGACCTGCTTGATGGTGCTCATGCCGGGACGGAGCAGCAGCACGATTACGATCCATGAGGCCAGGATCGAGCTTCCTCCGTTCCAGGGAGTGAAGCTGAAGGTCGACGCCATCGGTTTGTTCGTGACCGACGATATCGCCGTGGTGCTGATCTTGTACCAGCTCACCTTGCCCAGGCTGGACCATGGCCCGGTCCAGATGACCACCACGACCAGCAAGACCAGGAAGGGCAACCATGCCCGAAAGGCGTTTACATCCGCGCCCGCGGCTTCGGCCCGTTCCTCCTGCACTTCGGAAATAATCTTGCCTCCGAAGCCGCGAATATTCTTCGGGCGCCAGACTTTCACGAACAGGTACAGGATCCAGAACGATACCAGCGCGCCGCTGATATCGGGCAGATAGGGTCCGAGGAAATGCGAAACTGGCCACTGCCCAAGGATGTACGAGAAGGATCCCACCAGCGCCAGCGGCCAGGCTTCTTTCAGTCCGTCCCAACCGCTCACCAGGAAAATCAACACGAAAGGCGGCAGCAGCGCCAGTATGGCCACGATATCGCCCACCGAGGCGGAGAGCGACAGCAAGGGCAAACCGGTCACGGCGGCCAACGCCAGAATGGGTGCGCCCAAGGCGCCGTAGGAGACGGGCGCGTTGTTGGCGAGAGCGGCCACCCGGATGGCTTCCAGGTCTACAATGCCCAAGCCCACAAGGATAGGAACCACGACGGCCCAGGGATAGCCGAAGCCGACGAGCCCTTCCATGAGCGCACCGAATGCCCACGCCAGCATGATGGTCTGGATGCGCACATCCAGCGTCGCCTGCTTGACCATCCAATTCTTGAATTTCTCGAAATCGCCGGTGAGCACCAGGGTGTTGAAGATGATCAGGCCCCAGAAGGTGATCCAGTTGATGATCCATCCGCCCTGCAAAGCGCCATACAGGTAGGCCTTGAGCGTGACATGGATCGGTGCGTGCCACGCCAGTACGCCCACCGCAACCGTGATGGCGCCGCCGATGATGGTGGCCAGCCAGGCGGTGATGCGCAGCACCGCCAGCATGAACAGCAAGCTGGCAAGAGGTACTAACGCCAGCAGAATCGTCGACCAAAGGCTGCCCGTTGGCTCAAGCACTTGATGGAACATGTCTAGTCCTCACCACGGCTGGGCAATCGTGCTGCATAGGAAATAGAAAACAGTGGCACCTTGCTAATTGCTGCTCTCAACAACACGCAACCTTCACTTCTTCGGTGACCGGACCGAAGGCTTCCTTCGGTATGGGCACCCCGTGCAGCGTCTTCCAGCAGCGCCGGCCGGATTCGATCAGCACCAGAATCACGCCGGTCACAAAGATAATCATGAGGGCGGTGTCGAGATAGCCCTGGAACTCCTTGCCCGGCACGTACGTCAGCGGCCAGTAAATTTTCTGGATGGACTCGACGCCCGCGGTGAGCGTGGTGACGCCCACAAAGCACATGGGAATCGCCGTAATCCAGGCGTATTTCGCTTTGCCCATGTTGATGATGAATGTGGTCACGACCGCCAGCGCAATGGTTGCCAGCAACTGGTTGCCGGTGCCAAACAGCGGCCACAGCGTCGAGATTGAACCGGTGTAAATCAGGTAGCCCCAGCTCAAGACCACGATGGCCGAAGTCACCAGGTTGCCGGGCAGCCAGGCGGTGTTGCGAAACGGCGCGTGCACCTTGCCGATCAGTTCATGCAGAACGTAGCGCGCGACGCGGGTACCGGTATCGACCGTGGTCAGGATGAACAGCGCCTCGAACATGATGCAGTAGTGATACCAATAGCCGGTGAGCGTCTTCATGCCGGGCAGGCCCTTGAAGATCTGCGCCATGCCCACGGCCAGCGAAACCGCGCCGCCGGTGCGGCCGGCGAGCTTCTCGCCCACTTCGGCGGAGATGGCGTTGAGATTGACCGTATGCATTCCGAGCTTGGCAAAGACGGCAGGCGCGGCGTTGATGGCGAAGAAGTCGCCCGGGTACATCGAGCAGGCGGCGATCAGCGCCAGCACCGCGACCAGGCCTTCACACATCATGGCGCCGTAGCCGATGAAGCGGGCATCTGTCTCCTTCCACAGCATCTTGGGGGTAGTGCCGGAGGAGACCAGCGCGTGAAAGCCGGAGATCGCGCCGCAGGCGATGGTCACGAACAGGAAGGGGAAAAGCTTGCCCTTGATGATCGGGCCGCCACCATGAATAAACTGCGTGACCGCGGGGAACTGAATATCGGGATGAACCACAAACACGCCGAGGACCAGCAGCGCAATCGTTCCCAGCTTCATGTAGGTGGAGAGATAATCGCGCGGCTCCAGCACGAACCACACCGGCAGCACCGAAGCCACAAAACCGTAGATCGCCATCAGGTAGACGATGGCGTGCGGGCTGAAGGTCAATATGTGCGCGTAGCTGGAATCCGCGAATGATTTGCCGAAAATGACCGCGGCCAGCAGTAAGACAACGCCGGCAATGCTGGGGCCGGTGATCTTGATCTTGCCCGGCGTGCTCTTGAACATCCACAGCCCCATGACGACGGCGATGGGAATGGTCATGCCGATGGTGAAGACGCCCCAGGGGCTGTTGGCCAGCGCGTTGACCACGACGATGCCCAGGCCGGCGAGCGTGACCAGCAGGATGAACAGCAGCGCGACCATGGTCACCAGGCCCGCGTATGTGCCGACTTCGGTGCGCGCGACATCGGCCAGCGAGCGCCCTTTGTGGCGAACCGAGGCGACCAGAACCGTGAAGTCATGCACGCATCCGGCAAATACCGCGCCCACCAGGATCCAGACAAACCCAGGCGCGAAGCCGAATTGTGCGGCCAGCGTAGGTCCCACCAGCGGCCCTGCGCCTGCAATGGCAGCGAAGTGATGGCCGAAGAGCACCCACTTTGGCGAAGGAACGTAGTTGTGACCGTCTTCGTAAACGTGCGCGGGAGTGGTGCGTTTATCGTCGAGCGCGAGGACCTTGGCAGCAATGAAGGCGCTGTAGAAACGATAGCCGAGGGCAAAGACGCACAATGTCCCCAACATGATCGGAAAGGTATTCACACGAGCCTCCAGACGTGGATCCGTGCGCCAGGGGCCAGTACGGTGGGGACTTTCTGGCCAAACCCAGCACGGGAGACCGCGAAAGTTATCGCGTATGGTACCACGTCCCGCATGCCTGTCCAAAGGTATCGGGGGGACGGGCCAACCACGAGTGACGTAGATCACAAATGCTCGTGATTTTTGGGGTCCCGCGCCGCCGCGATGGGCCCTCAGGCCGCTTCTTCGGCCCGGCCAGCCACGAGCTTGTGTTGTTCGCGGCCCTCGCCGGTGCCACGGCGGATCAGAAACACCGCCAGCAGCGTGATCAATCCGGCCATGAGCAGGCGCGTATTCAATATCTCGCCCGCCAGCGCCCAGCCCAGCAGCACGGCGATGATCGGGTTGACGTAGGTGTGGGTCGACACTAGCGTCGGTGAGCAGTGGTCCAGCAGCCAGGTGTACGTAGTAAAGGCGAGGATGGAGCCAAAGAAGATGAGGTAGAGCAGTGCCCAGATCGAGCGGGCGTTGAACATACTGGGGTGCGCACGCGACAACTCGCCGCTGAAGATCGCTGGCAAGATCAGGACAGCAG
>Ga0335072_10013645_pt1 | contig 11569 bp, 14 predicted proteins | sample Lox_Sample_21_FD_206725 | JGI IMG/M metagenome (GOLD analysis project Ga0335072, IMG submission 206725) | Soil microbial communities from Loxahatchee National Wildlife Refuge, Florida, United States - Lox_Sample_2.1 | ecosystem: Environmental > Terrestrial > Soil > Wetlands | place: USA...
TCCTCGAGCGAGATGTCGATCACGGCAAGGTCGGGCAGGCGGGCTGCAAACGCCGCCATGGCCTGTGCGCGGTTGCCGTAGGTCTTTACGACGTAGCCCTCACGCGTAAACGCGGCGGCGTAGTTGTCGCGAATGGCCGGCTCGTCTTCCACGATCGCAATGAGGCGCTTCATGGACGCGATTATAGGGGGTAAGAGGCGCATCACTTGCGGCCGTGGCTGGGCCCGCGCTGCGCTGGTATCGTCGGCGCCCTTATGAAAATACCCGAGATCCTGATCATCGAGACCATCCACCAGCCGGGAAGCCTGGCCAAAGTGCTGCTGGTGATCGCCGAGGCCGGCCTCACCATCGAGCACCTGGTCGCGATCCGCCGCGACCAGGGCCGGACCCTTTGGGAAATCACGCTGGAGATGGACGAGGAGGCGGACCGGAGCCTCTACGACCGAATCGACAGCCTGCCCACCGCCCGCTTCGTCGGCAAATCGGACCGTGTCTTCAATCGCCACCGCGGCGGCAAGATCCGCACGGTCGCGAGCCTGCCCATCAACACGCTGCAGGTGCTGCGCGACATCTACACGCCCGGCGTCGCGAGGGTATGCCTCGCCATTCAGAAGGACCCGCAGGCCGCGCGCGAGTTCACCAGCGTCGACAGTACCGTGGCCGTCATCACGAACGGCACGGCCGTCCTGGGGCTCGGCAACATCGGGCCGCTGGCGGGGCTGCCGGTCATGGAGGGCAAGGCGGCGCTGTTCGCCGATCTCGTCGGGCTGTCAGCGGTGCCGATCCTGCTCGAGGAGCGGCGGCCGGAGCAGGTCGCGGACCTCATCGCCGGCATCCACCTGTCCTTCGGCGCCATTCAGCTGGAGGACTTCGCCGCCCCCGAGTGTTTCGAGATCGAGCGGTTGCTGCGTGAGCGGCTGCACAAGCCGGTGCTGCACGACGACCAACACGGTACGGCCGTGGTGGCGCTCGCTGCGCTCACCAACGCCGCGCGCCGAGCGGGCAGAAGCTGGCAGGACAGCGTGATCGGGCAGATCGGGCTGGGTGCGGCCGGTTTGGGCATCGTGAGGCTGCTGCGCGCCGGCGGTGCGCAGCGCGTGCTGGGGGCGGACCGCAACCCCGCGGCCGTGGAGCGCCTCGTCGCGCTGGGTGGCGAAGCCGCGACCCTGCAGTCGATCATGGAACGTGCCGACATCGTGATCGCGACCACGGGTGTCAGAGGGCTGATCAGGCCCGAGTGGGTACGGCCGGGTCAGGTGATATTGGCGCTCTCGAACCCCGACCCCGAGATCGAGCCGCTGGCGGCACAGGAGCGCGGCGCCGCTTTCGCAGCCGACGGCAAAGGGATCAACAATGTGCTCGCCTTTCCCGGGCTCTTCAAAGGCGCGCTTGCCGCGCGCGCGGCGTGCTTCACCGATGCGATGCTGGTAGCCGCGGCGCGAACGATCGCCGAACAGGCGGAGGGCGACGCGCTGGTGCCGAGCCCGCTCGACAAGGCCATGCACGAGCGGGTGGCGGCGGCGGTGCAGGCCGCGGCCAGCGCTTCATCTTCTTAGACAGGCACAGGGAGGTGCCCGCCGCCGCAGGTGGCGGAGCCGCGAGCAAAAACCACGCTTTTTGATCGCGGCGCGCTGGGCCGGGCAGGAGCCCGGATCCAGCGCTTGAACGAGAGCCCGGATCCAGCGCTTGAAACTAAGCCGCTACCGCCTCGCTTCCCATGTAGCCCTTCATCTTGCCGAGCGCGCTGGACTCGATCTGACGGATCCGCTCCGCGGACACGCCGTACTTGTCGGCCAGCTCGTGCAGCGTGGCCTTGTCCTCGGTCATCCAGCGGCGCTGCACGATGTCGCGGCTGCGATCGTCCAGCTGCTCGAGCGCATCCCGCAGGCGCGTCGCGGAGTCGTCTTCCCACTCCGCGCTCTCCACGTGCTCTGCCGGGTCCGCGTTCGGGGCTGGCAGGTAAGCAGCCGGGCTATACGTTTCCTCGTCATCCGCTTCCGGCGTCGGATCGAAGGACATATCGCGCGCCGCCAGGCGCTTCTCCATCTCGGTGACTTCGGTCGTCGTGACACCGAGGTCGCGCGCGACGGCCGCCGTCTCCTCCGCGGAGAGCCAGCTCAGGTTCTTCTTCATCCGGCGCAGATTGAAGAAGAGCTTGCGCTGCGCTTTGGTGGTGGCGATCTTGACCAGCCGCCAGTTGCGCAGCACGTACTCGTGGATCTCGGCGCGGATCCAGTGGACGCCGAACGATACCAGCCGCACATTGAGCGCCGGGTCGAAACGCTTCACGGCCTTCATCAGCCCGACATTGCCTTCCTGGATGAGGTCGCCGACCGGCAGACCGTAACCGCTGTAGCCGCGAGCGATGTGCACCACGAACCGCAGGTGCGAGAGCACCAGCGTGCGGGCGGCGTCGAGATCGTCATGGAAGCGGAAGCGCTCGGCCAAGGCGCGCTCTTCTTCCCGGCTCAGCACGGGGATCCGGCTCACGCGGTCGAGGTAGGCATCCAGGCTCCCGACCGGACCGGCGAGCGCGAGATCACCAGAGCGGGCGATCAATGCGGTATTAGCGGTCATGCAGTCTCCAAGCTCGTTGGGCAGGTATTTTAGCACTCGCGGTATTGGAGTGCTAATGACCGGGAAAGTTCCCCGGCTCAGCCTTTTCCCCTTGTGGTCCAGAAGCTTGCGCCGGGCCGGGCAGCGCCGGCATCCCCCTTAGGAGGGGCCCCTCAGCCCATCTGGAGGACCACCCCGCCCTGGGATCCCCCTGGGGCTGGCGGTTCCCCCCGAATCGCGTACCCTCTGCAGCCCCGTACAGTTGCAGGTGGAGCCGGCCCGTGCAGGCAGAGAGTCCCCGCTACGATGGCGTCAGCATTCTGCTGCATTGGCTCACCGCGGGGCTGGTGGTGATCCTGTGGACGCTGGGTCAGACCATCGATTTCTTTCCGAAGGGCGCCCCTAAGATAGACGCCCGCTCGGTACATATAGTTCTCGGCGCGACACTCGCCGTCGTGCTGCTCGGCCGCATCCTGTGGCGCGCCGGCGCCGGCCGTGAGCTGCCGCCCGCCAACCCGGGTTGGCTAGGGGTCACGGCGAAGGTCGTGCACTACGGCCTCTACGTGCTGGTCGCCGTTACGGTGATACTGGGGATTCTCAACGCCTGGCAGCGGGGCGATGTGCTCTTCAACGTCTATGAGATCCCGCAGCTGATCCCAGGGGACCGCATTCTCAGGAGGACCCTCGGGGAACTGCATGGCGATTGTGCGGACATCGTGCTGATCGTGGCGGGCCTGCACGCCGCCGCGGCGCTGGCGCACCACTACCTCCTGCGCGACCGCGTGTTGCGCCGGATGCTGCCGTAGTCGGGATCGATCCATGCCTGAGTTGCCGGAAGTCGAGACGACGCGGCGCGGGCTGGACCCGCACGTTGCGGGCAAGCGGATCGTCACTTTCACCGTGCACGAGCCGCGGCTGCGCTGGCCGGTGCCGGATGACCTGGCGGCAAAGCTGGCCGGACAGCGGATCACCGGCACCGCGCGGCGTGCCAAGTACCTGCTGATCGAGTTGGAGTCGGGCACGCTGCTGCTGCACCTCGGCATGTCGGGGTCGCTGCGGGTCCTGCCCGCGGACACGCCGCGCCTCACCCACGACCACTACGACCTGCTCCTCGAGTCCGGCAACACCCTGCGATTCAACGACCCGCGCCGCTTCGGCAGTCTCCATTACACGAGCGACGATCCGCGCCGGCATCCGCTGCTCGCCCGCCTGGCGCCGGAGCCTTTTTCCCCCGAGTTCGACGCGGACTACATGTGGCGGATCACCCGCCGCAGACGGGCATCGATCAAGCAGGTGATCATGAACAGCCGGCTGGTCGTGGGCGTCGGCAACATCTACGCGAGCGAGGCTCTTTTTCGGGCGCGTATCCGGCCGCGGCGGCGGGCGCAGAGCCTGACCCGGCAGGAGGCCGCGCGGCTGGTGAAGGCGGTGCGGGCCGTGCTGTCACACGCGATCAAGGTCGGGGGCACCACTTTGCGCGACTACGTGGGTGTGGATGGAGAGCCGGGATACTTCAGGCAGAGGCTGTATGCGTATGAGCGCGGAAAATGCAGGGTGTGCGGCAAGCCGATCCGCCGGCTGACTCAGCAGGGCAGGTCCACTTACTACTGCCCGAACTGTCAGAAGTAGCTATTTCTTCCTGCGATGCTTCTTCAGCTCCGCTTCGACTATCGGATGCACGAACTCGTGCACGTCGCCTCCCAACACCGCGATCTCACGCACCAGCGACGATGAGATGAAGGTGAACTGCTCCTGCGGGGTCAGGAACACCGTCTCGATGTCGCGATCGAGGTGCCGGTTCATGTTGGCGAGCTGGAATTCGAACTCGAAATCGGAGACGGCGCGCAGGCCGCGGATGATCACTGTGGCGCCGTGCTTGCTGGCGAACTCGACGGTCAGCTCGGAGTAGCCGAGCACCTCCACGTTGGGCAGGTCGACGAGCACGCGGCGCGCAAGGTCGATGCGCGCGTCGAGCGCGAACAGCGGCGCTTTGTTGGTATTGGAGGCGATCGCCACGATGACGCGGTCGAAGATGCTGGCCGCGCGCCGCACCAGGTCATGGTGGCCGTTGGTGATCGGGTCGAAAGTGCCCGGATAGATGGCGTTGCGGCTCATTCGATTCGTGTCCCCCTCTCGGCTCTCGAATACAGATGATACCCGACCTCGCCCGCCCGCTTGGCCTTCAGCGGGGCCCAGCCGCGGGGGAGGGCGTTCCGCGGCTCGCCGTCCGCCGGGCACTCGACGTAGATGAGCGAATCGTTTGCCAGCCAACCGCCTTGCTCCAGGCGCTCCGCGGTCGGCGCGAGGAGCGTCGAAGCGAACGGCGGATCGAGGAAGACGATGTCGAAAGGCTCCGCGGGCGGCCGCTCGAGAAAGCGCCGGGCATCGACATTCTCGACGCGCGCCCCGTGCGCGCCCCATTCTTCGAGGCGTGCGACGATCGCACTTGCGGCGCCGGCGTCGCGCTCCACAAAGGTGAGGCGGGCGGCGCCGCGGGACAGCGCCTCCAGGCCAAGCGCGCCGCTGCCCGCGAAGAGGTCGAGGCAGCTCGAGCCCGGCACGCGGGCTGCGAGCCAGTTGAAGAGCGTTTCGCGAACGCGGTCGGGCGTGGGGCGGATATCCTGCGCGTCCGGAAAGCGCAGGCGGCGTCCGCGCCAGGTGCCGCCGATGATCCGCAGTGTCCGGGCTGCTCTCATCGATGCGCTGGATCCGGGCATTGCGCTGCGCAGTCCGTGCTGCGGGCAAGCCCGGGGTGTCCCTCCATGGCCACCCGTGCGACGCATGCGTCGCACCCTGCCCGGCCCAGCGCGCCGCGGACAAAAAGCGCGGCTTTTTGCCCGCGGCTCCGCCACCTGCGGCGGCGGGGCACATCCTGTGCCTGGTCGATACGCATCGATTGGAAACTCACTACGATAGACTACACGCAAACATCATGTTCGGACGCAAACCCAAAGACGGCGCCGCCGAGGCCGAGGAGCGCCAGGGCTTCTTCAGACGGCTGCGCAGCCGCCTGAATCGCGGCAACTCCTGGCTCACCTATGATCTCGCCGACCTTTTCAAGGGACGGCAGATCGATGCGCAGATCCTGGAAGAGCTGGAGACGCGGTTACTCACTGCCGATGTCGGCGTCGAAGCCACTGAAGACATTCTGAAGAGCCTTCGGGCACGCGTGGCGCGCAAAGAGCTGGCGGACGTCGAGGCGCTGGTCAATGCGCTTCGGGACGCGGTAGTCGAGATCCTGCAGCCTTGCGCCCGTCCGCTGGTGATCGACGACAGCCGCAAGCCGTTCGTGATCCTGGTGGTCGGCGTCAACGGCTCCGGCAAGACCACCACCATCGGCAAGCTCGCCCGGCAACTCGCGGAGGAGGGGCGCAGCGTCACCCTCGCCGCGGGCGATACCTTCCGGGCGGCCGCGATAGAGCAGCTGCAGGTCTGGGCGGAGCGCTCCGGTGCCGCATTCGTCGCGCAGCGCGCGGGCGCGGATCCCGGCGCCGTCGTCTTCGATGCGGTGCAGTCCGCGCGCTCGCGGGGAACGGACGTGCTGTTGGCGGACACCGCCGGGCGGCTCCACAGCCAGTCACATCTCATGGAAGAGCTGAAGAAGGTCAAACGCGTCGTGCAGCGCGTCGAGCCCTCCGCGCCGCACGAAGTCCTGCTGGTCCTCGACGCCAACCAGGGTCAGAATGCGCTGTCGCAGGCCATCCAGTTCCACGAGGCGATCGGCGTGACGGGCATTGCGCTCACCAAGCTCGACGGCACCGCCAAGGGCGGCATCGTCATCGCCATCGCGCGCCGCCTCGGGCTTCCCATCCGCTTCATCGGCATCGGTGAGCAGCCGCAGGATTTCGGCGAGTTCGATGCCGGCGCGTTCGCCGCCGCGCTCGTCGAGGGGCCGCGCGAGCCGGCGCGATGATCCTTTTCGAGCGCGTCAGCAAACGCTATCCCAACGGGCGGGAGGCGCTCACCAATGTCGGTTTCAGGATCGAGAGCGGTGAGATGGTGTTCCTCACCGGACGCTCGGGCGCCGGCAAGAGCACTGTTCTGAAGCTCGTTGCGCTGCTCGAGCGGCCGACGCGTGGCACCGTGACGGTGAACGGCAAGAGCACGGGCGCGATGAAGGCGCGTCACATTCCGGCCTTCCGCCGCCAGCTCGGCGTCGTATTCCAGGACCACAAGCTCCTCGCCGACCGGCCGGTCTTCGACAACGTTGCCCTGCCGCTCGTCGTCGCGGGAATGACGCTCAAGGAAATCGACAAGCGGGCGCGCGCCGCGCTCGATCAGGTGGGCCTCCTCGGCAAGGAGCGGATGCTTCCCGCCGAGCTCTCCGTTGGTGAGCAGCAACGGGTCGGCATCGCCCGCGCGGTGGTCAGCAAGCCGCCGCTCATCATTGCCGACGAGCCGACCGGCAATCTCGATCCGGATCTCTCGCTGGAGGTGATGCGCCTCTTCCGGCGCTTCAGCGACGTCGGCGTCACGGTGCTGGTGGCGACCCACGACCAACACATCGTGCGCGAGCTCGCCAAGCGCGAGATCGTGCTCGCGAGCGGCGAGGTGCAGAGCCAGGGCCAGGGCGACAGCGACAACAATGACCCCGACCCGCTGCCGCACCTGGTGGCCAAGCGATGACGCCCGGCATCTTCGGTACGCGGCACGCCCAGGCCCTGCTCGGCTCCCTCGGGAGACTGAAGCGCAATCCGCTCGCGACCATCCTGACGCTGCTCGTGATCGGTCTGGCGCTCGCGCTGCCGGCGGCGCTCGGCCTTTTCGTGACCAACGCCCAGACGGCGACGGGCGGCTTCAGCAACGCCATCGACATGTCGGTGTATCTCAAATCCGGCGTTCCGCTCGCCAAGGCGCAGCAGCTTGCGGCCGGTGCGCGCCAGCGGCCGGACGTCGCGCGCGTGGTCGTGATCGCGGCGGACCAGGGGCTGGCGGAGTTTCGCAAGTACTCGGGCTTCGGCGCGGCCCTCGATGCGCTGCAGACCAACCCGCTGCCCAACGTGCTGCACGTGGTGCCGCGCCCCGGGACCAACAGCGCGGCCGATCTCGATTCGCTGCGGAGTTATTTCGCCGCCTGGCCGGAGGTCGATGTCGTGCAGCTCGATACGGAGTGGGTGCTGCGCTTCAATGCCATTCTCGCCGTGCTGCGGCGGCTGGTGCTGATTGCCGCCGCGATGCTCGGTGCCGGGGTGCTGGCGGTCGTCGGCAACACGATCCGGCTGGAGATCCTCAATCGCCGCGCGGAGATCGAGGTGACGAAGCTGGTGGGCGGCTCCAACGCATTCGTGCGCCGGCCGTTTCTCTATACCGGACTGCTCTACGGTCTGGGGGGAGCGGCTTTGGCCGCGGTGATCCTGGAAGCGGCCGTGCTGGTGCTGGACCCGTCCGTGGCGACACTTGCACGGCTCTATGGCAGCAGCTACACGCTGCAGGGACCTTCAGGACAGGTGCTTGCCGTCCTGTTCGGCGGCGGCATGGCGCTGGGATGGCTGGGGGCGTGGATTTCCGCCCATCGACACCTGCGCAGCATCGAACCTCGTTAGATTGGCGCGAATCGCTCCCGGCGATTCGCGCAGCCAGCCCCGTGACAGGATTCGTCTCGCGGCCCTGGGAGCGGCCCTGGGCCGCTCATTGGCTTGCTTTCGGTCGAAAGCAGAGCGCTACTTGATCTTGGTCTCTTTGTAGGCGACGTGCTTGCGCGCGACGGGGTCGAACTTGCGCACTTCCATCTTGTCGGGATGCAGGCGCTTGTTCTTCGTGGTCACGTAGAAGTGGCCGGTGCCGGCCGAGGAGAGCAGCTTGATCTTCTCGCGCATGGAAGCTCCTTCAGACCTTCATGCCCTTGGCACGAAGCTCGGCAACGACCTTGTCGATGCCCTTCTTCTCGATCGTGCGCATGCCGTTGGTCGACACGCGCAGCGACACCCAGCGCTTCTCCGTCTCGAGCCAGAATCGCTGGGTATGCAGGTTCGGCAGGAAGCGGCGGCGCTTCTTGTTGTTCGCGTGGGATACGCGGTTTCCGACGGCCGGCCCTTTGCCGGTGATCTCGCAGACGCGCGACATATGAATCGACCTTGAAATTCAGTTACTTGGGCGCGGGGAGACCGGCGATGGACCATGGCCGCCTCGCGGGAGCCGAGCTTTATACCAGCCTGAGGCATCTGGAACAAGTCTCGGCGGACCCTGATCATGGCCAAGTATTGCGGGCCCGGGGCTCTTGGGGATACTGTCACAGCGTCCTCGAAAAAGTCTCGCGCGGGGGCGACGTGGGCGATGACGTGGCCGCTGGGCAGGTTGCGACGGAGCAGCCTCCTATCTCGTTTTGGACTAAAGGAGCCCCTGCTCGGCGAAGGAGTAGCAGCGGTTGTCACCGACGATGATGTGGTCGACCAGGCGCACGTCCATCAGCGCGAGCAGGTCCTTCAGCCGGCGGGTGATGAAGTCATCCGCGGGGCTGGGCTCGAGGGCGCCGGAAGGGTGGTTGTGGGCGACGATCAGCGAAGTGGCGTTGTGCAGCAGCGCCTGACGCAGCACCTCCCGCGGATGGACCTGCGCGCAGTCGACCGTGCCGCGAAAAAGCTCCTCGAAGGCGATCAGTCGGTGCCGGTTGTCCAGGTACAGGCAGCAGAAGATTTCGTACGGGCGGTCGCGCAGCTGCGCCAGCAGATATCGATACGTGGCCTGCGGGGTCGCGAGCGGTGAGCCGATCCGCATCTGCTCGTGCAGATGCCGCTTCGCCAGCTCCACGGCAGCCTGCACCGCGGCATAGCGCGCAACGCCGATCCCCTTGCGCCGCCAGCGGGTGAGGCGCGCATTGAGCAGGTCACGCAGACTGCCGAAATCCTTGAGGAGGGAGCGGGCCATGGCGACGGCCGAGCAGCCGGGGATGCCCGAGCCGAGAAGCAGGGCCAGGAGCTCCGCGTCCGAGAGGGCGTGGGCACCGCGGGCGAGCAGCTTTTCCCGCGGGCGCTCCGATTCCGGCCATTCCCGGATGGTGAGCGCGTCGCTGCTGCAGCTCGGGACGAGGGCGGTGCTCGCCTTGCCATCCGCCGTAGGTTCCATGGTGATTCCTGCGCAACCGGTGACCCGGGCGGCATGATGGTCCGCCGGCCCGGCTGCGGCGAGGGGGTGAATGGGGGCTCTTTGTGGAGAAACGCCGCATTTCCCCTCGCCAGGTTTGCGCCAGCGGGAGGCGCAGTCCGATAATCCGCCCATGCAAGATAAAAAGATTCTGCTCGGCGTGACCGGGGGCATCGCCGCCTACAAAGCGGCGGACCTGGTGCGGCGGCTGCGCGAGCGTGGCGCCGAGGTGCAGGTCGTCATGACACCCGCGGCCCGGGAGTTCGTCGGGCCCACTACTTTCCAGGCGCTGTCCGGCCGACCCGTACGGGAGGACCTCTGGGACGCCGCGGCCGAAGCCGCGATGGGGCACATCGAGCTCGCGCGCTGGGCGGATGTCGTGGTGGTCGCTCCGGCCAGTGCCGACTTCCTGGCTCGCCTCGCCGGCGGACATGCGAACGACCTGCTCTCGACCCTGTGCCTGGCGACGCAGGCGCCGATAGCGGTCGTGCCGGCCATGAATCACGTCATGTGGGCCAACGCGGCCACGGCGGCGAACGTTGCGACCCTCCGCCAGCGAGGCGTTCAGGTGCTCGGTCCCGCGGCGGGCGATCAGGCCTGTGGCGAAGTCGGCGAGGGCCGAATGCTGGAACCCGTCGAAATCGCCGATCGCCTCGACATGTTGCTGCCGCGCGGCGGACCGCTCCAGGGACGTCGCGTGTTGATCACGGCGGGCCCGACCCGCGAGCGCATCGACCCGGTACGTTTCATCAGCAACCGCAGCTCGGGAAAGATGGGCTTCGCGATTGCACAGGCGGCGCGCGAGGCCGGAGCGGAGGTTGTTCTCGTCGCCGGTCCGGTCAATGTGCCGACACCATCCGGGGTGCGGCGGGTGGATGTCGAGAATGCGGACGGCATGCTGACGGCCGTGCTGCGTGAAGTGGGCGAGGCGGATATCTTCATCTCGACGGCGGCGGTGGCCGACTACCGGCCGGCGAATCCACAGGACCAGAAGATCAAGAAGACCGCCAACACCCTCGATCTCAACATGGAGCGCACGGCCGACGTGTTGGCGACGGTGGCGGCGCGCCAGGTGCGGCCGTTCGTCGTGGGCTTTGCGGCGGAGACGGAATCCGTCGAGCAGAACGCGCGCGCCAAGCTTCTGAAGAAAAACCTCGACATGATCGCCGCCAACGAAGTGGGCGACAACAAGGTGTTCGAGTGCGAGGACAACCATCTCATCGTCCTCTGGCGCAACGCCCGCCGCGACCTCGGCCACGGCACGAAGGTTTCGTTGGCGCGCGAGCTGGTCCGTCTGATCGCGGAGTCCTACCTCGCATCCCTCACGGGCGCGACCCAGCGCGATTCGGCGCAGGCATGACCGCGGCGCCGGGCGCCGGGCGACGGCCGCTGAAGGTGAAGATCCTCGATCGGCGGGTCGGCACGGAGTTTCCGCTGCCGGCCTACGCGACTTCGGGCTCGGCAGGTCTCGATCTGCGTGCCTGTCTCGACGCGCCGCTCACGCTGGAGCCCGGCAAGGCCGAGCTGATCCCGACCGGCCTGGCGATCCACCTGGAGGATCGGAGCCTCGCCGCGGTGGTCCTGCCGAGGTCCGGCCTCGGCCACAAGCATGGGGTCGTATTGGGCAACCTGGTGGGGCTGATCGATTCAGACTACCAGGGCCAGCTCATGGTCTCGTGCTGGAATCGTGCGCGCGAGCCGTTCACCATCCGTCCGGGCGACCGCATTGCACAGCTGGTCGTCGTGCCCGTGGTGCAGGTGGCGCTCGAGGTCGTCGATTCGTTCGAAGACAGCGCCCGGGGAGCGGGCGGCTTCGGGCACTCGGGCAGAGACTGACCGAGCGCCCGAGCGCCGATCAATCAACGGCAGTGCGGATCGTTGTAACCGCCGCAGGCCACCCACCCATGATTGTGGTACCACCGATGGTGGTCGC
>Ga0335072_10013646_pt1 | contig 11568 bp, 12 predicted proteins | sample Lox_Sample_21_FD_206725 | JGI IMG/M metagenome (GOLD analysis project Ga0335072, IMG submission 206725) | Soil microbial communities from Loxahatchee National Wildlife Refuge, Florida, United States - Lox_Sample_2.1 | ecosystem: Environmental > Terrestrial > Soil > Wetlands | place: USA...
GCTCGACGTTTCTCGTCGAAATGAGCGAGGTCGCGGCGATTCTGAACATCGCCACGTCCGCGAGCCTCGTCCTGCTCGACGAAGTAGGGCGCGGCACAGCTACCTTCGACGGCCTCTCGATCGCCTGGGCCGTCGTCGAGTCACTCCACGCCGGCGCGCGCCCGAAGACGCTCTTCGCCACGCATTATCACGAGCTGACCGAGCTCGAACAACTGCTCGGCGGCGTAAAAAATGTCCATGTGAGTGTGCAGGAGGCCGGAAGCGAAATCGTATTTCTGCGCCGCGTGGAAATGGGCAGCGCGGACAAAAGCTACGGCATCGAGGTCGCTCGCCTCGCTGGATTGCCGCAGCATGTAATCGAGCGCGCGCGAGAAATCCTCCGCCGCCACGAGCAAAGCGAGGACCGCCTGACCGAAGAGCTTTCGCCCGGCGCGGCACCGGACGGTGCGGCAGGAAATGGCAATGGTGCCGCCGCTGTGCAAACGAGCTTCACAGAAATCGACGAATCCGTCCTTGCCTCGCTGCGTGGAGCGGATTTGAATGCGCTCACGCCGCTTGAGGCAATGAATTTGCTGGCGGCGCTGCAGAAACAACTGAAATGACCTGGATCATACAAAAAGAAGGGGCAAACCCGTGCGCGTGATTGGCCTCATGTCCGGCACGTCCGCGGACGGAATTGACGCGGCGCTGGTGTCGATCACCGGTGCGCCGCCTCGCATTTCCGCCAGGCTCGAAGCGCATTACCACACTCGCTTTCCTGCAGCCGTGCGCCAGATGATTCTGCGCATCGCCAATGGCGCGGCGACCACAGCCAGCGAAATGAGCCAATTGAATTTTCTGCTCGGCGAAGAATTCGCTCGCGCCGTGGTTGCCGCTTGCCGCCAATGGCGCGTGCCGCTCCGCAAAATTGATTTAATCGGCTCGCACGGCCAAACAATTTTTCATCAAGGGGCTCCTGCCAAATTTGCAGGCGCGCGCAAAGTCGCTTCGACGCTGCAAATCGGCGAGCCGAGCGTTATCGCCGCGCGCACTGGCGTCACCACCATCGCCGATTTTCGCCCCGCGGACATCGCCGCGGGAGGGCAAGGCGCGCCGCTCGTGCCCTTCGTCGATTACCTGCTTTATCGCGACCCAAGACTCGGCCGCGCAGCGCTGAATATCGGCGGCATCGCCAACGTGACGGCCATTCCCGCAGGCGCATCCGCGAAAAAAATCCTCGCGTTCGACACCGGACCCGGCAACATGATCGTCGACACGCTCGCCGCTCGCGCCACGCATGGCCGCTCGACATTCGATCGCGATTCGCGCCTCGCCCTGCGCGGGCGAACAATCTTGCCTGTCCTCGAACACCTCCTCCGCGATCCTTACTTGCGTCTCCGCCCGCCAAAGACCGCCGGCCGCGAGCAGTTTGGCGATGCCTACGTTGAGCGATTGCTCGCCTGGGCCAAGAAATATCGCCCGCGCGGCGAGGACCTCGTGCGCACGGCAACCGTGTTCACTTCCCTTTCGATTGCGGACGCGCTGCATCGTTTCGTTCTGGCGAAGGTGCGCATCGACGAACTGATCGTCGCCGGCGGAGGCGCGAAAAATCCGTTGATGATGGCGCAATTGGCCGCCGCGCTGCCCGGAATTGCGATCCGCGATGCCGCCGAGTTTGGGCTCAAGGCCGAAGCCAAGGAAGCGTTTGCCTTTGCCATCCTCGCCTACGAGGCGTTTCACGGCCGCGCGAACAATCTGCCCTCCGCCACCGGCGCGCGATTCGCCGTTTCGATGGGCAAGCGAGTCGCCGCACGTGCGTAGAAATGGCCGCGCTCAATCGAAGTGCTCCTTCGCATTTTGCGTCGCCGTTGTTTGCCTTCTTCCGCTGCTTTTCTCCGGCGGCTGCAGCAGATCTTCCGGCGCAAACTTCGACGCCGGCACTCTCAATTTCCTGATCGAGTCGGCGCCGACGAATCTCGACCCGCGCATCGGCACCGACGCGCAATCGCAGCACATCGACGCGCTGATTTTTTCAAGTCTTCTCGCACATGATGCGCAGATGAACATCGTTCCCGATCTGGCCACAAGTTGGGAGACGCCCGATCCGTTGACTTACATTTTTCACCTTCGCCCGGGCGTGACATTTCACGATGGACGTCCGCTTGAAGCCGTGGACGTGAAGTACACGTTCGATTCAATTCTGAGCGGCGAGGTGAAGACGGGCAAACGCGGAGCGTTTCGCGCCGTCGCGTCGATAGAAGCCCCTGACGCGCAGACGATTGTCTTTCACCTGCGCGAGCCGGACGCTTCGCTCCTCTGGAACCTCACGCGCCCCGGCGTTGGCATCGTCCCGCGTGGCGCTTCGGCCACAGAAATGGCGCAGCATCCCATCGGGAGCGGCCCCTTTGAATTCGTCAGCTCGACGATAGACGAAGACATCGTCCTTAAAGGCAATCCCGATTACTTCGGGGGCGCGCCATCCATCGAACATCTGCGCCTGCGGATCGTTCCCGATGCGATCGTCCGCGCGCTCGAACTGCGCAAAGGCTCGGCGGACGCGGAAATCAACACGCTCACACCCGACATGTACCGCGCGCTCGCCTCCGAGAAACAGATTCGCGTCGAAGACGCGCCCGGCACCCCGGTGCAGTACATTGCCTTCAATTGCGACGACCCGATCCTCGCGCACCGCGAAGTCCGCCAGGCGCTCGCCTACGCCACCGACCGCGCGACGCTGATCAAATATCTGCTGCGCGGCGAAGCGCGCCCCGCGTCGAGCCTGCTACCGCCCAATCACTGGGCCTACGAGCCGGACGTGCGCACTTACAACTACGATCCAAACCGGGCCGAGCGGCTGCTCGACACCGCGGGCTTCCATCGCGGCGCCGGTGGTGTGCGCTTTCACCTGACCATCAAGACCTCGACCGACGCTTCCGGGCGCCTTCTCGCCGAAGCTCTCGCCGATGAATGGAGCCGCATCGGTGTCACGCTCGAACTGCGCTCGATGGAATATGCGACGTTTTATTCGGACATCATGCACGGCAGCTTTCAGCTCTACACCCAGCGCTGGGTGGGCGGCAACAACGACCCGGATATTTTTCAGTACGTCTTCAGCTCAAAAAAAATGCCGCCCGACGGCGCGAACCGCGGGCACTACCGCAACGCGGCGCTCGACCTGCTGCTCGACCAGCAAGCCGTCGAAATGGACCGCGCCAAGCGCAGGGCACTGCTCTCGCAGATTCAGAAAATTGTGGCGGAAGACGAACCGTACATCGATTTGTGGTATGTGGACAACGTTTCGGCGCACCGCGCGTGCGTCGAAGGCGTCGAACTCTCGCCGAGCGGCGATTACGAATTTCTGCAGCGTGTCCGGCTCATTCCCGCGCCGTAACGTTCAGGACGCGCGCTTCACGGCCCAGTGTAGCCCGATGCCGCCGAAAATAAATGCGCGAGCGTCGAGCCGCGAGTAGCCCTGACGCTCGAGCATTTCGGAATAATCCTCAATCGAAACAAAATTGCGAATCGAATCGGGAATATACGTGTAGATGCGCGGGCTTCCGTGCAGCAGCATCCCCCAGAAGAGTCCCTGGGCGTAGAGATAGGCGAGGTAGACGCGGCGCAGGGCGTGATTCGCGGGAAGAAAAAAATCGAGAGTAACCAGAATGCCGCCGGGGCGCGTGACGCGCTCGATTTCGCGAAGGCCCGCGTCGAGGTCGGGAAAATTGCGCAAGCCGTAGCCGACAAAAACGCAATCGAAACTATTGTCCACGAAGGGCAAAGACGTGCCGGTGGCGCAAACCGCGTCGCGAATTCCGCGGGCACGTGCCTGCGTGAGCATCAGTTCGGTGATGTCGCAGGCTACTGCGCGAGCAGGAGGAGTGCGATTTGCCAGCAACGTCGAAAAATCCCCCGTGCCGCAGGCGAGGTCGAGGACGCGGGCGTTTTCCGGGAGCGGCGCATTTTTCACGCCCAGGCGTTTCCACCGCCGATCCATTCCGTAGGAAAAAATCACCGAGATGAAATCATAGCTCGGCGCAATGCGCGTGAACATCTGCCGCATTAGTTTCGAGTCTTGTTGTTCGCGAGGCTGTGTCATATCCGCGGCGCATTGTATCACCACGTTTTTCAGGCGAGGAGGAAAGGTCAGCTGCGTTACTCGGGAACGTCAACGCGGAAAAATGCGCGGGGGCTCGTGCGAACGGCGCACGGAATCTTGAAACTCCTCTTCCGTCATTCTCGGATACGCCATCTTGCGGCAGAGTAGGCCGGCAATGCCGGCTTGCGCGGTCAAAAGTATGCCGATCATCTGGTGTCCTTCATTCGCAAAAAAGAAGAGAAAGACGCCGAGGAAGCCGAGTGGTGCTGAAATTTTTTGACACCTGTTCGGCGACCACTCGTAGATCACCGCCAAATAGGCCAGAATCCCGCTCCAGCAAAAGAGCCAGAGGGCAAAAACGCTCAACGTCACGGAAACCCAGCCGAGCCTCTCAGTAAAGGAGAAAAAATCGCGTGGCATCACGCTCAGCCAATATATGCTGAATGAGGAAATCGCAAAACCGAAAACAACAACTGCCTTTAATAGAGTTGGCGGCTTCCTCAACGTCCACATGCCGCTGAAATATCACTTAAGTACGATATTGGCAATTCAGTGGTTCGACATTTGATGGCCGAGTACTCAGGAAAGCCCGCTTAGCTCTCAATCGAAGAAAGATCGGCGAGGGACCATTTGGGGATGGCGCCGGGGCGCGAGGCGATGAGCGCACCCACGCGGTTGGCGAACACCGCCACCTTCTCGGCCGGCCAGCCTTGCCCCAGGCCGTGCACAAACGCCGCCGAGAAAGCATCGCCCGCACCAATCGTGTCCGCGACTTTCACCTGAAAGCCGGGCGCCTCAAAGTAGCGCCCGTCCATGAACACGGAGCAACCCTCCGCGCCGCGCGTCATGATCACTCCCTCCCAGGAATATTTTTCCGAGTAGGCGCGCGCGAAATTCTGAAACGTCAGGTTCGGATGCCCGAAAATCCGCGCCAGATCGTCGATTTCGAGATCGCTCAGCTTGACGATCGAAGCGCGGGCCATCAATTCGTCCAGCAACTCAGGCGTGTAGCAACCGTGGCGGAGATTGATGTCGGAATAGCGGCGCGCGGAGGGAGCGGCGTCAAGAATGCGGAATAGGAGAGCTTTTGCGGGTTCGCTCATGAAAGTGAGCGATCCGAAATAGATCCAGTCCGGCGGCGGCGAAACGAGCGATGAAAAACTCTCTTCACTCAGCGAAGGAAAGTGATACGCCACAGGCCGGTGCAAAATAAAGGAAGGCTGTCCGGAGGCGCTGACCGTTACCGTGACGTAGCCGGTGGGATACTCCGGAACCTCCGCGACGTAGCGCGTCGAAAGGTTCATCTCCTCCATGCGGCGGAGAATGCGCCGTCCGCGGTCGTCGTTGCCTATGCCGCTGACGAACCGCGCATCGTGTCCCAGGATATGTGCGTGCGCGCAGAAATTGAACGTCGCGCCGCCCAGATACTCCTCGCGCCCCAGGACGTCCCAGAGCACTTCACCGATGGCAACAATTTTCATGCGCGGGAGTTTATCAGCAGGCCGCTCAACGTCCGAGCGCGTTGTGAATGTCGGCGTCGGGGATGGCTCCCTCACGGACGATCGCGTAGTCGTCGCCGTCGATGCGCACGATGGTCGAGGCAAGCGTCGCGCCCGTGTCGCCACCGTCCAAAATCAGCGGCAGGCGGTTGTCGAGCTGCTTCACGATCTGGTGAGCGTTGGTGCAGGAGGGAAAGCCCGAAAGATTTGCGCTCGTCCCGGTGATGGGGCCGCCGACAGCTTCGACCACGGCTGTCACAACGCGTGAATTCGGCCAGCGCAGCGCCACGCGCCCCGTGTTGCCGGTGACTTTCAGAGGCAGCCGGTGCGTGGCGCGCACGACGAGCGTCAGCGCCCCCGGCCAGAAACGTTGCGCCAACTCCAGAAAAATGTGCGGCACGTCGCGCGCGAGCCCAACGGCCTGTTCGACCGAGTTGACCAAAATGGGCAGAGCTTTTGTTTCCGGCCGGCCTTTGCAACGGAAGACCGTCTCGATGGCCGCGAGGTTAAAAGGATCGGCGGAAAGCGCGTAAAAGGTGTCCGTGGGGAGACCTACGACTTCGCCGCGGCGGATGTAGCGGCTGGCATACTCGACCACGCTGGGCTCGGGTGTCGCGATAGAGATTTTCTGGATTTCGACGGGCAATGTTCTCTCGCGGCGGGTTGCGCCAACACCATGAGGAGCGAAACTAACATAAGAGGCTCAAAAGAAGCAAGTTCCGGGTCAGCTCATTCCAAACCGTATTCCCAGGTCGCACAGAAATGCGAAGGGCCAGGTGACTCTAAGACAATGTCACTACATGATTTGATGAACAGAAACGTGGGTGATAGGCTTGCGAATATGGCACAGCGATTCCCTTCCGCCGTGGGTGCTTCGCCGCCCGAACGGCCTGACGCAACGCTCCTCACGAGCCGCGACAATAAATGGCTCAAAAGATTTCGCGCCGCGCTGCGCGGAGGCGGACCTGAGCGAGGTGAACCGGTTGCCGTCGAGGGACCTAAGCTTGTCATTGAGGGAGTCCGGAGCGGTCTCGAACTCGAAGCCTTGCTGGTCAGCGAAGTAGCCGAAGAGTCGCTTGTCGAAATTTCACGCGCCGCTGCTGAAACCGACACCGGCATTCCCCGCACTCGCATTTTTCGTACCACCGAGAAATTATTTGCTGGCGCAGCAGGGACGGAGATGCCCCAGGGCGTTGCCGCACTGTTTCAGCCGCGTGAATGGACCTTTGAAGATGTTTTGCGCGGGCGTGCCGGCCGCGAAGGAGCATATCGCGGTGATCCGGCGCTGGTTGCCGTGATTGCAGGAGTCCAAGACCCCGGAAATGTTGGAACGATCGTCCGCTCGGCGGAGGCGTTTGGCGCCACAGGTGTAATTGCTACGCGTGGCACAGCCGACCCATGGTCGCCAAAAGCGTTGCGTGCGTCGGCGGGATCGGCGCTGCGGATGCCCCTGTTGCGTGGCATCGCTCCCACGATCGTCTTAACGCAATTGAAAGTAGCCGGTGTGAAAATTATCGCAACCAGCTCTTACGCGGATAGCGATTCCGGCGACTGGCCGGATTTGCGCGAGCCATGCGCGATTTTTATCGGCAGCGAAGGCGCGGGCGTGCCCCCGGAAGTTTTGAAAGCCGCGGATGCCACGCTCGCAATTCCGATGAGCGAAGCCGTGGAATCGCTGAACGCGGGTGTAGCGGCAGCGGTGGTCTTTTATGAAGCCGCGCGGCAGAGGCGGATGACGGATGGGACTTTTTCGGACAATTGACGCGGAAGACGAACCGCTCGCCGGTCGCCCGCTGGCCGACCGCATGAGGCCGCAATCGCTCGACGAATTTCTCGGCCAGGAAGATCTTCTCGCCCCAGGCAAGCCACTGCGCACCATGATCGAGCGCGACGAGCTCGGCTCGATGCTGCTGTGGGGCCCTCCAGGTTGCGGCAAGACGACGCTCGCGCGCATCATCGCGCGCAAAACTCGCTCGGAATTCGTCTCGTTTTCCGCCGTGCTCAGCGGCATCAAGGAAATCAAGCAAGTGATGTCGCAGGCCGAAGCGGCGCGGCATTATGGCGGCCGCACGATTGTCTTCATCGACGAAGTGCATCGCTTCAATCGCGCGCAGCAGGACGCTTTCTTGCCGCACGTCGAGGCTGGCAACATCATCCTGATCGGCGCGACGACGGAGAATCCTTCGTTCGAGGTGGTCGCCGCTCTTCTCTCGCGCATGAAGGTCTATGTCCTGAAAGCTCTAGCCGAAGAGCAAGTCGTCGAATTGCTACGGCGCGCTCTAGTCGATGACGTCCGCGGCCTTGGCAAGGAGCGCGTCGAGGCCGGCGAAGAAATCCTCCAGCGCATCGCGATTGTCGCGAACGGCGACGTCCGCGCCGCCTACAATACCCTTGAAGCTCTCGTCCTCGGCTCGGAACCGGATGAGCAGGGTTGGCGCGTGTTGACGAAGGCGCGCCTGGAAGACGTTCTGCAAAAGCGCCTCCTGCCCTACGACAAGTCGGGCGAAGAGCATTACAACCTCATCTCCGCGCTCCACAAAAGTGTTCGCAATTCCGACGCCGACGCCGCGCTCTATTGGCTGGCGCGTATGCTCGAATCGGGCGAAGACCCGCTCTATCTCGCGCGCCGCATGGTCCGGATGGCGAGTGAAGATATTGGTCTCGCCGAGCCCGGCGCGCTGGCCGTCACGCTCGCCGCAAAAAACGCCTTTGAATTTATCGGCCCGCCCGAAGGATATCTGGCGCTCGCCCAGGCAGCCATCTATTTGGCGCTCGCGCCCAAATCGAATGCCCTTTACACAGCGTACGGCGTGGTGCAACAGGATTTGCAGAAGACCATCGCGGAGCCCGTTCCGCTGCATCTAAGAAATGCGGTCACTGGATTGATGGCCAACATCGGCTACGGCAAGGGATACCAATACGCCCACGACGCGGAAAAGAAAGTGACGGATATGACCTGCCTGCCCGAAAGCCTCCTCGGCCGCAGCTATTACAAGCCGACCGATCAGGGATTCGAAGCCCGCATTCGCCAGCGCATGGAGGAGATTCGCCGCATTCAGAAAAAATCTGCCGGGGGAAATGCGTGAGCGGCGAAACAGCTTCGCATTCGAGACGTTTGCGCGGTTCTCTGGTCGTCACGTTTGCTGCCGCCCTGCTGCTGGCGCTCATCTCCTTCGACGCGGCTGGCCAGGGCTTCGAGAAGGCGCAAATCCGCGTCGATGACGATTGCGCGGAGTTTGCCGCCGCGCCCGACGGAAAAATCGTCTACGCCGTACCGCATCGCCGCCACATCAAGAAAATCGAATTCGTCCATGACGATCTCTGGGTCGTCGATCCGAACGGCTCGAAACGAAAAATTCTCGACGGCGACAAATTCATGCCCGCCCCGCCCCCTGCGAATTTCGTCGTCGACAAGCTCGCTTGGTCGCCCGACTCGAAAAAATTCACCGCTGAAATTCGCATTGAATCGCTCTCGCAGGATCCCGACGCGCCGCCAACCTCGATCAAGGCCGTGGCGCTCTTCGACGAAAACGGCCAGCAGATTCCCGTCACCGGAATCAAATCCGGCTACATCGAGAATGCGGGCTCGGCCACCTGGCTGGCCGACGGCCAAACCGTCGTCTATCTCACCGGCGGTGGCCCGTACCAAATCATGCGCATGCGCCCCGACGAAGGCAAAGCCGTCACTCTGTTCGACGGCCACTATTTCGACGCGGTCGCCTGGGATGCGGCGCGCAATCAGGCGTTCGTCATTTCACCGGACCTGTCGGTCACGCACCGCCAATTTCTGATCCGCCTCGGCCTGTTGAACGAAACCATTTCCGAAGTTGCCCGCGTCGACAACTATCAAGGCGCCATGGCTGTGTCGCCATCCGGGCAAAAAGTCGGTTTCTTCGCCGACGGCGACACGATTCGCGTTGTCGACCTCGCGCATCCGGACAAGCTGATTGAAGTTCATGCAGGGCTTGGCCGTTTCCAGTGGGGCGCGGACGAACGCCGCGTGCTGCTGAAGCGCGGGCCAGCCGAGCGCTCGGGAGATCTGGTATGGGTGGGAATTTACGACGACAGCTTTACGCCGATTCTCCACGACCTCGAATTCCACGATTTTGAGGTCGAGCCGAACGGCAAGTCCGTCGTGGTCACTCAGGTGGGATTGCGGGCGCTCATGGTCTTTCCGATCGGCTGAGCGCCTGTCGAGTTCCGCTGTTCCCTGATTCGCGATTCTTACCGCAGGCGAAACCGCTTCACGTGCTCCTTCAAGATGCACGAGTCCATGAACACCAGCCGTCCTGCGCGCCGCGCCTGCTCCGCCGCTTGGTGGTGAATCACACCCTCCTGCATCCACACGGCTCGCGCGCCGATGCGGATTGCCGCCTCTACGATCTCCGGCGCGAATTCCGCGCGGCGAAATACGTTCACGATGTCCACTTTTTCCGGAACGTCTTCGAGCCGCGCGTAGGATTTCTCGCCCAGCACTTCGGTTTCCTGCGGATTCACCGGGATGATGCGGTATCCCACCGACTGCAAATACGACGCGACGCCGTAGCTCGGCCGGAACCGCCGGCTCGACAATCCCACAACGGCGATCGTGCGGCTCGATTTCAGGATTTGCGTCGCCGGATCTCCTGCGGGAATTCTTGCAGGCTGCTGCAACGAATTTTCTTCGGTTGATGTGTCCATGGGGCCCCTTACTTATCAGATTGGAAATTTTTCGGCAACAGTGGAAATTTCAGGCGGGATTCATTTCGGGCGTGGCCGGCTGGTGCGGTTGCGGCGGTCGTCGCGGCGCGGGCGCTGCGGCTTGCCGCCGGGGCGCGCATTCCGCGAAGTGTCTCGCGAATTATTGCGTGTGCCTTTGTTTGGGCTGCGTGCGTCGTCGCGAGAGTTGCGTGAATTGCCGCGCGCATCACTGCGCTTATTTCGTGAATCACCGCGCGAATTGCGAGGACTCCGCGGTTCGAAGCTTGCTGTTCCGCTGCGACGAGGGCCCCGCGACGGTCTTTCCGGCCGGCCTCCCTGCCGAACGCCGCGCACGGGCGCTCCGGGTCTGGCCGCGCGTTCGCGCGGCGGAAAGCCCCTGCGGGGCGCGGATGGCTTGAAGCGCGCGCGGTGAAGAACCGACGGTGGCGGCGGAGTCGCGGACGGAACGGGTGCGGCGATTTCTCCAGCAGCGGCGCGGCGAAGCGACGCGACTTCAGCCGGATTCAACGGCCTATGTTCTCCCGGCGCCAGCCGTCCCAGATCGATCCCTGCGATGGCGACGCGCTTCATTTTTTCGACGGGATGGCCTGTCTGAAAGAGGCGGTTGCGAAGCTGCTCGCGGCGCGATTCGCTGAGCGCTACTTCGTACCACGGCGCTTCTGCGCCCCTCAGCCGCCGGATGTGCGAACCGACGGCCCGCGAAAGCAATCCGATCTCCTCAAACGTCAGCAGCTTTTGCAGCTTGATCTGCCAAGTGTGCGGAATTTGATGCGCCTGCAGGATGGCGTTTGCAAAATCGCCGTCGTTGGTCAGGATGACGGCTCCCGCCGCGTGATATTCAAGCCGTCCCACCGGATAGACTCGCTCGGACACTCCGTACAGCAGGTCGAGAAGCGATTTCCGCCCCTCGGGGTCGCTCATGGTCGAAACCACTTCGGGCGGCTTGTTCAGCAGCAGGTACACCGGCGTCGCGTCCAGCCGCACCAGCTTTCCAGACACTTTGATGTGATCCCGCTCGGCGTCCGCCTTCGTGCCCAGCTCGGTGACGGTCTGGCCGTTCACCGTGACCAGCCCCGACGCGATCATCTCTTCGGCCCGCCGCCGTGAGGCGATCCCCGCGCGCGCGATAATTTTCTGCAGCCGCTCTTCCATCGAAAGGGCTTCTCACCGCCTGCTACAGAGTAGCGGAAAACGGCGCAGGAGGCGAATTGCCTTGGGAGAAGCTCAGGCTCGCTTCTCTCTTTCGCCGTCCGCGTCCCGACCTTCACCGCGCAACACGTGCTCACTTTGTGG
>Ga0335072_10013647_pt1 | contig 11568 bp, 7 predicted proteins | sample Lox_Sample_21_FD_206725 | JGI IMG/M metagenome (GOLD analysis project Ga0335072, IMG submission 206725) | Soil microbial communities from Loxahatchee National Wildlife Refuge, Florida, United States - Lox_Sample_2.1 | ecosystem: Environmental > Terrestrial > Soil > Wetlands | place: USA: Florida...
GTGGGCGTCCTCGCAGAACATCGCCGGTGCGAGCTGGAGTGGTACCGCGCAGATGACGTCCTACGACACCATGGGCCAGATGAACCAGGCCTTCCGCAACATCGTCAACATGCTGCACGGGGTCCGTGACGGGCTGATCCGCGACGCCAACAACTACGAGAGCCAAGAGCAGGCTTCTCAGCAGATCCTGTCCAGCTAACCCACCATCACCGAAACCATTTAGGAGAACTGTCATGTCGATTAGCTACCAGTTCGGTGACGTGGATGCCCACGGCGCCCTGATCCGCGCCCAGGCCGCCTCCCTGGAGGCCGAGCACCAGTCCATCGTGCGCGATGTGCTGGCCGCCGGTGACTTCTGGGGTGGCTCGGGTTCGGTGGCCTGCCAGGAGTTCATCACCCAGTTGGGTCGCAACTTCCAGGTCATCTACGAACAAGCCAACCAGCACGGCCAGAAGGTCCAAACCGCCGGCAACAACATGAGCAGCACCGACTCCGCCGTCGGCTCCAGCTGGGCCTAACACCCCTGCACCACATTGTGGCCCGCACACCACCTGAGTGTGCGGGCCACAATCATTCGGAGCCACTAAATTCATTGCCGCGCAACGAAAGCTGGCTGTCCAGGCGCTAGTCAGCGCGGTTGATGCACAGGACTTCGTCCAGAGTTGCGGCAACCTCAAGGGTGCTCGCCCGATCTAGTCGCTCGGTGTCGTACATCGCCGGACCGTCGGCCATCACGCCGGTCAGGACGTAGCGGCGGCCATCGGGTGTGCGGCGCACCGATGTCTCGGGGGCGCAGACACCGGTAAGCCCGGTTGCGTCACCAAGGTTGATTCCCACTTGGAATACATCGGGTTCGGCGTCGAGAATCGCTGTGAGCCGGGTGATGTAGTTGTCGGGGGCGAAGAAACGCCAGCTTCGGTCCAGGTCCAACCAGTACCGTCCGTTAATGTGCTCGCGAAGCCCTGCCCCGTCGGCGCACTCGACAAATTCGAGAAAGCTATAGCGTTGATGCAGCATGGCGCGGTCCGCGGGTGTTCGGCCGTAGTCGAAGACGAGGAAACGTCGAACTTGTGCGATGTCAGTGCAGCAGTGCAGAAACGAGTCGATGGTTGCCGCGGTGCTGAGCCAGGTCGGTCCGGCTATCACGCTCACCGTTACGTCGGAGCCGCGCGGCCCGTCGATAACGTTACGCACCAACGCTTCTGAGTACGACGAGCTCGCTTCGAGCATGGCCGGGACCGAAACGTCGCGGTTGGCCGCGATCCTCCTGCGATCATCGTCGGAGATGTCGGAGCGACTCAGCAGGCGGCGGCACAGACTGAACGCCTCCACATGCTTGCCGATCGCGGATGCGCACACCGCCTGCTCGTCGGTGGCGCGCCAGGCGTAGATGGTGGGTTCGTGAATGACCATGTCATCCGGAAGTGGGAGTTTGGTGGCGCGTTCAGCGAACAGATAGCCGAGCCCGTAACGCTTCTCGGCGGTATAGCGCCGGGCGATGCCATAAAGGGGCTCGGCACGGGTCGGCCGGAACTCCCACGCTCGCATGTAGGCGTCTTGGACGTCGAGCCAGGGCGCCTCGAGTTTGTCCATCGACTGCGCAATCCGGAGCATCGCCATGAAGGCGTCCTCACCCTCAGCCCCGAGCTCGATCAGCCGTTCGGAATACCTGCGCGCATTGTCGAAGTCTTGGACGTTGTAATAGATCTGCGCCAACATATGCACGGGTAGCGGATCGTCGGGGTTGCTTTCCGCTTCGGCCAGGAAGCGCTCGATGAGGCGTTGCTGAGGATCGTCCTGTGGGACATCGGCTTTGGCCACCACACTGGCGACGGCCGCTTCGAATTGCGCGTCGGTGATCTCGAGCTCCAAGTCGTCGGCGAGACGGCGTATCACGGTGGCGGGCGTTGAGCGGAGCTCCTCGAAATCGACCCGCACGGTCGCGACGCCTGCCAGCGCGCGGTCCCGGGCGGCGATCAGCCGAGCCGTCGACTCCACTCGCTCCTGCTCGTCTTTCCACCAGCCGAGTCGATTCAGCGACGCCACAATGTTGGCCGTGGGCCGGTCTACCACAACCGGCACCAAGGGACCCCAGGCTTCTCGGATGCGGTCCACTGCGCCGCACAGAGCCGGGTGCTTCACACCGGGTGGACGTTTCGCATCGCGGGCGGCGCGGCGATGATTGGCGGCCCAATCTTGAAGTTTCACCCTCAAGGTGTGCGCGTCCATTAACAAGTGGCCATCAGGCTCGCTGAAAGCCCTGCGGCACAACAGGCTGAGCTCCGTGTCCTCCCAGGTATCGTCCAGTTCGCGGACACCCACATCGAATTGTGTGCCCATCAATACCCCGAGATGATGTAGCACTTTGGCGACGGCAGATGTGCCGCCACACCAGGGACCGAGCACGACGATGATCGGGTCAGCGACCGTCATACGCCCTCCCGGCAGTCCCGAATTGCCAGGTACGGTACCCGATCCTGCTGGCGCTCGCCGGGCGAGCCGTGACGACGTTGCCAGATAGCCGACACATTTGAGAACGCTATGGGCTCCGTGACAACTAGGTGTGCGGCAGGAAGAATTGTGCGAATGGCTACTGTGTCGGGATCCGCGCGCGAGCAGCGGCCTCGTCAGGCCATCCTCGGGCAACTGCCGCGGATCACCAGGGACGATGGATCGCCGATCCGGGTGCTGCTGGTCGACGACGAGCCGGCGCTGACCAATCTGGTCAAGATGGCCCTGCACTACGAAGGCTGGACCGTCGAGGTCGCCCACAATGGCCGGGAGGCCGTCAGCAAGTTCGGCGACGTCGCCCCCGACGTCCTCGTGCTGGACATCATGCTGCCCGACGTGGACGGTCTGCAGATCCTGCAACGGATCCGCGAGTCGGAGCCCTATACGCCCACCTTGTTCCTGACCGCGCGCGACTCGGTGATGGACCGGGTCACCGGGCTGACGGCCGGCGCAGACGACTACATGACCAAGCCGTTCAGCCTCGAGGAGTTGGTCGCCCGACTGCGCGGGCTGCTTCGCCGTTCCAACCATCTGGCCCCACCCACCGAGGAAGCGCTCAAGGTCGGCGACCTCAAACTCGACGGCGCCAGCCACGAGGTCACCCGTGCAGGCAAACCGATTTCGCTCAGCTCGACCGAGTTCGAACTGCTGCGCTTCCTGATGCGCAATCCCCGACGCGCGCTGACCCGCACCGAGATCCTGGACCGGGTGTGGAATTACGACTTCGCCGGACGCACGAGCATTGTCGACCTGTACATCTCGTACCTGCGCAAGAAGATCGACACCGGCAGCGAACCGATGATTCACACCGTGCGCGGGGTCGGATACATGCTGCGCCCACCGACCTAACGCCGAGATGGCAACGAAATGAGCACGCCCCCAACCACTCCGTGGTGGCGACCGCGCTCACTGCGTCGTCAGCTCGTCCTCGGTGTGTCGGTGGTTGTCACGATTGTCATGTTGCTGGTTGGCGTCGCCTCCGTGCTGAGCCTGCGTAGTTACGTCAACACGATGAATGATGTGGAAGTCGCTGAATCGCTTGATGCACTGGATCATTCGTACAGCAGGCATCGTCTTGGCGAGACGGGAAACCGCAACGATATCGAGCAGGCAATGCTGGGGTTCACCGGGCAGAACACCGGAAATGTGATCGCCGTGCTCCACGACGGCGAAGTGATCGGGACGGCAGTGTTTTTCGAGGACGACCCTCGCCCCGCCCAGCCCGACGTCGTCGCCGCTATCAAGGCGCAGCGGTGGCAGGACGGCCAGGTCCGGACCGTTAACCTGGCCAGCCTCGGTTCATTTCTGGTGAGCAGCCAAAGTTCGGGTGCGCATGACGAACTCGTCGTCGGCGTTTCGCTGGACCTCGCGAACAGACTCATCACCCGCCGAATCATCAGCTCCATCGTGCTTTCGATAGCGGCACTGCTCGTCACGGCGGGACTCACCGCACTGCTGGTCGGATATGCGTTGCGGCCCTTGCGCCGTGTGGCCGCGACCGCCGCGGATGTCGCCGGCACACAGCTCACCGGCGACGATCATCGCATCACCGCCCGGGTGCAACCGGATGACACCGATCCGGACAACGAGGTGGGGATCGTCGGACACACGTTGAATCAATTGCTGGACAACGTCGATAGCGCACTCGCGCACCGCGCCGAATCCGACCGGCGCATGCGGCAATTCATCACCGACGCCAGCCACGAGCTGCGGACGCCGCTGGCCGCGATCCAGGGCTACTCCGAGCTGACCCGCCAGGACAGCGCCGAGTTGCCACCGACCACCGAATACGCGCTGGCGCGTATCGAGTCGGAAGCCCGACGGATGACGTCGCTCGTCGACGAGCTCTTGCTGCTGTCCCGGTTGGGCGAGGGCGAAGACCTGCGCACGGAGGATGTCGACCTGGGCGACGTCGTGCTCAACGCGGTCAACGACGCCGCGGTGGCGGCGCCCAGCCACCGCTGGGTCAAGGACCTGCCCGACGACCCGGTCTGGGTACGCGGCGACCCGGACCGACTGCACCAGCTGGTCAGCAATCTGCTGACCAACGGCTGGATGCACACCCCGGCCGGGGTCACTGTCACGACGGCGATCGCCTGCCGTCGATCGGGGCCCGACGCGCCCTGCGCCGAGCTGACGGTTGCCGACGACGGGCCCGACATCGACGCCGAGCTGCTCCCCCATCTCTTCGACCGGTTCGTGCGCGCGAAGAGCGCGCCGCAGGACAGTTACGGCAATGGCCTCGGCCTCGCGATCGTCGACTCGATCGTCAAGGCGCACCACGGCTCGGTCACCGCCGAATCGGCGGGCGGCCAAACGACTTTCCGCGTGCGCCTGCCATTGGTCAAGTAGGCTAAATCACAGGGTTTACAGCAAATCCGCTTTTGGTTACCAAGCTACCAAAAGCATGCTCTGAAATCGCTAAATGACGCTAGCATCCGGCATCTGGCAAACCCAAACGAGCGCACCCACCGTAAAGAAATCGTTAAGATACGGCTTTCCCAACAAACGGTGCTTAACGTCCTTTCCAGACCTCGTCGCGAGGTCTAAATTGCAAGCCGGTACCAAGACTCGATCGCCGATCGACCCGACCGGCTTGTCACGAACGGAGAAACGATGTCCGTGGTCGCCTACGTGCTGCTGACGGTGGCAGTGTTCGCCGTCCTCGGCTTCGCGCAAAAGCTGGTCGAGAAGCTGTGAGCCTCGAAAACATCATCGGCCTTGCGCTTTCGGCGATATTGGCTGTTTATCTCGTCGCCGCCTTGTTCTTTCCGGAAAGGTTTTAGGTGAGCACTTCATTCGCGGGGATCGCATTCCTCGCTCTGCTCGTGCTGGCATTGGTAGCGGTTCACGTGCCACTGGGCGACTACATGTTCCACGTCTACACCTCGCCGAAAGACTGGCGAGTGGAGAAGGCCGTCTACCGCGTCATCGGCGCCGACCCCAAGGCCCAGCAGCCCTGGTACGCCTACGCCCGCAGCGTGTTGGCGTTCTCGGCGGTCAGCGTGTTTTTCCTGTTCTTCTTCCAGTTGGTGCAGGGCAAATTGCCTCTGCACCTGCACAATCCGGCCACGCCGATGACACCGTCGCTGGCGTGGAACACCGCGATCAGCTTCGTGACGAACACCAACTGGCAGGCCTATGCGGGCGAGTCGACGCAGGGTCACCTGGTGCAGATGGCCGGCTTGGCCGTACAGAATTTCGTGTCCGCAGCGGTGGGCATCGCCATCGCGATAGCCGTGGTGCGCGGCTTCGCCCGGATCAGAAGCAACGAGCTGGGCAACTTTTGGGTTGACCTGGTGCGCGGCACCATCCGGATTTTGCTGCCGTTCTCGTTCATCGCCGCGATCGTGTTGCTGGCCGGTGGCGTGATCCAAAACTTCCACCTGCACGACCAGGTGGTGACCACGCTGAGCGGCGCGCAACAAACCATCACCGGAGGGCCGATCGCCAGCCAGGAAGCCATCAAGGAACTGGGCACCAACGGCGGCGGCTTCTACAACGCGAACTCCGCACATCCATTCGAGAACCCAACCGCCTGGACCAACTGGATCGAGATCTTCCTGCTGCTGGCGATCAGCTTCTCGCTGCCGCGCACGTTCGGCCGCATGGTCGACAGCAAGAAGCAGGGCTTCGCGATCGCGGCCGTCATGGGCGTCCTCGCCATGACCAGCTGGTCGATCACGATGTGGATGCAGCTGCAGCATCACGGCACGGTGCCGGGCGCGGTCGGAGCAGCCATGGAAGGGGTGGATCAACGATTCGGGGTCCCCGACTCCTCGGTGTTCGCGGTTTCGACGACCCTGACCTCTTGTGGTGCCGTCGATTCATTCCACGACTCCTACACCAGCCTTGGCGGAATGATGGCGATCTTCAACATGCAGCTGGGCGAGGTGGCGCCCGGTGGCACGGGATCTGGCCTCTACGGCATGTTGGTGCTCGCGGTGATCACGGTGTTCGTCGCCGGCCTGATGGTCGGTCGCACGCCGGAGTACCTAGGCAAGAAGATCAACCCTCGTGAGATCAAGCTCGCTGCAAGCTATTTCCTGGTCACCCCGCTCATTGTGCTGCTAGGCACCGCCATCGCGATGGCGCTGCCGGGCGAACGCGCAAGCATGCTCAACAGCGGACCGCACGGGCTGTCGGAAGTGCTGTACGCGTTCACCTCCGGCGCGAACAACAACGGCTCGGCGTTTGCGGGCCTGAACGCCAACACCGAGTGGTACAACACGGCAATCGGTCTGGCGATGGTTTTCGGCCGCTTCCTGCCAATCGTCTTGGTGCTCGCGTTGGCCGGATCGCTTGCCCGCCAAGGCCATACGCCGGAGTCCCCCGGGACACTCCCCACCCACCGGCCGCAGTTCGTCGGAATGGTCGCCGGTGTCACGCTGATTCTTGTTGCGCTCACGTTCCTGCCCATGCTGGCACTCGGGCCTCTCGCTGAAGGAATTCACTGACATGCCAACCTCTACGGCTTCGAAGGCCCGGTCCGGGCATTCATCGCAGCAACGCCACGGCGGCCATGCGCCGGGCGGGCGAGTCGGAGGCGGAATGCTCGACCCCGCGCTGCTCGCCAAGTCGCTGCCCGACGCGTTGCGCAAGCTCGATCCACGCACCCTGTGGCGCAACCCGGTGATGTTCATCGTCGAGATCGGCGCGGTCTGGTCGACCGTACTGACCCTCCGCGATTCGTCCTGGTTCGGCTGGCTAATCGTGTTCTGGCTTTGGCTGACAGTGCTTTTCGGCAACCTCGCTGAGGCTGTTGCCGAAGGGCGCGGAAAAGCTCAGGCCGACACCTTGCGCAAATCGAAGGCCGACACCATCGCTCGCCGGCTTCGCGGCTGGACACCCCAGAACCCGGGAACCGAGGAGGACGTCCGGGCCCCGGAGTTGCAAAAGGGCGACATCGTCGTCGTGGAGGCCGGAGAAATCATCCCCGGCGACGGCGAGATCGTGGAAGGCATTGCGTCGGTTAACGAATCGGCCATCACCGGCGAATCGGCACCGGTGATCCGTGAGTCGGGCGGCGACCGCTCCGCGGTTACCGGTGGCACCACCGTGCTCTCGGACCGCATCGTCGTCAAGATCACCCAGGAACCCGGCAAAAGCTTCATCGATCGGATGATCGCACTTGTCGAGGGCGCCAACCGGCAGAAGACACCGAACGAGATCGCGCTCAACATTCTGCTGGCGGCGCTGACCATCATCTTCGTTTTCGCGGTGGCAACGCTGCAGCCGCTGGCCATCTACTCCAAGGTCAACAACCCCGGGGTGGCGAACACCTCCGCCCTTACCAACAACGGCGTCACCGGCGTGGTCTTGGTCTCGCTGCTGGTATGCCTTATCCCCACCACCATCGGCGCGTTGCTGTCGGCGATCGGCATCGCCGGCATGGACCGGTTGGTACAACGCAACGTGCTGGCCATGTCGGGCCGCGCGGTCGAGGCCGCGGGCGACGTGAACACGTTGCTGCTGGACAAGACCGGCACGATCACCCTGGGTAACCGCGAGGCGTCGGAATTCATCCCAGTCAAGGGGGTCAGCGACGAAGCGCTCGCGGATGCCGCACAGCTGTCGAGCCTGGCCGACGAAACCCCCGAAGGCCGTTCGATCGTCGTCTACGCGAAGGAGGCCTACGGGCTGCGGGAGCGTTCCCCCGGCGAGCTGAGCCACGCACAGTGGGTCGAGTTCACCGCGACGACGAGAATGTCCGGCGTCGACATCGACGGGCGACAGCTGCGCAAGGGCGCGGCCAACTCGGTCGCCAACTGGGTTCGCGAGCAGGGCGGCGCCATTCCCGACAGCCTCGGCGAAATCGTCGACGGCATCTCGGCCGCCGGCGGAACCCCACTGGTCGTCGCCGTGGTGTCCAAGGGCGACGCGGGCGCCAAAGCGGAAGTGCTCGGCGTCATCCACCTCAAGGATGTGGTGAAGCAGGGCATGCGTACGCGCTTCGACGAAATGCGCAAGATGGGCATCCGGACGGTGATGATCACCGGCGACAATCCTCTGACGGCGCGGGCGATCGCCGACGAGGCCGGCGTCGACGACTTCCTCGCCGAAGCCACCCCCGAAGACAAAATGATGCTGATCAAGCGTGAGCAGGAGGGTGGCCGACTGGTCGCGATGACCGGCGACGGTACCAACGACGCGCCGGCACTGGCACAGGCCGACGTCGGTGTGGCGATGAACAGCGGCACCAGCGCGGCCAAAGAGGCCGGCAACATGGTCGACCTGGACTCCGACCCCACCAAGCTCATCGAGATCGTGGAAATCGGTAAGCAGCTGTTGATCACCCGCGGCGCGTTGACCACGTTCTCGATCGCCAACGACATCGCCAAGTACTTCGCGATCATCCCGGCCATGTTCGTGGCGCTGTTTCCCGGACTCGACCTGATCAACGTGATGCGGCTGCACAGCCCGCAATCGGCGATCCTTTCCGCGGTGATCTTCAACGCACTGATCATCATCGCGCTGATTCCGCTGGCGCTGCGCGGCGTTCAGTACACGCCGAGCAGCGCGTCAAAACTGTTGAGCCGCAATCTCTACATCTACGGGCTGGGCGGCATCGTCTCCCCGTTCATCGGCATCAAATTGATCGACCTACTCGTACAGTTCGTTCCCGGGATGGGCTGACATGAACCGCGTCGGCGACGATGCAGTGGGGGTACCCCCAGCCGCGCAGCGGCGAGGGGGCCGAAGCGATGAGGAGGAGCGACGCTAATGAACATTTCCAACCTAATTCGTCAACACTGGGCGGCGCTGCGCGCGTTGCTGGTGCTGACCGTGATAACCGGCTTCATCTACCCGCTGGCCGTTTGGCTAATCGCGCTGATTCCCGGCCTACACGCCAAGGCGGAGGGCTCGATCGTCAACGTCGGCGGAAAGCCGGTCGCCAGCAAGCTGATCGGCCAATCGTTCACCGACAAGGACGGGAACCCGCTGCCGCAGTACTTCCAGAGCAGGCCGTCGGCGGCGGGAGCGGGCTACGACCCGCTGGCATCGAGTGCCAGCAACCTGGGCCCGGAAAACATCGTCGACACCCCCGCCGACCCGAGCAAGCTGACGCCAGGCGCAGATCCATCAACCGCCGGATTCAAGCCGAGCCTGCTGACTCAGGTGTGCACGCGCAGTGCGGCGATCGGCAAGCTCGAGAACGTGGACGGGTCACGTCCCTTCTGCACCGGTGGCGGGGTCGGGGCCGTGCTGTCGGTGATCGGGCCGCGCGATTCATCCGGCAACGTGAGCCATCCGACGCAGGTCGTCAGCATCAACGAACCCTGCTCAAAGCCGGGTAGCTCGCCGGCGACGGTGTTCCAGCAGTTCTACGACGGCGTGCGAGTGCAATGCGCGCAGTACGGCCAGGACTACTCGGCCGGCCAGATCGTTCCGATCCGCGGCGCCGCGTCGGATCACCCGGCGGTACCCGCCGACGCGGTCACGGCCAGCGCCAGCGGCCTTGATCCCGATGTCTCGCCGGCTTATGCCGCGATCCAGGTGGCCCGGGTGGCCCGGGCGCGCGGAATCAGTGCTGCGCAGGTGCGCGACGCGATTCGCGACAACCAGCACGGTCGTCTGCTCGGCTTCGTCGGCGAGCCGATAGTTGACGTTGTGCAACTCAATCTGGAGCTGGACAGCAAGTATCGAGTGAAGTCTTGATGTTTCCGGTGGAATGATATCCATGTGACTTCCGCCAACGAGCCGCAAGAACAGCAAGCGGCGAGCCCCGATGAGGCACGGCCCCACGCCGTGCCTACTCAACGACGTGGCGAGTTGCGGATCTACCTGGGTGCGGCGCCGGGAGTCGGCAAGACCTGTTCGATGCTCGGCGAGGCGCATCGCCGGCTGGGGCGCGGCACTGATGTCGTCGCAGCGGTGGTCGAGACGCACGGCCGCAAGAAGGTCGCGGAGCTCATCAAAGGGATCGAAGTCATTCCGCCGCACTACATCTCCTACCGCGGAACGGTGTTCCCTGAACTGGATGTCGACGCTGTGCTGCGGCGGAAGCCGGAAGTCGCGCTGGTCGACGAATATGCACACAGCAACATCCCGGGCAGTGTCAACGAAAAGCGTTGGCAAGACATCGAAACGCTGCTTGACGCCGGGATAACGGTCATCTCGACGCTCAACATCCAGCATCTGGAGAGCCTCAACGACGTCGTCGCTGGGATCACCGGCGTCGAACAGCATGAAACCGTGCCCGACGAAATCGTGCGAAAAGCAGCTCAGATCGAATTGGTCGACATCACCCCGGAAGCACTGCGGCGCAGGCTCGCCCACGGCAACGTCTACCCGCCGGAACGAATCGATGCGGCGTTAACCAACTACTTTCGCGCCGGCAACCTCACCGCGCTGCGTGAAATCGCGCTGCTGTGGCTTGCCGATCAGGTCGATGCGGCGCTGGCGAAATATCGTGCCGAAAAGAAGATTACGGATACCTGGGAAGCCCGGGAACGGGTGGTAGTCGCCGTGACCGGCGGTCCCGAGTCGGAAACACTGGTGCGGCGCGCGTCTCGCATCGCGTCCAAATCGAGCGCACAGCTCATGGTGGTGCACGTCGTCCGTGGGGACGGACTCTCCGGTGTGAACCCACGCGAAATGGGCAAGGTGCGCGAACTCGCCGCCAGCCTGGGGGCGACGGTCCACATGGTGGTCGGCGACGACGTGCCGACCGCCCTGCTCGACTTCGCGCGCGAGACGAACGCCACTCAGCTGGTACTCGGCACCTCACGGCGGTCCCGGTGGGCGACGTTCTTCAGCGAGGGAATCGGCGCCGCCACCATCAAGGACTCGGGAAAGATCGACGTCCACATGGTCACCCACGAGCAGGCCAACCGCGGCTTGCCGTTCGCGCCGATTTCGCCGCGCGCTCGCCAGCTCGTGTCCTGGCTGGCCGCCATCACGGTGCCGTGGGGCATCTTGGCGATCACCACACGCTGGCTGGACCCCACGCTCGACATCGGCGGAAAGACCGCGATCTTCTTCGCCGGTGTGATTGCCGTCGCATTGTTCGGTGGCGTCGCACCGGCGGTGCTCGCCGGGATGCTGTCCGGCGCC
>Ga0335072_10013650_pt1 | contig 11566 bp, 9 predicted proteins | sample Lox_Sample_21_FD_206725 | JGI IMG/M metagenome (GOLD analysis project Ga0335072, IMG submission 206725) | Soil microbial communities from Loxahatchee National Wildlife Refuge, Florida, United States - Lox_Sample_2.1 | ecosystem: Environmental > Terrestrial > Soil > Wetlands | place: USA: Florida...
ATCGCCCCACTGCGCGCCGACGATCACGATGGCGGGCATGACACAGGTCCTTCCCGTATCAGAACGAAAGCCCCAGCCAGCGTCTTTGCAGACCGAGTGCAAGCGCGGCAAGGGGCTCTTGCATTCAAATGTTACCGGACCGGCTTCCAGAGAGCCTTAGAGCCGCGCCGCAGAGCCGCCACGGATCGGCTGGCCCGATCTTTCGCCGCAGCCCCTGCCGGGCGCATACTGCGCTAACCCAGGTTGAACTCGTAGAGATCGGTTCGTGATGTCGGCTGCTTGCGGGCGTATGACCGGGGTATGCGGTATGCGTAACGGGGCGGGTACACGCCCGCCGAGCAGCAGCGGACTCGTCGTACAAGGGCGCCTGGCATACGCGACAGGAGGCGCTAGCTGAGCGGTACAGCGATCCCTCCGGACGATGCCGGGCTCGCCGCTATGGCCAAGGCCGACCTGCATGTGCACCTAGTCGGCTCGGCCGCCCCGCGTACCGTGGCCACGCTGGCGGCGCGGTATCCGGCGGCCGGTGTGCCTGCCGACCCGGCCCGGCTGAAAGCGTTCTTCGCGTTCCGCGACTTCGCCCACTTCATCGAGGTTTACACGGCGGTCAGCCAGCTGGTGCGCCGCCCGGATGACGTCGTCACGCTCGTCGCCGGACTGGCCGCCGACATGCGGGCGCAGGGCACGGCGTACGCCGAGGTGACGGTCACCCCGGGGTCGCACATGGGGGCCAGGATCGGCGCCGGTGAGCTGGCCGCCGCGCTGGACGCCGGGGCGCGGCCCGCACAGGCCAGCGGAGTCGTGCTGGCGTGGGTGTACGACATCGCCGGCGGGGACGGGGGGGACAGTGCCCGGGCCACGCTGGACGCGGCGCTGCGGCACCCGCCGGCCGCGCTGGTCGGCTTCGGTCTGGGCGGCGGGAGGCCGGGGTGCGGCGTGCCAGCTTCCGCGCCGAGTTCGCCGCCGCCCGCGCCGCCGGGCTGCACAGCGTGCCGCATGCCGGGGAGAGCACCGGGCCGCAGGAGGTGTGGGCAGCCATCGACGAACTCGGGGCCGAACGCATCGGCCACGGCATCGCCGCGGCGCAGGACCCCCGGCTGCTGGACCGGTTGCGTGAGGACCAGATCACCCTGGAGATCTGCCTGTCCAGCAACGTCGCTACCGGGGTGGTGCGGACGCTGGCCGCGCACCCGCTGCCCCGGCTACTCGCCGCGGGCGTGCCGGTGGTGCTGGCCAGCGACGACCCGCCGATGTTCGGCACCACACTGCTGGAGGAGTACCGGCGCGCCCGCGACGTCCTCGGGCTGACCGGCGCACAGCTGCGCGCACTCGCCCAGGCCAGCATCGAGGCCAGCTTCGCCCCCGCCGCGCTGAAACGGCAGCTGCTGTCGCCGGCTGGTGACTGAGCAGACCTCGCGTGTGCCTGAACCGGATGGCCAAGCTCAGCCAACCGGTCGGTGTTCCAGCACCGACGGGGCAGGCAGTCCCGTCCTGGCACCGCCGAGTCAGGATCCGAGCGCGGCCACGGCGGCCGGGCTGGCGTCAGCCAGGAACTGCTGGCAGCGGATCGCCTCGTCGTCCTCGCCGATCGCGGCGGCGGCCACGCCCAGCATGTGCAGTGCGCGCAGGAAACCCTGATTCGGTTCGTGCGCCCACGGAACAGGCCCGTGCCCGCGCCAGCCAGCCCGCCGCAGCTGATCCAGGCCGCGGTGATAGCCGGTCCTCGCGAAAGCGTAGGCGGTGACCGGGTCTCCGGCCGCCGCCGCCCGCTCGGCGAGCGCCGCCCAGGCAGCGCAGTAGCCCGGGAAGCGCGCCGCGACTTCGGCTGGGTCGCTGGCCGCTGCCAGTGCCGCGCTGGCCTCCGGGTCCGCGGGGAGCAACGTTTCGGGCGGACCGCCCAGCAGGTTCTCTCGCACCATGTGATCGTCCTGCTCAGATCATCCGCTTGCCAGCGGACATCAAGTCGTCGCAGGCCTGCACAACCCTGGCGGTCATGCCATCCTCTGCGGCCTTGCCCCAGGTCCTCGGGTCGTAATCCTTCTTCCTGCCGACATCGCCATCGACCTTGAGGACGCCGTCGTATTTGGTCAGCATGTGCCCGGCGACCGGCCTGGTGAACGCGTACTGGGTGTCGGTGTCCACGTTCATCTTGACGACGCCGTAGCCGATCGCTTCCCTGATATCGGCCAGGTCGGACCCGGAACCGCCGTGGAAGACCAAGTAGAAGGGCTTCTCGCTGCCGTATCTGGCGCCGACGGCCTCCTGGATCTCCTTCAGGATCGCCGGCCGGAGCTTGACGTGGCCCGGCTTGTAAACGCCGTGCACGTTGCCGAACGTCGCGGCCAGCAGGTACCGCCCGCGCTCACCGAGGCCGACTGCTTCAGCGGTGGCAAGTGCATCCTCCGGAGTGCTGTACAACTTCTCGTTGATCTCGCCGACGATGCCGTCCTCCTCGCCGCCGACGACGCCGATCTCCATCTCCATGATCACGTGCGCGGCGGCGCACTTCTCCAGAAGTTCGGCGGCAATCTGCAGGTTCTCCTCAAGCGGCACGGCCGATCCGTCCCACATATGCGACTGGAACAGCGGCTCCTCGCCGCGAGCGACGCGCTCTACCGAGATCTGCAGCAGCGGGCGCATGTACGCGTCGAGCTTGTCCTTCGGGCAGTGGTCGGTGTGCAGCGCAATGTTGACCGGGTATTTCGCCGCCACGGTCCGGGCGAAGTGCGCGAGCGCCACCGCGCCGGTCACCATGTCCTTGACCCCGGTGCCGGACAAATACTCGGCGCCACCGGTAGATACCTGGACGATGCCGTCGCTTTCGGCCTCGGCGAAGCCACGAAGCGCGGCGTTGAGTGTCTGACTGGAGGTCACGTTAATGGAGGGGTATGCGAAGCCGTGTTCCTTGGCCCGGTCGAGCATCTGCGCGTAGACCTCGGGCGTAGCGATCGGCATGACGCGGAATCCTCTCGTGCGGAGTCGGGCTCAATCAATGGACTTAGACCACCAGCCTCAGTATCGCGGAGGCCACCCGCTGGCTTAAGTCTGCAGGGCTAGTTGTCCGGCATTACCGAGTCAGCGGCCGTGGCGGGTCTAGTCTGCAGACATGGGACACCATGATGCGGACCCTGCCGACCGCCGCCACTACGCGGGCTTCGTCATATTGTCGGTGGCGGTTCTAGCGCTGCTCGTTGTCGGAGCCTTCGCGCTGCACGCGCTCTCGCAGCACTGACGAGCAGCGCAACCAAAGGGGGGGCCAGCCGTCCGCAAGCGTCGCCGAGTGGCGCCGCGAGTACGGTCAGTCCAAGCCGAGATCGGCAAGCTCGAAGGCAGGAAAGTAGGGCAGGCCGCGCTCAGCGATCTTTGCTCTTGCTCCGCGCTCGACCACGACGGCCACACCGACGACCTCGGCGCCTGCCTCCTGAAGTGCGTCAACTGCCGTCAGCACGGAACTCCCGGTGGTGGATGTGTCCTCCACCGCGAGGACCCGTCGGCCCGCGACGTCCGGGCCTTCAATCCTGCGCTGCAAGCCGTGCGCCTTCTCGGTCTTGCGTACCACGAACGCGTCGAGTTTGCCGCCGCGCGTCGCGGCGGCGTGGAGCATTGCCGTTGCGACCGGATCTGCGCCAAGGGTCAGGCCGCCGACGGCGTCATAAGACAGGCTTTCGGTGGTATCCAGCATGACCCGGCCGGCTATCGGGGCGGCCTGGCCGTCGAGCAGCACTCGCCGGAGGTCGATATACCAGTCCGCGCGCTGCCCTGACGACAAGATCACTTCACCACGCACAACTGCGAGTTGCTTGATCATCGCGAGCAAGTCGTCTCGATCCGTCACGCCAGCCGAGCCTACCGGGCTGACAGGGCGGAGCAGTGGCCGGCGGCTGGTAGCTTCTGCGAGCGGCTGCGGCCGAACAACGAAGTAAATCGGCTGACCTGGCGGTTGAACCCGCGCTGGCGGATACATCCCTGATCTGCGCTATGCGTCACAGCCGCCGGTCTGCGCTGGTAACGTCACGCGCAAGGGGAAGGGCGGTGTCGCGTTGGATCGGTGCGCGCTGTTCGTGGACGCGAGCTATGTGCTGGCTGACGGCGCACGCGCAGTCCATGGCACTCGCAATCGTGACTCGGTGTCCTGGGACTACGCGGGCCTTCTTAAGCTGCTTGCCGGCATGTCCAGGGATCGCACCGGCCTGCCGCTCCTGCGATGCTACTGGTACGACACCTCGGCCGACGGCAACCGCACGGACGAGCATGACTCGGTCGCCGATATCCCCGGAGTGAAGCTCCGTCTCACGAAGATCCGGCCCAATCGCAAAGAAGGTGTCGAGGCCGAGATTCGCAAGGACCTCAGTGCTCTTGCCCGGAATCACGCGGTGAGCGATGTGATCATCGTTAGCGCTGAGGAAGATCTGGCGCCGGTGATCGCGGAGGTTCAGGATCTCGGAATCAAGGCGATCCTGCTGACGATTGCCACCGAGGGCGACTGGGCTGCAGCGCGCACGCTCCGGCAGGAGTGTGACGATCTGATTGAGATCTCGCCTGGCCACCTCCGTCCCTTCGTCGACCTCATCTCGGGCGCAGAGCCGCAGCTGGCTGCCGCCGGATATCGCGAGCTAGCTGACGGCAGTCAGTCCGCTGAACAGCATGCCGCGATCGAGGCCCCGGCTCAGCGGCTTTACTCGTCGCCGCTGCCAACGCTGTACGAGGGCGTGCCGCAACCCCAGCTCGCGGGCCTGAGCGGGCAGCGTGAGCAGCGTGAGCCGGTGCATGGTCATAGCCAGGAACCCTCGGTGCAGCAGCCTGCTCGGGCGCAGCAGTATCAGCCGGTCGAGGGCGGCCGCGAGCTTCTGGGCGCTAATGGCGACCAGGGCTTCCGGGCAACGGGATATTCGGCACAGGAGACTGCGCGCAGTCAGGCTGGTCAGTTGCCTGGCGGTTTCGGGCAGTACGGCGTCTCCGACGACGGGCCCGGTCGTGGCGGCCCGGTTCCTGGCAGCCTTCCGGTCGGTGCTCAGGCTGCTGCCCAGCTGGGTGGGCCAGGATCGAACGGCGTGGCTGGCCGGGACAATGTGCCCGCGAGACAGCCTGACAACGGGCAGCCGACCGCAATGCCACCCGGCGCGTCCCAGAACGGCCTGCCGGGAAGCGGCCTAGGCCCGGTAGCGCAAGGCGGTATTCCTGGTGGCTACGCCGGGAACGGCATGCCGGGTGCGGGGGGCCAGGGTGGCGGTCAGTCAGGTTTGCAGTCGCATGGCTTGCCGGCGAACGGCATCCCGGCGAACGGTTTGCCCGCGAACGGCCTGGCCGGTACCGGCGGGCAGCCTGGGTTGCCGCCGCACGGCTTGCCAGCAAACGGCCTGTCAGGAAACGACGTCCAAGGCCCTCAATACGGTTCAGTCAGTGGTTCCCAGCCGGGCAGTCATCAGGGCAGTGGCCCGGACGGCAACGGGCTGCACGCTGGACTTGGCAGTGGCTCGCCACCGCAAGCGGGCATGCAACAGCCCGGCGGTATGGGCACCGGCAGCGTGAATCAGGCTGGACCTGGACAGTCTCAGCATGGCGGTCTGGGGCCTGGCGGCCAGGGCCAGAACGGCCTACCGCAGAACGGCATGCCGAATCAGGGAATCGGCCAGTTCGGCGGACCACAGCCGCCAATCCAGTCCATGCCGGGCCAGTCGATGCCAGGCCATTCCATGCCAGCACAGCCGGCGCGGCCACCGTCCCCCGGACCGGCTCATGCCCAAGCGCAGTCCGGGCTGCCCCAGGGGGCGCCCGGATCACTGCAATCGCCGGGTTCGCACGGTCAGCAGCTACCGGGGCAGCAGCAGGCCGGCCAGCAACTGTCCGGACAGGCATTGCCGGGGTCTGGCCATGCTGGTACGCAGCGCCACAACAGCAACCCCGGCGTCCCGATGTCAGCAGGCCAGTCGAACGGACTGGCGCCGCTGGAATCCCAGCGCCCCCTGCTACCTGAGCGCCAGCTTGGCAACGGAGTGCATTACGCACCGGACGGATCTGCTCCGTATGGCGGCGGGCCCGTGCAGCCGGCCCAGTTCGCCGGGCCGCCGAGCGCAGCTTATGGTCGCGGTGCCTACAGCGGCCAGCCGGGCGCCCCGTCCCCGGGGCTGTCCGTCGGCGATGCGGTTCAGTCGGCGCATGCCGAAGGCTTCGGTTTCGGCGAGGCTGTGGCGCGAGACGCACCTGCGCTGTGGCTTGAAGCCGTGCTAGCCCGCAAGCCGCGGATGCCGTCTGATTTGGAGGCGCGTTTGCTGCAAGGCTCCGCGCTGCCCATCGACTCACTGCTGCATGACGAGGTCAGGCACGCTCTGAGGCGCGGGTTCTGGGATGCGCTCGAACGTTCCCGTCACTGACGGTCTCCGGCCGGGCGCGTAATTGTCACGAAGCCATTACTGAGCCCGGTAGTCGCGCCCAAAGCGGCTGTTTCCCGGATACCTTGGATTAGTGGCAGCGCTGAGTCGGGAGCAGTTCGACTCAATCGAATTCGACGCTGCTGCGAGCGGTGATCACGCAGCTGCGGCTCGCCAGATGACCTTTCTGGCGATGACCGGCACCGAAACGACCGGCATGGCGCGTGCTGAGGCTTTCCTGCGCGCCGGCGAGCAGTGGCTGCTTGCGGACGAGCCGACGGAAGCGGCAGCCGGCTTCCGCCGTGCGATGGCCGATGGCGGTCCGGTTTTCGCTGATCCGCGGATACCGCTGGCGAGAGCGCTCTTCCAGCTCGGGCGCCAGCCTGAGGCACAGGCCCTCATCAGCGAGGTGAAAGCAGAAGGCCCCGCCGATCCGAGGAGCTGCGACCTGGTTGCCGAGCTGCTAGTCGAACGCGGGGATCTCGCGGACGCACTGGACTGGGCCACCACCGGGGTGGAGCTCTGCCTCGCCGACGGTGTTCGCGGGCAGCGGCACGACGCCGACGAGTCCGAGCTCCGCCTGCTGCTCAGGCTTCGTTATCGCATCCGCAACGACCTCGGCCTGCCCGAGGATAGCTACGACGCGATGCTGGACGATGCCTAGGAGACTGGCCTGCCAGCTGCCTCCGCTGCCCGCTCCGGCGCAGCTCGCTCCGGGCCGACGCGCAGAGCGTCAGCGGTCTCATCGAGGTCAACGAGTACCCGGTCGCCGTCAGTGATCTCGCCCGCGATGAGCCCGCGGGCCAGCTTGTCACCGATCGCCGACTGAATGAGGCGCCGCAGCGGCCGCGCGCCGTATACCGGGTCGAATCCCGTGAGCGCCAGCCATTCCTTTGCTGCCGCGGTCACCTCAAGCGTCAGTCGCCGCCCGGCCAGGCGGCCAGCCAGCCGCTGCACCTGCAGCTCGACGATCTCCGTCAGCTCCTCCGTGGTGAGGGCCTCGAACACGATCACGTCGTCGAGGCGGTTGAGGAACTCGGGCTTGAAGGTGGCGCGCACCACGGTCATGACCTTGTCCCTGGTGGCAGCGTCGTCCAGGCTCGGGTCAGCGATGTACTGAGAGCCGAGGTTGGAAGTGAGAATGAGGATCGTGTTGCGGAAGTCCACGGTCCGGCCCTGGCCGTCAGTCAGCCGCCCGTCATCGAGCACCTGCAGCAGGATGTCGAATACCTCAGGGTGCGCCTTCTCCACCTCATCCAGCAGCACCACGCAGTACGGCCTGCGCCGGACAGCCTCGGTGAGCTGGCCGCCCTCCTCGTAGCCGACGTACCCGGGCGGCGCTCCGACCAGCCTGGCGACCGAGTGCCGCTCGGAGTACTCGCTCATGTCGATCCGGATGATCGCCCGCTCATCGTCAAACAGGAACTCGGCTAGCGCCTTGGCTAGTTCGGTCTTGCCGACGCCGGTCGGGCCGAGGAACAAGAACGATCCGGACGGCCGGTCCGGATCGGAGATGCCCGCCCTGGACCTGCGGACGGCGTCCGAAACTGCCTGCACTGCTATCCGCTGCCCGACAAGCCGGTGACCGAGCTCGTCCTCCATGCGCAGCAGCTTGCCGGTCTCACCCTCCATCAGCCGCCCTGCCGGGATACCAGTCCAGGACGATACGACGTCCGCGACGTCGTCCGGGCCGACCTCCTCCTTCACCATCGGCGGACCATCGTCGCCAAGTCCGGTCTGGCTGCCGGAGTTCTCCTCGCCCGCAACTGCTGAGGCCTCGGCGATCTGCCGCTCCAGCTGCGGGATCTCGCCGTACATCAGCCTCGAGGCCGTCTCAAAGTCGGCGTCCCGCTGCGCACGCTCTGCTTGCCCGGTCAGCTCGTCGAGTTGCTTCTTCAGCTCCCCGACCTTGTTAAGGCTCGACTTCTCCCGCTCCCACCGGGCGACCAGCGCGGTCAGCTGCTCCTGCCTGTCGGCAAGGTCAGCACGCAGCCGCTCAAGCCGCTCGCGGCTGGCCGGGTCGTTCTCCTTGGCCAGCGCCATCTCTTCCATCTTCATCCGGTCGACGCTGCGCTGCAGTTCGTCGATCTCGACCGGACGGGAATCGATCTCCATCCGTAGCCGCGACGCAGCCTCGTCGATCAGGTCGATGGCCTTGTCCGGCAAGAAGCGAGCGGTGATGTACCGGTCGGATAGCGTCGCTGCCGCAACTAGCGCGGCGTCAGAGATCTGCACCTGGTGGTGTGCTTCGTACCGGCCCTTCAGCCCGCGCAGGATTGCAATGGTGTCCTCGGCCGATGGCTCGCCGATGAAGACCTGCTGGAATCGCCGCTCCAGCGCCGGATCCTTCTCGATCCGCTGCCGGTACTCGTCCAGGGTCGTTGCCCCCACCATCCGCAGCTCGCCGCGGGCGAGCATTGGCTTGAGCATGTTGCCGGCGTCCATCGCTCCTTCGGCAGCACCGGCGCCGACAACGGTGTGCAGCTCATCGATAAACGTGATGATCTGGCCGTCACTCCGCTTGATTTCGTTCAGGACCGCCTTGAGACGCTCCTCGAACTCGCCGCGGTACTTCGCGCCTGCAACCATCGCGCCGAGGTCGAGCGCGACGACGCGCTTGCCGCGCAGCGACTCGGGCACGTCGCCGGCCACGACGCGCTGGGCGAGACCCTCCACGACCGCGGTCTTGCCGACACCGGGCTCGCCGATCAGCACCGGGTTGTTCTTGGTGCGCCGTGACAACACCTGGATCACGCGCCGGATCTCCGCGTCCCGGCCGATGACCGGGTCTAGCTTTCCGTCACGCGCGCTCTGGGTCAGGTCGATGCCGTACTTCTCCAGTGCCTGATAAGTCCCTTCCGGGTCCTGCGAAGTCACCCGCGCATGCCCGCGGACCTGCTCGAACGCGTCGGTCAGCTGCTTGGGCCCGGCGCCGGCCTCACGCAGCACGGTGGCCGCCTGCCCGCCGTCCGTGGCCAGGCCCACCAGCAGGTGCTCGGTCGAGACGTACTCGTCCGACATCTCGCCTGCCAGTTTCCCGGCAGTCGCCAGGGCTGACAGCAGCTGCCGCGAGGTCTGCGGTGCGCTTACTGTCTCCCCGGCCGCTCGTGGCAGGCGGCTGATCTGGTCGCGCACCTTCTTCAGCACGTCGGCAGGGTCCGCCCCGACGGCGCGAAGCAGCGGCGACGCGGTGCCGCCATCCTGCTGGACCAGGGCGGCGAGCAAATGCAGGCCGTCAACGGCCGGATTGCCGGCCGAGGCTGCCATTTGCACTGCCTCGGAGAGAGCCTCCTGGCTCTTCCTGGTCAGCTTCTCATCCACAGTTTGTCTTCTCCTCGGTACAAGTTGCGTGCCGCTGTTTGTCGGACGGCGCGGCATCCGCCATGACGAGCCGGATCAGGCCGGGCCCGGGTTGCTGGGTGCCTGGGTGTTGCTGGCAGCTGCCGCGGCTCCGGGGTGGCCGGGATCGGGGCCAACCCGGTGAGCTGCCTCAGGGTGCGCCGCGCTCACGTGGTGGACCGGGACAAGCGCAGCCCCGTCTGACCGGTTCCGGACGAGTGTCGCTAGCCTGGCCGCGACCGCTCGGGTGGACTCGAGCTCAGCGCGAAGCTGGCCCAGCTCGGCGTGCATTTCCGCGAGCAGCTGCCTGCTCCGCCGCTCGGCTAGCTCCAGTTCCAGGATCCGCTTGATCCCGGACAGGTTTATGCCTTCCTCCTGGGACAGGCGCTGCACCTCGCGCAGGATCAAGATGTCGCGGAGCGAGTAGCGACGGCCCCGGCCGGCTGCCCGGCCTGGTGAGACCAGGCCTAGCCGGTCATAGGCACGCAATGTCTGCGGGTGCAGGCCGGACAGCTGAGCGGCTACCGAGATGACGTAGACGGGCGTGTCATCGGAGAGCTCGAACTGGCTAGTCATGTCATCTCCTTCCGGCGCTCGGCGTGGCTAGCCGTTCGCGTACTTCAGCAATTCGGCCCGCGGATCGGGGCCCGCGGTCGCGTCGCGGAACGTCTCGAGCGCATCCCGCGCCTTGTCGTTCAGATCCTGCGGCACCTGCACGTTCACGGTCACGAGCATGTCGCCGGTTGTGCCGTCCTTGCGACGGACGCCCTTTCCGCGCACCCGGAAGGTGCGGCCGTTCGGCGTGCCGGCCGGGATACGCAGGCTGACCGGCATGCCGCCGTGCGACGGCACCTTGATCTCGGCGCCGAGCGCGGCCTCGGAGAAGGTCACCGGTACCGTGATGGTCAGGTTTGCCCCCGAGCGGCTGAATGTCCCGTGCGGGTGCGGCTCGACATGTACGCGAACGTAGAGGTCACCTGGCGGTCCGCCACGCTCGCCCGGCGCTCCCTTGCCCGCGATCTTGATCCGCTGGCCGTCCGCAACGCCCGCCGGGATCCTCGCCTGGATCGTTCGGGTGCTCATCGCCCGTCCGCTGCCAGAACATTCCTGGCACGGGTCGTCGACGACAAGCCCGCGTCCGCGGCAGGTCTTGCACGGCTCAGAGAAGGCGAAGCTGCCGAGGTTCCGGCTGCCCTGGCCAGTGCCCTCACAGGTCGGACACACTCTGGGCACTGTCCCTGCCTTGGCGCCGGTCCCCTTGCACACCTTGCACGGACCTTCGCCGGTGAGCCGGAGCGACACGGTCGTGCCATCGATCGCGTCGCCGAACGGCAGCGACGTCTCGGTCTCCACGTCCGCGCCGCGGCGGGGCCTCGCCGACGGCCCGGTCGTGCCGCCGGAGCGGGTGCCGAAAACGCCGCCGAGCAGGTCACCCAGCCGGCCGCCGGATCCGCCAGATGTATTGCCGAACAGATCGCCGAGGTCAAAGTTGTAACTACCGCCCGCGGATCCGGATCCTGGCATCCGGGCCCCAGTGCCAAACAACGAGCGAGCCTCGTCGTACTCCTTGCGCCGCTTGTCGTCCGACAGGACGTTGTAGGCCTCGGAGATCTCCTTGAACCGAGCCTCAGCCTTCGGGTCGCCCTCGTTCGCATCCGGATGGTACTTCCGGGCGAGCTTCCGGTAGGACTTCTTGATCTCGTCAGCAGTAGCGCCCTTGGCGACCCCAAGGGTCTTGTAATAGTCCTTCTCCAGGTAATCCTTGGTGCTCAACGGGCCTCTCTCGGGATCTATTTAGATGTCGGAGCCGGACGGCCGGCCTGCGCAGGCCGCCCGGCTCCTGACTCACCGTTCGCCGG
>Ga0335072_10013651_pt1 | contig 11566 bp, 12 predicted proteins | sample Lox_Sample_21_FD_206725 | JGI IMG/M metagenome (GOLD analysis project Ga0335072, IMG submission 206725) | Soil microbial communities from Loxahatchee National Wildlife Refuge, Florida, United States - Lox_Sample_2.1 | ecosystem: Environmental > Terrestrial > Soil > Wetlands | place: USA...
GACGCACGCTCGGCCCGTTTGACGCGGCCGGCACCGGCCGCGTCACCAGCATCCCGGCCGGCGTGGCCACGCGCAGGCCCTTGACCATGTCCGAGATGTCGCCGTAGCGGTCAGACTGCATCCCCGACGAACGGGTGGCGATCCAGCCTCCCAGGGTCGAGTGCGGGAAGGAGTCGGGGAAGTGACCGAAGGTGTAGCCGCGGGCGGCCAGTTGGTCCTCCAGTTGCGGGCCGAAGACGCCCGCCTGCACGCTGGCGAGGCGCGAGCTCCCATCGATCTCGAGCACCTCGTCGAGGCGTTCGAGGTCGACCGAGATGACCGGACGCAACTCGCCGGCCGGGGCCTCCAGAGAGCCGGAGATCGAGGAGCCGCCGCCGAACGGGATCAGGACCGCGTCGGCGTTTAGCGCCGCCTGGACGGTCGCGACCACCTCCTCCTCGCCGGCGGGACGCACGATCACGTCCGGGAGGCGGGCTAGGTCGCCGTGTCGCTGGCGGATCAGATCCCGGAGCGACTTCCCGCGCGAGTGCACCACACGATCGAGCGGATCGCTCGAGACGAACGCTTCGCCGACGGCCTCCTCGAGCTCGGCGCGCAGCTCGATCGGCAGGTTCGGCGCGCGGACGTCCAGCTGGTCGAATCGCACCGGCGCCGCACCCTTGACGCGGACGTCGACGCCGATGGCCCGCTCGATGAACGGCGCGAGCGCCGGCTTATCCTCGTAAGAGAACTCGGCTCCCTCGTGACCCCAGCCCCACCACTTCATCGCGGGCATGGGTCGGCTCTGGCGCAGGACACGTCCCAGGCGAAGGACACGGCCCAAACTCTGTCACGGCGGCTCGCCGGGCGCCTGTGCGTGGCCGACACGCGCGGAGAGTGGCGGCCGCATACGGGGACCGCCACTCTCACCACTCGCGCGATGACGGGAGCTACTGCGCGACGCTCGTGCCTCCGGTGCTCGGGGTCGTGGTGCCGCCGGCCGCCTGGCCACTGCCTGCGGACTGACCGGGAGTCGTGCTCGTGCCGCCGGATGGGCTCGTACCGCCCGTGGTCGATGTGTTCCCTTGGCCCTGGGAGCTCGACGACTTCGGCTTGACCGGGGGTGCGGTCGGCCACATCTGGCTGTCGCCGGTGATGAGCTGCTCGTGGATCTTGCTCAGCGTGCCGGCGCCGGCGACGCCGTCCGGGTTGAGCCCGTTGGCCCGCTGAAAGTTGGTGATCGCCGCGAGCGTGGCAGGCCCGAGGACACCATCGACCGGGCCCTCGTAGTAGTTGAGCTGCGCAAGCTCGTGCTGGAGCGCGACCACCGAAGCGCCATGCTGGTAGGACGCCCCAGCGCCGGTGCTCGAGTGCGAACCGCCGGCGCTCGACTCCGAACCGCCGGCCGCGGAGCCCTGGTTGGCGGTCTGCGCCCCGGTCGGCGCGCCGGTGTCGGCAGTGCGATGAGCGCTGCCGCCGATGCTGGTGGCAGCCCAGGCACCGCCGATAAGGAGTGCGGAGATCGCGGCGCCCAAGGCGACGGCACGGGTGAACTCGCGACGGCGGCGACCGCCGTCCCGCCGCTCATGGCGGGTGCCGTGCGCGCTTGGCGCGACTGTCTCGGTAATGGTGCTCATGTGTACCTCGCAGGTTTGGAGACGACTCTTGCGGTGATCGTCCTCGCGGCGGGGCGCCGTGTCGCCAGTACCCGGCTACTGAATCGTGCGGGTGGCGATACGTACTCCCGGCGCCGCGCCTCATAGCGCACGCCGGTCGTGGACGCCCAGCTTGTGCATCGCGCGGTACAGATGCGTCTCGACCGTCCGCACCGAGACCCCGAGCCGATCGGCGATCTCGGCATTGGTCAGACCCTCGCGGGCGAACTCGACGAGCTGGGTTTCGCGGGCCGTCAGCGCCGGCGCCGACCCAGCTAGGCCTTCGATCTCGGGTGCGTCGGTGCCGTGGCCTGACTGGTGGAGCCCGCGGGCCCGGTCCGCGGCCCGGTGGGCCGAGTCCGGATCGCCCGCCTCGAGGTGGATCGCGGCGGCCTGGGTGGCCGCGACCATCGCATAGCGGAGCGCGCCGATGCCGGCAAACCGTTCCGCCACCTCCGAGAGCGCGTCGGGATCGCCGACCGTGAGGGCGTCGGCGTGAGCGTCGTAGGCATCGATGAGGGGGCCGTCGCACCGGGCAGCGGCCGGTGCGACGATGGCGCCGACCGTGGCCGCGGATGCCCCGGCGAGGAGCGCGTCGTACGCCAGCAGAACCGCGAATCCAGGCATGCCGTCCAGGAACTCTTCGGCCGCCGACAGCAGCTGGGCGGCGCCGCGCGCACGGTCGCGCGCGCAGGCCACCCAGCCCTCGGCGCGGAGTAAATAGGCCGGGCGCGACAGCGGGCGCGGGCGGGTGGTGTCGTTGATCGTCTTCAACCGATCGAGGGTGCTGGCGGCACCCTCCGTGTCGCCGAGGTAGCACGCAGTACCGACCCCGCACACGAGCGCCTCGGCGATGGCCAGGAACGCGTCGTCGCGCTCGAAGTGCAGTTCGGCTTCCGCGAGCCACCGCTCGGCGTCGCGGAAGCGGCCACGGAGGAACGCGAGCTGCCCCAATCCAAGCGCGCCCTGGCCGGCCGCCTCATGGTCGTGCCGGCGAACGCCGTTCGCCAGCCACCGGGCCAGATCCGATTCCAGCTGTGGCCAGTCCGCCCCCGATTCGACGCCGGCCAGGCGAATGGCCGCGAGCGTGACCAGGTCGGGGTAGTCGCGAACTGGGATCTGCGGGCGAAGGCGGCGCGCCACCGCCTGCGCCAGTCCCCACCGACCCGCGTAGAACAGCGCGAGCGAATAGCGCGGCTCGAGCAGCCGCCGGGTTTCGCCGTCGAGCGCCGGGGCGCCCAGGGCGCCTTGTACGGCTGCGATCGCCCGGGGGAGGTCGTCGGCCACCGCGCTCGGCATGCCCACCGCGAGCAGCCGCGATGGCCACATCGGTTCATCCGACCACGAGCGCGCGCGGTCGAGCAGGGCCCGCATTTCCTTCACCCGGCCGAGCCCCCAGAACAGCACCCGCGTGCGCTGCTCCAGATAATCGATCCCCAGCGGATGCCCGGAAGCCTCGGTCTCGACGCCCGCGAGCACGGCTTCGGCTTCGTCGAAGCGCTCGCGCGTGACTCGGGCACGCGCCAGCGCCAGTGCCGCCGGCAACCCCGCACCGTCGGCGACGGCCCGCTCGGCGAGCTGGCCGGCGAGGTCCGGGTCGCCCGCCAGGTTCGCTGCCCGAGCTCCGTCGATCAGCAGCGAGGATGGGATCGGCGCGCCTGCGTCAAGCAGGAGGCGTATCACCCGCAGGGCATTGTCGGAGGTCGGCCGCCGACGCTGCTGGAGGGTCCGGGCGAGCTCGAGTCGCAGGCTTATGCCGCGCGCCGGGGGAATCCGAGTGCGAACCACGTCGCCGTACAGAGGGTGACCGAGCCGCACGTCGTCGCCGTCTGCGCCCGATCGCACGGTGATCAACCCCTGAGCCTCGACCGCGGCGACGGCCGCGTGTGAGGTCAGGCCCGCAAGCTCAGGCATTGTCAGCGGCTCGGCGAGTGCGAGCAGCTCGAGGGGTGCCAGCTCCTCGCCGGGCAGGGCAGCAATGCGACGGCCCACGAGCTCGAGGAGCGATTCGGCGACCGCGAGCGGACCAGATAGTGTCCAGATCCCGCGGCCCCGGGTCAGCGTCCCCGCGGCAAGGGCTCCCCGCACGAGTTCACGCGCGTACAGCGGGTTGCCCCGGCTGCGGTCGATTACCCAACGCACGACCTCCTCTTCCACCGGACCGTCGAGCGCTCCCTCGATCAGCCGGCGCACCGCATCATCGCTCAAGGCCTCCAGCTCGACGCGATCGGCGCCGGCATCCTTCCAGAGCGAGACGATCGCGTCGGGGCACGGCTCGCCTGTCCGGACCGTCGCGATGACGAATGCGTCCCCGGTGCTGGCCAGCTGCAAAACCAGCGCTGCCGAAACCGGATCGAGCAGTTGCGCGTCGTCAACCCCGAGCACGATCGCCCGCCCCGCCGCCCGCTCACCCAGCGACCGCGAGATCGCCCGCAGCAGCGTGAACATCTGCTCGGACCGGATGCCCTTCGGCAGGAGCGCGGCGAAGGCTCCCAAAGGGACCATCGCGGCGCTGTCCGTCGCCTGGACCCATTCGGTGAGCGCCCCGTCGTGCCCAGCGACCGCCAGGGCCTCTCGTCCGAGACGCGACTTCCCGGCCCCGGCGGGCGCGGCGATGACGACGCCCCGGTAGCCCTCCTCGCGGTCGGCCGCGATCCGCGCGAGCTCCGGCTCGCGGCCCACGAGCGGCCAGGCCAACTCGGCTGGGAACGCGCCCCCAAGCACAGCCGAACTGTAAGGCTTCGCCCGCGCGAGATCTTGCGGAAGGGCGTCAGGCCCTGGGGGGTGTTCTTGATCGTGGCTGAAGAGCCTGAACCCAACCTGGGCCATGCGCACGCACGACGCGCGGCCACACGATCGCGCGAGGCTAGCGGCGAGGGTGCTTGCGCTCGTCAGTGGTGTGCCAGGCGGGGGGATGTTCGGGTTCGCGTCCCCAGTGCTCCGCCCGCCACTCCGCCTCGATGGATCGCTTGGCTTGATCGGCGTCCTCTTCGAACGCCTTCATGGCGCGCTCCATCTCATGCTCCTCTGCGGTCATCGCGCTCAATCTCCTCTGGACTGCGAGCGATTCGCGAATCGCGTCATCGTGCAGGCGCTCGGTCTCGGTGCGCTCGGGCATCGATGCCATCGTGGCGCGAGCGGCCCGGGCCCGAATCCGGGAATGTCCACGTCGCGGGCTCGTATTACGCACGGAGGGTCTAGCTCCAGGCCACCGGCGCAAGCGACAGTCGTCACACCCGGGGTGAAGCCCGGAATCGGGACGAAGCCGATAATGACCTGTCGCATGTCAATGGACCATATGCGGATCCGACCTGGAGACGAGAGCGACGGAGCGACCGTCGTCGCGATCTTCGACGAGGCCGTCGCCTGGCTGGTCCAACGTGGGCAGACCGGGCAGTGGGGTGCGACGCCGTTCTCGGAGCGGCCCGGGATCCGTGAGCGGGTACATGGCTTCAGGATCGGCGGTGGGCTGCACATCGCCGAACGCGAGGGGGAGCCGGTCGGCGTTCTGGTCGTCGGTCCCGCACCCGCTTACGCACCGCCGGCATCGGTGCCGGACCTCTACATCATCCTGCTGCTCAGCTCCAGGCGCCTGGCCGGGCACGGAATCGGCCACGCGCTCGTCAACCGCGCCATCGAGCTGGGATACGAGCGCAACGCCGAGATTCTCCGCGTCGATTGTTGGGCACACGCGCCGGGGCTCGTCCGCTGGTATGAAAAGCAGGGCTTCGAGCGCTCCGGCCGGTTCGAGCTGAACGGCTGGCAGGGACAGATCTTCACGATGCAGCTGTAGTCATCGGTCACCCGTGGTGAACTACGGATCGGCCTAGCGAGCTTTAGGCCCACGAGAACACGGACTAGCTCCGGATGAGGCGCGGTGTCCAGAGGACGAGCATGGGTACAAGCTGAAAGGTCAAGCACAGCTGGAGAAAGGATCAGTAAATGTTCCTAGCTGCATGGGGGCCCCGATCGTGATCCTGACCTTCGTAGTCCGGCAGCTGCCCTACCGCCCGGTCACGTGGATCGCCAGCGAGGGCGCCGAGCAGGAGTAGCGCGGACAACAGCCTTCCGGGACAGGAAGTGAGCGGGCGGGCCTCTCGAGGCCCGCCCGCCTTCCTGCCTACGAGGTCGGATAGTAGGTCCCGGTGCATTGGTGAGGGCCGGCGCGAGCAGCCCGAGTCACACCCGGGGCGGCGACTACCGTATCCGGGACAAGTCGTCTCCCCTGGGGCAGCTCAGCAACCCTCATCCATCTCGGGGGCATCGCCGCCACCCGGCGGGTGCTGGTGGCGGTCTGAATCGGCGGAACCGTAGAAGTCGAGCGGCAAGCGCTTGATCGCACCCATTTGCACGGCCGCGTCCAGCGCGCGCTCGAAGCCACCGTCGTTCCAGTTCGCGCCGCGCACGCTTCGCTCGAGCACATCCCGCCGCATCACGCGATAGGACCTGAGCGCCCGGGCCAGCCGTCGCACCTCTGCTTGGATGACCGCTTGCTCGTGCCGGCTGGCTCCGCGCCGGCTTCGCCGCCGGGGACGATCCTCTGCGGGCGGCTGCTCATCTCTGGCCATGCAGCTCCTTCTCTGGTAACAGAGCGATGCTGCTCCGGATGGTCGCTTCTGTCCATTGCTTCCGTCCGGGTGCGGACACCGTTGCCGGCGGCTTCGTCCCGGCTCACACGGTTGAAGATTCGGCCGGCGGCGATCCCGGTGAGTGCGGCGTCCGATCACCGATCCTGGAGTGGTGGCGGCGCCCAAGGCCGCCGCGGGCTAGCTGCCCGGGGCCGCGTACCACGCGACGATCGTCGCGCGGCCGAGCGTGTGGGAGAACAGATTGAAACCGAGGAACGCAGGCGTCGCGTCTGTGTCGATCCCGAGCGACTCGACGTCGACTGCGTGGACCACGAAGTAATAGTGGTGCCGGCCGTGCCCCGGCGGCGGGGCCGCGCCGAGGTACTGCCTGACCCCGCCGTCGTTGCGCAACTGAAACGCGCCCGACGGAAGACCGCTCCCCTGCTCGTCACCGGCTCCGCGCGCAAGCTCGGTCACACCCGCCGGGATGTCGACGACCGCCCAGTGCCAGAAGCCGCTTACCGTCGGCGCCTCGGGGTCGTAGCAAGTGACCGAGAAGCTCTTGGTGCCATCCGGGAACCCGCTCCAGGACAGCTGCGGCGATACGTCCTCGCCACCGGCGCCGAGGATCCCGCTCAGCTGGGGCGCCTTTAGCTTCTCGCCCTCCCCCACGTCTTCGCTGGTCAGCTCAAACGACGTCACCTGCGGGAGTTGCTCGTAGGGGTTGTAGTCGGCCACGATCTGCGTCTCGCTTTCTGCTCCTGGGGTGAACTACGCTGATCTGGGCGCGATCCTAACGACCGTGCCGCGCTCAGATGCGCGTTGATCGCCCAATCGAGGAGGCTCCACAGTGTCTCGCACCAAGTCCCGCCGCCAGGCCCAGCCGGTCAGATTCGTCGGAGCCAGCTTCACCGGTCTGATGGCCGTCGGGTCGCGGCTCTTCGGTCCGTCGGCGATGGGGCCGCTGGCGGTCGCAGCCTCGGCCGTGGGCGCCGTCGCGATCGGACGGTTGGTGGTCGCGGACGCGGTGATCCGCAAGCTCCAGGCCGGTGAGATCGAGATAGCGTCACTCAAGGTCCAGCAGCTTGAGATCGGTGGTCGGCGCTGGCCCGATCCGACGGACCAAGCTGCGTAGCGACTCGGAGGAGTGGTGGGCCCTAACCGAGGGGCTAGCTGCCGCTGGGGTCCCGGTGCTTGCACCCCGGCCAGCAGCAGGGCCGGCGCTGGCCCTCCTCCAGCTCCTCCTGGGTCCGCCGAATGCGGCGCTCTCGGGTCGTCGCCTGCTTGGCGTCCTCGACCCAGCAGATGAACTCGTTGCGGGCCAAGGGCGTGATGTCCTTCCAGGCATCGAATGCCGGGCCGTTGGCGAGCAGCGCCTTGCGCAGGTCCGTGGGCAGTCGATGCACGACACCACCAGGCACTCTCTGACCGGTCACGGGCCCATCGTAGTGAGCTGACTTGCGGGGTTGACATGCAGCCTTCCGGCTGCCTATAGTTATGCAGCCATATGGCTGCCTATCCACCTGAGGCCGACGACGTGTTCCGGGCGCTGGCCGATCCCGGCCGCCGCCGGCTGCTCGACAGCCTCAACTCCCGGAACGGTCAGACGCTGCGCGAGCTGTGCGCCGACATGGACATGGCTCGCCAATCGGTCTCGAAACACCTCGCGGTGCTCGAGGCCGCTCAGCTCGTGACCACAGTGTGGCGGGGGCGGGAGAAGCTCCACTACCTCAACCCGGCACCCATCAACGAGATATCGGAACGGTGGATCAACCGGTATGACCGCGACCGGGTTCGCGCCCTGTCGGACCTCAAACGAGCCCTGGAGGATCACCACATGGACAAGCCGTCTTTCGTCTACACCACCTTCATCCGCAGCACCCCGGAGCGCTTGTGGCAGGCGCTGACCGATCCGGCGTTCACCGAACGATATTGGGGTGTCGCGTTCGACTCAGATTGGAAGCCCGGCTCGAGCATCACTCTCCGTCAGTGGGGGCTGGCGATCGCCGATCCCGACCAGGTCGTGCTCGAATCCGAGCCCTACCGGCGGCTCGCTTACACCTGGCAAACGTTCACACCCGAATGGCAGCAGCAAGCGGCCGAGCGCGTCGGCTTCCCCAGGGAGTTCCTCGAGCGCATCGCCACCGAACCGCGCTCCAAGGTGGCCTTCGAGATCGACGACCTCGGCGAGTTCGTAAAGCTCACGGTGATCCACGACGGCTTCGAGCCCGGGAGCGAGGTCCTGGAGACCATCAGCCAGGGGTGGCCGCACATCCTCTCCAATCTCAAGACGCTGCTCGAGACCGGCGACACCTTGGTGGGAGCTAGACGAGCAACTGCGATGTAGGCGGCTAGCTTCCTCTTCCCGTGCGAGCGGGTTGGCGGGTGTGAGGTCGACGGGCCTGGCGGCCGAGCGTGGCTGGTAGCAGGTTGACAGTCCTTACCGCGAGCCCGCGGGTCCGCGACCGTTCACCTGGTTTGGGTGATGGCCATTCGCGCCCGATGTGGTCTGATCGTCGGCCGAGCACAATCTGAAGGGAGCAGCGGTGGGATTCCTCCACAGACACGACGGCGGCGGCGCGACCCGCTACCGGATGCGTGAGAAGTTGTTCGCGATCGGCGAGGACTTCTGGATCGAGACCGAGGGCGGGGAACGCGCATTCAAGGTCGACGGCAAGGCGCTGCGGATCCGCGACACGTTCATCCTCAAAGACGCCGGCGGCGGGGACCTGTTCAAGGCCCAGGCGAAGAAGCTCCACATCCGCGACACGATGAAGATCGAGCGCGACGGGGACACTGCGGCAACGATCCAGAAGGCGCTTATCACCCCGCTGCGAGAGCGCTTCTCGATCGAACTGGCCGATGGCACCGAGCTGAAGGCCAAGGGCAACATCGTCAACCACGAGTACAAGATCGAGCGCGACGGGGACATGGTCGCCGAGGTATCCAAGCGCTGGTTCCGCGTCCGCGAGACGTACGGGATCGAGGTCGCGCCGGGCCAGGACGATGCCCTGGTCCTGACGGTCGCGGCGTGCATTGACGAGATGGAAGGCCAGTAGCGCCTCACGCCGGCGCGGCTCGGTAGACATGGACCGCCGAGCCGGTGCAACGACGTGTTTCTTTTCGTCGCTCAGCGTCGCAGCACCCGCGCTGCCAACGACCGGTATCCGTTGGGGTACGGGCGAGAAGCCTACTTCTGGGCACTGATCGCGGCGTGCGCCGCATTTGTCGCCGGTGCGGCGTTCTCCTTGCGCGACGGCATCGATGAGCTGATCCACCCCAGCGTCACTTCATCGTTCGCGGTCGCCTACGTCGTGCTCGCGATCTCGACCGTCCTTGATCTGGTCTCCATTCGCCAATCGGCGGGGCAGATGATCGCCCGCGGACGCCGTTACCGGCGAAGCCTCTTTGAGGAGTCCCAAGTCACGTCCGACCCGACGCTGCGGGCCGTATTCGTCGAGGACGCGGTGTCGGTGTCGGTCTCGGGAGATGTGATCGCGTTTGTCGCCTTGGCCCTCAATCAGATCACGGGTTCGTCGGTACCTCAAGGAGTAGCCGCCGTGCTCATCGGAGTAGTGCTCATCCGTATCAGCCTCCGCCTCATCAAACGGAGCCACGATTTCCTGGTCGGCGTCTGGGTGCTAACTCCTGCGCTCCAGGACGGCGGTGCCGGTGATCTCACACAGCCGATCCGGCCCGTTGAAGCGCAGAGAATGCAAGCTCTCCTATCTGCCTATCCTGGAGTGACCGGCATTCGCGAACTCCTCGTCAACTTCCTCGGTCCGGGGCGAGTATGGGTTATCGCACGCGTTGACATCGACGCTGACCTCCGCGGCGCGCAAGTCGAGTCACTCGTGCGAGGTATCGAATCGAGCATGAGGCGTGAGTCCGAAAGCATCTACCGGGTCGACGTCGTGCCCATTGGCGGGGTGGGAGCCGGCGGTCTCGGCGTTTGACTGCCTCCTCGGGAGCGTTGGGTCCGCTCGAGCACTACCGCCGATTGGGAAACGGTCACACGTGCGGCCTGCATGCGGAGCCGTCCCGCGGCTGCCTTTGGATCTAGGCCGAAGGATCGCGACCGAGTTGCGCGAGCTTGATTACGCTCCCGCCACAGATAACCGCCCTCGGCCTCTGACCACTCCGTCCAGTCGTCCTCGTCGGTATCGACCGTCCGAAAGCCGAGCAGCCGCAGCCTCTCAAGTGCGCTGGACTTCCCAGTTCCCGACATCCGGTCACGAGGACCCTCCTCATCGTTTGAAGGCTAGGCAAAGAGAGCGACGCACTCCATACGCCGGCCGGCCACGATCCGGCGTGTGCCGACGACCGGGATACGGCGTATCCGATGCCAGGTCAGCGCCGCTGGGCCCCGTCCGCGAAGGTGAGCTCTGAGAGGCCGCGCTACGCGTGCTTCTTGAGATCCTCGTCCGCTTTGTCCAGCGACTCCTTCGCAGCCGTGAGCTTCTCGTGGAAACCCGCCTTGGCCTCGCTGTCGTCTTTGAGCACATGTGTGTGCAAGTGCTCGAGCGCGCTGTTGGTCTTTTCGAGTGCCTCGTGGAGAAGCCTGAAGTGGTCCTTGGTGTCATCTTGCATGGGACCAAGTGTACGCTCGGAGCGGTAGCGGGAGGGCGAGGGATGTCCGGATGATCCCAGCGCCACCGGGCACCGAATCGCCGCATTGAGGCCGTCGGGAGGCGGTTCGATCAGGCTAGGAATCCTCCTGGTTGGCGAGACCCGGATCCTCGGGCCAACGCGGTCATGAAAAGCGCCCGCCCGACAACGATCTCGCGCGTGAGAGGAAGTCCACGGCCTCGCCCCCCGCGCAACCCACAGGTTGCGTTTCCGCGGAAACGTCTCCGCGGCTGTTCTTCGATCAATCAGCGCTGGATGATCAAGGGCCTCCGGGCGCCATCAGATCTCTCGGACTGACCGACCGGCTGCTGCCTCACTTGGAGCACGTTTCACAGACCAGTGCCCGCCCGAACGCTCCTACTCCTGCGGTGCGCGGCCGCAGCGATGAGGAGCGGAACTCCGGCGCACCTAACGGCCGCGCAACTCAAAGGTTACGTTTCCGCGGAAACGTTTTTGTGCTGCTCTTCGGGCAAACGAGCGGCGGTCGGAGGTGCGGGCGAGTGTTTTCGGTCATCGCTGGCACGCTCCGAGGAAGCGCGCTCGTACCCGCTGTGCGGGGCTTTTCGAGTGGGCCGGTCATTTGCAGGGCTTTTGGCGTAGATACGGGCGTCTGAGTGCAGTTGAGTGAGGTTGTAGCGGGTCAGAACTGCTGAGTTCGGGACACGCTTACGCCGTGCCCGACCCCCGAGTTCGCCGGATCGCCACGGTCGGCCGATCGCCGTAGCTCGAAGCGTC
>Ga0335072_10013652_pt1 | contig 11565 bp, 8 predicted proteins | sample Lox_Sample_21_FD_206725 | JGI IMG/M metagenome (GOLD analysis project Ga0335072, IMG submission 206725) | Soil microbial communities from Loxahatchee National Wildlife Refuge, Florida, United States - Lox_Sample_2.1 | ecosystem: Environmental > Terrestrial > Soil > Wetlands | place: USA: Florida...
GCTGCCGTACCTCAAGTGAGCCGAGCGGACCCTCTAGCCTTGACCCCGCTCCGTCTTGCCACACTCAACCGTGACGAAAGCTCTCGAATACAAGCTGCCAGAGGTGTATCCTTTGCGTTTGCGCGGAGACTCCGTCGCGGGTGCCGCGCATCCAAGTCACGCGAGCTTGCCTGGCCGTATGCCTTGTTTTGCGTAGCAAGCCGCACTGGAGCAGCTCTATGGCAACCACCGTTCCCACCGAAGCGCCGCGAATTCCGAACGCGCCAACGGCGAGCTTTGAGACCGACCTCGCGCTCGAGTTCCTGCGCGTCACCGAAGAAGCGGCGATCGCCGCCGGCAAGACCATGGGTCAAGGCGATCGCAAGCACGCCGACCAGGTAGCGACCGAAGCCATGCGTAGTGTCATGGATTCGGTGCCGATGGACGGAACCATCGTTATTGGCGAAGGTGAGCGCGACGAGGCACCGATGCTCTACATCGGCGAGAAAGTCGGCAAGCAGGACGGCGGCAGCTATCCCGCGGTCGACATCGCGGTCGATCCGCTGGAAGGCACGAACCTGTGCGCGACCGGCTCGCCAGGCGCGATCACCGTGCTGGCGGCATCGGAAGGCGGCGGGTTGCTGCACGCGCCCGATTGCTACATGGAGAAGATCGTCGTCGGTCCGTCGTGCCGAGGCGTTGTCGATCTGGAAGCGCCGGTGTCGCACAACCTCAACGTGATCGCCAAGGTTCTGGGCCGGCGCGTGGAAGATTTGGTGATCATCATTTTGGAACGCCCGCGCCACGAGAACCTGATCAACGAGATCCGCAAAGCGGGCGCGCGTATCCGGCTGATCTCGGATGGTGACCTCTCGCCGGGAGTCGCAGCTTCCATGCTGGGATCGGGTGTGCATGCGGTGATGGGCACAGGCGGCGCGCCGGAAGGCGTGATCACGGCGGCCGCGGTGCGTTGCCTGAACGGCTACATGGTCGGACGCCTGGTGGGCTACACTCCCGAACAGGCGGAGCGCATGAAGGATATGGGAATCAAGGATCCGCATCGCATCTATACCGCCGACGAACTCGCGCCGGGCAAGAACATCATTTTTGCCGCGACCGGAGTCACGGATGGCCCGCTGCTCAAGGGCGTGCGTTTCTTTGGCGATGGTGTGCGCACTACTTCGCTGGTGATGAAGCTGAGCAAAGGCAAAGTACGATTCATCGAGAGCATTCATCTCGATCGCCGGCCGGATGCAAAGGTCAGAATTCCGGAACGCTAAAGAACGGCTATGTACCCGAAAGCCCTCCGTCGCCGGAGGGTTTTTTGCGACGAAGGTCACAAACCGCGTGCCGCAATGGATATGTCTCAAAGTAAATTCCGCGATTCCGCTTGCGGTTTCCCCGGACCCAAGCAACTCATCATTTTCTACTTGCTTCTTTAACAACAGGAGTAAAATTTCAGTCAGAAGCGGACGGTGGCTACGGGTGGAACGCTCCATCCGGCGAGGCTTGGCATGAACGTCCATATCACTTACAAGGTTTCCAAAACACCCGACCTCGAAAAACTGATCAATCAACAATTGGAAAAGCTGGGCCGTTACTTGCAAGTGTTTCGGCCGAATTTGGTGCACCTGAAGGGCATCATCGCCGAGAGTTCGGCGAGGCAGGGAATTGGTGTGTCGCTGAATCTGCGGCTTCCTTCGGGGCAAATGGCCTCGGAGAAATCCGCACCCAACATCAACACGGCGGTGAAAGCGGCCTTCGACGATATCGCCGAGCAAGTGAAGAAACACAAGCAGCTGCTGCGCAACCAGCACAAATGGCCGCGGCGCCGCGGTCCGGAGCGAGCGGTGATCGGCACCGTTCCCTTCGAGCAAACCGTGGCCGCCGTCAAGCCGGAATCGATTTCCCACGCGGACATTTCCCGGTACATCGATGTGAATTTTCCGCGCCTGAAGCGGTCCATTCAACGGGAGCTGTTGTACCGCATCGATGAGGGTCAACTGATGCCCGATCAGCTTGCCGTGGAGGACGTAGTCAACGAGGCGATCGCCGCCGCGCTGAGCGACCAAAGTGAGAAGCCGGAGCGAATGAAGCTGGAACCCTGGATGCACCGGCTGTCGGTGGAGGCGATCAACCGCCTGGCTTCCGATGGCGCAGAAGAGGTCCGTATTCCGCTGGAACGTTCGCGCGGCAGGCAGAATGTGCAAGCCAGCGATGAAGCGGTGCTGCAGTTCCATCAGCCTGACGAGAAACTGTTCGAAGAAAACGTAATTGCCGATCCCGCGGCCAACAGTCCTGAAGAATTGGCGGCACGGCGGGAACTCATCGGCCTGGTTTCGGCGGCGCTACGGGACGCTGGACGCAACGAACGCGAAGCATTCATTTTCTACACCATTGAGGGCTTCACGCTGGAAGAGATCGCCGATATTACCAACCACAGCATGGAGGAGGTGCGAGCCGCCATTCGCAGGGCGCGCGAGCATCTGCAACGCGCCTTGCCCATGCACGATTCCTTGAAGGACAGGCTCGTAGAGTACTCGAAGAGCGCCTGACCTGGCGCCATTGCACACAGACAGGAGAACCGGAATGATCACACGCGATGACATCCGTGAACTCGCTAACTTTCGATCGCCGGAGGGTTGCGCCATTTCCTTTTACTATCAGCCCCCGACGCCGCTCAACAAGTCGCACCGGGAAGAAGTGATCCAGGTGAAAGACATGATCCGTAACGCACTGCGCGAGGCCGAGAAGAACGGCAAGAATGGTTCGACACGCGAAGACCTGGAGCGCATCAGCAACATGATCGATCCGCTGCGCGGTAACGGCGGCAAGGCAAAGGCCATCTTTGCCTGCAGCAAAGAGGGCTTCTGGCGGGAGTTCGATATGCCGGCGCAATTGCTGCAATCCAGGGTCGGCATCAGCCAACGCTTCCGTCTGAAGCCGCTGGCCGCAGTGCTGGATGGCGAACTGCGCGCCTGCGTGGTACTGGCCGATCGCACCAAAGCGCGCATCTTCGAGATGGTGAACGACGACATCACGGAGAAGCTGGACTTCGTCAACGAAATGACGCGACGCGGCAAGAGCGATGGCTGGGGCGGATACGATGCAGGTCACGTGGAGCGCAAGCAGCTGAACGAAGCGCTCCAGCATTTCAAGGCGGTGGCCGACCACATCGAGCACTACTTTGAACGCGGTACGCACGATCATCTGGTAATCGGCTGCCGCGACGACGTCTGGTCGGAGATCGAGCCGCAATTGCAATCGCACGCACGCCAGCATCTGGTCGGGCGCTTCCGCGTCGATCCCAAAGTCGCCACGCCCGAGCAAGTCAAGCTGATGGCGCGAGAGCAACTGGCCGAACACGCCGCCCACCGCAAGCAGGGCCTGATCCGGGAAGTGATCGGCGAAGCGCAGCGCAACGGTCGCGGCGCGATTGGATTGCGGCGCGTATTGCGTGCCCTGGAACAGGGCGAGGTGCTCACCTTGCTCGTCGGCTCGAACTTCAGTGCGCCGGGCGTGAAGTGCTATAGCTGCGGACACATGGACCTGCATGCTTCGCCAAGCTGTGCGGTATGCGGCAAGGAGAACACGCAGCTGGACGATCTGGGCGATGCCATCGTTGGCCACGCGATCCGCACGGGGGTGGAGTTGGTGTATGTGCCGGACGATGAGGAGTTCGATCGCATCGGGCGTATCGCAGCATTATTGCGATTTCGCGCCGACCAGAATACTCCGGCGAAAGCGGCCAGCTGAGTCGGTGCTGACCATTCACCCCAGGCACAGCGATCGCTGTGCCTTTTTTCTTGTCAGCCATTCGCGTTCCAACTCGTACTACCTGCAACCGAATCGCAGGCGGCATTGTGACGAATGTGCCACCTGTTCCGCACTTCGGTTTAGCCAACCGGGCCGGTGAGGCTTTCATCGCAAATAACAGCCACATCGTGCATTGCGGCTAAAGTCCCGCGCCGCGGCTGCCGAAACATAGATATGGACTCCGACGATTCCCCTACGACTTTACAGAACGGTATGGTGTCGCGCGTATGACTCTCGTTTATGGAGTACTTTTCATCATGTTGTTAGGGATTCCCGCCACTCTCTTGCACGAGCTGGGACACATCCTGGCCGCAGCGATGTGTGGCGTGAAAGTAAAGAAAGTAGGGTTATCCCGGGTCGGCTTATATACCGTGCGCGAGCCCGGACCAAGATGGGCGAACCTTTGTGTGTCCCTGGCGGGTCCGCTCTTCAATCTGCTGCTGGCAGCTACACTGCGCGAAGTAGCACCGACATTCGCCTGGGTGAACCTGATGGCGTGCGCTTACAATCTGCTTCCCATTCCCAACTCAGACGGGCGCCGAATTCTAGCGCTGTTAGCGCCCGAGAGGGTGGTAGCCACCGCGGAAATGCCGCCTGCACGGCTGCAGAACAGGCTGGTCTAATCGTTACTGTAGATCGAGGACTTTCTGCTCGAGATTGCCCCCGATGCGGCGCTTGCCTGGATTCACGTGAATCTTGCGTTGCCAGATGGCGAAGTCCTTCTTACGCAAGTCCACGGTATGCTCGCCGGTGGGCACGGTCGCGGTGTACGGTGTCTTACCGACATACTCCCCGTCCAGAAACACGTCGGCGCCAGCCGGGCTCGACCAGATATCTAGCTCAGGCGATGGCGGCGGGGCAGCAGCCGGCGGGGCTGCGGGCTCGGCCGTCTTCAACGACGCCGAAGTCAGTGTGCCCGCGCCGATGGGTGGCGAAACCGGCTGACCTTCGGTATCGCAGTTGACGTAGTATACCGGCGATTGCGACGGGAAAGACTTGCGGCTATCCGAGGGAATCGAATCTCGCATGATATCGGTGAGCACCTTCTCGAGCAGTTTCTCGCCCGAGGAAAATGCGCCCAGATCGGCCTGGGATACGACTCTGCCGCTCTGATCGTAGGCACGCACAGCCACCGATTTGGGTTTATCGTCCCGCTTTAACTCTAATGTGCTGGTGACAGGTGGCGCTGCTCCTGAATAGGAGTAGCTCCAGGTTCCTCCGTAACTGCTGACACCGGCGGTGCCGTCGTTGCCCTGAGGCACACTGCGATAGGTGTGCGCAGCGGCCTTTAGACCCGCGAATGTGCTGGCGCTGGTAGAAAACAACACGATGTAGTTGGTCAGCGACCCAGACGGCACTTGGGAAAAGCAGAGCTGCGAGAAGTGCTCGACACGTGACTTGCTCCCCAGCCACTTCAACGTGAACTTGGGGATCGCAGGTACCGGCTGTCCTTGCTCAGCTACGGCGAAGGAAACATTTTTTCCACAACCTGCGGAAGTGGGAGATTGGGCCAAGACGAAAGTGGCTGACGCGAGCAGTAAAGCCAGAGTAACTTGGTATTTCATGTCGAGTGACGACTTCAGGCTCAAGTTTCTTCAACAACAGCGACAGGATCGACCAACCCGGAAGGACATGACTCCAAAGCGGATTGTCGATCACACTTTGTTGTTGTCGTAGTGTGGCCAGCTTACACCCGTAATGAACAGCGCGCCAGCGGTAATGCGAACAAACTACTCGTTGGTAATCATGAGTAACCAGACACGGCACTTTAGTTTAATCTTGACGGCGGTGCTAAATGTGTGTTAAGCAACATGGATATTCTCGTCTGCGTGTCATTTTAGTGCCATACATTAGGATAAGTGTTTACTCGGTCGCACTGGTACTAAATGCCTATGCAAGAATAGACTCCAGTGGTCTGGACTCGCGAAGGTTGGGGGCACAAGATGATTAGGATGAAATTCTTATTTGCCTGTATCGTCATCGCGTCAATCTGCTTTTTCGGCGGGTTCGGAGTCATGGTCGTCGACCTGCTCGAACACGACGAATCGCTGACCGAAGCTTTTAGCAATGCTCCCAGTCATCTGATGCACTCGTTCGGCGATATTGCTCTCCTGGCATGGCAGTACAAGTTTGTCACCTTCATCGCATTCGCCATCGTGATAGGGATTTTCTATGTACGGCGGGTGCCCGTAGTAAGAAACCAGTAGTCAAGGCGCCCGTCTTCTGCAGTTCTGCCACCCGACCTTACTTAAAGATTCGGCACGAATCCCGCCCCGGCCAGCGTTGAAGCCTTCTTCCCGGATCCTTCGTATACCGTTTGTGCCGCAGGTATGAGACACGGGAGATGTTATGGCAAAACGCCTGGTTGTGGCTGTTGGTATCGTTCTCCTCTGCGCAACGACTTATCTGAGGACGCAACAGTTTCCGCTGTGGGAGCAGCTGCTCCATCACTACGGCGGAGAAAACGACCACACTCCGGTCCCATCGATGAAGATGGGAAACCATATGCAGATGTCGCTGAAGGCCGCGGTGCAACCGGGCGACGAAGAACGCGCTGACCAGATTCGGGCGGCTGCGCGTGAGGTGCTGAAGCGCTATGCCGACGCCGATACGGCGTTGCGCGATGGCTACAAGCCGTTTCATCCCACGGGCCGGATGGGAGAAGAGGTCCACTACACGAACTATCGCGTCGCCCGGCGTGAGCAGACCCAGGTCAACTACGGCCAGCCGGGATCGATTCTGTACAAACGCACGCCGCAAGGCATGCAGGCCGTCGGCGTAATGTATACCGCTCCACAGAATGCTAGCCCGGAGCAGTTGAATGCCATTGTGCCGCTCAGTATCGCGACCTGGCATCGCCATGTCGACTTCTGCGGCGCACCGCAAGGTCTTCCGCTGAACGAGCAGTTTGGCGCGCAGGCGCGCTTCGGGCCGCTGGGAAGCATCCACACGGAAGAGGCATGCAAGGATGCGCACGGACTATGGATTCCGGTGGTGTTTGGCTGGATGACGCACGTCTACCCGGACGCCAAAAATGAAAAGGACGTTTGGGGTGGGATGGATATGGCCATGGACGCCAACAGCGATGAGGATGTTCGCTCCACGAACCAAAATCCCCCTGGGAGGGGCCACTAGCTGCCCCTCCCAAGGTACGTCTTACGAAAGGACAACTCGATCAGTTGGAAGAGTGCGCCGAGCAGCGCCGAACGCGCACATCCTCCCTTGTATACGAAAGGGGTTGACAAAGAATTTATCCCCGCGAAACATTCAACACAAGACCACTGTGCGGCCTGTTCGTTGCAACTATCGTGCCTGATACACTTTAGCGGGGTAACCAAGAGCGTACATGGCCTCCGCCTTGCCCGACAGCGATCAGCCGGCAAACGCCACTGACCGACCTTGGGCTCACCGATTCCGCGGCGAAACTCCTTGACCTCCTCACCTGCTCGGTTCCGGAACTTCCTGGCTCTTCTTCCGGAATACACCTACGGAGTAGTGTTGCCCTGCTGCTTTCGGTCCCGGACCGGGACTGCTCATTCCCGGCCGTATGGAGAGCATTCTGGTTTTTCTATCCTCATGACGTTCTGGGTGGCTTTGTTCAGAATCGGGGCGAGCAGCCCACTCACCAGAAGGACCGCACTCTTGTTGATAACAGGTGCGATTTCGCTCTGCTGCAGTCTTGCCTTAGGCCAGTCGACAACGCCTGCGGCTCCGGTTCGAAGCGTCCAGGGCATGGTGAAATCCGGCAAGTTCCCAGTTCCAGGCGCGACGGTGACTGCAGTCAATCACGCTACGGGGCAGAAGGTGGTTGGCTGGACGCGGCCCGACGGCAGCTTCAAGCTCACCCTGCGCGACGATGGTGAATACGTTGTTCGCGCCCAGATGTCGGCGTTCGCGACTTCGACCGCGCGCGTCACAGTTGGGCCGTCGAACCAGAATCCTCACGTCGATCTGGAAATGGTGCTGCTTTCGCGCTCGGAATCCGCCCAGGGCGGCGCGCAGGCACGAGCGGGCGCCGCGGGCAACCGGGGCTTCCAATCGCTCTCGGTCTTTCAAGGCGAGGGCGGGTCCGATCAGGCTGCCAACGACTCAGTCGCGCCTTCCGGTGTGCCGGTTCCGGGCATACCGCCGACGGTCGCAACGGAATCGGTCGCGGTCACGGGAACGAGCTCACCCAGCCTTGCAGGGTTGGGGCCTGACGAGCTGCGCGCCAGCTTCGGCAACAATCCGCTGGGAGGCGTTCCCGGCGCTGGCGGCGGACCTCCGGGCGGTGGTGGTGGATTTGGCGGGCGCGGCGGCGGCGGCTTCGGTGGTGGTGGACGCGGCGGTGGCGGCGGAGGACGATTCGGCGGACGCGGATCGAGCAACCAGATTCACGGCACCATCTACTATTCCGCCAACGATGCCGCGTTGAATGCCGCGCCTTACTCGCTGACGGGCGAGCCATCGCCCAATCCGGCGTACCTGCAACAGCGCTTTGGCGGAAACGTCGGCGGCCCGCTGATTATTCCGCATCTCTACAACGGCTCGAAGACCTTCTTCTTCATTCACTACAACGGTACCTTGGGCAGCACTCCATTCAGCTATTACTCAACCGTTCCTACACTGGCCGAGCGCGCCGGTAATTTCTCGCAGACCCTGGTGAACGGCCAGCCCATCCAGATCTACGATCCCGCGACCGGCCAGCCGTTTGTCAATGACCTTATCCCTCCGGGGATGATCAGCCCCGCGGCGCAGGGATTGCTGAAGTACATTCCTCTGCCCAATCTCCCAGGGACGGTGCAGAACTTCCGCTTCGTTACTGCCGCCGAAGACGATACGAACGATCTCAACATCCGGCTGAACCAGGCGCTGGGCGCGGCATCGGCGCGCGGACCGGGACGCTTTCGCGGCCCGCAGAACAATCTGACCTTCGCCTTCCATTACAGCGAGGGCGATCAGACGCTGACCAACTCTTTTCCCAGCGTCGGCGGGCAGGCCATTACGCATGGCTACGATGTGCCCATCGGATACGTACGCAGCTTCGGACGGCTCATCAACACGCTTCGCGTCGAGTACAACCTCAGCCAGATTGACACCCAAAACCTGTACGCGAACAGTAACGACATCACCGGCGACCTTGGGATCAATGGCGTTTCCACCAACCCCTCCAACTGGGGATTACCTAATCTTTCATTCACGAATTTCGCCGGCTTGTCGGATACGCTGCCGGTCGACAATCGCGACCAGACCGTGACGCTGGCCGACCAGATGCTCTACACCCACGGCAAGCACACGCTGCGCTGGGGCGGAGATTTCCGCCGCATCGAGCTGAATACCCGCACCGCCAGCAATCCGCGCGGCAGCTTCGTTTTCACCGGGCTGAATACAGCTGAGATGGTGAATGGTTCACCGGTTCCCGGCACCGGATTCGACTTCGCTGATTTTCTGCTCGGCTTGCCGCAGCAGACGTCGGTGCAATATGGCACGAATCCTTCGGGATATCACTTCCGCGGTAATTCGTGGGACTTGTATGCGCAGGATGAGTGGCGGGCACGGGCCAATCTCAGCTTCAATATCGGCCTGCGTTACGAGTACGTGTCGCCCTACAGCGAGACCGCCAATCAACTGGTGAACCTCGACATCGCTCCGGGGCTGGCTGCCGTCGCTCCGGTGCTGCCGGGGCAGATCGGGCCGCTAACCGGCACATCGTATCCGGTGACGCTGGTGAATGCCGATCACCACGACTTTGCGCCGCGCGTGGGCGTGGCGTGGAAGTGGTTCTCCAACACGGTCGTGCGCGCCGGATACGGCATCAACTACAACACCACCGCATACGCGAATATCGCGCAGGATCTGGCTTTCCAGCCGCCGTTTTCGTTTACCCAAACCAACGTCGAATCGCTCACCAACCACCTGACGCTGACGAACGGATTTCCCATCCCGCCCGTCAATACCATCACCAACAACTACGCCGTGAATGTGAATTATCCGCTTGGGTACGTACAGATCTGGAACCTGGATCTCCAGCAGACGATCACGCCGACGCTGGTGCTGAATCTGGATTACACCGGGACTAAGGGCACACATCTCGATTTGCTGGATGCGCCGAACCGCACGCCGCTGGGGTTGCTCAATCCTGCCGTGCCCGCTTTCTACTATGAGAATCCGGTGGCCGACTCGAACGCGAATGCGGGTACAGTGCGCTTTCGCAAGCGGCTGTCGCATGGCATGGCGATCGGAGGAACTTACACGTGGTCGAAGTCACTCGATGACGCCTCGACGATTGGGGCGGGCTCGGCGGTAGTCAGTCCCAACGGTACGGTGACCGGAACGACACTGGTCGCGCAGAATCCTTTTAACCTGAAGGCCGAGTACGGGCTCTCGAGTTTCGATCAGCGCAACAAATTTACGGCGGACTATTTGTGGGAATTGCCTTTCGGACACGAGAAGCGTTGGCTCTCGAATCCAGGCCTGGCGCGGGACCTTCTGGGCGATTGGCAATGGAGCGGCGACTGGACGATTGCGTCGGGCTTTCCGTTCACGCCGCGCATTCTGGGCGAATTCGGCAACGTGAATAGCGGTGTGAACGGAACTCTGCGTCCTGATCTGACGGGCGAGCCGATCGCCTTGGCAAATCCTACAATTGAGGAATGGTTCAATGTTGGGGCTTTCGTGCTGCCACCGACGGGTCAGTACGGCAATGCCGGACGCAACAGCATCGAAGGGCCGGGCGAGGTTATCTTCGACATGGCGATGACGAAGGTGTTTCCGCTGCCCGAATCGCGCTTCTTCGAGGTGCGCGCGTCGGCAACCAACGTCTTCAACCATCCGCAGTTCACCACGATTGACACGGTCGTGAACTCGCCGACCTTTGGACGCGTTACCGCGGTTGGTGCAATGCGCGCGCTGCTGATGACGGCGCGGTTCCGGTTCTAGCTATGAGACGAGTTCCGAAATGCGCGCTGCAGAAGATCCTCGCCATGGCTGTGGTCAATGCGCTGCTTTGTCCCAATCTCGCGCTGGCTCAGCAGTCCGAGTACACCTTCAAGGCGCAGTCGGAGCTGGTGCTGGTCAACGTCTCGGTTCGCGATCGCAATGGCAACCTGGTGCGCGACCTCAAGCCGGGAGACTTCACCATCCTGGAAGACGGCAAGCCGCAAAAAGTGGCGACCTTCGACATCGAGAACATGCAGAAGGCGCCGGCAGTCGAAACTGCGAAGGAGCAGGTGGACCTGTTGGGGGTTGCGCCCAAGAAGGCGACGGCCATCCCGGAAGATGCGCTGATGTCGAAACAGGCACAGGCGATCAAGGACCGTCGGCTGATCATCCTGTTCTTCGATCTGTCGGCGATGGAGCCGGATGAGATCGAGCGTTCGGCCCAGGCGGCGCAGAACTATGTCGACAAGCAAATGCAGCCGGCAGACCTGGTTGCGGTCGTGTCACTGGCCAGTAGCATCACGCTGAATCAGGATTTCACCTCCGACCGCGCCCTACTGAAGAAGGCGCTGCAGGGTTTCAACCTCGGCGCGGGCGCTGGCTTCGAGGAAGGTAGCGTGGGCACAACCGAAGGCACTCCCGACAACGCCAACTCTTTCACTGTCGACGACACCGAGTACAACATCTTCAACACCGATCGCCGACTGGAAGCGCTGCGCACGGTCGCTCAGCAGGTGGCCAGCGTGCCGCAACAGAAGGCACTGATCTACTTCTCCAGCGGCATGGACCGCACCGGCATCGAGAATGAATCAGAGCTGCGCTCGGCCATCAACGCCGCGGTGTTGGCCAACA
>Ga0335072_10013654_pt1 | contig 11563 bp, 9 predicted proteins | sample Lox_Sample_21_FD_206725 | JGI IMG/M metagenome (GOLD analysis project Ga0335072, IMG submission 206725) | Soil microbial communities from Loxahatchee National Wildlife Refuge, Florida, United States - Lox_Sample_2.1 | ecosystem: Environmental > Terrestrial > Soil > Wetlands | place: USA: Florida...
CAGCAGAAATCGCGGGTTCGACGCGATGTGCGTCGAGGTGCCGAGCGTAGCCGGGGTCGTCGACGATCAGGATTCGATCCTGCTCCAGTCCGAGGTCCAGGCGGCGTAGCCGGTCGGCGCCCGCGGTGTCGGTGACGATCATCTGGCAGTCCGCATGGCGGATCTCCGCGGCCAGGCCTTCAGCGCCCCGGGTGGGGTTGATGCCGACGATCGCGGCCCCGGCCAGCGCGGCGCCACCCAGCCAGAACACGAAATCGGGCACGTTCTCCAGCAGCACGCCGATATGGAACGGACCGGCGCGCCGCATCGACCGCGCCAGCTCCCCGCGTGCCGCCGACTCGCGAACCACCTGGTCCCAGGTCCAGTCCCGGTCGCGGGTGCGCAGCCCAAGGTGCTCGTCGCCGAGACGATCGAGCAGCATCGTCGCGATGTCGGCCCGCATGTCAGGCCGGGTATACGAGTTCGACATACTTCTGGGGCAGATCCTCTCGGGACAGTTTGGTCACGCTGACCACACCCGGATTGTAAGAGTCCTCACCTTCGATCAACCCATTCTCGTCGACCGGCCACAGCAGCAACTGCCGAAACACGATCAGGTGGTCGGCATCGACATCGTCGACCGGAATGCCCAAGCGCGCTGCCTCGACGCCCGGATAGATCTGCTTGAGCAGCCCCTCGGTCACCACACAATGGTCGTCGACGACGAGCCGCTGTACCTCGTACTCGAGCACATTCGTCCGGGTGGCCACGAAGTCGGTGTAATACGTCCGCACACCTTCGGTGGTCTTCGGCCCGCTATCCCCGTCGGGGCCCCAGAAGTGGTAATCGGGGCTCGGGCACAACGTTGCCATCAGTCGCTGCAGATCCGGTGCGGCTTCAGCCTTCATGTGCTCGATCACGGCGTTGAGCACGACGCGCTGACGTTCGCTGGTGGTGTCGGCCAGCCGTTTCTCCAGCGGCGCCCAGGTCCGGGTGGGATCGATTACGGCCACGGGCCACCCCTTCTGTTGTGATTCATCGGTCGGCCGTCGCGACCACGAGCCGATCGAGTTCTTCGGCGACATGGGACACGAGTTCCCATGCATCATCGACTAATTCGGGGTCGACCTGAACACCGACGTCGACGTGAGGGCCGTAGCTGAACACCGTCACGTTCATCCCCATTCCGACCGCCAGCGGGCCGACCGGGACGATGTGCTCGATCGGCGCGCCGGCCAGGAACAGTTGTGACGGCGGACCGGGCACGTTAGAGACGATCAAGTTCGTGTTCAACGGCAATCGCTGCTCGAGGTTAGCCGCCTGATAGGCGCGCAGCAGGGCGCCGAACAGCATCGGCGGCGCAATGTCCGTCAGTCCGACGGATTGCTTCTTCGTCAAATCTTCGGCCAGGTTCTTTGCGCTGTTCATGCCTTGGTGAATCGCCGCCAACCGGGCAACCGGATCCTCGATATCGGTGGCCAGGGAGCCGACCATCGGATGCACAAGGTTGCCGAGCTCGACATCTTCGGGCGCGCGGGTCGACATCGGGACGGTGGCCAGCAGCGGGCGCTGCGGGAGTGCGTCACGTTTGACCAGATAGTCCCTGATCGCCCCGGCAACGACGGTGAGGATCACGTCGTTTACTTTGACGCCGAAGTGATTCTTGACATGCTTGATGTCGTCCAATGCCAAAGAACAATAGGCGAATTCGCGGCGTGGCCCGATCGCGCCGTTGAAGGAGGCACGAGGGGCGCTCATTGGCCGTGGGGGCGGTTCCGGCCGACGCAGATGGCGGATCGTCGTGACCGCGCCGCCCACCGTTTGCTGCAGGTACCGAGCCAGTTTGGGCGGCAACACCGCCGCGGACAGGGCTCCGCGGGCCAGCAGCTCGACGCTCGATCGACGCGGCGCCGCTTGGCCCGCAGCGTCATTCGCCGACGCCGGCACCGCTTCGGCTGTCACGTCGCACAACACGGAGGCCAGGCCGGCTCCCGAAACCCCGTCGACCATCGCGTGGTGCGTCTTGGCAATGAACGCGGCCCGGCCGCCTTCGAGGCCTTCCAGATACCAGCCTTCCCAGAGCGGCAGTCGCCGATCCAGCGGCCGGGCGAGTATCACCCCGATCACCTCGGCGAGTTCCGCGGGACCGCCCGGAGACGGAAGCGCCGCCCGATGCAGGTGGGCATCCAGCCTGAAGTCGGGATCGTCGACCCAGACCGGCCGGTCCAATCGAAACGGGACCTCCTGGATGCGGCGCCGAAACTGCGGAAGATACGGCAGCCGGCTCTGCACATGGTTGCGCACGGTGTCAAAGCCAAAGCCGGGCACCGAGCTGGGATCTAGGATCATCAGCCCCAGCGTGTGCTGGGGCCACGCGGTGGCGCCCTCCATCGACAGGAACATCGCATCCATACCGGATAGTCGCTTCACCACTGGGACTCCATTCATTCGCGTTGGTGCGAACGTACTTACAGCGGTGCGCGGATTGCCGGCCCCTTCCCGATGGGTGAGACAGTCCTTTGCCGGCGCCCGCGTACCGCTCTACCGTCGCCACGTATGACTCTCGATGACGCAGCGCTGGCGCTTGTGCGCGCCAGTCAACCAAAAGCGCTGCCGCACTTGGCCCAGCGCACGGGCGCCGAAGTCGCGTCCGCCGCGGCGGTACTCGACGACCACGGATGGTCGGCGGATCCCGCGACATACCACCGCCTGCCGCAGTGTCTGAGTGCCGATGACGTGACGACCATTGCCTGCCGGGCCTGGCCACGCCGGCACGAATTGGCGGTATTTCCTTCAGGGTTCTACCCGCGCAGCATCGAACCCGCCGCTGACCGTTGGCGCCGCGGTACACCCAACAACGCCGTCCAGGTGCGGCTGCTTCGGCATCGCACGCCCGCCCGGCCATGGGTGGTGTGCTTACACGGGTTCGGCATGGGCGCGTCGCGCTTCGACCTGATCTTGTTATGGGCAAACCATTTTCACCAGAAACTTGGCTTCAATGTGGCGGTGCCGGTGCTGCCTTTTCACGGTCCGCGCAGATCGCCGGGAGACGGGCGGTTGCTGTCGTTGGACCTGGCGATGACGTTGCACGCGATCACTCAGTCGATTTGGGATATCCGCCGGCTGATTCATTGGATTCGACTGGTCGGCGGAGAGGCGGTCGGCGTGTACGGGCTGTCCCTGGGTGGCTACCTTGCCGCGCTGCTGGCAGGAATCGAACCGGTCGACGCCGTCGTCGCGGGCATACCGTTCACCGACGTGCTCACGCTGATGACACATCATCGCGCGCCGGTGGAGTATCGGGACATACTGGGCGGCGACGCCGCCAGAGACACGTTCAGAGTCGTTTCCCCGCTTACTCTTTCGCCGAAGGTGCCACCGAATCGGTTGGCCTTGTTCGCCGGGCGGACGGACCGGCTGGTACCCGCCGAACATGCTGCCGCACTCGCGCAGGCGTGGCAGGGTTCACCGGTTCACCGCTATCCGGCGGGCCATACCGGTTACCTGCGGTCGCGGCAGACAAAGGCGTTCGTGACCCACTTCCTGCGAAGCGCCCTGGCGTAACCGACTTACCGACCCAAGAAGTCCAGCAGCAATTCGTTGACCGTAGGCGACTGCTCGATCTGCGGGCAATGTCCGGCGCTGTCGACCACCACCGAACGTGCATCCTCGATCTGCTTGGCGATCTGCGCGGCCCAGCCGGTGGGAAGTAGCTTGTCGTTGCCTCCTTCGACGATAAGCGTCGGCACGCCGATGCGCTCATGGGGCCGCGCGGTTGTCGGGGTGGGCGGCGCGGCCGCATCAGGACGGCGAAAACGGGCCGCGGCCACGGCTTCCCACGCTCCGGGTGCGGTGCTCGATTCATAGCGACGCCGCACGTACTCCTCGTCGGCCGGATAGCGGGCGTCATAGAACAGCGCCTCGACGATGCGCCGCATGGCGGGCAGGGTGGCGTCGTACTGTTGGAGCGCCTCAAAGTGCTCATTCTGCTGAATTTCTCCGCCGCCGCAGATGATCACCAGGCTGCGAACCGGCAGCAGCGGTGCATCCGAGGTGGCGTCGGCGAGTAGGTTGATGGCGCCCATCGAGTTGCCGACGAAGTGTGCCGAGTCGATGCCGAGCAGCTCACAGAAGCGGGCCACATGCCGAATCCGCATTCCGCGGCCGTCGACGAAGTCGATGACCTTGGCCGACTGTCCGAACCCCAACTGGTCGGGCGCCAGCACTCGGTAATGCTCGGCAAGTGCGGCGATATTGCGTTCCCAGCCGAGTTCGGCGCTGGCGCCGAATTCGCCGCCGTGCAGCAGCACCACCGGGTCGCCGTCGCCGGCCTCCAGATAGCCGGTGACCAGCCCGTCGACCAGCATGGTCTGGCGCCGGATCTCCATCACTTGATCGCGATCGGATTCACCGGGGAGCCCACGCCGCCGACAACTCGCAACGGCGGCGCGACGAGCTGGAACTCGTATACGCCGTCCGCGGCGCAGTCATCTGCCAGCGCGGCGAGGTCCCAGTACTCGCCGAACATCATTCCCATGTCGCGCAGGCAGAGCAGATGCAGCGGGAAGGTTAGCCCCTCGACTCCGGATACCAGGTCTTCGACCTGGAGGTTGTCGGCCGCGACGGCGGCGATCTCGTGGCCGTGTAGCCACCGGGCGCATCGCCAGTCCAGCCCGGAGTAGCCTTCGGTCTTGTTGCCGGTCATGAGAAACCTTGTCCACCAGCCGGTCCGGATCAGCACGATGTCGCCCCGCCCTACGGTCACCTTCTGGGCGCGAACGACGTCGTCGAGTTCTTCCGGTGTGATCGGGTTGCCGGCTTCGAGGAAGACGTCCGCGCCGCGATGGCGAACCAGGTCCAGCAACACGCCGCGTGACGTGATGCCCTTGCCGTCCACCTTGTCGATGCCGCAGCGGTAGGCCCCCAGACTCGTCACCGAATCCGACGGGAAGCCGTTGTAGAGCTGATCCTCGTAGTAGACGTGCGACAGCGCATCCCACTGGCTGGCCGCCTGCAACGGCATGATGATGATGTCGTCGTTGAAACGGAACGGATTGTCGGCGGGCATGTAGCGGCTCAGCTGGTGCGCCAACGGGTTACGCTCCCAGCCGGGCCCGTACTTGGCGAGTGTTTGCGCGTCGCCGCCGTCCACCGTCATGATGTGGACCGGGTTGTGCCGAAACTCGAAGGCGCCCTGCGGTCCTGACGCGCCGAAGTCCACGCCGAGCGAAAACACCTTGCCGTGCCGGACCAGGCTCGCCCCCTGCGCGACCTTCTCCGCGGTGATGAAGTTCAGCGTGCCAAGCTCGTCGTCAGCTCCCCAGCGTCCCCAGTTGGAGACATCGCGGGCGGCTTGGCGAAACTCAGACATGGTGGCCACGGCGCCTATCCTTCCTCGAGTTCACGGGCGATCGCAGCGGCGACGTTTCCGCCGTCGACCCACACCACCTGGCCCGAAATATAGCTGGCGGCACGGCTATTCAGAAATATCAGCACCGATGCCTGTTCAGCGGCGTCGGAGACGCGACCCAACGGCTTGGGGATCTCATCGAGGAACCCCTGCCCGTAGGCGGTCCTCAGCTGATCCAGTATCGGGGTCTCGGTCACCCCGGGCCCGGTGCAGTTGATCCGAATACCCCGCGCGCCCAATGGAGTCGCACTCCGCACGGTGTACAGGATGATCGCTTCCTTGGACAATTGATAGCCATTGCCCAGCTCATCGGGGTGACTGAAGCACCAGTCGATACCTGCCTGCATCGTGTCGGTATTCAACAGGGGCGCCACCGCCCGTTGATGTTCCCGGTAGCCGGCCGCCGCGAGCGAGGACACGCTCACGATGGATGAACCCGCGGGCATCCGTGGGATCAGTGCCTCGGTGAAACGCCGCAGACCCAGGAAATTGATCGTGACGACCAGCGGCGGATCCCCGATGCCGGAGGACACACCGGCGACATTGAACAGCGTGTCGACCTGCCCATCGATGCCGGTCACCGCACGGTCGATCGACGCCGGGTCGGCGAGGTCGACTTCACGAAAGTCGCTGATTTCGAACGCCGGCCGCCGTTTGTCCAGTCCGATGACGTCAGCGCCGAGTTCGGTGAGCTGACGCACCACATGTTCGCCGATGCCCGACGCGCAACCGGTCACCACCGCGCGGCGGCCGTCGTAGCGCCACAGCTCGTCGATTCGTTGCAAGGCTCAATCAGCTTCTGTGCATCACTTCTTCTGCTGCTGTTCCTTCAGCCGCTGCGCCGCCTGGACGCGACCCTCGTTGATCTCCGCCATGGCCTCGGGAATCTCGCTGGCGGTGAATTTACCGCCGCGGCCCGTGGGTAGGCCGCCGAATGAGTAGTTTTCGTCGAATTGCGGGGCGGTGGATTCCGCCCGCCGCGCCTCGACCTTCTCGATGACCGGCGCCAGTCGCGTGGCCTTGTCGGCCACCGCCTTCGCGTCGCGCTCGATGAACTCGGGCAGCACCTCTTTGCCCATCAGCTCGATGGACTCCATGGTGCCCTCGTGGCTGCGCGGGTTGAGCAGCAGGATGATTTCGTCGACGCCACTCTCCTCGTAGCCGCGCAGGAACTCACGCACCGTGGCGGGAGAGCCGATCGCGCCGCGGCCGGGACCGTACGCCAGCGTCGGGTCCTTCTCTACCTCTTCGAGATAGCGCTTCCACACCCCGGTCCGCCCCGGCGTGTGCACGCCGGTCATGTAGTAGTGCATGATCCCGAACGAGAAGAATCCCCCGCCCTGCCCGAGGCGTTCGAGTGCCTGCTCGTCGGTCTTGGCGACCATCATCGACAGGTCGCCACCGATAGCGAGGATGTTCGGGTTGATCGCCGGCGTGACCGGGGCGCCGTTCTCCTCGAACTCCTTGTAGTAGCCGTTCACCCGTTCGGCGAGCGGTCCGGGGCCGGTGTAGGCGAAACTCAAAGCACCGATAGCCTTTTGGGCTGCCATCTGCACGCTGGCCGGGCGCGTGCAGGCGACCCAGACGGGCGGGTGCGGCTTTTGCATCGGCTTGGGAATCACATTGCGGGCCGGCATCTCGATGTGCTCGCCCTTGAATCCGGTGAAGGGCTCTTCGATCATGCAGCGGATCGCGACCTCGAGGGCCTCTTCCCACTGTGCGCGTTTGTCGGCGGGATCGATGTTGAATCCGCCCAATTCCCCGACCGAAGACGATTCCCCGGTACCGAACTCGACACGTCCGTTGGAGATCAGGTCCAGGGTGGCGATGCGTTCCGCCACCCGGGCGGGGTGATTGACCGCGGGCGGCAGGTGCATGATGCCGAATCCCAGCCGGATGTTCTTGGTCCGCTGGCTGGCTGCGGCCAGGAACATCTCGGGTGCAGTGGAGTGACAGTACTCCTCGAGGAAGTGGTGTTCGGTGAGCCAGACGGTGGAGAAGCCGGCCTTGTCGGCGGCCTCGACCTCGTCCAGGCAGTCCTGCAGCATGATGTGTTCGTCGTCCGGCGCCCAAGGACGCGGCAGGGCGAATTCGTAGAACAGCGAGATCTTCATTTACTTCCTCCCATGGGAATTAAGGGTCTGTCCGTGCGCTTTTCAGCACGGCCTGTTCCGAAATGTGTTTCGCCGCGACAAAGCCGAAGGTCATCGCCGGGCCGATGGTCGCCCCGGCGCCGGCGTAGCTGCGGCCCATCACGGGTGCCGAGGTGTTGCCCACCGCGTACAGGCCCGGCACTACGGTGTCGTCGGACCGCAGCACCCGGGCGTACTCGTCGGTGCGCAGACCACCTGACGTGCCGAGGTCGCCGAGAACGATTCGGAACGCGTAATACGGCGGGTCCCGCAGCGGATACAGGTTGGGGTTGGACAGGGTCGGATCGCCGTAGTAGTTGTCGTAGACGCTGTCGCCGCGGTTGAAATCGTCGTCGTGACCCTGGCGCGCCAGCGCGTTGAAACGGCGGGCCGTTTCGGAAAGCTGTTGTGCCGGTACTCCGATCTTGGCCGCCATCTCGTCCCAGCTCATCGCCGCCTTGACCACACCGGATTCCAGCCAGGCCGGCGGGACCTTGCGCCCGGTGGGTACCGGCGCGCCGGGAATCTTGGGTATCGGCAGATGGCCGCCGATGACGTAGCGATTCCACGATCTGTGATCGGTGATGAGCCAGCATGGGATGTGGGTGACCCCGGACTTCTGACCGTCGATCATCGCGTGACCGAAGTCCATGTACGGCGCCGCCTCGTTGATGAAGCGCTTGCCTTCGCCGTTGACGATGAACTGCGCCGGCATCATCCGCTCGTTGAGCATGAATTGCATTCGGCCGTCCGGCCATTGGATTGCCGGGAACCACCAGGCCTCGTCGAGTAAGTCGGCAGCGGCGCCCACCTTCTGGCCCGCGCGGATCCCGTCACCCATCGCGGCGGGATTGCCGAAGCTCCAGTCCTGGTCGACAACGGGCAGCTGCTCCTTGCGCCAGGCCAAGTCGTGGTCGAAGCCCCCGGACGCCAGGATGACACCCAGACGCGCGACGACCCGTTGTGGGCGGCCGTCCCGCTCGACCATCGCGCCGACCACCGCTCCGTCGACGTCGGTGAGCAGCTCGGTCATCGGCGAGTTCAGCCACAGCGGGATGCCGCGTTCCCTGATCGCCAGGCTGAGCCGAGCCGCCAGCGACTGCCCGATCGCCGCTATCCGTTCGCCCAACACCCTGGCTCTGACCATCCGCGAAATCAGCTTCACCAGGACGCCTTTACCGGCCCACGATTGCCTGATGCGATAGAAGGACCGAAGCTCCTTGGGCCCCAGCCAGATTCCTTTGGGGGCAAGCGCCAACGGCGTCAGCAGGTTCTGTTCGTCCGGTCCCAACTTGCGCAGATCGATGGGCGGCACGTTGATCGTGCTGCCGAGTTCGGAACCGCCCGGCAACTCCGGGTAGTAGTCGGCATAGCCAGGCTTCCAGACGAACTCGAGCGATCCGGAGACTCCCTCCAGGAACTCCAGCATCTTCGGGGATGACTCGACGTACTGGCGTATTCGGGCCTCGCTGACCAGGCCGTCGGTGATCCTCCGCAAATACTCCACGACGCTGTCGGGAGAAGGTGCGTAACCCTCCCGGCGTTGGGCCGGTGCCCCGGGAACCCAGATGCCGCCACCCGAAAGCGCGGTGGAGCCGCCGAATTGCGGAGACTTTTCCACCATCAGCGCATCCAGGCCGGACGCATTGGCCGTCAGAGCCGCCGTCATGCCGCCACCGCCAGAGCCGACGATGAGCACGTCGACAACGTGATCTTCCAGCTGCGATCGCGAGCGCGGCGAAGCCGGGCGAAGCGGGTCGCCGCGATCAGGACGCGCCTCAGCCGTCATTTCGGCACCGCCGTTCTGATCGCGAACCCGGCGATCAAGTCGGCGGCCGGCTTGTAGTAGCGCACCTGGGTCCGGTATGGCCCCGCGGTTGCCAGCGCCGCGAAAGCCGCTACCCATGTCCTGATTTCGTGTGCGGAGCTGCCGCCCTCGTGCAGCACGAACGAGTTCGACCATTGAGCGAGCTCGTCCAGCCGTCCCGCGTCGACGGTCTCGAGGAGGTGGTGATCCCACATCGGATTGAGGGGTTGAAGTTCGCTGTCCCCCCCGGCGAAGCTCTTTGCCGCTTCGATCACCGCGGTCTGTCTGGCTTGCCGCTGCTCGGTCGTCATCGGTTCGCCATGCACGATCCGCTGCCGGACCGCGGGACCGGCCGTGTCCAGCGTCGGCACCGGCGGACTGTGCGACAGCCCACCGGATCCGATGACCAGGACCCGCTTGTTCAGCGTCGCCAGATAGCTGCCCACTGCGGTACCCAATGCGCGGCAACGGTGTAACGGCCCCAGCGGCACCGCGATCGCGTTGATGAAGATCGGGATCACCGGACGAGACGTGGCGTCTCCGAAGAGCTTCTCCAGCGGCTGCACGGTGCCGTGGTCGACGTCCATGCTCGCCGACACCGCGACGTCCACGCCGGAGCCCAGAACGGCTCTCGCGCAGTCGGTTGCGATGTCTTCGGGTACATCCAGCGGGCCGAGGTGGGTGCCGTAGTCGCCAACTCCGTTGGCGCTGGTGCCGATACAGAACGGCGGCATCACCTTGTAGAAGAAGCCGTTGTAGTGGTCCGGAGAAAAGATGACGACGAGTTCGGGGTCGTAAGCCGTGACGAACTCCCGGGCCTCGGTGATCGCGGCTTCGACGTCGTCAAGCAGGTCCCGCGGCGGCCCCGGTAGATTCAGCAGCGGGCTGTGGGACATACAGCACAGAGCCAGTGGCACTTGGCAAGTCACCTCCTCCCGGCGTGAGGGTGAGAGCGTCGAGCAGCGATGCGCTCAACCCTGGCGCAAGCTGGGCAATGCAGGCACCCGCGATGCAGCGATCCGGGCGCAGGAACAGCACCGATTCCTTGTGTCCGTCGAACCAGGCTTTGAGGCCACCGGTACGGTCCCCCACGATCACCACATCGGGATCATCATGCCCGGTCCAGTTCAGTTGAGTCAGCGGACGCAGCGCAATAAACCGTGCGCCCAAGGCTTTCCACTTGGCGAACGCGTCCTCACCGAGGATCTTGCGCGGGTTGTTGTTCCAACACAGCACGGCGAACCACTCACCCAGCACGTCGTCCAAAAGGACATCGCGCTGCGTCCGGGTATCGACACGAGGCTGCACGAACAACGTGCCTACCGGCGAGCCGGGGTGGCGCGGCTCGTCATGGACGACGGCCCCGTGCTCGTAGCGCGGCATCGGCTTGAATCGCATTTCCAGCACATACCGCTTGAGCGACGGCACAATTGACGCCGATCGCACGATGAGGTCGCGCGCCGACGCGACCCGGCGATTGGTCGGAGAGATGACGCGGCCCACCATGGTGGACAGGTCGATCATCGCCCGGGCGTGCTTGCGCCGCTCCTCGTCGTAGCTGTCCAGCAACTCGGCGTCCGCCCGGCCGGTCACCACCGCCGCAAGCTTCCAGCCCAGATTGGCGGCATCCCGAATGCCGCTGTTGTAGCCCTGTCCCTGCCATACCGGCATCAGGTGCGCGGCGTCTCCGGCGAGCAGCAGTCGACCGTTGCGGAAGGCGCCGGCGATGCGCGAGTGGTGGGTGTAGACGCGGCGTCGGATCACGTCGACCCGGTCGGGGTGGGGCACCATGCGTGCCAGCATCTGGGTCAGAAACGCGGGATCCTCGGCCTGCTCGTCGGTCTCGTCGGCGTGAATCATGAACTCGAACCGGCGAATACCGTGCGCGATCGAGATCGAGGCATACGGGCGCTCGGGGTCGGCGCCGACCTCGCTGTTCGGGTGGCCCAGCGGATCGTTGGCGATGTCGACGACCAGCCACCGCGTCGACGACGTCGTCCCGTCGAAGGACACGCCCATCATCCGGCGGGTCATGCTGCGTCCGCCGTCGCAGCCGACGACGTAGCGCGCGCGCACGCAGCTGTCACCGTCCCCGCCCAGTTCGACGGTCACCGCGTCGGCGGTCTGCTCGCATGACGTCATCGGACGGTCCCACCAGACCTCGACGTGGTCGAATCTGTCCAAACCGCGCAACAATTCGGCGTCGACCAGAGGCTGCACGTACCCGTTGCGCTT
>Ga0335072_10013655_pt1 | contig 11563 bp, 6 predicted proteins | sample Lox_Sample_21_FD_206725 | JGI IMG/M metagenome (GOLD analysis project Ga0335072, IMG submission 206725) | Soil microbial communities from Loxahatchee National Wildlife Refuge, Florida, United States - Lox_Sample_2.1 | ecosystem: Environmental > Terrestrial > Soil > Wetlands | place: USA: Florida...
CTCCTGCGCCGAGAGTCAGCGATCGGCAAAGCGGTTGCGCAGCCGGGAACGCCGGAAGCCCCCAATTTCTGGATTGTGGATGCGGAAACCCGGACGGAAAGAGGGGTGAACCCGCGGGACATGGCCAGCGCCTCCTGCCTGAGTTGGTCCCTGCTGGATTCCTTCCGTGCCCACGTCCTTGCCGGCCTCAATACGATTCCCAGGGACACGCATGTCGCCTCGCAGACCCTGACCATCCTCGAACAAAAGGACTGGTCGCGGTGCTGGCCAGCGGAGCTTGCTGGGCAGGATCGCCTGCGGAAGTTCGTCCTGGATCTTTACCTCACCGGCAATGGTGCGCTGATCTTCCCCAACGCCTTCGTGCAGTGGGCCGCGGCGGAGGTCTTTCGCCGAGCGCGCCCGCCGGTCCTGATCGCGCGCTTTGGCGTAAGAAACAAGCCGAAGCCGTTCACGAGCATCGCGATTTTCGAGAATCAATCCACGGTCAGCACGGCTCCGGATGTGCCCGATCCGGAAAACAGCGCGGTCGACGCGGCGATCCTGGCGCGCTACATCTGGCTGAGCACCCTCCGCTATCGCGAATACGAGCAAATGCTGTTTTTGTGTGTGGCCGAACACGCGAATTCTGTTCGCTGGATCGGACCTCCGGGATCAGGCCTGGAGACGATGCAAGGCCCGCATTCCTCCACCGAGTTGCATGACGCCGTGCTCAGCTGGCTGAGCGCGACTTGAACCAGGACAATCCGCGGTTTCTTTACGTCGAAGCCGCTCAGGTCAAAGCAACAGGGGGACGTCCTGACATTACGCCTGGCAAGCGCGGCGGTCGTGCGATCCGTTTCATCCCGCACTCATAGCTGTACCAGGAGAAGGCAAAAAAAGAGGAGAGGCCGGGTCGAGTATCACTCGACGTCGAATCTCTCCTCCAGGAGGCTGACTACGACAGCAAACTAATAGAACAGCTTGAGAGCGAACTGAAGAGTGCGTGCACCATTGTTTCCGTTGCTGTTTTTGGTCGCAGTAATCGTGCTGAATCCGCCCTTCACGTTCGTGAAGTTCAAATTCCCTGGCTGCGAGAAAGGTGGAGTATTCGTTGTGTTGAACGCTTCGGCGCGGAACTGGAAGTAAACCGACTCCGTGACTGGGAAGTTCTTCAGGATCGAAGAGTCGAGATTTGCGAAGTGCGGACCCCGCACCTGCTCCTGACCCCCACCCAGCACCGAGTAATCCGTTTGTCCGATGGCTGTTGCGATGGCCGGCTGAGCGAAGGCAGCGGGGTTGAGCCACTGGGTGCGATTGTGGGGACCGGCATAGAGGCTTTGACCCTTCACCACATCGGCAAAACAGCCGAATTCCGATGTAGCCACCGGACAAGTCACAGTGAACGGTTGCCCACTCTGGTAACTGTAGATAAAGTTGACGATCCAGCCTCCGAGCGCGACATCGGTCGCCTTATTGGTATTGCTCAGGAACGCACGTCCGTGTCCAAACGGCAGGTCATAAGAGCCCGCGGCATGGACCAGGTGCGTCGCATCTGTGTCGCACACAGCGTAGTCCCGGCCGATGCCAAAGCCAGGCAGCCACTCAGCGCGATACTGCTGGTTCTGTTCGGCCTGGGTATGCTGGTCGCTCATGCATTTACTCCAGGTGTAGTTCCCCAGCAGATATAGACCGTAGCTTGTCTGGTGTTCGAAAGTAGTCTGGAGAGAGTTGTAACTGCTGACGGCGTTGGTTGTCTCGTAGGTGGCGTTCCGGGCGAAAGCAGGGAAGGGCACGTAAGCCTGAGGATTCACCGAAGGAGGAAGGATCTCGGTTGGTGAGTTGTTATACCCTAGATTATCCAGGTGGCGTCCCTGTGATCCCACATATCCGACCTGCAGCGCGTCGTGCGACGTGAACTGATCCTGGAGGGTCAGGTTCTCGGTCTGTACATAGGGCGTCTGAAAGTTGTACTGGCGCCCATACAGATTCAGTCCCTGGCCATTGTTGACCGTGGGATCGGTTACGTTGACCGTCGTAAAAGCGGTCTCCATCGTTGCCGCCGAGTTGGTCGAGGAAAAGAATGGCTGATTGGAATTGGGGCTGTTGAAGGTGGTCACGTATACGAAGGGATAATTGGTCCCCAGAGTGCCACCATACCCGAGGTTGCCCAGCGCCCCGTAGGCCGTGCCAAAGCCGCCGCGCACGACCAGAACCGGAGTGATTCGGTAGGCAAAACCGACACGAGGTGCGAAATTTGTCCCTTGCGCATTGCCGAGAGTCAGATTGGAAACGCAGTCGAGCGTGATATTGCTGCTGGTGAGCAGAGTGTCGAACGCTGGGGAGCGCGGTACAGAACAACCCTGCTTCGACATGTAGTAGGTCCCGGAGCTGCCGTTGCCGCCAACCGGGATAAAGTTCGCCTGCCGTCCGCCCGTTTCTGCATAGGGAGTGAAGTAATCCCAGCGAAGACCCAGATTCAAGGTCAAATTTGACGTTGCTTTCCAGTCATCCTGGAAAAACGCGCCCCAGTACCAGCGATGGTCGTCGGTGGCCGCAATATTGGAGGCGGAAAAGCTGCTCATGCCGCCGACATTATTCGGCCCTCCCACGAGAGAAGTGGTCGGAGTCACGAGCAGATCGCCGAGTCCGGTCAGGCTGCTGTTTTTGTTCGGAATGTCAGTATATTGCCCATTAAAATTAAAGTCGCCGCGGCCCTGTGGAGGCTGGGAGATATCGCCCTCGAGATCGTCGATCTGAAACCCACCTTTGAAAGTGTGATTCCGAAAGACCTTCGTGACGTCGTCGGCACCTTCAATGCTGTAGACATACTGCAGAGTCGGTGTGTAATTACCCACGCCGATGTGGGTCAGACCATTGATGGTAATGGGTGGCAGACCTCCGTTATTCGGCACCTGGGGAACACCCTGAATGCCATACTGAGCCGGTATTCCGAAGCTATCTCCATAAAAGGACTGCTGGAGCTTGTCGCTGTGCACCATGCCGGCGTGCATTTCGTTCGTCAGAGTTGGAGTAAAGATATGTGTGTAGCCGACCGCCCAGGCATAGGCCGGCAGACTGTCATTGCGGCCGCCCGTTTCAGCTACCGCTACTCCGGGCAGGCTGGAGGGGACAACGGTCGTGTAGTAGCTCCGGTCGAAGACGGCAAAGAGGGCATTGTTGGGATTGATGTCTTCGTCAATGCGGATGTCGTAAGTGTTGGTGGTGTGGCTTTCCTTCGGGACGTAGAGAAAGTTATTTGCCAGCCCGGATGCCGTCTGCGTTGGGTAGACCCCCAGAAGGGAAACGGCGTTGGGATCGAGTCGTGCTGTCGGAATGACGTTGAGCATGGCTTCCTGACTTGAACTGGTAAAGTCAGTAACTCCTGTCAGCGGCCCACCAGGTAAGGTGTTGGTTGCGGGACAGCCGCCCGCAGAGCAGTTATAGAACGGATCCCGAACGTAACTGCCTGCTGCCCCGGTGAGGCCGGTTATGGGATCGACTCCACTTGCTGGAATCACGCGCGTCGTTGCCGGGTCGAGGATGGTCCCGTGTGGAAACACGCGCCCCAGCGCATCCGTGCCCGTACCGCTGTTATTACTGACGAGGTCCTGCAAATTGGTGAAGCCACTGTTAACCATCCCCGTAGTAGGGACGGTGCTGGTCGCCGGAACAGGAATGATGTATCGGCCACCCTGATAATCAAAGAAGAAGAACGTCCGGTTTCTGCCCTTGTAGACATGCGGCACGAGGACGGGGCCGCCGATTGTGCCCCCAAACAGATTCTGACGATATTCCGGAACCGGGTGGCCACTGTTGAAGAAGTAATTGGCGTTGAATGCGTCATTCCGCAGATACTCCCAAAGGTCCCCGTGGACGCCGCTGCTGCCGGATTTAATCGCTGCGTTAATGACGCCCCCGGTGGAATGCCCGAATTCGGCATTGAAATCGCCATTCTGGACCCTGAATTCCTGTACCGCGTCCGGCGGAGGCACAATCGCGGCGTTAGTGCCGGTGTAATTGCCACCGTAGACTTCGATATTGTCGTTGATTCCGTTGAGGCGAAAATCATTTTGCCAGACGTTGACACCGTCAACCGAGAAGTAGGCGCTTTCCGTGCTTCCGGAATCAGCCGTTGGCTGGCCCGGAGGTGCAGTCGAAACGCCCGCGGAGAGCTGAGCCAAAGAACCCCAGTCCCGGGTCGCAAGCGGCAGGTCATTTACGGCTGCAGTATTGATAGTTTGCCCGACCGCCGCGTTCTCAGCCTGCAGCAGCGGAGCCGCAGCTGTGACGGTCACTTCCTGCTGCACGCTTCCCGCTGACAATGGGACGTCGATGGTGAGCACTTGTTGAACATGGATGCCGAGCCCGTGCACGACATAGTTCGCGAATCCGCCGGCTTGCGCTTCCAGGGTATAGGTGCCGGGGAGCAGACCACCGAAGAAGTAAGTTCCGGTCGCGGTCGAATCCGTGCGGAGGTCGACGCCGGTCGCGTCGTTGGTAAGCGTGAGTTTCGCGTGAGCTACAACGGCGCCCGTGCTGTCTTTCACCGTGCCCGTGATGCCGCCGGTATCGATCTGGGCTCTGAGGGATGCACTGAACAGACCGGCCAGGATCAGCGCACAGGCTGCGACAATAGCATTCCGCAAGAATCTCTGCATAGTTCTGGTCTCCTGAAATCTCATTGATGGGTGCCTGTCGTAAGCCCCGCCTCAAAGGGCGGAAATTTACGTGGATAAACCATCCGGTTTGCGCGGAACCGGAACAGGCGTATATATGCGAAAGCCCGCGTGCTCAACTGGGGAACTGCCTTCGCATCCCGACTTCCGGGGGAAGCCTGAATGCGCGGAGCGGACGAAATCCGCTCAACGCGAAAGATACGGTACCGCTAACGTGATTGGCAATAGCCACCCGGAAGAAAGAAGAACACGCCTGTGAAATCCATGTAAATTTCTCGCCAGGTGCGCGACCGCCTGACCGCCTTGTGCACGGTTGATCTATCGGCCTATATGACTCTGTCGCTGTGACATAATGCAATTCCCGGCTTTTCTTAAAGCACACAGCTCCGGAGTGGTGACGTGGCAGTTCGGCTAAAAGACATTGCCCGCGATCTTGGGGTTTCGTTGATCACCGTTTCCAAGGCGCTGCGTGGCGCCAGTGACATCAGCGAAAAGACAAGACAACGGGTCCTCGACCGAATGGCCCAGCTCAATTACCGGCCGAATATGATGGCCCGAGGGCTCGCCAGCGGCAGAAGCAGCATCGTCGGCCTGGTGGTGCCGGACCTGCTGCACCCGTTCTTCGCCGAGTTTGCCAAGTCGCTGAATGGCGTGTTGCGTGCTCACACTTATGGTCTGATCCTGGCCTCATCCGAAGAGGATCCTCAGATCGAGCAACAGGAGATCCGCACCGTGTTGGCGCGCGGCGTCGATGCGCTGCTGATCGCATCCTGCCAGACCTCGCTGCGAGGGTTTTACGGCGTGGAAGACCAGCGGACGCCGTTCGTCCTTGTCGATCGAAATTTTCCACATCTGCGGGCGAGTTTTGTCGGCACAGACGACTACCGGGCAGGCTTGCTGGCAACCGAGCACCTGCTGGCGCGCGGGCGCCGGCGCATCGCGCACATCGCGGGGCCAGAGTTGTCTCCTGGGCTCGACCGCTTACGCGGCTATAAAGCGGCTCTCGCCGAGCGTCATCGCAAGGTTCCCCGTGGGTACGTGATCGCCAACACTCGCGTCGAGGAAACCGGAGAAACCGCCGGCTACCAGGGCATGCGCGAACTGCTCCGCCGCAAACCCCGGCCCGATGGAGTCTTCTGCTACAACGACCTCACCGCAATCGGCGCCATGCAGGCCGTTGTCGAAGCTGGTCTGTCAATACCGGACGATGTGGCCTTCGTTGGTTGTGGCAATGTTCGCTATTCCGAGTTTCTTCGCATCCCGCTTTCGTCGATCGATCAGTCTACGGGACAACTCGGCGAATGTGCCGCGACCCTGGCATTGGAACTGATCCGGGACGTCAGTCGTGCACCGCAGCAGATCACCCTGGAGCCGCGCCTCGTGATCCGCGCTTCGTCGATCACGGAAACCAGGCGGCGGGGCTGATCAAATCAGGCGCATCAGCAACGTGACGCCCAGCACCAGAACCAGCACCGGAACCCAGAAGTGAGCGTCGGTAAGGATCGCGCGCAGCATAAGGCCCCCTGAACAGAGAAAGTATAACCGGACTGCCTTCGGCGTTGATGGCCCCTGGAAAAGCCACCAGGCGACTTGCAGGTCGCTCTGCCGGAGTGGTAAACGTTAGCGGTAACGTAAATCTCCGCGCAGGAGGGCACGATGAATCCACCACAGGGTGTAGCCCAGGAGCCGCTGAAGCATATCGACGAATGGGATGACTTCGTCGCCGAACGATACCGGCAAGGGAAGGATCAGTCGCAATTTCGACAGTTTGATCGCGAAGCTGACTCTCCCATCGCCGAGTTCTACCGCCAGAACCACAGGCAGCAAACCCTGGCCTTCGTTCTGGAGAAAGAGAAGGACTATGGTTCCCTCACACGCGGCAAGCGCGGCATCTGGGAGGCGGCCGACTACCTGAACACACTGGTAGACGACAGCGACCCGGACACCGATCTCTCCCAAACAGAACATCTGTTGCAAACTTCCGAAGCGATTCGACGCGATGGTCACCCTCGTTGGTTCGTGCTGGCGGGTTTTCTGCACGACTTAGGCAAGATGTTGTGCCTCTACGGAGAACCGCAATGGGCCGTGGTCGGGGATACGTTTCCGGTTGGGTGCGCCTATTCTGATCACATTGTTTTTCACCAGTTCTTCGCCCTCAACCCCGACTCCCACATTCCCGAGTACCAGACTCTGAACGGCATTTACGAGCCGCACTGCGGGCTCGAAAACGTACATCTTTCCTGGGGACACGACGAATACATTTATCGCGTCACGAAAAACTATCTCCCGGGGGAGGCGCAGTACATGCTGCGCTACCATTCCTTCTACCCTGCCCACCGGCACGGCGCGTACCGTCACCTGATGTCCCCGCGCGATGAGGAGATGTTTGAATGGGTACGTAAATTCAACCCCTACGATCTGTACTCCAAAGGAGCTGCGAAGCCTCGCATCGATGAACTGCGACCCTACTATGAGGATCTGATCGCCGAGTTCTTCCCTGGCCAGATCGAATGGTAGGCTCAGGTCTGCGGCATTCCGAACGGGACAGACGTGAAGCCGGCGGAGCACGATTGATTTCCAGACCTGCAAGCGACGCATCGGCTCTTCGTCCATCATCGGTCGAACCAGGGCCTGTTCCTTATGCTCGCTTCCGGCTGGGCACCGTGTGTGCCTTTGCGGCAGGGGCATGGTTGGGCGCGGCCGAAGCGCCTGCACGGCTTGTCGCCTCGGGCTTTTCTCCGTTCGCAATTTCGTTTTGCATGGTGCTGGGTGTGTTTCTGGCTCGCTGGACCCTACCCGTTGCAATGAAAGGAACGCATTCCGTTGCGCGCGATCTGCGTCAGCGGCCGCACCTCATGCTGTGGGCTGTTCTCGCGGGTTCTCTTTGGGCAGTCGCCAATACCCTCACCATCTTCGCCATCCGCGACGTCGGTCTTTCCATCGCCTTTCCTCTCTGGAACACCAACAGCCTGGTCGGCATCTTCTGGGGTTGGGCTTTGTTCCATGAGCTCGAGGGAGCATCGGCGCGGAACTGGGCCAGAGTGCTGGGCGGGGCCACAGCCATCGTTGTCGGATCCGTGTTGCTCTCCATGCTGTCAGTTCATGCGCTCGGCGCGCCGGGCCTGGCGATGCGGGGAATCGCAGCCGCGCTCGGCGCCGGTTTGTTGTGGGGCACGATGTATGTCCCCTACCGAAAAGCCTACTTAACCGGTATCAATCCGCTTTCGTTCGTGACGATCTTCACCTTTGGTGAAGTTGGAACCATGGTTCTTCTGGCCTTGGTCCTGCCGGGCGGCTTGCACTCTCTCGCACGCGAACTCCACGCTTTGCGGCCTTCGGCGCTCTGGTTGCTGCTCGGCGGATTCTGCTGGGTTATCGGCGACCTGTTCCAGCAATATGCAACCAAATATGTCGGCATCAGTCGTGCCATTCCGCTCTCCAACACAAATCAACTGTGGGGATTCGCCTGGGGAGTATTGGTCTTTGGCGAACTGTCGCACGTGTCGGGTTCAAACAAACTGCTGGCATTCGCTGCTTCCGGCCTCATGATTGTTGGTGCGATGCTGATCGCAGGGGCTAACGTCTCCGCGGCTGAGTCGGCTTCGTGTGTACGAGCGGTGCGACGGGAATGCGATCGCTACAACCTCGAATTCGAAGAGACACTGAGAGCGCACAGCGGCGTGGAACAGGATTCCAGACCAAACGAGCGGCGCCACTGGTGGGATATCCTCATCGTTGCTTCAGCCGCTGGCGTATTTGTCTGGTTTGCCCGGTTCGTTCGGGTACCACAAATGGAACTGAGCATGCCATGGGCACTTGTGCTCTGTGCCGCACTGGTGGTCGTTCTGATCGCATGCGGCTGGATGCTGTGGAAGAAAACTCGATTCGCATAGGAAGATTCGCGCTAACTGCGATTCCGCGAACCGATTCTCCGCGGACAAAGGCCTCGCCGCTGAAAGACACTCTGATATCAGGGATTCGCGAATGCACCGTCGTCATTTCATCAAGTCGTTAGCCGTTCTGGGAAGCGCAGCGTTCTGTGGAATGCCCGAGTCCTTTGCCGATAATGAATCCGATCCGGCGCAGGCTCCGGAGCCCGATGTGCGTCGTGTGCTGGCGATGTTCAAATGCCACTTTGATGCGGGCTTCATCGACACGCAGGCCCACGTCGTTGCCCGGTACTTTCAGGTCTACTTCCCTCAGGCGATCGCCACCGCGCAGCGAATGCGCGATGCGGGTCCTCAGCGATATGTCTGGACCACGGGATCCTGGCTGCTTTATGAGTATCTCGAACAGGCTGCACCGGACCAACGCCGCCACATGGAGCGCGCCATCGTCCGCGGAGATATCGCGTGGCATGCCTTACCCTTCAGCTGGCAAACCGAGTTGTTGGACGACTCGATGATTGCGGGCAGCCTGGCGCTTTCCGATTCTCTGGATCGGCGTTTCGGGACGAAAACAACCGGAGCGAAGATGACCGACGTCCCAGGGCATACGCGCGGATTGATCTCGCCCTTGGCCGCGCATGGCGTCACCTTTCTGGATATCGGCGTCAACGGCGGAAGTCATCCGGCCGACTTGCCACCCCTGTTTGTCTGGAAGGATCCAACCGGTGCGAAACTTGCCGTGATGTACCACCATGAGTACGGAGCCGTGACGCGGGTTCCGGATAGCGATTTGGCCATTGCGATTGTTGTGCGGGGCGATAACAGTGGCCCTCATACACCAGAAGAGATCGCTGATATCTATTCACAGCTTGGGCAACGGTTTCCGAATGCGGTGGTGAAAGCGACTAACCTCACTGAGATAGCCGGCGCCGTTGAGCCGCTCCAGGACAAATTGCCTGTCGTGACGGCAGAAATCGGCGATACCTGGATCTATGGAATCGCCAGCGACCCATTGAAAGTTGCGCGCTATCGTGAAGTGGCCCGCCTGCGCCGTCGATGGATTGACCAGGGAGTTCTTCGTTCCGGCGACGCCGTCGACGTCGAATTCTTGCGTCATGCCCTTCTCGAAGCAGAGCACACCTGGGGCACCGACACCAAGACCTGGCTCGACTTCGATCACTACAAACCAGCCGAATTGTCGCAGATGATCGATACGAACAACTACAAGGTGGTGCAATACAGCTGGAAAGAGAAGAGACAGGATCTTTTCGATGGTGTCGCAACTCTTCCCGATGCCCTTCGGGCGCAGGCGCAATCGGCGATCGATAGTCTGGACGTAGTTGAGCCAGGGCTATCCGGTAGTTCGCGACATCATCCTGAAGATGAGATTGAGACGAGGTACTACATCATCGCCTTGGATCCCGCAACCGGCGCGATTCGCCGTCTGCGCAACAAGGAATCGGGAAGAGAATGGGCCTCCACTGAACACCCTCTGGCATTGTTCTCGTATCAAACGCTGTCGCAGGCAGACTATGACAAATTCTTCGCGAATTACATCATCAGCCATGCGGATTGGGTAATAAAGGATTTTGGCAAGCCCAATATTGATAGAGAAGGCGCCAGCAGCCGCACCTGGTTTCCAGCTCTGTCGGACATATCAGATCAAAAACACTCGAGCAGCCACTCGATCCTCGCAAAGCTCGTTCTGTGCGATGCGGAATCGCAGAAGTCAGGTCTTACCGCCTTTCCCGAGAGGTTGTTTCTCGAACTCGAGCTGCCGGACGCAGAGCCAATCGTGAATATTAGCTTCTATTGGTTCAATAAACCTGCAACGCGACTGCCCGAGGCGATGTGGCTAACATTCAATCCCATTGTTGACTCGCCTGACCACTGGATTCTGCATAAGTCCGGGCAGAACATTTCCCCGTTTGATGTTGTTGCGAACGGAGGACGCCATATGCATGCCGTTTCGGGTGGATTCGTCTGGTTCGATGGACACGACGCTTTCGAGGTCGAAACCGTGGATGCTCCGCTCATCGCTTTGGGAACGCGTTCGCCGTTGAATTTCTCCAGACAGCAGCCTGACCTGATGGCGGGGATCCATAGCTGCCTCTTTAACAATGCCTGGGGAACGAATTACATCATGTGGTTCGGTGAAAACATGCGTTTTCGTTACGTGATTCGCGCTTAGCACACTGTATGGCTGCGGATGGAAAGGCACCTGCCCAACATGGAGCGCACGACGACGAAAGCAGAGTGGAACGATGCATCGAAGCGCAGAGTACAGAGATCAGGTTTCGCGGCGAAATTTCCTCCGCGGTTGCGCGTCTGCCGCCGCACTTCGTTCGAATCCTGTATTCAGAGCGTGGGACTCCGCGCGTCAACCGGTTTTGCATCCGGGTCCTGCATCGCGCGTACTGTCTCTGGATGCCGATTGGCGCTTTGCCGGCAAATGGACGGATGCGGCAATGCAGCCGCAGTTCGCGGACTCTGCTTTTGCCCGCATCACTCTCCCTCATTGTGTCGCGGCGTTGTCCTGGCGCAACTGGGATCCGGCGACTTGGCAAGATCGATGGATTTACCGCCGCGCCTTCGATCCGCCCCCGGATTTCCGCCACTTCCGCACCTTCCTCCACTTCGAGCGAATCATGTCCGGCGCGACCGTCTCTCTCAACGGGCACGTTCTTCCTGCGCACCTCGGCGGGTTTTTGCCTTTCGAGTATGAAGTCACCGACATCATCCGTCAGCAGCAAAACCAGTTGGCGGTCGCCGTCGATGCGCGCTGGCTCGATGTTCCCCCTTCTGGCTCCCCTCAGGGGCCGGCTTCAGTGGATTATCTGATGCCGGGTGGCATCACAGGATCGGTCCGTCTCCGCGCCGTTCCGCGGATCTTTCTGCGCGATGTCTTCGCCAAACCGATGCGCGTGCTCGACCCGGACCGGTCAGTTGACATCACCTGCACGGTGGACGCAGCAGGCGTGCCGGCTACGGTACGTCTTGAAGCCACGCTCTGGAAATCCG
>Ga0335072_10013656_pt1 | contig 11562 bp, 11 predicted proteins | sample Lox_Sample_21_FD_206725 | JGI IMG/M metagenome (GOLD analysis project Ga0335072, IMG submission 206725) | Soil microbial communities from Loxahatchee National Wildlife Refuge, Florida, United States - Lox_Sample_2.1 | ecosystem: Environmental > Terrestrial > Soil > Wetlands | place: USA...
CCCGGCTTGCGCGCGCGTTTGGGCAAAAACGCCCTGGACTACGCCCGGGAGACCTTCGATATTGGCGCCATCGCGACGCGATTCGAAGCCGTGTTTCGCGCCGCCCGAGCGGGGACGGAATAGCGCCATGGCGGTCGCGGGCATGGGTTCGACGGGCACGAACGTGGCGAAGGACGCCTCGATCCTGGTGACGGGAGCGGGCGGATTCATCGGCGGCCATCTCATCGCCGATCTCAGGCGGCGCGGCTTCAAGCGCCTGCGCGGCGTCGACAAGAAGCCGCTCGAGGACTGGTTCCAGCGCTTCCCCGACGTCGACAACCGCCGCCTCGACCTCCAGGAGCTCGCCGCCTGCAACGAGGCGGCGGACGGCGTCGAGTACATCTACAACCTCGCCGCCGACATGGGCGGCATGGGCTTCATCGAGTCGCACAAGGCAATGTGCATGCTCTCGGTGCTCATCAATACGCACATGCTGATGGCGGCGAAGGCGCACGGGTGCCGGCGCTTCTTCTATTCCTCCTCGGCTTGCGTCTATGCCGCCGACAAGCAAACCTCGGCCGACGTGACCGCGCTCAAGGAGGCGGACGCCTATCCCGCCATGCCCGAGGACGGCTACGGCTGGGAGAAGCTCTTCAGCGAGCGCATGTGCCGCCACTTCACCGAGGATTTCGGCCTCGCGACGCGCGTCGCGCGTTTCCACAACGTCTACGGCCCCGAGGGCACCTACGACGGCGGGCGCGAGAAGGCGCCGGCGGCGATCTGCCGCAAGGTGATCGAGGCCAAGCTCTCGAACCGGCGCGAGATCGAGATCTGGGGCGACGGCGAGCAGACGCGCAGCTTCATGTACATCGACGATTGCCTCAACGGCACCGAGCAGATTCTCTGGAGCGACATCCTCGAGCCGATCAACCTCGGCTCGAGCCAGCTCGTCACCATCAACCAGCTGGTCGACATCGCCGAGGAGATCGCGGGCGTCAAGCTCGAGCGCAAATACAAGCTCGACGCGCCCAAGGGCGTGCGCGGGCGCAACAGCGACAACACGCTGATCAAGAAGTATCTCGGCTGGGAGCCCTCGACGCGCCTCGAGGTCGGGCTCGAGCGCACCTACCGCTGGATCCACGACCAGATCGCGGGCGGCTTGGGCCGCGGCGCGGGTGCCCGGTTCCGGAAGCCGTGACCGACCGCTCCCTCCTCGCGAGCCGCGTCGTGTCCCTCGCCGGGGTCGAGGTTCTGTGCATCGGCGACGCGATGCTCGACCGCTACGTCTACGGCGCGGTCGAGCGCGTCTCGCCCGAGGCGCCGATTCCCGTGCTGCGCATCGAGCGCGAGCGCGTCATGCTGGGCGGCGCGGGGAACGTGGTGCGCAACCTCGCGGCGCTCGGCGCGCGCGTCGGCTTCCTCTCGGTCGTGGGCGAGGACGAGGCGGGACGCGAGGTCGAGCGCCTGCTCGGCGCCGAGCGCGGCGTGGCGTGCCGGCTCGTGCGCGAGGCGGGACGCGAGACCGGCATCAAGACGCGCTTCGTCGCGGGCACTCAGCAGCTCCTGCGCGCCGACCGCGAGACGGTGCGGCCGATCTCGGCCGCGAGCGAGGCGGCACTCGTCGCCGCCCTCGACGACGCGATCGCGCGCGCGGGGGCGGTGGTGCTGTCCGACTACGGCAAGGGCGTGCTCACGCCCGAGCTCCTGCGCCGGGCGATCGAGCGCGCGCGCGCCGCGGGGAAGCCCGCGATCGTCGATCCCAAGGCTGCCGACTACGCCTGCTATCGGGGTGCCGACTTGGTGACGCCCAACCGCGCCGAGCTCGCCGCGGCGACGCGCTTGGCTTCGACCGACGCGGCGGCGATCGTCGCCGCGGCCAAGTCCCTGATCGCGACGCACGGCTTCGGCGCGGTGCTCGCGACGCGCGGGCCCGACGGCATGTCGCTCGTGAGCGCTTCGGGCGAGGTCGACCACCTCGCGGCCGAGGCGCGCGAGGTGTTCGACGTCTCGGGTGCCGGCGACACTGTGGTCGCGACCATGGCCGCGGCGCGCGCCGCCGGTATCGCGCTCAAGGACGCGGCAGCACTCGCCAACGTCGCGGCCGGCATCGTGGTGGGGAAGGCGGGCACCGCCGTCGCCCACGGCGACGAGCTCGCGATGGCGCTGCGCGCGCAGGCGATCATGAGCCACGAGGCCAAGATCGCGCCCCTCGCCGCCGCCCTCGAGCGCGTCGAGACCTGGCGCCGGCAGGGCCTCAAGATCGGCTTCACCAACGGCTGCTTCGATCTCCTGCATCCCGGGCACATCTCGCTCTTCGCCCAGGCGCGCGCGGCGTGCGACCGGCTCGTGGTCGGGCTCAACAGCGACGCGTCGGTGAAGCGCCTCAAGGGGCCGAGCCGGCCGGTCCAGGGCGAGGGCGAACGCGCGATCGTGCTCGCCTCGCTCGCGAGCATCGACCTCGTGACGATCTTCGCCGAGGACACGCCGATCGAGCTCATCAAGGCGATCCGCCCCGACGTGCTGGTGAAGGGGGCGGACTACGCGCTGAGCGCCGTGGTGGGGGCCGAGTTCGTCCAGTCCTATGGCGGGCGCGTGCTGCTCGCCGAGCTCGCGCGCGGCCATAGCACGTCGGCGACCCTCGCGCGTCTCGCGCGCTAGGCGCAAAAGCGCGGGCGGAAGCGCCGCAGTCTAAGCGCCTGCGCCCAATCCCCGGATGAAAGCGACCAGGCGCTCGCTATAGGCAAGCGAGGTGAACTCCATGATGCGCGCGCGCGCGTTCACCCCCATCTGGGCGCGCAACGCCGCGTCGCGATAGAGACGCTCGATCCGATCCATGAGCGCCTCGGTATCGCGCGCCGGGACGACGAAGCCGTCGATGCCGTCGCGCGCCGGCGAGCCCGCGTTGGGCGTCGTGATCACCGGCACGCCCGACGCCATCGCCTCGTAGGTCACCTGCGCCGAGCCCTCGTGGAGCGAGGGCAGGACGAAAATGTCGCTCTCGCGATAGAAGCGCTCGATGTCGGCCACGTGGGGCACATGGGTCGCGACGTCCGCGTAGGGTGCCAGCGTCGCGCGGTCGAGATAGAGATTCCCCACCAGCACCACCTCGATCCCGGGCAGCGACAAGCGCCGCACCGCCTCGAGGAGATACATGATCCCCTTGCGTTGGGTGAGAATGCCGACGAGCAGGATGCGGAACCCGGCGCGCGGCGTGCGCGGCGCGGGCGCGAAGCGCTCGACGTCGACGCCGTAGGGGAGCTTGACGATGCGCTCCGGGCGCGCGCCGACCTCGACCAGGGTCGAGATCACATAGTCCGAGGGGGCGAGGATCCGGTCGGCGCCATGCACCTCCTCGACGCATTTCTCGACCATCCAATCGGGATCGATCGCGTCGAACGAATCCTTCCAGGCCGGATAGCGCGCGCGCTCCTCGCGCATGATCTCGCGCCCGAGCTTCACATGGCCGATCGTCTGGTCGAGGATCGCGACCGCACCGGCCGCGCGCGCGCGCGCGAGGGCGCCCAAGGCCGCGCCGTCATAGGCGATGAGCGCCTTGGGCCGGCGCCGCGCGACCCAGCCGCCCGCCCACGCCTCCATCCAGGCGAGCGCGTCGCGCCGGAAGCCGGGCCAAAGCGCCCTCCCGAGCGCCGAATGGGCGATCAGGCGTTCGGCGAGGATGTAGAGCGGGCGGCTAAGCACCAGACGGTCGTCGAGCTTGCCGTAACGCCGCCGCGCGAGCCGGCGCTCGAGGGCTGCGCGCGGGCTACGCGGCAAAAGATCGAGGAGGGTTGCAAGCGCACCCCGATCCTTGAAATAGAATCCCGTGAGATAGAGCTCGAGCAGGTCCGCGCGCTGCAGCGCATGGGCCGTCAGATGCGAGTGCTGGCGCTCGGGATGGAAGACGATGACCTTGTCGCGCGCCGTCATCGCGCCATCCGGGTCATGGGGCGAAATGGCGCCGATGCCAGTTCCAGGCGTCCCCGATCAGGGTTTCGAGCGCCGAGTGACGCGGCTCCCAGGCGAGGGTGCGCTGGGCCGCGCGTGCGTCGGCGACCAGGGAGGCGGGATCGCCGGGCCGGCGCGGCGCGTGGCGCACGGGGAACTCGCGCCCCGTGACCTTGCGCGTCGCCTCGATCACCTCGCGCACCGAGTAGCCGTGCCCGGTGCCGAGATTGAGGAACGCGCTCGCGCCGCCGGCGAGGAGATATTCGAGCCCGCGCACATGGGCGTCGGCGAGGTCGCGCACATGCACGTAGTCGCGCACGCAAGTGCCGTCGGGCGTCGGGTAATCGTCGCCGAAGACGGTGGCGCCCTCGGCGCGGCCGAGCGCCGCGTCGAGCACGCGCGGGATGAGGTGGGATTCCGGATTGTGATCCTCGCCGATCCCGTCCTCGGGGTCGGCGCCGGCCGCGTTGAAGTAGCGCAGGGCCAGCGCCTTGAGCCCGTAGGCGCGCGAGAAATCGGCGAGCATGCACTCGACCATGAGCTTGGTGGTGCCGTAGGGATTGATCGGCGCCTTGGGCACGTCCTCCGCGATCGGCACCCGCTCGGGCACGCCGTAGACGGCGCAGCTCGACGAGAACACGAACTTGTCGAGCCCGGCGGCGCGCATCGCCTCGAGAAGCGAGAGCGTCGCGGCGACGTTGTTGCGGTAATAGAGTGCGGGCTCGCGCATCGATTCCTCGACCAGCGCGAGCGCCGAAAAATGCATCACCGCGACCGGCCGGTGGCGCTCGATGGCGGCGCCGACCGCCGCGCGGTCGCCGATGTCGGCCTCGACCAGCGGGCCCCAACGCACGGCCCAGCGGTGCCCGGTCGAGAAATTGTCCAGCGTCACCGGGACATAGCCGTCGGCCGCGAGACGCTTGCAAGCGTGGCTCCCGACATAGCCGGCGCCACCCGTCACCAATATTGTCTTGGTCATCCGCCGGCCGTTTCCATGCCTCGCCGATCGCCCGCGACCATACCTCGTCTCGCCCGCGCTTGGAAATCGCCCGAGGCGACCGCCCCTGGGACCCCGAGTCGGGCGTGCTTGACAGGCTTGCCTCAAAAGCCTAAATCACGGGGCGGGAAATGCAAATCATTTGCATTTGCAGACTAAGCCGCGGCCCGGCGGGATCGATTTCGACCGGGAGCCAGGCTGCGCGGCCGGCCCCAAGGAAGCCCAGGGCGCCGCCGGTCGCGGGTCGAACGCCGGTGTCGGTCGAACAAAGGAGAAGCTCGATGCGTTCAGCGCTACTCTACGCCGCGGCGGCGGCGCTCGCGGCGGTCGTCGCGGTCCCGGCGGCGCATGCCGAGGACACGATCACCCTAACCCTCAAGGACCACAAATTCACGCCCGCGACGATCGAGATTCCGGCGGGCACCGCGGTCAAGCTCCTGGTCAAGAACATGGACGCGACGCCCGAGGAGTTCGACAGCTCGTCGCTCCACCGCGAGAAGGTGATCCCGGGGAACGACCAGGGCATCGTGCTGATCGGCCCGTTGAAGCCCGGGACCTACAAGTTCGAGGGCGAGTATCACGACGACACCGCCCAAGGGCGCGTGATCGTCAAATAGCGTTGCCCAGAGTCCGCCGGAGCGTCCGATGCTGCCCACCCTGATCGTCGTCTTCCGCGAAGTCCTCGAGGCGGCCCTGGTCGTCGGCATCGTCGCCGCCGCGACCAAGGGTGTGGCCGGCCGCTCGTTTTGGATCGGCCTCGGCATCGCCGTGGGCGTGCTGCTCGCGGGCCTCGAAGCCGGCTTCGCGCGCGCCATCTCCGACATGGCCCAGGGCATGGGCCAGGAGCTGTTCAACGCCACCATCCTGTTCGCGGCCGTGCTCATGCTCGGCTGGCACAATGTGTGGATGGGGAAGCATGGACGCGAGATCGCCGCCGACGCGCAGGCGATCGGCCGCGCCGTGCGCGCGGGCACGCGCCCGCTTTACGCGGTCGGCATCGTGGTCGGCGTCGCCGTGCTGCGCGAGGGCTCGGAGGTGGTGCTGTTCCTCTACGGCATCGCGGCGGCCGATCCGGGCCACGCGGCGTCGATGCTGGTGGGCGGCCTGATCGGCTTGGCGCTCGGCGTCGCGGTCGGGCTCGCGACCTATTCGGGGCTCGCGCGCATTCCGATGCGCCATCTGTTCCGCGTGACCAGCTGGATGATCACGCTTCTCGCCGCGGGCCTTGCGTCCCAGGGGGCCGGCTTCCTCATGGCGGCGGGCGTGCTGCCGTCGGTCGGCGGCACCTTGTGGGACACCTCGTGGCTGCTCTCGCAAAGCAGCATCCCCGGCCTCGTACTGCACACGCTCGTGGGCTACACCGCCCAGCCCGACGGGCTCCAGCTCATCTTCTATGTTGCCACCATCGTCGGGATCGTGGGGCTGATGCGCCTGGTCTCGGCCGGCGCCAAGAGCCGGCCCCCGGCACCCTCGGCGCAGCCGGCACCCGAGGCCGCGGGCGAATAGCGCCCACACAGAGCCCCAGCACGGCGCGCCATTTGTGGTAATCGACGGTCGCGTTTGGGCTATAATGCGCACCAGCTTTGGCCGGCTTACCCCGGGACCGTGTTCAGGCACGGATGCAGATAGGGTATGCTTAGGTGGTGAAGACGGTCTTTATCTCCGCCAACACGGACGCGGTTGACGCTGCTCCGATCACCAAGGAGGTCGCGCTCAAGGCGATAGCGGCGCGCGACGGGGTTGCGCTCGACCAAGTTGGCGCCATTGGCGATAGCGTCAACGACTTGCCGTTCTTGACCCTACCCGGATTGAGGCTCATCGGTGCGCCGCGGAACGCGCAACCACCGGTGCGTCGCCATGTCGAAAGCGCGCCGAACGGCTATCTGAGCGAACAAGACTACCTGAAGGGGTTTGTCGACTTCTACGGCAAATGCGCGGCGCTTCGTTTGGCGGCCGTATTCGCTGATCGCGACGGCGTCCTCCTGTGGCGCAAGGACGCCGAGGAGTTTCATGTCCTAGCCGGGCTTTTCGAGCGGATGGGACACGATGGGCAGCCGATGATTTACGTCCTGACCGGGTCGTCCGTTGAGCAGAACTTGCGCGTGCTGCATGAGCCGATCATCGCTCAAGCGTTCTTGCGCAATGAGCGGATCAAGCGCGATCCACGCTTTGTTTTCGCCGAGAACGGCGCTCTCGCGATCGACGTGCTTAACGGAAAAAACGGCACCATATCGCCTGACGTCGATCCTGAAACGGCGGCGATTCTTGTTGGAGAATTCCGAGTCAGGCTGCTCAAGCGCGTGCGAGCGTCCATTCTGCCGAAATTCGCGCTCGACATGTCCAATTCGCGTGACGATCAGGACGGAAAGATATTCATGCCAGGGAAGAAGACGATGGTGACGATGAATATCCCTCGTGCGAGCCACGGCAATTCGGACTTTCGGCGCTCGCCCCAGGCGGAATTGCTGCGCGCTGCCATCGCGGCGGCGATGATCGACGTCGCCGAGGAGCTGCATGTTCCTTACTCGGTCTTGGGGGGAGATGAGGCGAGTGAGCCATTTCGGAGCAGTCTATCATCGGCTTAAGGAGGCTGCCGCGATCGCGCCGCTTGGCGTTGCTTTCGCTGCCCTTTTCGGCCTCGTCATCGCGTTCCGGCAGTCCCGCGAGGCATCGCGTGCGCGCCGTCTCGCCGCGACGAAGCTTCTCCTCGACGAGATCGGCAACGCGGAGGTCCGGGAGGCGCGAACGCGCATCATGGAAACGGCAACGCCGCTCAACGTTTCGTCTCCTGACGCCGAATTGGGGGGTGAGTTGAGTAAGAGTGCCCGGCGCGTCGGCGTCGCTTATGATCGCATAGGCGTCATGATCAGGCAGGGCCTAATCGACGAGGACATGCTGTTCGACTCTCAATGCGTCGAGATCGAAGTGATTTGGCGCAAGATCGAGCCTCTCGTGACTTACATCCGGAACCAGCAGAGACGTCCCAACTATCTCTTTCACTTTGAATTTCTTGCAACGGAGTGGCTTCCAAAAATGAATCGGGCGCGCGGCCGAGCAAAGCCTGCGTGCTGATCCGCGCTACAGCGCCATGTAGCCCGCGCCCCAAAGCCAAAGCGACGCCGCCAGCATCGAGAGAAGGGCGATCGGCACGCCCGCGCGCGCATGGTCGCGGAACGAAAGCGCCGTGCCCACGGAGGCCGCGCGCTCGGCCACGATCAGGTTCGCGATGCTGCCGACCAGCAGCAGATTCCCCGCGAGGGTCGAGAGCACCGCGAGCCCGACGAGGGTGCCCGCGGGAATCCCGTGCCAGAGCTTGAGGATCATCACCACCGCGGGCACGTTGCCGATCGTGTTGCTGAGCACGAGCGCCAAGGGGGCGAGGAGTGCGACCCGCGTCGGCAGGAGCCCATGGCCCGCGAGCCAGGCGACGCCGCGCTCGGCGATCGCGGTGCGCGCGAGCGCGTCGTTGACCACGAACAGGCTCGCGAACAGGATCAGAAGCGGGAGATCGATCTCGTCGAGGAGCTTCCGGCTCGGAAGCTTCCGGCTCACGATCACGAAGGCCGCCACGAGAAGTCCCGAGATCTCGCGCGGCAGCGGGGTCGCGAACAAGGCGAGAAGAATCGCGACCGCGAGCGCCGAGAGGATCGCTTGGGGCCGGTCGAGCGCAGGATCGGGCAGCGTCGCGGGCGCCGGCGCTATCGCGAGCTCGCGGCGCCAGAGAAACGCGATCAGCGCGAAGGAAATCGCGAGGGCCGCGAGAGCCGGCACCAGCGCCGCCGCGGCATAGGACCAGAAGCCGAGGCCGCCCGCTTGGCCGATCAGGATGTTCTGCGGATTGCCGATCAGCATCGCGGCCGAGCCCGCGTTGCTCGCCGCGGCGAGACCGAGAAGAAACGGCCGCGCATCGAGCTTCCTGGCGCTCAAGCCGCGGCACAGAAGCGGCGTCATCGCGAACACCACCACGTCGTTGACCAGGAGCGCCGAGAGCAAGCCGCCGACCGCGACGGTGAGCGCCAAGAGCCGCGTCGGCCGTCCCGCCTGGCGCGCGATCCAGGCGGCCGCGCCGTCATAGAAGCCGGCGGCCCCGAGACGCGCCGAGAGGATCATGAGCGAGCCGAGCAGGAGGAGGGTCGGGAAGTGGATCGCAGCGCCGAGGGCCGTGCGCGGCACCGCACCCGCCGCGACCAGCACCACCGCGGCGATCATCGCGATTCCGGCACGGTCGACCTTCAAGCCCGGAAAGCGCCCGAGCGCCATGCCGAGGTAGGTGACGACGAAAAGGGCGAGGATCAGCTCGGTCAAGGTCGCGATCGAAGCGGGGCCCCACGGGGCGGTGCGGCGGACAAGGGGACGTGTAGCTTTGTATATAAGATTGCGCCGTTACGATTGTAACCCATTGATTCCAGGCCCCGTGAGCATTAGCTTTGCGGAGCTTTCGCACCTAAGATCGCGCGCTTCTCATCTTTTTCACGTCAAACGGCGCATTTCGAGAACTTCGGTCGAAATCCCTTGATCGTTGAAATGTCTCATTCCGCGAGACCGCTGGGTCGATGCGGCGCGCCTGGACGCCTGCGGCTCAACTCCTCCACCGAGAAGCCGCCCTCGTCCTAATCCTCCATGCCGCCACACTCGCCGCACAGCCACAGGCCGTTGGCGGCGGAGCGTTGCTGGTCATCGCTTTGATCGGGCTCATATCGCGGGCCTCCGGGAGAGGCGGCGCAGATATGGGCGGCATGACCCGTTGCTAGAAATCACCCGATCGCCCTGATGGGCGCGCCCGGGACGTGATTGGGGCTTGACGACATCAACCAAACATTCTATCAATCGGACGATTATTGGATTGTAAGAGTAAAGGCATGCCCAAAACCGCTCTCTGCGACCATCACGATCATCGTCCGATGCCGGACCGCGAGGCGACGGATGCCGAGATCGAGGCGGCGGCCACCCTTTTCCAAGCCCTGAGCGATCCTGCTCGCCTGCGCTTGATCGTCTTGATCTCCAATCAGGAAGTCTGCGTCAGCGAACTGGTCGCCGTCACCGGTGAAAAGATGACGGCCGTTTCCCAGCGGCTCACCCTGCTGCACCGCCATCATCTGCTCATCCGTCGTCGTGAGGGAAAGCATATCTACTACCGTTTGGCCGACGATCACGTTCTGCTGCTGGCCAAAAATGCCTTGAGCCATGCCACGGAAACCGCTTCAACCCGAAACCGAGTATCGAAGGAATCAGCAACATGACTGCTTGCGACCTGAACCATCACGCCGACCATGAGCATCAGCACGGCCCACGCTGCGGCCACCTGGCCGTTCGCCACGGGAATCACACGGATTATCTGCATGATAGTCATCTGCATCATCCCCATGCCGATCATGTTGATGAGCATGTAATCGCGATCGATACCGCCAATCCCGATCGCTGCACCCCCGATCATGATTGCGGTGCGCATCCCGTCGCGCACGTTCATGGCCGCGACTGCGGCCATCCGGCGATCCCTCATGGCGATCATGTCGATTACCTCGTCGGCGGCCATCTACACCATCCGCATGGTGGCCACTGCGACGATCACGGCCCGGTAGCCCTGGCTTAATTGGGAAGAGCCCTGACGGCTACAAGGACGAATGGCGCGCCCGAAGGGATTCGAACCCCTGACCTCTGCCTCCGGAGGGCAGCGCTCTATCCACTGAGCTACGGGCGCGTCGGGGGCTAGTTAGCGCAAATCGCCCGGCAAAGCTAGGGGCGGCGCCCGCAGCTCGGGCTCCGCGGCCTCAGTCGGGCCATTCCCAGCGCCGGTCGGCGCGCAACGGCGACTCCCGCCTGAGAAACAGGAGATCGGCCTGGGCGAGCGCGCCGTCGAGGGGGCGCCGGACCGCCGCGAGAATGTCGTAGAGCGCGAAGCCGTGCCTGCCGAGGAATCCGACCACCTCGGCCGTCTCGGGGCCGCCGTCGAAAGTCCCGAGCACGCTCGTTTCGATCACCAGCGCATCGATCTCGGCAATGCGGCGACCCATCCCATGGAGCACGTCGAGCTCGGCGCCCTGGACGTCGATCTTGCACAATGCGGGGCGTGCGAACGATCCGATCACGGCATCGAAACGCCGGACCCGAACCGGCGCGCTCTCGATCGGCCGCGCCAGCCCGGTGTCGCGATAGAAGCTCGAGGTGTTCGCATCGTCGAGGCGCAGATTGAACGTCCGTTTGCCCTCGCGATCGCCCAAAGCGACCGTGATGACCTTCGCATCCAGGCGCGCGGCGATCGAGCGCATGTGGCGAAGCGAAGGAAGCGCCGGGTCGATCAGAACGTAGTGGGCGTCGGGGAATGCTTTGTAGAGGTCGGGCGTTCCGGTACCGACGCCGATGTCGAATACGGTCTTGGGTGCGAAGCCGAGCGCCTTGATGCGCCCGAAGGACGCGTTCCAGTCCGGAACCCGGTCGGCCCGTGTGAGGCGGAGGCCAAAGCGGCGCAGCGCCCAGTTCGTGCAGCGCCCGAACGCGCCGAAGGATAGGGACCGCGCCTCGTTCGCCGGACGGCGCGCCGGCGCGCTGGGCGATTCCATCACGGTCGATGCACGCTTCGCGCTGACCACGTCCACTCGCTTTCCCGCCGGGCGTTCTCGCGACCTGTGCCCCGCGTCCCACGT
>Ga0335072_10013657_pt1 | contig 11562 bp, 11 predicted proteins | sample Lox_Sample_21_FD_206725 | JGI IMG/M metagenome (GOLD analysis project Ga0335072, IMG submission 206725) | Soil microbial communities from Loxahatchee National Wildlife Refuge, Florida, United States - Lox_Sample_2.1 | ecosystem: Environmental > Terrestrial > Soil > Wetlands | place: USA...
GAGCCGGGCGGTTCGGCAAGTTCTCAGGGCTGGGCAAGCGACTGCTCTTGCATCATTGTGGCTGGCCGCAGCCGACAACGAGGCACGGAGGGTCCAGATTCCCCTTCTCAGCGGCAGCGGCGGCCCGGTGGCGGCCAGGTGGTCCCCAGGTGTCTGGATACGTCCGAGTGCGGATCACCTAGACTGGCCGCATGCCAGCCCCGCCCCGCCGAGTGCTTCTCGCCAAGCCCCGTGGCTACTGTGCGGGCGTTGACCGGGCCGTCCAGACCGTAGAGATAGCGCTGGAGCGATTCGGCGCGCCGGTCTACGTCCGCAAGCAAATCGTGCATAACACCCATGTCGTCAGGACGCTGGAAGAGCGCGGCGCGATCTTCGTCGACGAAACCGAGGCAGTTCCTGAGGGCTCGATCGTGGTGTTCTCCGCGCATGGCGTCGCCCCTGAGGTACGCGAGGAGGCCAAAGGCCGCGGCCTGCGTACGATCGACGCGACCTGCCCCCTGGTGACCAAAGTCCATAACGAGGCGCGCCGGTTCGCCGCGCAGGACTACGACATCCTGTTGATCGGCCACGAGGGTCATGAGGAGGTCATCGGCACGACCGGTGAGGCTCCGGCGCACATTCACCTGGTAGACGGCCCGGCTGGCAGCGATTCTGTGGAAGTCAGGGACCCGGCGAAGGTTGCCTGGCTGTCGCAGACCACCCTCTCGGTCGACGAGACCACGCAGACCGTTGCGGCGCTGCGCAAGCGGTTCCCGCAACTGCTCGACCCGCCGAGCGACGACATCTGCTACGCGACTCAGAACCGCCAGGTCGCGGTCAAGCAGATCGCTGCCGAGTCGGATGTGGTTATCGTCGTCGGCTCGCGCAACTCGTCCAACTCGGTTCGCTTGGTCGAGGTGGCCAAGGAAGCTGGCGCTCGCGACGCTTACCTTGTCGATGACGCCTCAGGCATCGAGCTGACGTGGTTCGACGGCGTGCATACCGTCGGTGTGACGAGCGGCGCCTCGGTGCCAGAGGGTCTGGTAGACGGTGTGCTGGCGCGGCTGGCTGACCTTGGGTTCGCCGACGTCGAGGAGGTCGAGGCCGTGCACGAGCGCATGGTATTCGGGCTGCCGCGCGAGCTCAGGAAGCCTGCCGCGGACCAGGCCTAGCGACCGGTTAGCCCGCGACACGCTAACCCGCTGCGCTGACAGCTCGCGCGCCACCGAACAGCTGCTGCTGTGCCTCCGCGTCTCTGGGCGAACCGACTAGCTCCGGGCCGGTCTCCACGATCAGCTCAGGCGCGGACAGTGACCGCACAGTCTCCTCGACGGGCCGCAACTGCTCAAGCTCGGCCTCGACGATGCCCAGCTCGTTGAGCTTGCGAGCGCTGACCAGCACGCGACTCTCCAGCGTGCCGACCGTCCTGTTGTAGGCCGAAACCGCGTTCGTCAGCGCCTTGCCGAGGCCATCGACGTGCCTGCCGATACTCGCGATCCTGTCGTAGAGCTCACGGCCGAGGTCGAAGACAGCCCGCGCGTTCTCCGATAGCGCCGCCTGCTGCCAGGCATACTGGGCCGTCCTGAGCATCGTCACGAGCGTGGTCGGCGTCGCGATGTGAACCTTGTGCGCCATCGCGTACTCAAGCAGACCGGGATCGTGCTCAAGCGCCGGGGCCAGGAACGCCTCGCCCGGAATGAACAGCACGACGAACTCGGGCGAGGGGGCGAGCGAGGCCCAGTACGCTTTGGCCGCGAGCCGGTCGACGTGCTCGCGCAGGTGCCGCGCGTGCGCGCCGAGCCGCGCCGCCCGCACATCCTCCGCTGAAGCCTCGGCGGCCTCGAGGTAGGCGGCCAGCGACACCTTTGAGTCGACCACGATGTTCTTGCCGCCGGCCAGCCTGATCACCATGTCCGGACGCTGCGCGCCGTCGGCCGTGGTGACGCCGACTTGCTCATCGAAGTCACACCTGCTGGTCATTCCGGCGAGCTCCACCACCCGGCGCAGCTGCATCTCGCCCCACCGGCCGCGGGCCTCGGGCCTGCGCAGGGCGGTCACCAGCGCCTGGGTTTCCTTGCGCAGCTGGTCGGAGCTCTGCCGGGCGATCGCGACCTGCTCGGACAGCGCGGCGTGTGAGGACCGCCGGGCGGCCTCAGTCTCGCGCAGCTGGCTCTCCACCCTGGTCAGGGTGTCGCGCAACGGCTGGACGAGCTGCTCGACTGCGGCGGTGCGGATGTCCAGATCTCCGGCAGCCCTGGCATTGGCCGCGCTCAGCCGTCCCTCGGCGATCTGCAGGAAGGTCTGCGCACTGCGGTCGAGCGCCTGAGCCGACAGGACCTGGAAGCGCTCGGCGAGCTGGCCGTCGATCAGCTCCGCCTTTTCCCGTGCGGCTCGCTCAAGCAGGTCGGCTCGCTCGTCAGCCGACCTCGCCCGCTCGTCAGCCACCTTGGCCTGGCCAGTCAGGTCAGCGGCCAGGCCGGCCAGCCTGCCGCGCGCCAGCAGGTAGCCGACGGCAGCGCCGAGCAAGGCTCCGAGCAGCAGCCCGATGAGCAACATGATCGCGTTCATAATCAGCATGCTTGCAGCCGGTAACGACAGTTCCGGCTCCGACACGCCCGGCCAGTGGGCGGGGGATGCCGGTCGCGGACTCCGTGACCGGCCCAGGCTGCCGCGCACGGCCGGGTGCTGTATGTCAGGCGAAGCGCGTTCCCGTGGGCTACTAGAATTTCCGGGTGAGCCTGTCCATTGGCATCGTCGGCCTGCCCAACGTTGGCAAATCCACTCTTTTCAACGCGCTGACTAGGGCGAATGCGCTGGCGTCGAATTACCCGTTCGCGACGATCGAACCGAACGTCGGCATTGTCGGCATTCCTGATTCGCGGCTGGACGCCCTGGCCAGCTTGTATGACTCCGCGCGGATCGTGCCCGCCACCGTGCGGTTCGTCGATATCGCGGGCCTGGTCCGCGGCGCGTCCGCCGGGCAGGGTCTAGGCAACCAGTTCCTGTCCCACATCCGCGAGACCGATGCGATCTGCCAGGTGGTGCGCGTCTTCACCGATCCCGACGTCAGCCACGTTGACGGGGACGTGTCGCCCGAACGCGACATCGAGACCATCGCCACTGAGCTGATGCTGGCCGACTTGCAGACCCTGGAGAAAGCCGCGCCGCGGATGGCCAAGGAAGCGAAGTCAGCAGGCAAGGACCCGGATCGCACCCGGAAGGCCGAGGCGGCGGCGAAGGCGCAGCAATTGCTCGACGGCGGGACGACATTGTTCGCGGGCGCGGCGGCGGCCGGGATCGATCTGGATGACGTGCGCGAGCTCCAGCTCCTCACGGCCAAGCCGTTCCTGTACGTGTTCAACGAAGACGACGCCGAGCTCGCTGACGACGAGCTGCGCAAGAAGCTGGCCGGGCTTGTCGCGCCGGCCGAGTCGGTCTTCCTGGACGCCAAGACCGAGGCCGAGCTTGCCGAGCTGGAGCCCGCTGACGCTGCGGAGATGCTGGCCGAGCTTGGACTCGGCGAGCCAGGTCTGGCGCAGCTGGCCAGGGCCGGGTTCGCCGCGCTCAACCTCTCCACGTTCCTGACCGCAGGCCCGAAGGAGGCGCGGGCGTGGACGATCCCGGTCGGCGCTACCGCGCCGGAGGCGGCGGGCGTCATCCACACCGATTTCCAGCGCGGCTTCATCAAGGCGGAGATCGTGTCCTTTGATGACCTGATGGCGGCAGGCTCGGTCGCGGCGGCCAGGGCGGTGGGCAAGGCCAGGATCGAGGGCAAGGATTACGTCATGCGCGACGGCGACGTCGTCGAGTTCCGCTTTAATGTCTGAATCGGCGGTGAAGACTGTTATTACTTGGAGCGGGACAACGCGAGCTGCAATCTCCGCCCCGCCAGAAGTGGACCAGCACCAGGATTCCGTACCCTCGAGCATCGCGCGGAGCTCCTCGACTTCGCGGGTCATCTCGTCAGCGTAGTGGGGGAGAACGCGGCGGGATTGCTACTTGAACGGCACGGTGACCGGACCAGGAAGGCGCCGGTATACGGCGAAGAAGTCACGGTCGTCGGGGACGAGGTAGCGGGTGGGTGACTGCTGCGGGTTGGGTCCGACCATCGTCGGGACGAGGCCCCTGCGACCGTGAGTGTAAGTGATCAGGGTGTGCCAGTAGGGGTTGATGTCGAACTCCATCGCCCGGACCGCACCGACGTGCTGGAGGATCTTCGCAAGGCTGATCACTGTCTGGTCGTCGGCGGCGACGTAGATAAGGTTGCCGCGACTGTCGACGCCGACGCCGGTGCGCCAGACGCGGTCGACGCCCCCGAGGGTGTACCCCCACTGCGGGCTGTTCGGGTTGTCGTTCAGCTGGGGGTTTAGTTTTCCGTTCCAGACGATCGGAGCCAAGCTCTGGCGGACCCAGGCGACGTCCGTCGGCGCGTCCGGGCCGCCGCGCCACTTCACTATCGCGATCCGGCCGTCGCGATATCCGATGAGCGTGGCGTTGCCGTCCGTCAGCGGCTCGTTCGTGCGGCCGTTGTCGGCCGAGCCGTTATCGCCGTCGGTGTAGATGAAGCCCGCGTTGAAGGTCGCGAGCAGCCGCCAGCGCTGATCGTAGGGGACCATCATCGGCCCGCGGACGGCGGCGTTCGGCGGTTCGTAACGCCCCGGGTAGTAGCCAATCTCGGTGCTGGCATGGTTGAACCAGGCGACGTAGGCGATGACCTGCGGATAATCGCGCTCAGGGCGGTAGGTCGTCACCAGAACCGGCGGGCTACCGTCAACCGGCGGGCCGGTCGGCTTCCAGACCCCTTCGCCGGGTAGCGCGTGCCGGAAGACGGGCGTGACCGGCGGCGGCCAGGAAGCGGCGTGTGACCTCGGGGGGCTGGTTCGGGCCGGGCTCAGCCCGACGACTGGCAGCCTCTTCAACTGCGGCCCGCCCGTCTTAGGGGCGCTCAAGTTGTAGGAAAGGTTCTCGCCTTCATCGACCAGCCAGTTGCCGAAAGGTACCTGGCTTCTGACCCACTCGGCGCTGCGAGGGCTCCACGACATGCTCGAAGGCTGCAACATCCAGGCCGAGTACGAAATAACTAGCCACGACAGCAGAACGATGAAGGGGGCCGCGATTACGATGCGCCGGCGTCGCCGCCTGCGTCTAGCCGCGGGGGCACTGTCAAGGTCGCCCGGTGCCTCACCGCCGGCGATCGGCGCCGAAGCCGGCGGTGAGCCGCCTGCATCGGACGAATTACTCACGCCAGAACGGGAGCCAGATCGCCACAGGCGCATCAGGTCCTAGCCTCGATCGAAACGATAGAAAAGATGATACGTAGCAGCCGTCCGTAACGACATGCCGACATTAATCTCAGCTGCCCGAAAAATCGCATCTTCGACGCGGTCCTGGCTTCGTATGGCCATCCGTCGGCTGCCAGCAGCATCCCGACCGCGGCCAGGCCCGCAGTGGCCCGCAGGGACCCGCGGGGGGGCGGGCGCGCGGGGCGGGAAATGCCCTGGACTGGGTCGGCTCCGCATGGTGGCGGGGGCTGGCACGGCATTTCCCGTGTGCTCTTAGGCGGGCATCGCGTCCGGATACCAGCCAGGCGCACTACCGGCGCGCCCGGCGATCACGCCTTGAGAACTAGGAGCACAAGCAGGGCCACGACCACGGCCACGAGCAAACCGCCCATCACCACTACGACGGCATTGGTCCCCAGCAAACCCAGTAGCTGCCGTTCAGCCTTCGGCTCCGGCGACTTGTATGGCTTGCCGTCGTCGCGGGCTGCCTTCTTGAACTGGTAGAAGGGGTCAGCTGTGCCCTTGTCGCCTGGCCGGTGAACGTTTGAGACGTACGGCGGCGGCACAAATTCGACGCCCGGCGGCGGCCCTTCTCGCCGTGGTTTCTTGGCCATACGACCTCCGGTAGTGCGCGAGCGCGGCGCGCGGTGACGCGACGGCCATGCCAGCAATCTAATGGAGACCAGGATATTAGTCGACACCTTGCCGAGCCGGAGACCTGACGGTCTCCGGAGCGGGAAAGCGCCTGAGATCGCCTGACATACTGGCCGTCATGGATACTGGCGGCGATCCAGACACTGACAATCTGAACCGCCTGCGCGACCTGTGTGCTGACCTGGCCGGCGGACTGGGTAATGGCCAGTTGCTTGCCTGGGCTGAGGCTAGCGTTCCAGCTGCCGTGCCGGACGTGGTATTCGGCGTGGTGAGCGATGCCGGCCTGCTCGCTGACAGTGACCCCATGGGACGGAATCTGCCCCGTTCGCCGCGGCGGCAGCAGCAGAAAGTGAGCGTTCCCGCCGACCCAGACGAGATGTGGAGCCGGCTGTGGGAGGTTGATGAGCCGACCGCGATCGAACTGCTGATCAGCCTGGAAGCCAGCGGTTCCGGGGACCGCTCGCGCCGCGCTCGCCGGCTGCGGCGCTACCAAGACGAGCCACGTGAAATATTCGCGGAACTGGCCCGCCTGACCGGACCAGGCACCCGCTGGTGGACAAACACCGATCTGACCACTTGGAATCCCATCACTCAGCACACCTTCGACGCCATGGTCGTTGGCGCTGGCAACGGCATTGTCGTCACATTGATCGCGTTTGAAGGCGGCTGATCCGACCTGCCGGTGCGGCCGCTTACGCGGGTTCCTTGTCTCCGCTACGGGAAGGTACCTACGGACCCGTGAGGAGGCATGATGACCGAACCCGCACGGCTGGCGGGCAAGCGGGCACTGGTCACCGGCGGCAGTCGCGGCATCGGGGCGGCGATCGCGCGGCGGCTGGCGGCCGACGGCGCGGCGGTGGCGGTCAACTACGTCGCCGACCAGCATTCGGCGGAGAAACTGGTTACCGAGCTCACCGATAAGGGCCACCGGGCGGCCGCATTCCGCGCTGACGTTAGCGACCGCGCGGAGACCCACGATCTCGTGCAACGGGTCGTCGCAGATCTCGGCGGGCTGGACATCTTGGCCAGCAACGCTGGCGTTGAGCATTTCGGCGCGCTGGGCTCCATCACCGAAGCCGATTTCGACCGGGTCTTTCACATCAATGCCGCCGGGCAGCTCTTTGCCACGCAAGCTGCGGCTGCGGTGATGATTGGCGGTGGGCGGATCCTGCTGACTTCTTCGATCAGCGCGCGCATCGGCATCTACCAGCACACGCTGTATGCAGCCAGCAAGGCGGCTGTCTCGGCGATGGTCCTCAACCTGGCGCCCGAGCTCGCCGAACGCGGCATCGCGATCAACGCGATCGCCCCTGGCGGCACCGCCACCGATATGGCCGCTGAAGTCGGTGCCCGCTACACCCCGCCCGCGCTGCGCGACTTCCCGGCCGAAGCGATCGTCAGGTCGATGAACGCGATTGGCAGGCTGGCTGAGCCCGGCGAAATAGCCGCAGTCGCGGGATTCTTGCTCTCACCGGAAGCGTCCTATCTCACTGGCGCGACCATCGACGCGTCCGGTGGGTGGATGTAGTTCCGGCAACCCGTCGGTGCCGGTCGGGCAAGCGAGTCACATGCGATTGCTGGAGGCCGAAATTGTGGTACCTGACCCTGCACCGATGGGTTGGCGATCGTGAGGAGGCGATCAAGCGCAGCCGCGACGATCACCTTGCATGGATGCGAGAGCAGCAGTTCGCCGGCAAGGTGCTTATCGCCGGCCCGAGCCACGACGGCGACCTCGGGATCATCGTGTTCGGGCACATGTCCAGGGCTAACGTCGATGCGCTGTGCCGCCAGGAGCCCTTCGTTGCCCGCGGTCAGCGGGAGTACGAGGTAGTCGAATGGGACGTGCATCAGCTGCTGGGCATCGGCGGCTTCGATGCGAAGGCGATAGCTGCAATGACGGCGAGCGCCGAATGACGGGAACCGGGATCGCAGCGCGGCCTGAGCCGGACTTTGCCCGCCAGCTAGCGGCCAGTGCTACAGCGGCCGGTACTACGAGGGTCCTGCCGCAGAATCCGAGCATTACCGTGACGGCCACGGCCGCTGGCAGAGCGGTCAGTCGCACCGCGCCGCGCAGCATGCGCATGGCCGCGGACATGGCACCCAGGTAGACAGTGAGGAAGAGCGTGGTCGGCACCGCGACCAGCCCTGCGATGCTGATGATTCCCAGCCCGTACGAGGTGATCAGCGCCAGACCTGAGCTGGCGATCGCGGCCAGCAGCCAGAGCTTGGGCGCGGCGCGGCGACTGACGGATGCGGAATGCACTAGTTGTCCGGCGGTGGCCGCTGCGCCGCTTATGTAGGCGTTGGTGGCGCCGAGCGTCAGCACGATCGCGGCCGCCGCCGCGGCGTACGGGCCAACCCCGCCGATGGCGTAGCTCAGCAGCCGCGCCAGTAGGGCGTCGGTCGCCGCCCGCGGCCCGAGGACGCCGATCGCGACTGCCGCCAGGCTCAGATATAGCGCGGTGGTGACTGCGAGAGCTATAGCCACGGCGCGCGGCAGCTGCCGGGATGGGTCGGCAAAGCGAGTGGTGAGCGGGGCTACTGCTTCCCAGCCGACAAACGAGAACATCAGCGTCGCCGCGGCGCTGCCGACCGACAGCCAGCCGTGCGGAGCGAACGGCACCCAGTTACCGGGTTGTGCGGCTGCCGCTGATCCCGCTACTGCCACGACCACCACGACGGTCAGCACGCTGACAAGGGCGAGCTGGGCTGTGGCCGTAGCGCGCAGACCACCTGCGGCAAGCCCGAGCACGGTCAGCAGCAGCGCGCCTGCAACTGACGCCGTGATGAGCTGGCCGCCGCCGGTCAGATTCGTGATGTAGCTCGCACCGGCAAGGCAGACAATCGGGGCGCCGCTTACCACCCCGGCTAGGAAAATCCAGCCAGTCGCCCGGCCTGCCCGCGACCCAAGGCCGGCAGTGACGTAGCCCATCACGCCAGCTGCCGACGGGACGTTTCTGCCGAGGGCCGAGAACACGGCGGCGAACACGCCTGACAGGGCTAGCAGGCCAAGCCAGGCGATGATCGAAGCCGGCCCGGCCTCGGCGGCAGCGAGGCCGGGCAGTACAAGCAGGCCGGGGCCGAGTATCGCGCCTATGTAGAGAGCAGCACCACGCGTCGTCGTGAGGTGCTGCGCGCCGGCGGGCTCGGTTGTGCGTGTCAGCGCCATACGTTCACGATGGCTGAATGCGGCCCGCACGCGATGGCAATTGTGGCGCCGAGGAGGGCTATAGACGCAACGCAGTTGCGTGAATGAGGCGATAGACTCAGTTTCGTGCCTGAACATGTCCCGGACACAGTAGATCGGGCCATCGTGGCGAGGCTGCAGAGAGACGGCCGGATAGCCAATGTCGACCTGGCAGACGCCATATCGCTGTCCCCGTCGGCCTGCTTGCGCCGCGTGAAGGCGCTTGAGGCCAGCGGCATCATCGCCGGCTACCGGGCTGAGGTCAGCAGGGCCCGTGCGGGCCTTGGCCTGACGGTCTTCATCGGGCTGAAGGTCGAGGGGCACTCGCAACAGACGTCGTCGCGGATCGAGCAGACTTTGCTTGCCATTCCTGCGATCGTCGCTTGCTATCTGGTCTCCGGGAGCCACGACTTTCTCGTGGAGGCTGCTGTGCCAGACCTCGCAAGCTACGAGCAGCTTCTGCTAGGCCAGATCCTGACCATTCCGTCCGTCGTCGAGGCCCAGAGCACTTTCGCGATCCGATCGATTCTCAGCCGGGGCCCGCTGCCTTTGGATCACTGGCGAAGCTAGTTAATGAGGGGCGGTTAACGGTGCGAGATGTTGCCCTGTGTTGTGCTGACTGCGGTCAGGTGCAGCCCCTTGGCGACCTGAGCTGGCGCTGCGGGCGGTGCGGCGGCGTCCTGGACGTGACCGGATTGCGCTCGGTCCTGCCTGGCCTGACTGATCTGTCTGGCCGGCCGCCGACACTGTGGCGCTACGCGGAGGCGCTCCCGGTCGCCGAGCCGCCTGGCTTGAGTATGGGGGAAGGGATGACGCCGCTAATTGGCGTCCCCGGCCATCCTGCGGCGGCGGTCAAGGTCGACTACCTGATGCCGACAGGCTCGTTCAAGGATCGCGGTGCCGTGCTGCTTGCCGCTCTGGCTCAGGACCTGGCCGTGACGCGGATGGTAGCTGACAGCAGCGGCAACGCCGGGACCGCTATCGCTGCGTATGCGGCGCGCGCTGGCATCGCGTGCGAGGTGTACGTGCCTGCCGCCACCTCGCCCGGGAAGGTTGCGCAGCTCCGCTCCTACGGCGCGACAGTTCACCGGGTCGAGGGCAGCAGGGAGGACACCGCCGATGCCGCTATTGGAGCAGCCTCGCGGCCGGGTGTCTTCTATGCCAGCCACGCCTGGCACCCGCTCTTTCTGCACGGCACCAAGACCTACGTCTTCGAACTATGGGAGCAGCTTGGCGGGCGGCTCCCCGACGCGCTCGCGCTACCCGCCGGCAACGGCACGCTGATGCTCGGCTGCTATCTCGGGTGCCGCGACCTGCTGGCCCAGCGCCTCATCGACCGTCTGCCGGCGATCACGGCCGTCCAGGCTGAGCGCTGCGCGCCGCTCGCCGAGGCGTTCGCCCGCGGTCTGTCCGGGCCTGTCGCGGTCACCAGCTCCGCGACCATAGCCGAGGGCATCGCGATTGCCCGGCCACCGCGGGGCGAGCAGATTCTCTCCGCCGTCAGGGACACCGGCGGGGCCGTGGTGACCGTCACCGATGACCAGATCCGCGCGGCCCAGGCCGACCTGGCGCGATCAGGGCTCTACGTCGAGCCGACGTCCGCAGTCTGCTGGGCTGCGTTCCGCGCCGGCCTGATCCGGGCTTTGCCCGCGTCAGGTCCTGAGCCGCAGGTCGTGGTGCCGCTGTGCGGTACCGGCCTGAAATCCAAGCCTCCCGCTGAAATCAGCGACGGGAGGTAACGCACCCCGGCCGCGGCGGTCAGTATCGGCGTCAGCCGATGGTGCGGTGCACGTTTTCTGTCTCGGGCGGCCCGAACTCGACGTGGGCGATCAAGGGCCCCGGGATCGACGGGTCGAGGACGCCGTCTTCCAGCCACGTGTAGCTGCCGCCGAGGACGCGCCTGGCCGCCTTGGAGTCGGCCGCGTCGCTGTTGTTCCACAGCTGGCCGAACAGTTCCTCAGCGCGCAGGCGGGCCTGCGTGCAGAACAGGTCGGCGAGTTCGTACGCGGTCGCGCCACGCTCAGTCCCGATGCCATCGGCCCGGTCCATTTGCGCCCGGACACACGTCACGCTGATGGCGAAGAGCTCGGCGCCGATGTCCACGATCCGGCCGAGGAAGCCCTCCTTGCGCTCCAGCCGGCCCTGCCACCTGGCCATCGCGTAGAACGTGGAACGGGCCAGTTTCCTGCTCGCTCGCTCCACGTACCGCAGGTGCGGCGCGAGCGGGCCGAATTCGCTGAATGAACCCGGCTTCTGCCCTTCGCCAGCCATCAGCGTGGGCAGCCATTTGGCGTAGAACTCTCCAGCCTTGGCCGCGGCGCGTGCGCGCTGCCGGGCTGGCAGCCGCGGATCGATCAGCTCGCCAGCTGCGGACAGGTGAGCGTCGGTCGCTTCCCGCGCGATGAACAGCCGCATTATTTCTGAGGATCCCTCGAAGATCCGGTTGATCCGCATGTCCCT
>Ga0335072_10013658_pt1 | contig 11562 bp, 9 predicted proteins | sample Lox_Sample_21_FD_206725 | JGI IMG/M metagenome (GOLD analysis project Ga0335072, IMG submission 206725) | Soil microbial communities from Loxahatchee National Wildlife Refuge, Florida, United States - Lox_Sample_2.1 | ecosystem: Environmental > Terrestrial > Soil > Wetlands | place: USA: Florida...
ACGCGGTCGTCGATGGCCTTCGCCGACGACTTGGGCCGTCATGGCGACCGCGTCAGCGTCTGCGCCCGGGATGCCCAGGACGGAGGAGACTTCCGGGCGCAGCTCGGGACGGCCCTTGCCGAACCTGGCGAGAACACGCTGGTGTACTGCTGCGGACCCGAAGGGTTGCTGACCGCGGTCGAGGACGCGTGCAAGAGCTGGCCCGAGGGCAGCTTGCACATCGAGCGGTTCTCGGCCAAAGCGCTGGCGGAAGCGTCGCCCGACGCGCTGGAAACCTTCGAGGTGGAATGCCAACGCTCCGGCATCACCCTGACCGTGCCGGCCGACAAATCGATCTACGAGGCATGTGAGGAAGCCGGCGTCGATGTGCTCGGCTCCTGCATGGAAGGTGTCTGTGGCACCTGCGAATGCGATGTGCTCGAAGGCGAACCCGATCACCGCGACTCGGTGCTCAACGACGCCGAGAAGGCCCGCAACGACGTCATGATGACCTGCGTTTCGCGCTCCCGTTCAGAAAGGTTGGTGCTCGACCTATGAGATCCAACTATCCGTTCAATTGCTGGTATGTCGCCGCGACCACCGACGAGGTCGGGGAAGGTCTGCTGGCCCGTCGCCTGCTCGGCAAGTTCGTGGTCCTGTACCGGCGGGGCTCCGGGGATGTGGTGGCCATGGAGGACCGCTGCCTCCACCGCGCCTATCCGCTGTCCGCCGGTCGGCGCGACGGTGACCGATTGGTCTGCGGCGCTGACGGTTTCGTCTATGACTATGACGGCCGGCTGGTCGACGTGCCGTCGCAGGAGAACGTGCCGCCGGGCGCACGGGTGCGCACCTACCCTGCGTACGAGAGGTCGCCGTTCGTCTGGATCTGGCTGGGGGATCCCGGCGTCGCTGCGCTGCGCCCACCGCCACGCATCCCGTGGTACGGCGACGGTACCGGGTGGGCGAGCACCACCGAGGTGCTGCGGATCAAGGCGAATTACCTGCTGTTGCACGAGCATTACCTCGACCTCACCGACGTTTTCGTGTTGCACCCGGAGGCCGTGCCGCCGAATGTCGAGGTGCTGCCACAGCTCGACGAGGTCGAAGTCTCCGAACGTTCGGTCTCCTATTCCCGGGAGATACCGGCGAGCGGGCTCGCGCCGTGGGAAGCCGAGATCACCGGCTTGCCTGCCGCCACGCCCGGCAACCGGGTTGAGGAAGGAACATTCGTCTCACCGGCGCTGCATGTCCAGCATTACGTCATCGCAACCGGGGATCGGTCCGGCGATGGCAAAGGCCGGGCGCTCTTGCGAATTCAGGGCTTCACCCCCGAAACCCCGCAAACGACCCACGTCTTCCTGCAGATGGCGCGCGATTTCGCCACGGACAACGCCGATGTCGGCGAATTCCTCCGCACCATGTTCCACGAGTGGGCGCTGCGGGATGCGGTTGTGCTGGAAACGATTCAGAGCCGTCTAGACGAGGAGCCGGTACCGCGGCGCGACCTGAACGTCAAGGCCGACCGTGCGGCGGTGCGGGCGCGGCGCATTGCCATGGACATGGTCGACGAGGAAACCGGGCGGTCCATGCTGAACCGGATGTTGGCGGTACCCCGGTGACCCCGACGACAATGTCGACGCGGGATCGCAATCAGGTCACCATCATCGGTGCCGGATTCGGCGGGCTAATTCAGCCGGTCGAGCCGCTCAAACCCGTGGTTCCGGCCAGCGCGCCCGCGGCGCTTCGGCTGAGCTAGTGTCCTGAGTCTCAAGGGGCGCATGATCGAATGGCCTCATGCTGTTCCGTCAGCTTGAATACTTTGTAGCGCTGGCTCAAGAGCGTCATTTCGCCCGCGCCGCGGACGCCTGTTACGTCTCTCAACCGGCGCTGTCGGAAGCCATCCGCAAGCTCGAGCAGGAGCTGAAGGTCCCGCTGGTCCGGCGGGGGCAGAAGTTCGAAGGTCTCACCCCCGAAGGTGAACGGCTCGTGCATTGGGCGCGCCGCATCCTGGCCGACCGCGATGCCCTCACCCAAGAGGTCACCGCGCTGCAGACTGGCCTGACCGGGGCGCTCCGGCTCGGGGTTGTGCCCGGCGCCGCGACTACCGTTGCGCTGCTTACGGATCCGTTCTGCGCCGCACACCCGTTGGTGCGGGTGCAGCTCCAGACCAGTCTGCGATCGGCCGGGATCGTCGAACGAATCCGCCAGTTCGACTTGGACGCCGGGATTCTCTATCCCGACCGGCAGGACACCGCCGATCTACTGGTCACTCCGCTGTACCAAGAGCAGCAAGTACTCCTCGCCGGCGGCGAGCTGATCACCGGTCAATCCGACTCCATCAGCTGGCAGGATGCCGTGCAGTTGCCCATGTGCTTGCTCGCCGGGGGCATGCGTGGCCGCCGGGTCATCGACGAAGCGCTGGCCACTCAAGGGCTCACTGTGACGCCGCAACTCGAGACCGACTCGGTCGTGTCGCTCTTCGCGCACGTCGGTACCGGACGCTGGGCGAGCATCGTTCCGCAAACGTGGATCCGTACCCTTGGCGCACCGGCCGGGGCGTCCGTGCTGCGGCTGCACAGTCCGTCGGTCACCGCTCTGATGGCACTGGTCACCAATGCCACGGAACCCGGCTCCGTGGTCGCCCGCGCCCTGGTGGAGATTGCGCGCAATCTGCGCCTCGATCAGCAGTGATCGGCGCGACCTATCGGCCGGTCGGAAACACGTCTTGGACACCTCCCGTGTTCGCCTCCGAGACTGAAATCGGTTCTCAGACAAAGGAGGAAGAAATGGCCAAATGTGTCATGGTGCTCTACCCGGACCCCGTCGACGGGTACCCGCCCAAATACGCCCGTGACAGCATCCCGACGATCCATGGCTACCCCGGTGGCAGCACGGTGCCGACGCCGTCGAAGATCGACTTCACGCCTGGTGAGTTGCTCGGCTGCGTCTCGGGTGCGCTGGGGCTGCGCAAGTTCTTCGAAGACGGCGGGCACGAGTTGGTGGTGACGTCGGACAAAGACGGCCCGGACTCGGAGTTCGAGCGGGAGCTGGTCGACGCCGACATCGTGATCTCCCAACCGTTCTGGCCGGCGTATCTGACCAAGGAGCGCATTGCCAAGGCGCCCAACCTGCAGCTGGCGCTGACCGCCGGCATCGGTTCGGACCACGTCGATCTCGATGCGGCGAAAGAGCGCGGGATGACCGTCGCCGAGGTGACGTACAGCAACAGCATCAGCGTCGCCGAGCACGCGGTCATGCAGATCCTGGCGCTGGTGCGCAACTTCGTCCCTTCGCACCAGTGGGCCGCCAACGGCGGATGGAACATCGCGGACTGCGTCGAGCGGGCCTACGACCTGGAAGGCATGGATGTCGGTGTGATCGCCGCCGGCCGGATCGGCCGGGCGGTTTTGCGCCGGTTGGCGCCGTTCGACGTCAACCTGCACTACACCGACACGCACCGGCTGCCGCCGGAGGTCGAGACCGAGTTAAACGTGACGTTCCATCCCGACGTCGAGTCATTGGTGCGGTCGGTCGACGTGGTGTCCGTCCACTCACCCCTGTACGAGGACACACGAGCGATGTTCGACGAGAAGCTGTTGTCCTCGATGCGGCGCGGCTCCTACATCGTCAACACCGCCCGGGCCGAAGAAACCGTCCCCGAGGCGATTGTGGCCGCGCTCAACAGCGGTCAGCTCGCGGGCTATGCGGGCGATGTGTGGTTCCCGCAACCGCCGCCCCCGGATCATCCCTGGCGGACCATGCCCAATAACGCCATGACTCCGCATGTCTCGGGCACTACGCTGTCGGGTCAGGCGCGCTACGCCGCCGGCAGCCGGGAGATCCTGGAAGCCTGGTTCGAAGACAAGCCGATCCGTCCGGAGTACCTGATCGTCGAAGGCGGGAAGCTCGCGGGCACCGGAGCCCTGTCCTACCAGAAGTAGCACGCAGTTGGCGGTGGTCGTCGACGTGGCGGCCACCGCCGTTTACTGTCATCGACGTGTGGTTGTGGTTGTCATTGAGGCCGTGGTGGGTGCAAGGGCCCTGGTACGGGCTGGTGCTGGCTGCAGCCACCTTCGTGGTTGTGGTGTTCGGCGCCTACCCCCGGCAACTCGTCTCCCACTGGAGTGCGCCGTGGCTGTGCGGTATCGGCGTCATCGCCCTGGTATTGGGGCTGGTGTTCGCCAGGAGGAACGCACAACGGGCGGCCGAACTGAGTCCGCCGGTGACAGGACTGTCGGTGCGCGACTGCCGGGAGGTGTCCAAAGCGCTCACGTCTGGACCGGTGCCAGCCAATCCGGCTATCCGGCAGGCGGCCCTGCTCCTGGGCCAGCGGGCCCTGCCTTCGGCCACGCGCTCCGCCCGGTTGCTGGTTGTTGTTTCAGTGTTAAACGTGTTGCTGCAAGTGGTGGGCTTTGTGCTGGACCCGCTGCACTACAACCTGAGGGCACTGCTTGCGCTGATCGTTTTTTCGACGGCCACCGGCTACTACTTTAACTTTGCGCACCTCTTGGGAGCCCGCGTTCAGCTGCTGCGCGATTACTCGCAGGAACCGGCCGATTTGCCTTAGCGGTCTTGAGGATTCATCGCCTTCTGCAGCGCCATCGGCGGGACGTACATGCTGAGCCGGGTGCGATGCCACCACGCGTGATCGCTGCGTAACTCGGCCCAGGTGGTGAAGCGGTAATCGTAGAGTGCTGCGCGCACGTACCGGGGCGGCGCATCCGGGAAGGGGTTGTGCCGCAACAGCCGCAGTGCCGCCCGGTCGTTGCGCAGCAGCCGCTCCATGAACGGCCTCAGCCAAGGCTGCGCATAGCGCGGCGAGATGCCGGCGAACCACATCAGCCAGTCCAGCCGTAGGTGATACGGGGCCCATTGCCGCGGCAGCCGGCGCACCGCACCGGGTTTGCCCTTGAATCCGTACTCCTTCCAGACGGTCTGGTCGCTGATCTTGGGTTCATCGGTGCCCTCGATCACCACTTCCCGGCGGAAGCGGCCGACGCTGCCGAAGGCGCCGTACGTGTTGACGAGGTGAAAGGAGTTGAACGACATGTTCATTCGCTGATGCGACGACAGCATGTTGCGCGTCGGCCAGTAGCTCAGCGTCAGCACCGTGGCCGTGAAGACGATGACCAGGACGACGAACCACGGCGCCGGTTCCGCCAGCGCGGGCGGCGCGGGTACCGGCAGCAACGACTGGTCGATCGCGCTGCACGCCAGCACGATCGTCAGCCAATTGAGCCACGCGAAGTTGCCGGACAACACCAGCCACAGTTGGGTGACGACGACGATCGCCGCCGCCACGCTGGCCACCGGCTGCGGCGCGAACAACCCGAACGGCACGACGAGCTGGGCGAAATGGTTGCCCGCCACCTCGATTCGGTGCAATGGCTTAGGCAGGTGGTGGAAGAACCAGCTCAACGGCCCCGGCATGGGCTGGGTCTCGTGGTGGTAGTACAGGCAAGTCAGATTGCGCCAGCACGGGTCGCCGCGCATCTTGATCAAACCGGCGCCGAACTCGACGCGAAATAGCAGCCAGCGGACCAACCACATCGTCAGTACCGGGGGCGCTGTCCGGGCGTTGCCGACGAAGATCACCAAGAACCCCGTCTCGAGTAGCAACGATTCCCAGCCGAACGAATACCACGTCTGCCCGACGTTGACGATCGACAAGTAGAGCACCCACAGCGTGAGCCAGATGACCATCGCGGCCCACAGCGGGACTAGGTCGGCCGCACCGGCGACGACAGCCGCCGACAGCCCCGCGCCGAACCAGGCGACGCAAGCGAACAACCGATCCGAATAACGCCAATGAAAGACGCTCGGCGTTCGCCAAAACGACAGCTCGGCCAAATACCTTGGCACCGGCAGTATTCCGTGCTCTCCGATCAGCGCCCGGAACTGCAGCGCCGCCGCGACGAACGCGATCAGATAGATCGCCGCCACGCCGCGCTCGAGCACCAGTCTGCTGAGCCAGTAGTCGGGTGCCGAAAACCATCCCATGGCCGTAACTCCTCGGACGGTGGTGTATCCAAGTCAAGCAGCAGGCAAACCGGTAGCCAACCCCGCGGAAGTCAGACCGGTGGACGCCGGAAGCACGGTAGAAACTACCATTGTGATGGTACCGTCAACCATATGGCTTTGAACATCAAAGACCCCGAAGTCGATCGGTTGGCGACCGAACTCGCGTCACGGCTGCACACCAACAAAACCGACGCAATCCGGCAGGCGCTCCACGCTCAACTCGCGCTGCTGGAATCCGGTGCCGCCGAACGCCAAGAACGCCTTCTCGACGTCCTGCGCACGGAGATCTGGCCCCTCCTCGCTGACCGCTCCCCGATCACCAAACGCGAGCGCGAAGAAATCCTTGGCTACGACCCGGAAACGGGGGTCTGAGCACTGCGGTGATGATCGACACCAGCGCCGTCGTCGCGCTAATTCAGGACGAGCGGCCCCACGCCGCGCAGGTCGCCGCGGCCCTGGCCAGCGCTCGCAATCCGGTGATGTCGGCACCGACGGTGGCCGACTGCCTCATTGTGCTGACCGCTCGCCACGGCGCCGTCGCGCGCACCGTCTTCGAACGCCTGCGCGCCGAAGCCAATCTGCGCGTAGCACCTTTCACCGGCGAACACGCCCTCGCCGCACAGCGCGCCTACTTGAAGTACGGCAAGGGACGCCATCGCGCCGCGCTGAACTTCGGCGATTGCATGACATACGCCGCCGCCCAGCTCGGCAACGAACCACTCCTGGCCATCGGCAACGTCTTCCCCCAGACCGACCTCGAGTTCAGCGGCGTCGTCGGCTACTGGCCTACACCAAGCACTGCCACCTGAGGGTGCGCCGAACGCGGGGGAGTGGCATGCATCGAGGGACACTTTTTCGTCCATATAGCCAGGCAGCCAGGCGCCCGATTACCGAGGCAGGTCCGCCCGGTCCGGCGTCCGCACCGCCCAGACCGCCAGCGCCGCGAGTGAAATCAGCGCCAGCAGTTGCACATTCACCGAATGCCCGGCGTAGCCGTCCACCGACCGCCAGGGGTGCCGGGACAGCGCCGCCCCGGCCAGAATCAACCCGCCGGCGCTCAGCCAGACGGCCACCCCGTCGCGCCGGCCCTTGAGCAGGTACCGCAGGCCGAATGCAGCGCCGACCACCGCCACTCCGGCCACCCCGGCGATCAGCGCTCCAGCGCCCAGCACCGCGACGACGGCCCACCCCCTGGGCGCCCAAGGTCGTGCGGGTGGGTCCGCGTCGCGCCCCCGGCGAGTGCGCCACAACGCCAAGAACGCCAGCAGCGGGAGCAGGGCCAGCCCCACTGCCAGGCCCGCCCGGTACAGCGTGTTGGAGGTGAAGGTCAGCGTGATGGTGCCGGGGTCCCCGGCGGGCAGCACCCAGCCCTGCTGCCATCCGTTGACGGCGACCGGCGTCAACCGGACACCCGCGCTGGTACGCGCCACCCAGCCGGGGTTGATGCTTTCCGGGATGACCAGCACCCGCGGGGTGGCCGACGCGGGCGCACGCACCTCGCGGCGGGCCGGTCCCCACGCCCCCGTGGCGGCGGGAAGTTCTGTGGCGCGGGGCAATTCGGCAGCCCCCGCTATCGACAGCCGGGCGCCGTCGACGACGAACTGCGCGCCCGGACTGATCAGCAACTCCTGCTCACCCGCCGGCAGCGCGATCGGGTCACGCTCACAGGCAACGGCCGCAACCGGTTCGCCGTCCAGCAGCGCGCCCACCGTGGTCCGGATCGAGGTGTGCACAAACCGGCCCGCGACCGCGATGACCGGGCCGTGGTCGCAGTCGACGGTGATCTCACGTGACCGGTTGCGCCCCGGGTCGGCGGGTGCGATCGGGTTGCCATCGGCGCCCAGTACCGCGATCTCCGCGAGCCCGGGCGGTTTGAGCTGGTCGAAGCCCAGCGCGTTGCGGTCGATGAGATCTTCCCAGTCGAGCAGGCTGACGGTGACGGTGTCGGTGACGCGCGGCTTGAGCGACAGGGTCTGCGGGTCGCCGTTCGGCTTCAGTTCCCGGACCTGAGGCCCGTCGCCCAGGTTGACGGCCGCCATCGTCGGGCGGGCGGGCAATGCCGACCGGCTGGGCACCAGGCGCAGCCCGGTGACCTCGGTGGGCCGCGGCAGAGTGAGGGTGAGGGTCGGCGGGGTCTTGAGTTGCACCACCCGCTGCGGCGCGGTCCACGAGGTGGCGGGGTCACCGTCGGTGGCCGCGTACGACGACCCGAGGATGTCAACCAGGTCCGAATCACCATGGGCCCGAGTTGTGTTCGGCTCGGCGATCAGATCGGCCAGCTTGGGACCCTGGCGGGGCCGCACCCACAACGCCGGGGTCACCGACACCGGACTCGGCACGGTCAGCGTCCGGCTGAAGTTGACCGGCTCCTCCGGGGTGAGCGCCATGGACGCCGCGCAGCGCACGCTGTCGGGCGCCTGGGCGCAGCCCGGTCTGCCCAGCAGCTCCGAACCCAGGTCCCACCCCGCGATCGCCGAACCCGGTGGCGGCCCGGGAACCTGCACGGTGTGGCGCAGGTCGACCGGGTGGGCGAATCCGGATGCGTCGTACTGGGTCACGGTCAGGTCGGTCAGCCCGAACTGCACCCCGGCCGACCCGTCGCTGGTGGCGGCCGCGGTGATCCGCACCCAGGATGTCTCCCCGTAAGGCAGCGCGGCGGTGAGCGGCTTGCCGGGCTCGCCGAATCGCAAGGTGGTTGTGCCGGTGGCGGTCTCGATCTGGATGCGGCGGATCTGGGCGCCGACGGCGGTGGCGCTGGGGGTCAGGGTGATCACTGCGTTGGCCACCGGGTGGTCGAAGTCCACTTGCAGCCACTGCCCGACGGCGGTCTGCAGCGCATTGGACACCCATGCGGTCGCCGGGTCGCCGTCGATCGCGGCCGGGGGTGCGGCCGCCGGCGCGACATCGGGCAGCGCGGTGGAGTCCGACGACGAGCTCGACACCGTGATGCGGCCGCCGTTCCAGGCGCCGAACACCGTCTCGGCCCCCGGGACCGGATAGTCGGGTACCCGGTTGTAGGTGTGCCGCGCGTCGCCGGGCGCCCGGATCGCCGACGAGTGCTGGTCGACGCGGCCATAGTCGGTTTCGCGTGCCACCGGGGTGTCGGTGACGGTGACTTGGGGGGTCGCGACGCCGGCACCGCGGGCGTCGGCGCCCATCAGCACCGGGCCCATCCCGGGCTGGCCGAGTAGCCGCCGCCGTTCGTCGAGACGCAGCAGTACTTCCGGCCCGCCCTCGACACGGGCCATCTGATCCAGGTCGGCAAAGTACGGCGCGCCCGGGTTGGCGGCTCCGCTGTCTGAAGGGGCGACCCGGTAGATCTCCACCGCCGGATAGCGCGGTCGCAGCCCGCTGTCGTTGACGAACCCGGTCAGCGAACCAGGACCCACGGGTGCGCCGAACTGCGCCACCTTCGCCAGTCCCGGCGAGCCCGCGACGGTGCGGTGCACCAGGATCGGGCGGGCCGAGCGCGATGTCTCCGGATCCAGGTCGTTGCGCACCACGACGTAGGAAATGCCCTGGCGGGCGAGGGTGTCGGCCAGGCCGGCCGAGGGGCGTCCGGCGGCGAAGAGGCGTTGCACCGAATCCAGCGCCCGGATCGTTTGCGGCGGCGTCAACGGGATCGAATCGCGCACTCCCCACGGGCTGCTGCCGAGCACCTGCAGCGCCTCGTCATGACTGGTACCCCACACCTGTGTCGCGAACGGCGCGCCCGGAACCACCAGCACCCGACCGCGTACCGGCGAACCTGTGTTGTGCTCGCTGAGCCAGTCGGCGGCGTCGTGCCAGTACCGGGGTATCGCGTCGAACGTGCCCGGCGGGGTGAGCCGGCCGGTCCATGCCAGTGAGGTGCTGACCATCAGCGCGGTCAGGACGACGACGCCGACCGCCACCCGCTTGTCGCGCTCGGGGTGGGCGAAGGCGCGCAGCCACTCGGACGCCGGCGCGCTGCCGGGCAACGGCACTCGGCCCAGCAGCTGGGCAATGCCCAGCACCACCGGGATGCGGATCACCGAGCCCAGCTTGTGCACGTTGCGCAGGGGTGCGCCGGCCGCGTCCAGGAAGGCCTGCACCTGGTGGGCCACCGGCGAGCCCAGTCCGCCGCTGTAGCACACTGCCATCAGGACCACCCCGACCAGCAGCATGGTCACCAGCCGGCCACGGGCTGGCATCCCGGGGCTGGCCAGTCCGGCAAGGCCTGCCGCCGCGACCAGGCAGGTGCCCAGGATGGCCGCCGATCCGGTGACCAGCGGCGCACCCGCGGTCGCATTCGGCGCCACGAACGGGGTCCAGCTGTCGGTGCCGCGCAGCATCTCCACCAGCGACGACCATTGCGTCGTCACACCGGAGGATTCGATGAAGTCCAGGAACGGTGGGCTGACGGTGCGCAGCAGCGTCAGCGCCACCAGCCACCACGACATCGCCAGGGCCAGCGCCACCAGCCACCACGCGGTGTAGCGCCACCACAACCGGTTAGGCCGGTGACACGCCCACCAGATCACCGCGGGCAGGCAAGCGGTCAGCGTCGCGATGGCGTTGACCGCGCCCATCAACGCGACCGCCAGGCCGGCCTGTGCGGCCAGGGCCCGCACCGACCGCTGCGAAGTGCCGCGCAACCCCAGAATCGTGGGCAGCAGCACCCACGGCGCCAGCATCATCGGCAGGGTTTCCGACGAGATCGAACCGAGCGTGGTCAGTACCCGCGGCGACAGCGCGAACGCCGCCGCGCCGATCACCCGCGACGTCGGGCTGCCGATGCCCAGCGCTTCGGCGACCCGCAACAGGCCCCAGAAGCCGACCGTGAGCAGCAGCGCCCACCACAGCCGCTGGGTCATCCACCCGGGCACTCCCAGCAGGTGGCCGGCCAGGAAGAACGTGCCGTGCGGAAACAGGTAGCCGTAGGCCTGGTTCTGCGCCTGGCCGAACGGCAGCTCGCTGTTCCACAGATTGGTCGCGCGGGCCAGGAAACGCAGCGGGTTGGCGGTCAGGTCCAGTTTGGTGTCGGGCGAGATTTGCCCCGGCGACTGGGCGAACGTCAACGCCAGGGCGATCGCCCCGACCAACAGCAGCCACCGGCGGGACAGCGGCGCGGCTGGTGCCGTTTCCGCCCAAGACGCCGGCGCCGGCGTCGTCGCCGGGCTAGCTACGGTTGCCGTACTCGACCCGGTTGAGCACCGATGACGACGGGTCGCCCCCGGGCAGTGGCGGTTTCGTGTCCTGCTGCACCATCAGCGTGATCCCGAAAATCGCGGCCGCGCCCAGCAACAGACCGACCACCACGCTCGCGGCGGCGGGCGCAATGATCCGGTTCATCAATCGGCTCCTCGGGGGTTTGCGGTCGCGGCTTGGGCATAGGCCGTTACAGGTCGAGATCGAGAGCAACCTAGCGCCAACCTAGCAGAACGGTGATCACGTACCCGCAGAGCCGACTAGGGCCTGATCCCCGGCGGCAGCTTGTTCAGGCATTCCTTCGGGTTGGTGCATGGCACGCAATATCCGCGGTAGCAGCGGTCGCCGTACTGCAACGGGTGCGGTGCGGCCGGGGCGGGCACGCTCCGGGCC
>Ga0335072_10013661_pt1 | contig 11561 bp, 9 predicted proteins | sample Lox_Sample_21_FD_206725 | JGI IMG/M metagenome (GOLD analysis project Ga0335072, IMG submission 206725) | Soil microbial communities from Loxahatchee National Wildlife Refuge, Florida, United States - Lox_Sample_2.1 | ecosystem: Environmental > Terrestrial > Soil > Wetlands | place: USA: Florida...
CGTACCCGCGCGACGGTCGGTTGCGCCGAGGTCGTGACCCGCTCGCCGTTCCACAGCACGAGCTCCACCGCCGGATCCCCGAACATCCGTAGAAGCCGGCGCAGCAGCCGGCCCTCGGCGGAGAGCTGTGCGGCGCCCGGCCGCGCACGCGACGAGGCCCCGACGGCGGCTGCGCCCCCCGCGCCCTCGAGCTCACCGGAACTCTGCGGCTGCGCGGACTGCTCGCGCGGCTCCGGCACGGCGCTCACGAGCGCCCCCCAACCCGTGACCGATCGCTCCCATCGCGGCGCATGCTACGACCCTTTGTGCTCCGACACGTACTTCGCGACGACGGCCATCGTGTTGGCCACGTGCTTCGAGGGATTGAGGTCCGTGTAGGAGTAGAGGATCGCGCCACCCGGAGCGATCACGTACGAGGTGCGGTTGGCGAGCGACGGGCGGAACGCGAGCACCGCGTCGTACTCCTTCATGATCTGCTGATCGGGATCCGCGGCCACCGCGAACTTGCTGCGGCACTCGCTCACCGAGAAGCGCTGCAGCTTCGCGATCGGGTCGTGCGAGACGCCGATGACCGTCGCACCGAGCGCCTTGAATTTCGCCGTCGCCTCGGCGAACTCGTGCGCCTCGACCGTGCATCCCGGCGTAAACGCCGCCGGGTAGAAATAAAGCACCACCGGACCCTTCCGGAGCGCCTCGGCGAGAGAAAACGTGAAGGTCTTGCCCCCGAGAGACGCTTCGGCCGTGAAGTCGGGCGCCTTAGTCCCGTTTGGCAGTGCAGCAAGCGCCGTGCCGGCGACGAGTGCACCGATCATGCAGAGGGCAGCTGTGGGTCGCATGGTCGTTATTCCTGTTGTTTCCTGGTTCCCCGAGGGGGGCCATAATCTTCTCCCGGCCGCGCGGGCTCTGCAACTTGCACCATCGCGGCGCATGTCCACGCCACCCGCAGCCGAGCGGGGACCGGGATCACCGCTGGCGCTGCCGCGCTCCGTGGCGTGAGCGGCGCGTGCGCTCGTCGCTCACCGGCTTCTTCTGGGCCGCGAGCCACTGCGCGAGCGCCCCCAGCTCGGCGTCGCTCACCACGCTCGGGGCGAACGGGGGCATCCCCCCGGGCCCCAGGCGCGCCGCACCGATGATGGCCGCGCGCGCGACGCCCGCGCCGCGCAGATCCGCCGCGAGACCATCGTTGTGACAGTAGCTGCAGGTGCGGCTCCAGAGCTGCTCGCTGCCCGACCACTCGCCCGCTGCCTGCGCATGCGCGGGCGCGAACGGGCAGAGCGCGAGCACGATCAACCCGGACACGAGGCGCGCGCGCGCTCCCCCGCGCCTCATGTGCGGATTCCGGACTTTCCGGGCGCGAGGATCCCGTTCGGATCGAGCGCGCGCTTGACCGCGCGGTTCACGTCGCGATTGACCTCCCCGTAGCGCCGCGCGAGGTGGCCCATGAAGTCGATCCCGACGCGGTCGAGCCCGAAGCCGTTGTCGGCGAAGGCCTGGAGAAGCTCGAGAAAGCACATCCGCGCACGCTCGAGCGCCTGGGCATCTCCGTGGTCGAACACGAGCGGGACGAGATAGTTGAGACTGCGCCCGCTCAAGGTGGGCGCCGCGAGGTAGTCGAAGCCGCGGCGGAAGAGGATCGAGCGTGCGATGGCATCCTGGCGCAGGGCATCCACGCCGCGCGCGGCGGAGATCGGGGAAAGCCAGACCAGGCCGCCGCCGCCCACCCAGTTGAGGAGACTGAACGCATCGAGCTCGAGCTGGTTCGCCTGCGCTCCGTCGTGATAGTCGGCGGTCACCTGCCCTCCGGAGGACGCGAAGGCGCGAGTCACGATGTCGAGATTCGGTGCGATCTGCTCGAGCGTGCCATAGAGCGAGAAGGTGAGGTTCCACGGGGCGATGCCGTGATCGCGCGCCGCCTCGAGGATGGCGCTCTGCGGGACCGGCCCCTCGCCCTGGTAGAGATCGGTGCGGCGATAGAGCGCCGTCAGCATCAGGGTTGCATTGCGCAGTCGGCACGGGTTGCGGATCGTGCCACCGAGCACGAGCGGCCGGGCAGTCTCGATCGCGCGGCCGAGGTCGCGCTCCTCGGGGTACTGGACCAGCACCGTCCGGTATGCGGCGGGCGCCGGCATCAGCCACAGGCCGAGCTTGGTGACGACGCCGTAGCTCGACTGCGTGAATACACCGTCCAGGTACGGACCGTATCCGTAGCGGTACGCCTGCCACGCGTCCGACCCGGGGAGTGAGCCCATCCCGGTGCGCAGGACGCGTCCGTCGGCGAGCACCACCTCCATGCCGCACGCGTGCGCGAAGTGGTCGGCGTAAGGCGTGCTCCCCATGCCGCGCTCGAGCGTGTTGCCGACCGGTCCCACGAGCGGGCCGCCCCCGGGAAAGTCGATCCACAACGGTATCGAGCGATCGCGCAGATAATCGTGCAGCTGCGCGTAGGTGACGCCGGGCTCTACCAGGGCGGTGCCGAGCTCGGGATCGACGTTGAGGATCTGGTCCATGCGCTTCAGGTCGAGGATCACCTGCCCGCGCGTGGCCGGAGCGGCCGAGCCGTACCCGAAGTTTCGCCCCGTGGAGATCGGCCAGATCGGGACCTTGAAGCGATTGCACACCGCGAGCACGCCCTGCACTTGCTCGACCGTCGCCGCGAGCACGGCGGCCGAGGGCGCGTACTCGTCCGCCGCGGCCGGAATCAGGATCTTGCGATACGGGGCGAGCTCCTCGGGCTCCGCGAGGACGGATTGCGCGCCGACCACACGGCGCAGTTCGCTCAACGCGCGCGCGAACACGGCGCTCGAAACGCCGGCGGGCAACACCATACGCGCAGGCCGCATCACCTCACTCCCAAGTCCCTTCGACCCGCCTGCGCGCGCACGGCGCCGCGCCCGCCCGCCCGCGCGCCCTAGGCGAGCACGTCGAGATCGCCGATCGCCGCGAACAGCTTGTTCAGGACGACGTAGAGGAGCTTGCGCTCCTCGCGCGTGAGCAGGCGCAGGAGCTGTGCCTGGTTGCGCTGCGCGACCGGCAGGCAGGTGCGGTAAACCTTGTGCCCCTTGGGCGTGACGGTGAGGATGATCGGCGCTCCGCTCTCGGCACTGCGCCGCGCGCCGCCGCCGGCCGCCTGGCTCGAGATGAGTCCGCGCTTGCTCAAGGAATGCAGCGTACGGCTCGCCTGTCCCTTATCCATGTTGCTGTTGGCAACGAGCTCGGAGAAGCGCACCGGCTCGAAGCGCACCGACATCGCAAGCAGCCGCCATTCCGGCACGCTCAGCCCGAACTCTGCGAGGTACTGGCGGGTCACGTTCGACTTCGCGGCATTCGCGAGGCGAATGATCTGGAACGTGAGAAAGTGTCCGATGTGGAGGTTCTTCCCCTCCCGATCGACGTTCGTCCAGGGGTTCGGGGGCTCGCTGGCGCGACGCCGGCTCGGCGCTTGCGCGCTTCTGCGTTTCGCCTTGGCCATGCGCGCATGTTGCCTATAGTTGCCGGCCCAGTCCACTTCCCGCGGCCGCGCGCTCAATCAAACTCCGTCGGACGCGCCGGATCGCGCGCGCATTCGAACATCCGCGCGATCTGCGCGGCCGTGACGCGGCCGACCGAGAGCGGCGGCAGCTCGGTCGCCGCGAAGAACTCGACGGCCTCCGTCTCGATGCTCGGGCGCGGGGAGCCGCCGGTGAGCTCGCACAGGAAGAACAGCTTCCACACGTGGAACATGAGTGGGGTGTGCGCGTGGCGACTGCGATCGTAGACCGCCGCCAGCCTCACCGCGCGCACCTCGTAGCCCGATTCCTCGCGCACCTCGCGCTCTACCGCCGCGCGCGGACCCTCGCCCACGTCCGCCCAGCCTCCGGGCAGCGTCCAGCAGCCATCGGAGCGCTCCTTCACGAGCAGTACGCGCCCGTCGCGAAAGACGGCCGCCCGCACGTCCACCTTCGGCGTCGCGTAGCCGCGCTCGCTCGCGAGCAGCTGCTCGATCCGCGCCACGTCCGCACCGCTACCGGCTGCGGCGATGTGCGCCGCGATCGAGCGGACAGCCGCGTAGCGCTCGCGATCGTAGTCGTTGTTCGCGTACTCGATGCCGGTCTGCGCGATCGCGCCGAGCCGCCGCGCCCACTCGAGCCAGTCCGGGTCCATGAGATGCGATTGAAGCATCATTCGCGCGGGAAGCGCTACAGTGCGCACGCGCCATGCTCACCGAGGCGATCGAAGTCTACCGCTCCGCGCGGCTCGCCGATTGCGACGAGCGCGCGTTCGTGCTGACCGCGATCGGGGTCGCGCACGAGCTGGTGCGCGAGGGCGACCACTACCTGCTGCGCGTCGACCCGCAGGCCGCCGCCGCCGCTCGCGCGCATCTCGCGCGCTACGAGGACGAGCGTCGCACGCCCCCGCCCCCGAAGCCTGCACCGCCGCCGCTGCACTCCTTTGCGTGGCTCGGTTGCGCGGTGTATGCGATGGTGCTGTTCGGCGTCGCGTACGCGGTGAGCAACGGCCTCGGACGGCTCGATGCGTTCTCGCGCGGCGAGCTCAACGCCCTGCAGGTGCAGCACGGCGAGTGGTGGCGGGCGTGGACGGCGCTCACGCTGCATCTCAGTTGGAACCATCTGCTCGCAAATCTCGGGGCCGGAGTGTGGTTCGGGTACCTCGCCGGACGCCTCCTCGGTGCCGGAGTGGCCTGGGCGCTCATCGTTCTGGGGGCCGGCGGCGCAAATCTCCTGGAGGGGCTGCTCGCCACCCCCTCGGACCGTGCAGTGGGCGCCTCGACCGCGGTATTCGCGGCCCTCGGAATCATCTCGGCGCATTCCTGGTGGCAGCGACGCCCGCTCGCCCAGCACTGGGCGGTGCGCTGGAGCCCGCTCACCGCCGGCGTCGTGCTCCTCGGCTGGCTCGGCACCTCGGGGGAGCACACCGATGTCTTCGCGCACCTCGCCGGATTCGCCTGCGGCGTCGCCCTCGGGGCCGTGGCGGCGACGCGGCGTGCCGAGCGGGCGCTGCGCACGGTTCCGCAGCCGCTCGCCGGTGCGCTCGCGCTCGGGGCCATGGCGCTCGCCTGGACCCTCGCCCTGCGCAATTGAGCTTGGAACTCGCACGCCCAGCCTGCACACTAAATTGAACTGCGCCCATTCAAGGGGGAGAGCGAGCCTTGCACGAGATGACCGCGGAGCAGAGCACCGGCACGCTCAAGATGACCGGCCGGGAGCTCATCTTCAGCCTCGGCACGCTCATCGCCATCGTGGTCATCGTGCAGAGCTTCTATGCGACCCTGGTGCGGCCGCGCGCGGCCGCGATTCTCGCCGAGCCGCCGGTGTCGATCTCGCAGTCGGGACAGAAGGTGGAGCGCGACCTGCGCTCGTTCTGGATCATCATCAAGGACTACGAGCAGGAGACGGCGATCATTCTCGCGTTCTGGTCGCTCTCTCTTCTCGCGTATCAGGGCCGTGCGGTGGCCCGCAACCGGCGCCTGCTCGAGAAGCGCTTCATCGAGGTGAGCGACGGCCATGTGGTGCTCCCCGAGGACGCCCGCGCGCAGGGCCGGCCGCTCGAGGCGCTTGCGCCCGTCGAGCGCGAGATGCTCCTGCCGCGCACGCTCTCCCTCGCGCTCAACCGCTTCGGCGCGACGCGCAGCGTGCAGGATGCGGCCGAGGCAGTGCGCGATGAGTGCGAGTTCGAGCTCTCACGGCTCGACTCGCAGCTGTCGATGATCCGCTTCACGGCCTGGGCGATACCGGCGATCGGGTTCGTCGGCACCGTGCGCGGCATCGGCCGCGCGCTGCAGGAGGCGCAGACCGCGGTCACCGGCGACATCAGCGGCGTCACGCTCGGCCTCGGGGTGACGTTCAACGCCACGCTCACCGCACTCGTGCTCACGATCGTCGTGATGTTCTGTCTGCACCAGCTGCAGCAGGCGCAGGACCGCCTGGTGCTCGACACGCGCAGCTACGTCGATCGCCACCTCATCCGGCACATGCGAGTCGTGTAATGCGTTCCCACCCGTTGCTCGCCTTCCTGGTCCTCGCGTCGCTCACGGCTCAGGGGGCAGCTGCCGCCTCTGCAAGCCCGAATTTCAGCGTAGCGCAGGTGCTCACCTACCCGTTCGTGAGCGGGCTCGTCGCGGCCGAGCGGGCCGATGCCATCGCGTGGGTCTCCGACGTCGAGGGCGTGCGCAACGTGTGGGTCGCGCGCGGGCCCCGGTTCGTGCCGCGTGAGGTCACGCACTACACCGAGGATGACGGCCAGGAGATCACCCAGCTCACGTTCTCGCCCGATGGCGCTCGCTTGCTCTTCGTGCGCGGCGGCGATCACGATGCGAACTGGCCGGCGGAGGGCAATCTCGCGCCGGATCCCACATCCTCACCCGTCCAGCCGGTCGTGACCATCTGGAGTGCGGCGCTCGCAGGAGGCGCGCCGCGCAAGATCGCCGAGGGCGATGCGCCGCAGATCTCCGCGCGCGGCGAGCTCGCGTACGTCAAGGACGATCACGTGTGGACCGCCCCCCTCTCCGGGGCGGGCAAGCCGCAGCGGCTGTTCTTCGACCGGGGCAAGGACAGCGAGCTCGCGTGGTCGCCGGACGGCGCGCGGCTCGCATTCGTCTCCGACCGCGGTGACCACGCGTTCATCGGGGTCTATGTCTCGCGGGCACGGCCGCTCGTCTATCTCGCCCCGTCGACCGGCCGGGACGACTCGCCGCGCTGGTCCCCGGACGGCGAGCGGATCGCATTCGTGCGTCTGCCCGGGGCGGGCGGACCGCCCGAGCCGATCCTCACGCAGATTCCACACCCCTGGTCGATCTGGGTCGCAAGCCCGGTCGACGGCACCGGACACCGGGTATGGCAGAGTCCGGATACGCTCGCCGGATCGTTCCCGGACGACGAAGGTGGCGCGCAGCTCGATTGGGCGCGCGGCGACCGGCTCGTGTTCTTGGCCTACCTCGACGACTGGCCGCACCTGTACTCGCTGCCGGCGAGCGGCGGCCGAGCGACGCTGCTCACGCCGGGCGCATTCATGGTCGAGCACGTGGCGCTGAGCCGCGACCGCGCATTTCTCATCTTCGACGCCAACACCGGCGGCTCGCCCGGCGACGGCGACCGCCGTCACCTGCTGCGGGTCTCGGTCGATCGGGCCGATGCGCGCGAGCTCACCTCGGGCAGCTCGCTCGAGTGGACGCCGGTCGCCGCCTCCCGCGACCGGGTTGCGTTCGTGACCGCCGGAGCACGCGAGCCTCCCTCCGTCGGAATCGTCGCGACCGACGGCACACGGCGCGCAGCGATCGCGGTCGCGCCGCTGCGCGCGGACTTTCCGCTCGCCGCGCTCGTCACGCCGCGACCCGTCACGTTCCGCGCAGCCGACGGAATGCTCGTTCATGGTCAGCTCTTCGAGCGTGCAGGGGCAGCGTTTACCGGCGCAGCGCGGGCGATGCCGGGCGTCGTCTTCGTGCACGGCGGTCCGCCGCGGCAAATGCTGCTCGGCTGGCACTACATGGCCTACTACAGCAACGCCTACGCGGTGAACCAGTATCTCGCCACGCACGGCTTCGTGGTGCTGTCGGTGAACTATCGGCTCGGTATCGGCTACGGACGCAAATTCCATCAGCCGGCCGGTGCGGGACCGGCCGGGGCGTCCGAGTACCAGGATGTGCTTGCGGGCGCCCGCCTCCTGCAGACGCTCCCCGAAGTCGATCGCACCCGTATCGGGATCTGGGGGGGCTCCTACGGAGGGTACCTGACGGCCCTCGCGCTCGCGCGCAACTCGGATGTATTCAAGGCCGGGGTCGATATGCACGGCGTGCACGACTGGTCGCGGCTGCTCGACGCCTGGGTCGGGTGGAAGACGGAGACGCGTTACGAGCGGGGCGACCACGACGAGGCGGTGAAGGTCGCCTGGAGCGCATCGCCCGATGCCTATGTCGGGCGCTGGCGCTCGCCGGTGCTGCTCATCCAGGGCGACGACGATCGCAATGTGCCGTTCGCGCAGACCGTGGATCTCGCGCGCCGGCTCGAACTGCGGCACGTGCCGTTCGAGGAGCTCGTGATCCCGAACGAGATTCACGAATTCCTGCGGCACGCGACCTGGGAGCGCGTCGATCAGGCGACGGTGGAGTTTCTCGCGCGGCAGCTGATGGCGCGCCCCGCTGCTCCCGCTGCTCCCGCTGCTGCGCTCGCGCCGCAACGCGCGCGCCACTGAAGCGCGCTGCCGCTCAGCGTCGCCGCCCCGGGTATCCGACGAGCTCGACGTATCCACGTCCAGCGAGGGTGCGGCCGCCGCTCGCGCCGGCCACGATCACCTCGCCTTCCCAGTAACGGGGCGTCGTCTCGAGCTCCTGATCGGCGAGCACCGGAATGACCGCGACATCGAGGCCGACCGCCGGCACGCGGATCCGCCACCGGCTCGGGTAACGCGCACCCTCGGGACTCACCCAGTGCCGCTCGACCTCGATTTGCACCTGTGAGCTCGCGAGCGGGCGCGTGCGCCCGCTGGAGTCTACCCACGTGCCCGCACTGTGCGCATCACGCGCGTCGTGCGCATCGCGCAGTGCGTAGAACATGAGGGCGCTGCCGTCGTCGAGCTGGAGCCCGAACCAGTCCCAGCCGCGCTGCTGCGGAGCAAGCGCGGAAGTCCCCCACTCCCGGTCGAGCCATGCAAGTCCCGAGACCGGCAGCCTCTGCCCACCGCGCACGAGCTCACCGCGCGCCGCGAGTCGCGGCACGGAGTAGTAGTAGCTTGCAGCGCCCGGCACATCCGACTTGACGCTGAGGCCGCGATCGCCGTTGAGCACGGGCGGTGAGAGCGCGTGCAGCGCAAGGGACAGTCCGTATACCGCGTCCGCCGCGTGAAGCTGCCAGTCGCCCGGCGTGGGCTCCGCGAGCGACCAGCCCTCGAGCCACACGCGCACCGGCGGACCGTGCGCGCCGGCGAGTCCCAGTGCGTCGCGCGCGAAGCGCTGCGCAGAGTGGAAGCGGCCGCGCTCCAGGTCCGTGATCGCAAAGTGGGCCGCGTAGATCTGACGCGTCCGCCAGGCCGACCGGTTGGCCGCGCCGCTCGATGCGGCATCCGGCGCGCTCACCGGCGCGGGGGGCACGATCCCGATGCGAAAGAACGTGAGCTCGAAGCCGAAGCGCGCGCCGCGCGGCGTCTGCAGGTGGCCGGTCACGTACCACCACTCGTTGCGGTAGTGGGGATGCGGGCCATCGTCCGCCGGAAACGCGAACGCCCGCGGCTCGATGGCGCGCGCGAACCCGCGATCGGAGCCGCCCGGCCGCAGCACATCGAGCCCCGTCCGATCGGCTGCGACGGCGAGCGCGATGCCGAGCGCCAGCGTGCACGCGAGCACCGGCGAGCCGATCGTGCGCCCCAGGCGCAAGCACCCTCGAGTGGGCGACACGCCCCTATTCCTCCCGCATCTCGGTCGCCACGGGCGCGTGCGCGCTGCGCCACGCGGGATAGAGGCCGGCGATGAGCGCCGCGGTGACCGCGAGCGCGAAGGCAGCCGCGAGCTGCACGGTGGAGAAGTGGAACTCGATCCGCCAGCCGAAGGCGCGCCGGTTGACGACCTCGACGAGCAGGAGCGCCGTGAGAAGCCCCGCGGGGACCGCGGCGAGGAACGCGACGAGCCCCATGAACAGTGTTTGCGCCTCGATGAGCGCGCCGGCCGCATGCGGCGTGAGCCCGAGCGCGCGCAGCACGCCGAGCTCGCGGGATCGCTCGAGCTGCCAGGCGAGGAGGCTGCTCAGAAGTCCGATGGCTGCAACGCCCGCCGCGAGCCAATTGAGGACTCGCGTGATGAGGAAGGTGCGGTCGAAGATGCTCATCGAGAGCGCCCGCACATCGGCGTTCGAGTCGATGAGCAACGCCTGGCGGCCGGCCGCCGCGCGATAGAGCGCGGGAATCACCGCCCGCGGCGTGGCGCCGGGCGAGAGATACAGACCGAGCGCGGTGAGCCCATCGTCCGCCCACCAGCGCCGGTAGATCGCCCCGTCCATGAGCACGGCGTCGCGGTCGGTGCCGTACTCGCGATAGATCCCGGCGATGAGGAATGATCGCGGCCCGGCCGCAGTGAGGAGCGTGAGCCGCTCCCCAGGGTGCAGCCGCAGCCGCCACGCGAGCGGCTCCGCCGCGAGCACGGCGCCCGCCTTGAATGCCGGCCACACCGGCGTGCGCAGGCGTGCGCGCAGGTCGATCCCGGCGTAACTTTCCGGCGCGAGCGTGAGCGCATCGACGCTGATCGGGCCGCGCGGAGAATCGACGGTGACGCGCCGGCTCGCGCTGAAATGCGATACGCCGCGGACGGCCGCGAGCGCCGCGACGAGGCTCGGTTCGAGCCGGCGCTCGGGGCGAGCGAAGCCCGGTCCGGGGGCCGAGACGTAGACATCCGCGCGGAGAGTCTGCTTGAGCCAGTCGTGGAGCGACACGCGAAAGCTCCCCACCATGATCGACACGCCGATCATCGCCGCGACCGCGAGCCCGAGGGAGGCCACGGCGACGCCGGTGCGGCTCAACGAGGCGGCGATCTCGGCGAAGGCGAGCCGAGCGACCGGGCTCACGTGCCCGGCGAGGCGCGCCGCGGCGCGCGCCGCTCCGGCGAGCAGCGCGGGGGTGAGTGCCGCGACGCTGAGGAGCAGGAGAAACAGCGCGACGAACCCCGCGGCGAGGCTGCGGGTGGAGCCGGCGACGACCGCGGCCGCGGCGAGGGCGAGCACGAGGCTCATCGCGAGGAGCCTCCGCGAGAGTGCGTGCGCGCGTGCTTCGATCGAGGAGCGCTTCAAGCCGAGGAGCGGCGTCACGCTCGCGGCCTCGAGCGCCGGCAGCGCGGCGGCGGCGAGCGCCGTCAGCATGCCGGCCGCCAACGCCTCGATCACGGCGCGCGGGGTGAGCGAAACGGAGGTCACCGCGACCACGAAGTACAGATCGTTGACCGTGCGCGAGACGAGCGCGAGGAGCCCGTGCGCGAGCGCGAGCCCGGCGCCGAGCCCGGCGCCGGCCCCGAGCGCGCCGAGCACCGCGGCCTCGGCAAGCACGAGCCCGAGGATCTCGCCCCGGGTGGCTCCGAGGGCGCGCAGCGTCGCAAACGTCCTGCGGCGCTGGAGTACGGCGAAGCTCACCGCACTGTAGATGAGCAGCACGCCGACGAGGAGCGCGAGCAGACTCATCGCCCGCAGATTCGCACGGAACGCGCGCGTCATGTCGAGGCTCGCTGCGGCCGTGCGCCCGGCGGGCTCGAGCTCGACCCCGGCGGGCAGCTCGCGGCCGAGCTGCGCGAACGCCGCCTGCGCCACGGGCCCCGCCGGCACGCGCAGCTCGATCCGCGTGAGCCGACCGCGGAGCCCGAGCCACACCTGCGCCTGGGCGATATCGGTGAGCAGCAGCGATGCGCCGCCCTCCCCGCCCTCGTCCGGCGCCGCGATTGGAACCGCCCGCTCCAGATGACCGCTCACATCGATCTCGAAAGGGAGCCCGGCCGTAAGTCCGAGCGCGCGCGCGCTCGATGCGCCGACGATCACCGCGCCGGGCTCGGTGAGCCAGCGCTCGAGCCCGCCGAATCCGCGCACCGCGCTCGTAGCGAG
>Ga0335072_10013663_pt1 | contig 11561 bp, 8 predicted proteins | sample Lox_Sample_21_FD_206725 | JGI IMG/M metagenome (GOLD analysis project Ga0335072, IMG submission 206725) | Soil microbial communities from Loxahatchee National Wildlife Refuge, Florida, United States - Lox_Sample_2.1 | ecosystem: Environmental > Terrestrial > Soil > Wetlands | place: USA: Florida...
AGGCGCGCTGGGTCGACTTCGACAACGACTACAAGACGCTCGAGACGCCCTATATGGAAAGCGTCATGTGGGCGTTCAAGCAGCTGTGGGACAAAGGGCTGATCTACCAGGGCTTCAAGGTCCTGCCATACTGCTGGCGGTGCGAGACCCCGCTGTCTAATCACGAGCTGCGGATGGATGAGGACACCTACCGCGACCGGCAGGATCCATCCGTCACCGTTCGGTTCAAGCTGGAGACGGGGGAATGGCTGCTGGCATGGACCACCACGCCGTGGACGCTGCCGTCGAACCTGGCCGCCGCCGTCGGCGCGGACATCTCTTACACGGTCCTGGAGAAGGACGGCGAGCGTTACATCCTGGCCCGCGACCGGCAGGCCGCTTACGAGCGAGAGCTTGAAGGCGCCGCCGTGGTCGGGACGCTGACCGGCGCGGAGCTAGCGGGCCGGCGGTATGAGCCGTTGTTCCCCTACCTCACGGATGCCGGCCGGTTCGGCACGCAGGACGCGTTCCGCGTGATCCTCTCGGACGAGGTGACCACGGAGGACGGTACCGGCGTCGTGCACATGGCGCCTGCCTACGGCGAGGCCGACGCCGCCGCGTGTAACGCGGCCGGGATCCCGACGGTGCTGACCGTTGACGAGCATGCGCTGTTCACCTCGGTCGTGCCCGACTTCGAGGGCCAGCACGTCTTCGACGCCAACGGGGGGATCACGGCCATGCTGCGCGAGCAGGGCAGCCTGGTCCGGCGCGAGGCCTACACCCACTCCTACCCGCACTGCTGGCGCTGCCGGAACCCGCTGATCTACAAGGCAGTGTCCAGCTGGTTCGTCGAGGTGACGAAGTTCAGGAACCGGATGGTGGAGCTGAACCAGGAAATCACCTGGGTGCCTGAGCACGTGAAATACGGCCAGTTTGGCAAGTGGCTGGAGAACGCGCGCGACTGGTCGATCAGCCGGAACCGGTTCTGGGGCTCGCCGATCCCGGTCTGGCAGAGCGACGACCCGAACTACCCGCGGACCGATGTGTACGGGTCGCTTGACGAGCTCGAGCGTGACTTCGGCGTCCGGCCCGACGACCTGCACCGGCCTGGCATCGACAACCTGACCAGGCCGAATCCGGACGACCCGACCGGCAAGTCGACGATGCGCCGGGTACCTGAGGTGCTGGACTGCTGGTTCGAGTCCGGGTCGATGCCGTTCGCCCAGGTGCACTACCCGTTCGAGAACGCGGACTGGTTCGACAGCCACTACCCCGGCGACTTCATCGTCGAGTACACGCCGCAGACCCGGGGCTGGTTCTACACGTTGCATGTGCTGGCGACCGCTCTGTTCGACCGCCCGGCATTCAGGGACTGCGTCTGCCACGGCATCGTGCTCGGCAGTGACGGGCTCAAGATGTCCAAGAGCCTGCGCAATTACCCGGACGTCAACGAGGTCTTCGACACCTTCGGCTCGGACGCCATGCGGTGGCTGCTGATGGCCAGCCCGATCCTGCGCGGTGGCGACATCGCAGTCTCGCTGCCTGGCGTCCGGGACGCGGTCCGGCAGGCGATCCTGCCGCTGTGGAACTCGTACTACTTCTTCGCGCTGTACGCGAACGCCGAGTCGTACGAGGCGAAGCGATCGACGGCGAGCCCGCACGTGCTGGACCGCTACATCCTGGCGAAGACCCGGGGCGCGGTCACCCAGATGGAGCAGCTGCTCGACGTGTACAACGTCGGCGGCGCCTGCCAGGAGCTGCGCGAGTACCTCGAAGTGCTCACCAACTGGTACATCCGCCGCTCACGGGACCGGTTCTGGGCCGGCGACACTGACGCGCTCGACACTTTGTGGACCGTGCTGGAGGCGGTCTGCCGGGCAGCTGCGCCGTTGCTGCCGCTGACGACGGAAGCAATCTGGCGCGGCCTGACCGGTGCGGAAAGCGTGCACCTGGCCGACTGGCCGCGGCTGGAATCGTGGCCGGCCGATGACGAGCTTGCCAGCGCGATGGACCTGGTCCGCGCCGTCTGCAGCACCGCGCTCGGCCTCCGGAAGGCCCGCCAGCTGCGCGTCAGGCTGCCGCTTGCCCGGCTCACTGTCGCGCACCCGGACGCGCTGTCGCTCGCCCCGTACGCCGAGCTGGTAAGAGACGAGGTGAACGTCAAGGACGTGGTGCTTTCCGCGGACCCGGCCAGCCTCGGCACGTTCGAGCTAGCGGTCAATCCGCGCGCGCTCGGGCCACGGATCGGCGCCAAAGTGCAAGAGGTCATCAAGGCAATCAAGGCCGGGAACGTGGTGCGCTCGGGCGACTCGGTTACTGCCGCAGGCGTGGAGCTTGAGGCCGGTGAGTACGAGGTCCGGCTGGCGGCTGCGCATCCCGAGTCAACCTCGGCACTGCCTGGCAACACCGGCCTGGTCGAGCTTGACACGTCGGTGACGCCCGAGCTGGCCGCCGAGGGCACCGCTCGTGATGTCGTCCGTCTCGTGCAGCAGGCACGGCGGGATGCCGGGCTGGCAGTGTCGGACCGGATCCGGCTCATCCTCGGTGCGGCCGGCGCAATAGCGGATGCAGTCCGCACGCACGCGGATTTCATCGCGGGCGAGACTCTCGCGGTTGAGGTGGCCGTCGTGTCGGCAGCCAATGTCGAAGCGCCCGAGCAGCCTGTCGGCGACGGCGGATCGGTTAAGGTCGCCCTCACGCCAGTCTGACGGTCGTCCCGGCCTGACGGTCGTCCCGGCCTGACCGGCCAATCTCCCAGCAAATCCCTATAGAAACGGCTTTGTGTACTCATATACAATCCCGGCCAATAAGCTGCGCAGCGGCGGGAGTGGATATGAGCGGTCGGGCCCTGCGGTTGGTCGGCATAACTGCGGCAATGACCGGGCTCAGCCTGGCTGGGGCGCTGCCCGCGGCGTCGGCGACGCCGGGCGCGGCGTCGGCGGCTAAGCCTTCCTGGCGCATCGTGAAGGTAGTTGGCGTGAGCGGTGGGCTTAGCCAGTTCGCCAATGTCAGCGCGCCCGGAAAGGACAATGCCTGGGTTGGCGGGTTCATATGCGGCAGCCCCTGTTCTACGCAGACAGCGGCTATATATCACTGGGACGGCCATGCGTGGCAGGCTCATCCGGTCCCCCCGGCGCTGGTGAACAGCCCGTCGGCTCCGGTGGTGAGCGGCAGTTCGGCGAGCAATGTCTGGATCTTCGCTTACGGTGCCAGCAACCGCGAGTACGCCGCGCACGTAGTCAAGGGCCGCATAACCATGACCGAGCTTCCGGCCATGGTCGACATCATCAGCGCGCCAGTCTTCAGCGCGACAAACGCATGGGCGTTCGGTGTAAGCACAGCAGTGGAGCCGCCGGTCGGCCAGTACGGTGCGCACTTCAACGGCCTCCGCTGGAAGAAGGTCAACCTGCCGCTGGCGCCCTCCGGCGTCAGCGCTCTGACCAGCCGGAACATCTGGGTCTACGGTGAGGCGCTCCATCAAGTCACCGGCCAGCCGACAGCGTTCCTGATGGCCCGCTGGACCGGGCATGGCTGGCGGAAGGTCGCGCTGCCGAAGCTGCACCTCGGGACCGGTTACTTCATGAACCCGAACGGGATCGTCGCGCTCAGCCCGCGCAACGTCTGGGTTACCGGAACTCTCGGCAAAGGCCAGGGCATCGGCGACGGAGTCGTGCTGCTGCACTGGAACGGCAAGAAATGGACTCGGGTGTTCCCGCCCTACTCGCTGAGCGCGTTCGACACCGATATAACCGCGGACGGGGCCGGCGGCTTCTGGGTCACCGGCTATGCCTCGAGGGCGCAGCATTACAAAGGCCCTTACCTGCTGCATTACCTGCACGGACACTGGAGCAGACAGCTAGCTCCGACCAAGAGCGGCGGCGGTGCTCAGTTCGGCGACCTGGCCCTGATCCCCGGTACGACGCAACTGTGGGGCGCGGCCGAGCTTCTTAATGTGGCCGGCAGCCAGGGAGTGATTTACAAGTACGGTCGCTGACCGGCTTCCGCTGGCGCAGCTGCGCACCCGTCGCGGCGCGCGTCCCCAAATCGCCCGGCCAATTCAATTACGCTCCGTGCGCAAGAGCGCGCGCTCGATGCGCCAAGCGAGCTTGCGGGGGGACAGAATGTCGGATGGCGTCAAGAACGTCGGCGGAATAGGTACGACAGGCACGGGGACGGGTGGGTCGAGCGGAGCCGAGCCGGGGCGGCGCGAATTCCTGTACGCGACAGGCTCACTCGGCGCTGCCTTAGTCGCCGGCGGCCTGCTCCGCCCGGCAGTTGCTGCGCAGCGGCACGCGATCGCGGCTGGCACCGGGTCGGCCCGGCCAGCCTGGCTGTACGCGCGGGACACCACGCCGTCGACCGCGGACTGGAACGCGCTGCGGCGGAAGCTGTCCACCCATAAGCTCCTGCGACCCGGCCAGTCCGGCTACGACTTCGCCAAGGAGTTGTTCAGCCCGCAGTTCGACTCGCTGAGGCCTGCCGGCGTCGCCTACTGCAAGACCAACGCCGATGTAGCCGCCTGTATCAGCTTCGTCTCCCGGTTCTCACTCCCGGTTCGCGCCCGGTCCGGCGGCCACAGCTACGGAGGCTGGTCCAGCGTCACCGGCGGCCTGATCATCGATATCTCGGAGCTGAACTCGATGCACTTCGGTGCCGACACAGTGACCGTCGGCACTGGCATTGACCTGATCAACTTCTACAGCGGGCTGGCTGCTCGCGGCCGGGCTGTGCCCGGCGGGTCGTGCCCGACGGTCGGCATTGCCGGCCTCACGCTCGGCGGCGGCGTCGGCGTGCTGTCCCGTATCTACGGCCTGACGTGCGACAATCTCCGCTCGCTCGACATTGTGCTCGCCGACGGCACCACGGCGACCTGCAACCACACCAATAACAGGGGTCTGTACTGGGCTAGCCGGGGTGGCGGCGGCGGTAACTTCGGTGTCGCTACCTCGTTTACGTTCGGCACTCACAACCTGGGCAGCTTGGTCCTGTTCGGCCTCGGCTGGCGCTGGTCAGACGCCAGAAAAGTAGTGAAGGGCTGGCAGTCGTGGGCGCCGCACGAACCCGATGCGCTATGGTCCAACATGCATCTGTCCGCCGCCTTCGGCGGCGCGCCATCGATCGGAGTCGGCGGCAGCTTCGTCGGCTCGGTGGCCGGTGCCCGCGCGGAACTGGACAAGCTCATCAACCTGGTCGGGGTCGCGCCGACGTTCGAGAGCGTGGGCGAGAACAGCTTCCTCAGCGCAATGCTGCTCGAGGCGGGTTGCGCGGAGGTGCAGGGCTGCGACACGCCGCCGGGTGGCAATCTGCCGCGCGTACCGTTCTTTGCCAAGTCCGACTTCTTCACCAAGCCGCTGACCGAGGCGGGCATCACCGCGCTGCTCGGCGGCATCGAACGGCTGCGCGGGATCAGGGGCGCGGCTGGCGGCTCAGGCAGCATCGCGTTCGACGCCCTCGGCGGGGCGGTGAACCGTGTCAAGCCTGCCGACACCGCGTTCGTCCACCGCGACGCCTTGTGGCTCGCCCAGTACTACACCTCGTGGACGGCGCCCGGCTCGCGCAGCGGCATCGCGAACCAGAGCAGCTGGATTAGCTCGTACTACAACGCCGTGCACCCGCATGCCAGCGGGCAGGCCTATCAAAACTATCTCGACCCGAGCCTGTCGAACTTCGAGCAGGCCTACTACGGCACGAACTACCCGCGGCTTCAGATGATCAAAAGCGAGTACGACCCGAAGCCGCTGTTCACCTTCCCGCAGGCCATCAAGCCCTTACCGCCCACGGCCTGCCAGGCGGACATCGCGGACTGCTAGTACCGGCGCCAGTCATTGCCGTAGGCGCCCGGTCCCGCCTCCCATTTGCGGCTGCCCATCCTGCGTATTAAACTTTTCGGTTGTACAACTGACTAGTTTGGAAGTGGAAGTTAGCCATGATGGACCTCATTGCCTCGCACCGGCGCTCGCTTGCCGCTGCGCTCAGCGAGCTGACAGCCGACGAGTGGCGGGGAGCCTCGCTCTGCGCTGGCTGGACTCCGGCGCACGTGCTAGCCCACATGACCATGCCGTTCCGGATCTCTGACGCGGAGTTCATGGCTGGCCTGCAGCGCTGCGGCGGCGACTTCACCAGGTTCTCTGATGAGATCGCCGACCGCGACAGCATGCTCCCGCCGGCCGACCTGGTCGACGTGCTACGGACGAACGCGGACAATCCATGGGCGCCACCCGGTGGCGGCCTGGCGGGCGCACTGAGCCACGACGTGATCCACGGCCTCGACATCACCTGGCCGCTGGCACTGCCCCGGGAGATCCCGACGCACGCCATCACGAACGTGCTCGACTCGATCACCAGCCCGCTGGCCCTTGATCCGGGTGAGGTCCGTGCTGCCGAGATCAGTGCAGCCGAGAACGGAGCCGCGGCTGGCCAGACGACGCTGTTCGGGTTCCCGCTCAGCGGCATCCGGGTCCGGGCGACCGACCTCGACTGGTCTGCCGGCGATGGCGAGGAACTGGCCGGACAGAGCCGTGACCTACTGCCGCTGCTGGCCGGCCGCCTCGTTCCCCGTGCAAACTTTCATGGCCCGGGCGTGGCGCGAGCATGGACGCTGGCTGATCGATGACCGCGACGGCTGTCGATGACCTGAGCCTCACCTTCGCGGCGCTCGCAGATCCGACTCGCCGTGCGATCCTGACCCGGCTCGCGGCCGGCGAGGCAACGGTCGGGCAGCTGGCTGAGCCATTCGCGCTCACCCAGCAGGCGATCTCCAAGCACATCAAGGTGCTAGAGCGGGCCGGACTGGTCTCCCGCTCGCGTGCCGCTCAGGCACGCCCGTGCCGGATCGAGCCGGCCAGGTTTGACATCGCCGCCGAATGGATCGGCCGGCACCGCCAGGTCTGGCACGACCGGTACGACCGGCTCGATGAGCACCTGGCCGCCTTGCAGGCCGACGACCCGGACGACTGACCAGAGCCAGACAACTGACCAGAGAGGTGTCATGACGCAGCGCGGCGAGTTCACGTATCGGCGCACGCACAAGGCCAGCAGGGAACTGCTCTTCGACTGCATGACGCAGCCAGAGCATCTCAGTAAGTTCTGGGGCCCCGACGGCACCACCACGGCAGCCGATGGCATCACGGTCGATCTGCGGCCTGGCGGTGCGTTCGAGACGACCATGGTGAATGTTGCGGACGGCAGCCAGTACACGATGCGCGCGGTATACCTGACGGTCGAACGCCCGGCGAAGCTGGTCTGGACCGAGCCAGACATCGAGGGCGGGATGGTCACCACGATCACCTTCACCGACCTCGGCGGCGGCCGGACCGAAGTGGTCACGCACCAGACCAATGTGCCCGACGCGTTCGCGGGCGCGCAGGCCAGGAAGGGCTTCGAGACGAGCCTTCGCCGATTCGATGACTACGTCGCCGCGCTCACTGCCGCTGGCTAGCTAACGATCATCGGCCCTGTCGATATAGTTGGCCGAGGCCAAGTAAGTGTGCCATTCCTGTTGAAGCGTCAGCTGAGCCATGGTGCGCTGTTGCTTATCAACTGCGCGGACTGTGTTACGCGCCGGTGAGGTGTGCCGCATGGCAGAAGACCACCGTGAGCCGCCGGAGCGAGCTGGCGGCCTGCCTCGACGCGTTCCCGGAGCCAACAGGCGAACACCGGCGCAGATTCGCCGCGGCTACCTGCCGGTGCCCAGGTCAGAGCCGGCAGATGCCGGTATCGCGCCGACCGAGGCGGCTCCGTCGCCGGCTGACCAGCCAGCCGTAGCGGCCTCGCCCAGTCAGCCGCTACCTCCCGCGTCACCCGCTGATGCGTCGCCCTCCCCCACGATCATGGCATCGTCGGCTGCCAAGCTGCTGCGCGCGGCGCCCGCGTCAAACCAGGCCGCGCTCGTTGCTGCTGCGGCGCAGGAACTGGCTGCCCAGACCCAGCGGCGGGTCGTTCCGCTGCAAACGCCGGATTCGGTCTTAGCGCAAGCGCCTACGCCTGCCCTCACTCCGGTTCCGGCCGACGCCCGCCCGACGTCCGCGCCGCAGGCCGTTTCGTTCCCAGCTGTCGGGCACACCGGTGTGCGCCGCGCCTGGTCGGCGAAACGCTGGCAGCTAACCGGAGCGCTGCTGGCAATCGCAATAGTCGGGTGCTCGGTAGCAATCGCGATGGCGATCCGGCACAGCCCGGCGCCGCGCGCTCACCGGCCGGCGCCCGAGGTAGGCAGCCATCAGATCAGCACCGAGAGAGTTATCCGCAGCAACACCGCTGCGTGGGTAGCCAGCCAGGTTGGCCGCAACATCGAGATTGCGTGTGATTCAGCTATGTGCTCCGACCTGGCGCAGCATGGCTTCCCGCCGGGCAATCTGAACGTGCTGCAGCCCACTGCGCCCGATCCCTACGGCTCAGAGCTCGTGATCGCGACCGCCAGCGTGCGTAGCCAGTTCGGTACCAAGCTGGCTACGGTCTACGCGCCCGAAGTGATCGCTAGCTTCGGCACCGGCGCGAACCGGATCGATGTCCGGCTAATCGCGCAGGACGGGCCAGCCGCGTTCGGGCGGGCGTTGCGGGCGGACCTGCTGGCCAGGAAATCCTCCGGCGCTGAGCTGCTGCGCAACAGGAAGATTGTCATGTCCGCGGCCGCCCGTGCGCAGCTAGCTGCTGGTCAGGTCGACCTGCGGCTGCTGACGACGCTCGCGTTCATGGCCGGTCAGGATCCGCTGGACATCGTGGACTTCGGCAGTATCGCGCCGGGCGCCAGTCCGGGCGTGCCACTGCGCTTCGCTGACCTCGCCGAAACCGACTCGGCCACGCGGATGGCGGCGGCCGCGTACAGCCGCGCCCTCATCGCGTTGGTGCACGCCCAGCAGCCACCGTATGTTCCGCTGAGCGTCGCACCAGTCCGGCTGAATACCGGCCAGATCGTCCTCCGGATTGAATTCGCCGCACCGAGCCTGCTGGGATTGCTGTCGTCCTGACCAGCCCAGAGCCGTGGCTGGCGCACCGGCAGGCAGCTACTCGATCCGGGTCGTGACCGGCGTGGGCAGCTCGACCGTCCGGCCGACCGTGCACAGCCGGTCGTGCGACTGCCTGGCCGCGTCCGGCAGCACGGCGCGCGCCTTGTCACCATCCGGCCCAGCCGGGAACGTGATGCGGTAGGTAATCTCCACGTTGGTCAGGTGGTTGCCGTCCTGATCGCGCACCTTGTCGGCGTCGACAGCGATCTCGAACGCCTCAGGCTCAGCCCGGCGGGTAGTCAGGATGTCGACGTCGATGGCCGTGCAGCCACCCAATGCGACAAGCAGCAATTCGGTCGGAGTGAACTCCTCATCGCTCCCGGTACCGAACGCGATCCGGCCGCCACGGGAATTGACCGCGGCGAAGCGGCCGGCCGCAACGCGTTCGACGGTGAGACTTCGGTGCACAGATTCAGTCGCCATGACCACACGATGCCAGACTCCAGTGACTGCACGCGTTGAAGCACAACCTGGAACACCGCGCACGCGTCTGAAGGGCATGAGCCGTCTTCTGTCGCGCGCAGTGCTGGCGCTCGCTGCAGCAAGCATGAGTGTCAGCCTGGCGGGTTGCGCCGGGCAATCATCGCAGTCAGAGCACACGGCCACGGCGAGCCCGCTGCGCCATTCGGCCAGATCTCCCGCCGGGACCCCGGCGCTTGCGATCATCTCTGCTAGCGCGCGGGCAGACCGCCGTGCTCTGGAGGGCTCGCACCTGCTCGACCTCACCTGGCTGAGTAGTCAGCGCGGCTGGGCGCTCGCCGATGCGAGGTGTTCAGCCGGCCTGTGCCCGCGAGTGGCTGTCACCCGCAATGGCGGGCGGTCCTGGGAGGCTCTGTCCGTTCCCGCCAGCCTGAAGGGGAACTGGCAAACCGAGATCAGTCAGATCCGCTTCGCGACCGTCAAGGTCGGCTACCTGTTCGGCCCGGCCCTTTACCAAACGCGCGACGGCGGCCGGACCTGGCGGCGGATACGCAGTCGCCCTGTTGAAGCTCTCGAGCCGAGGGCGGGCACGATCGTCAGGATCGCCTACGACCACCTCGGCTGTCCCGGGCCTTGCAACCGCGTCGTCCAGACTGCCGCCGCGGGATCCGGCGCCTGGCACACGCTGCTGCGCATTCCGATTGCCCGCGCCGACGGCAACATCAGCGCCCAGATCATCAGAGCGGCAGCGAGAGTCATCTACGTCCCGATATATGCCAACCTCGCGAGCGGTGTGCGCGGCGCCAAGGCGGTGATCTTCCGCTCGATCGATGCGGGCCGGCGCTGGCAACGGCTGCCCGACCCGTGTATCGGCACCGGCACGGACACGCATGCGGCCGTGACACTGTCGGCCGGCCCCAGGGGTTACCTCTCCGTGTTGTGCGACTCAATCCTCGGGACCGGCCGCACCTTCATCCGGACCTCCCAGGACTACGGCTCCCGCTGGGGCCAGCCGCGGACCGTGCCGTCAGGGATGCAACTGCTGGCATCGCCTGGACCCGGCCGCCTCATGCTGGCCACCGGTGGCGTCAGCGGCAGCGGCCCGTTCACCTACCGCCTGGACGTCTCCCGTGATGGCGGACTGCACTGGACCACAGTAGTGACCGGCACAACGGAGGTCAGCCCATCCGCCGCCATACCCGCAGTCCTTGGTTTCGGTGGAGCGGGATTTGGCTGGTGGGCCAGCACCAGCCAGGAAATCTGGCTCACCCGCGACGACGGCCTCCGCTGGCGGCAGCGGCCGTTTCCCGGTTAAACGCGACGCGCGCGCCGCGCATGACGACGTCCGTGCGCGAAAGGTACTGCTATAGCCGTACTAATCGAACACAGACGCGAATTGGACCCTAGCGACCATGACATTAAGTGCTCACCCAGATACGAGCGGTAGCCTGAGGGCGGGACGGGTGTGTATCTGAAGAGGGGTGGATCCAAGAGCATCGGCAAGGAGTTGATCTCCGATGTCACCTGAACTTCTGTCACGCCACGAGCCCAGTGGACCTGCTGGTCCAGCGGGCGCGCCTGACCCAGCCGGACCCGGCGGTCAGCCATTCTCACCGCGCCCGTCGACCAAGCGACCGTCGAGCACGCGGCCCGCGCTCATCGTGGCCGGAGTAGCTATCGCGGCGGTCCTGGGTGGTACCGGCGCCGCCAGCGCCGCCACTGTTTCCGGGGCGCCGGGCAACGCGGGCTCTGGCCCCGGCAGCGTCTTGCAGGGTTCCGCCGCTGTCGGCGGCCTGCAAAGCCCTAGCCCCGGAATGGGCGCGCCTGGGCGCGGCTGGGCTATGCCGGTGCACGGCCAGATCGTGCTAGCTAAGCCCGGCGGCGGCTACCAGACGGTCGACTTCCAGAACGGAAGCGTCACGAAGGTAGACAGCACGTCCATCACGCTGAAGAGCGCAGATGGCTTTACCCAGAGCTACCCGATCAACGGCTCGACGATCGTCAGCGCCGGCCGCACCGGCATCGGCTCGGTGACGAGCGGCAACAGTGCTGTCGTGATTGCCACGGTCAGCGGGCACACGGCCACGGCCGTCAGGATCATCGACCTGACGATGCTCAAGGCCAGTCACCAGATGTTCGGGTTCGGTGCGGGCGCGCATC
>Ga0335072_10013664_pt1 | contig 11561 bp, 7 predicted proteins | sample Lox_Sample_21_FD_206725 | JGI IMG/M metagenome (GOLD analysis project Ga0335072, IMG submission 206725) | Soil microbial communities from Loxahatchee National Wildlife Refuge, Florida, United States - Lox_Sample_2.1 | ecosystem: Environmental > Terrestrial > Soil > Wetlands | place: USA: Florida...
AAAAATGGAACCAGGCCCCAGCGCATCTGAACCATTTCGCGCTGCCATGTCATGAGATTCAACCGAATCACAGGTTGGAATGATTGCGGTGCGACGTTCCAGGAGGGTTTTAGATCTGTGTCGGTGACTTCGGATGGTGGATTGGCGATGCCGAAATACCGGTATATCTGCTCCGTGGCAATGAACAATGTGTAACGACCGCACATGCCTTAATTCTACGTGTGAATCCTATCCGTACTGCGAGTATCAGCCAGTCTTACGCTCTGCGGCGGCGGGCGGTGACCGGTAGTCGGAAAAGGTCTTGTGCCAAGACCCGGAAAACGCTAGAGTTGTCACTATCCAAAGAGGCAATAGCCCATGCAGCCGTCCCCAACCGATGTCGGCGCCTCTTCTGCGCCAGTGAACGCAAACTTTGCCTTCAAAGCCGTCCGACTGGCATTGCTTTCATGTATCCTGGCCGCAATCCTCGGCGCATTTCTTATCTCTATTTCAAGCCTCTGCGACGAGATCGGGTTCTACCTCATGAGAGGCGACCCCGCTATCTTCCAATTGGCCTGGGAAAGACCTTCCGCGAGGAGCGGATACATCCCGGAATATTATTGGAACGATGTAGCCATCCGCCTCACCGGTGCAGATAGGGGAAAAGCGGAGCATCTCACGCTGACGCTTCGGGTCGATGCGCGCAGCATTGATTGTCGATATACGTTGTCGGGCCCTTCCGACGTCCTCACCGATATCGAAAGGCAAATGCTGAGAGACCCTGGTGGCGCCGTTGAGCAGCTCCTTGGCTCGGTTGAGGTCAACGGTCAGAGGCTCAGCTTCAAGCACCTTGACTTCGACCCGTCCTCAGGCACCACCAGCACTATCGTCATCGAATCGACCACGGCATCGATCCCGGATTTCTTGGAACTTACTTTTCGACCACCGCCCAAGACACAACATCTGGTCTTCGCCAGCAAGGATGTCGTCCTTGAAGCGACGAACTGGCATTCAGAGGATACCGACAACCTCATCCGGTCGGGTGAACCTGATCACTATCGCATTCAGGATGCAAAGGCCGAGTCGGTATTGAGGCTCCGCAGCGTGAGTTCCGAGGATACTGAGCAGCCTCTGGCTTCGCTCATACAACAGTCGGGGCTCATGAGCATCCCGCTGGCCGGCGATCTGGCCCAAGCATTCCTTTGGTCGATCCCCTACCTTCTGCTTTGGGTAGTCGCTAAGCGAGCTGTTCCTGCGACCCAGGAGATGTTACGGAACGCCGTCGTACTTGTACTACTCCTGGAGTTGGGAGTGGCGCTTATCAGTTCCCTGCGCTTCGATCTCGGTGCGCTGGCTGCCGACTGGTCCTGGCTCGAATCACTGCTCACGCGCGTCTGCGCGGTCACCACTCCAGTGCCGTTGACCTATGGGCGCGCTAGCACCTTCGTCGTTCTCCTTTTTGCAGGGCTTCTATGGCCTGGCCTTGTTCACCGCTATCTCCGTCCGCAAAAATCACCAGCCATCCTATCGCTGCGCCGTCATCCACTCGTCATCCTTGTGGTATTTCTGCTCACCGCCGGAGCAATTACCGCCTGGATTCAAGCGAGCGCCACCGCTAACCGCTTTGCCGGCATTGGCATGCTTCTCGGCATATCCGCGCTGGTTCTTTTCTGGATACTCTGGGAGCTCTTGCCGTTCTGGCTCGCGATCTGGAATACATTTCTCGGCGTATTTGCCATCGCCACACTCGCCGTGTGCACTGGGATTCCCAACTTCGTTTCGGCGCCGCCGTATTACCACAACCTACTGAAGGGAATCGCGGTATCGATCACCGTCCTTCTGGGCATGCGCATCGTAGTGGCTCTCCTGCGGCTTTCTGCGCCGCTCCTTGGCAGCGCCTGGTTCGACCGCATGCTCGCGCGTCGCTGGCTCCTCTACGGGGCGGCCATCGCTCTTTGCTTCCCGACTACATGGATTCACGATCCCAACCACATCTGGTGGGGAGAGATCGATCCTTTGGTCTTCGTCCTGCGGAACATATTTATCTTTGTTGTCATCGCCGCGCTGCTGAGGTTTCTCAAAGAGCTGGACGCACAAAACCGTTGGCCCGCACTGTCTGAGACTTCGATCGATTGCGGCATTGCCCTTGGCATCACCGCCTTCTACTCCTCTACCAGCATCTGGTTTTATTTCCCCATCCCGCTGATCGTCGGTTTCGTCATGCTTCGATGGTTCCTGTTCGCGGCTCCAGCCCATGCTTCGGTGGCCGAAAAGCTGGCAGCCGATTGGAAAGACCTTTTCAAGTCCGCGCTCAACTTGCAGCATGCCGAGCAGCTTGCCTCCGATGTAAAAAAAGGTCTCAAGGACAAGGTCGCCAAAGGCGAGATCGCGTGGCTCGACTATCAGCAGAAGCTCTCTCCCTTTCAGAATGACGTCGAATCTCAACGCGAAGCCCTTACCCGCGACGGCTGTCAAGTGGAAAAGTTCCTGTTCTCTTACAGTCCAACAAAGTCTTCATGGAAGAGCGGTATCAATGCGGCGCTCTATAGCGCTGTATTCGCGTTACCCTGGATTCTTTTTTCCATTCGCGATCTATTGAACCAGACCGGGTGGGAGTCTTACCTTTTGCTTTACTTCCTAGGCTCGGCTGCGATGATTGCTGCGCGCTGGACGCTCTATGGATTTTTCTTTGGGTACTTCTATGCATGGCTTCGCGGCCACAACGGCCTCGAGAAAGCTTTGTGCCTTTGGATTGCCGTTGTTACTCCGTCCGTACTAGCCGCCGTTCTTTCATCGCCGCTGGACAGCGCTTCGTTCGCACCCCTCCTATTCTGGACCCTCCAAGTATTTCTCCATTGCATGCTTCTTGGGTTTGTCGTTGGCGAATTGCAACCGTTGTGGGCGGCCGATTTATCCTGGCGGCAAATGCTCGACTTCCATAAATTTAGCGGTCTGTCGGCGTGGGGATCATCCTTTCTCCTCGCCCTCGGCGCTGCAATCACCACCGCCGTCTCTTCTAACCTTGGATCGCTCATCACCCATGGCCTCAAGTATGTGGGCGTCCTCCCGGCCAAATGATCCCGCAATGATTGCAAGAATTATATGATTTAAAATCTTACGCTTAGAAAGCGATTGCATCATTGACGGTGCATTTTCGTTTGACTTTACCCCATCACATTGGGCGAATATAAAGCGAATATATTTCGCCTATGCGCTCTGCCGCCACAATCCGAGTTCAGATTGAGTCCGCACTGGCGAACCGCTTCCCGTCGGCGCTCACACCAGCTCCAAAAATCATTCGTCCCACCGCTCCAACCGGTATTGCAGCAATCGACCATCTGCTGGAGGGTGGCCTACCGGTTGGGGCCATCACCGAGATCGTGGGCCCTGAGTCGAGTGGAAGAACCTCTTTGGCGCTTTCACTGCTGGCGGGAATGACGAGAGCCGGCAAGGTCACCGCCTGGATCGATGTATCGAACTCGCTCCATCCTGAAACCGCTGCTGAAGCCGGAGTCGATCTCACTCGGCTGATTTGGGTACGCTGCGGCGGCTTCAGAAATACGCACGAACCACAACGCCGGTACAGCTTCAAACTCGCAGAAAAATATCTTGCTCCTTCGGCTGTAAAGAACGCTTTGCGGGGCGGAGGCTTTGGTGCGCATCCACGCACGGAGACCAAAGGAATGCCCGATGCACTGAATGGATCGCATGATATTCATGCACTTGGGCCGCGCTGCGCAGAACCACAGACAAAACCTCGGCCTGTTCAGCAGGTCTTTCAATCCTCCCAGCCATCACGCAGGACGAAAGCAAAACCGAGCGTCTTGATTCGGGATCCACGTGCACAGATAAGACAGGCACTCTACGTGACAGACCAACTGTTGCGGGTCGGAGGCTTCAGTGCACTTGTACTCGACATCGGCAGCATCGCACCAGAACATGCTTCACAGGTGGTCATGGAAGTATGGTTTCGGTTGAGAGCTGCCGCGGAACAAGCGCAGGCCTGCCTGATTCTTCTGACTCAGCACTGCTGCGCCAAGAGCAGCGCCGAATTACTTCTGCGTCTTCGACCTGCACGGGCGCGCACGGATCGGGCCCTATTCACGGGCATGGAGCATCACCTTGAAGTGGAGCGCATACGATTCGCTCGCAATCCTACCAACCTGATCCCTTTGAAAAAACCTCCGGAAAGCGCTCATTCAGCACATTGGCAGAGCCGGACTACCTGGGCAGATGCTCTATGAGAAAGCACGAGGAGAGATACGCTTGCCTTTATGCGAGCGAGTTTCCGGCGCAGTCTCTGCTGCGGACCCGACGAGAACTCTACGATAAGCCTGTTGTCGCAATGGAAGGTGAGCCTCCGCTCGAATCTGTCTGTTCACTGAATAAAAGGGCGCGGAAGATTGGCATCTCACACGCGATGACACGGACAGAGATCGAGATGTTTCCTGAAGTTGTCGCGCTCGCGCGTTCCCGCGACGAAGAACGGGCGGCGCGGTTTTTACTGCTGGAGTGCGCAGGAGGCTTCTCCCCACGCGTCGAGGATCGCGCCAACGATCGAGCATTCCTTTGCGGAATCGATATTCAAGGAACAAACGGGCTCTTCGGTCCTCAGGAGGCGCTTGCACAGAAACTCCTGACGCGGGTTGAAGCTCTCGGAATCTCAGCCCGCATCGCCGTGAGCAGGAACTTTCATGCGGCAAGGTGCCTTGCGATGGGCCTTTCGTCGCGCACTCCGATTCAAGTCATTCAACCCGGTGAAGAAGCTACAGCGCTGGCGGAACTACCCGTAGCTGTTCTTGATTTGACTGATGATCAGGCTGAGACGCTCGCGCTGTGGGGCATTGAAACACTGGGTATGCTGGCTGCGCTGCCGCAAAAACATCTGATTGCGCGCATGGGCCAGGATGGGAAGCGGCTTTGGCAGTTGGCGCTCGGAGAGCGGCCACATCTGTTCCGTCCGTTTGAGGCACAGCTGGAACTCAGGGAACGGATTGAGCTCGATTCACCCATTGAAGCGCTGGATTCACTTCTGTTTGTAATCGGTCTGCTGCTGGATCGATTGATCCTGCGCGCACAGGAACACCTGGTAGCCTTGGCTGCCGCAACCGTTTCATTGGCACTGGACAGAGGAGGAGTACACACAAGGACGGTAACGCCGGCACAGCCCTCGAATGACAAAGCGATCTGGATTAAGCTTTTGCATCTCGATCTTGAAGCTCATCCACCCTCCGCATCGATTCTTGCAGTGACACTGCGAGCCGAGCCCGGCTGCACGAACAAACAACAACTGGGGCTGTTTGCTCCACAGGTTCCAGATTCATCACTTCTCGACGTGACTCTGGCCCGTATCCGCGCTGCCGTTGGAGAAGGAAACGTCGGGCGCGCCGTTCTCAGAGATACACATCATCCGGATGGATTTCGCCTCGAGCCGTTCACAATTCCAACTGGCCAACCGATCAACATTGCTCCCGCTCCCTTGCGGCCGGCGATGCGGCGCATCGATCCTGCGCACGCTATTTCGGTCACAGTGCTTAACGAATCACCGAAAGCATTCTTCTTCGGTAGTAAGCGCTACACAGTAGAACATGCCTTCGGCCCGTGGGAAACCAGCGGCGAGTGGTGGGCGGCGTCTTCGTGGAATTGGAAACATTGGGATCTTGTAGCGCGCGCGCAGGATGGGACTACGCTCTGCTGCTGTCTGATATGCGATCAAATGCAGGGCGACTGGCGGATGGTCGCCCTGTATGACTAGCGGGTACATCGAGCTTCATGCAGCGAGCGCATTCAGCTTTCTTGAAGCCGCATCGCTTCCCGAAACGCTCGCTGAGCGTGCCGCCGGGCTCGAGATGCCAGCGATGGCATTGCTCGATCACAACGGTGTCTATGGTTCAGCTCGATTCCATCACAGTGCAAAAGATCAGAAACTCCGCGCCCATGTTGGCGCGGAAGTCAGTATATCGAGCCTCGGTCCACGGCTGACACCTCCAGCCTGGTTACCTCATCGGCACAAGAACGAACCGGCACGATTGCCGCTGTTGTGTGAGTCACGCCAGGGATATCAGAATCTCTGCCAGCTCATCACGCAATTCAAGATGCGTGAAACCACCAAGGGGGACGGCGCTGCAAATTTCGATGACCTCGAGCAATATTCGCGCGGTCTGATCTGCCTGACCGGAGGTGAGGAAGGACCACTGGCTGCAGCCCTCGTGCGTGGAGGAATCGAAGAAGGGCGTAGATCCGTAGAACGGCTAATCCGCATCTTTGGTCCGGAGAACGTCTACATCGAGTTACAGCGTCATCAGGAAAGAACCGAAGAGGCACGCAATCAGGCTGCGATCCGAATTGCGGAGTCCTTACGTCTTCCGGTCATCGCGACCAATGGGGTGAAGTATGCCACTTGGTATGATCGCGAGATCCTGGATGTCTTTACTGCGACCCGTAATAAGGTCTCGCTCGATCAGGCAGGCCGCCTCCTTTGTCTGAATAATCAGCGCTATCTACGCAGTGCCAAGGAGATGTTCGCGCTGTTTCACGACCTGCCGCGAGCGGTAGAGAACTCCGTTCCTCTGTCGAATCGGCTCCAATTCGAACTGAACGATCTCGGTTATGAGTTCCCGCGTTATCCCGTTCCGGAAGGCGAAACGATGGACAGCTTTCTGCGTAAGCGTGTCGCAGAAGGTGTCGAACGGCGCTATGGCTCGAAGAATGATTGGAAGTTGCTCGAACGCGCCAACAAACAGGTGGAACGCGAGCTCGCGCTTATCGCCAAACTTGGCTTTGCTGGATATTTCCTCATTGTCTGGGACATCATTCAGTTCTGCAAAAAGAACGACATCTTGGTGCAGGGCCGTGGAAGCGCAGCCAACTCCGCTGTTTGCTATTCGCTTGAGATCACCGCCGTCGATCCGGTGGGCATGGACCTGCTCTTTGAGCGGTTTTTGAGTGAAAGCCGTAACGAATGGCCCGACATCGATCTAGATCTTCCCTCCGGCGATAAACGCGAGCAAGCAATTCAGTATGTGTATCAGCGATATGGCGAGCTTGGCGCTGCCATGACCGCGAATGTAATTACTTATCGCGGCAAGTCTGCCGCGCGCGAGGCCGGCAAAGCGCTGGGTTTCGATGAGGAAACCGTCGGGCGCATCTCCAGTTTGGTCGGCCAGTGGGAGTGGCGAGACAAGTCCGACACGATGGCCAACTCGTTCCGGGATGCCGGTGTCGATATCTGCCATCCGCGCATCGCAAAATTCCTGGAGCTCTCGATGCGCATTCGAGACTTGCCCCGGCACCTGGGCCAGCACTCGGGTGGCATGGTCATCTGTCAGGGACAACTGAATCAGGTTGTGCCTCTGGAACGCGCCTCAATGCCCGGCCGCACGGTTGTCCAATGGGATAAAGAAGACTGCGCAGACCTCGGCATGATCAAGGTCGATCTGCTGGGCCTCGGCATGATGGCAGTGCTGAAGGACTGTTTGGTATTGATCCCTGAGTTCTATGGTCACCAGGTTGATCTGGCGCAGTTACCCGAAGATGACGAGATTTACGAAACTCTTCAGCGGGCAGACACGGTTGGCATGTTTCAGGTTGAGAGCCGCGCTCAAATGGCGTCACTGCCGTTGAACAAGCCTAAGAAGCGGTACGACATCACGGTACAGGTGGCAATTATTCGCCCCGGTCCTATCGTCGGGCAGATGATGCACCCCTATATGCGGCGCCGGCAAGGGAAAGAACCGATCATCTATCCACATCCTTTGCTGATACCGGTGTTGGAACGGACCTTAGGCGTTCCACTCTTCCAAGAGCAGCTACTTCGTATGGCGATGGTCGTCGCCAACTTCACAGGCGCGGAAGCCGATGAGCTGCGGCGTGCCGTAGGCATGCGCCGCTCATGGGAGCGAATGAAGAATCTGGAAGGCAGGCTGCGCGCAGGCATGACGGCCAATGGAATCGACCCAAAGACACAGGACACGATCGTACAAAATATCAGCTCGTTTGCCGAATACGGCTTCCCTGAGTCCCACGCGGCCAGCTTCGCATTGATCGCATACGCTTCGGCTTATTTCAAGGTAAAGTACCTGGCTGCATTCACAGTTGCTCTTCTGAACAACCAGCCTATGGGCTTCTATTCGCCTGCAGTGCTGGTCAAAGATGCTCAGAGACACGGCCTCCGCATAAAGCCGATCGACATACAGGTTTCGGATTGGGATTGTACGGTGGAGCGCGGGCCAGATAGCAAGTTCTCCATGCGGCTGGGACTGCGCTATGCGAAGGGCCTTCGCATACAGGCAGCAGATGCCCTTATTGCTTCCCGCAAAGAGAAGGGACGGTTTCTTTCGGTGGACAATTTAGCGTTGCGTGTCCCTGCACTCAATGAAGCTGAATTGACTCTGCTCGCCAGTATCGGTGCATTGAATTGGGTCGACGGTGTCGCAGATCGCCGCGATGCGCTGTGGCAGATCAAATGGGCCGCGAAGTTAGAAGGACCGCTGCTCCGGCAACGCTATGAATGGCTGCGTGAAAGTGATCGGCTATTGCCTCTCGCCCGGATGACAGTCAAGACGCGCCTGGTCGTTGACTATGCCAAAACTGGCCTCACGCTCGACAAGCACCCAATGCATCAGTACCGCGAGCAATTACGTAACCGCGGGTTCCTTGTATCCGATGAACTGGCCACGCGCCGGAATGGACAACATGTCCGGGTTGCGGGCTGCGTTATAGCGCGTCAGAGGCCAGGCACTGCAAAGGGCTACATCTTCATTTCCATGGAAGACGAAAAAGGCATCGCCAATGTAATCGTCAGTCCAGAGCTTTACAAGGAGACTCGAATTACGGTGACGCGCAGCAAGTTCCTGCTCGTCGAAGGAAAACTACAGAATCAAGACGGTGTCATTCATCTAAAGGCAACCAGCGTGCGGCAGTTGCGTGGCGAGGCTCTCGCAGTTCAGTCGCATGATTTCCACTAAATTTACCGGCCAAGTAGATCCAGGAAATCCTTTTTCGAGCAGTAAAAGAACTTCCCTGCCTTGGACCCGCCACTGTGCTTTTCGCGCACAATTTTGCGCGATCGGATATCCAATTGGATCGACTGTGCGAAGCGCAACCCTTTCAGCTCTTCCATAATCTCTGACCATTCGCCCTGTAGCGCTTCGCGCCTTTGAAAGGCTTCCGTTCTCCGCTCGTAAGAGATCAACGGAGAGCGGATTTCGCGAGTCAATGCTGCATTGTCGATTTCGCGCAGAGCAAGCTTCGCCTCCAGCTTGCTCACCCGCATCTTGTAGCGGATGTCATCCAAATGATCCATTCCCGCAATTCTAGTTTGCTCGAAAAGAAGCCGGCAGGATTTCTTTGAACGCCGATGAGATGATAACGTGTTCATGGAGGAAGAATGGATACAGCATCATTGGTTGCATCGATAGACGCCGAGATTGCCCGGCTCCAGCAGGCACGCGCAGTATTGACCGGAGGTCCCGGAAAGACCGCCAAAGCACCGAAGAAAGCAGCAAAACGTAAGTTGAGCGCTGAGGCAAGGAATCGCATTGCCGATGCGCAACGGAAGAGGTGGGCAGCCACGAAAGCAAAGAAATAGCGATTTACATGGAAACATTCTCTTGTCCCGGCGAATCTTCGCGCCGGGATTTTTTATGCGCCGAGCTTTTGTGGGCCCGCCGTTCGATCGTCCCACTGTTCGTCTGAATCTGTATTGCACTTTTTACGAGATTGTGCAGATATATTTGTTAGTAGCGATAAGCCCGTTTATCGGTAGTTAGGCATATCACACTCGGGTGCGAGCAAGATACCGGCAATCTGCTGTTGGAGGTGCGCCTCGATGGGTAGAAAGCTATTAACACTGGCTGTTCGGAGGGGCCATGCCCGTCGCGAACGATTAGAATGTCCGAGGCGATCATCGCCCGTGAAGGAATCAGCTCTTTAATTCTTAAGTGCAATGAGGGAACAACGTGGCTGTTGATGCTGAGACTGTTGAAACTAAAGCCAACTACTTATTGCCTGATTCGATGACGAAGGACAGGGTGCCTGACTGGCCTCCGGACATCTTCTGTCTTTGTGCTGCGATCCTCCAGAACTCTGGCGCTTATTCACGCGTGATCGACGATGTCGGCTCGAAGTCAAGGAATGAGACCAGCAAACAACGAGCGAGGCGCCTGAGGAAAGCCGGTTTTGCATGGAAGAAATCTTTCGGCTCGGGAACGCCTCCGAAGATAGTTTCCAACTTATGGACAGAAGTATTCAAGGGCAAACGCACAGTGCTCAGTAATTTAGGAACCGACGAAGCATCCCTAGTCCGCAACGCATTGCTTGAACTCTTGGCTATTTCTGACGAGGCGTGCGCAGATCTAGGTATTTACAAACTAGACCCAAAACTGAGAGATGATGGCGGCTTAGGAGCGTTTTATTTCGAGGCCGAAAGCCTTTTTGTGAAGAGCATGTCAGCGCCTGGCGGGGCCACTCTGTGCAAGGGTATCCATGCCAGCCGGGCACGTGTGTTGCCGAAAATGCACACACCACAGAGTGGTCTGACTATTCGTTCCCTCTCGCATCATCTTGGCTATTGTCCAGGATCAGATATGCGTCCGAACTGGTTGAGCTTGGCTTCTCTTCGATCATCACATTCATTCAATCTGCTGATCATCCCCTGGCCAAGTGTTGTCGAGCCGTCACAGTTTTCCGCTTCGAAGAAGAAGGGACTCAGTGACGAAGTGAAAGCCGGAGGATACGGACTTTTCACCTTTAATCTGAAGAAAGGACCGTCCGTCGATTTCGTTCAATCGCTATTAGCTGAAGCCGAACAACGTGTGGGACATGTGGACGGAATTGTCTTCCCTGAACTGGCAATGACTGAGGCGGAATTCAATGAGATCTCGAAGGCAGTCGCTACGATTAGCCGATTTGTAGTCTCAGGAGTTGGAACGGCTGCACAATCTTCGGCGGGCACAAATGTAGCTATTCTCGAAGTGGTCGATCCGCTCCTCAAGGACAAAGTTGGGGACCATGTTCATGTACAAATCCCTCAGAAGAAGCATCACCGATGGAAGCTCGAAAAGAATCAGATTACCCAATATGGAATCGGTTCAAACCTCCATCCATTGGCCAATTGGTGGGAACACATTCAACTCGGCGACCGCGAAATATCATTTGTTTCGGTCCAGCCATGGCTGACGATGTCCGTACTGATTTGCGAAGATCTGGCGCGTCCTGATCCAGTCGGGGATATCATACGTGCAGTCGGACCCAACCTGATCATTGCCCTACTCTGCGACGGTCCTCAGATTGGTAGCCGTTGGCCGGGCCGCTACGCAAGCGGATTCGCAGATGATCCAGGTTCTTCTGTACTGACTGTCACTAGCCTCGGAATGTCAAAGCTTTCGCGTCCGCAGGATCTATCGAAAGATAAATCTGATACCGTCGTTCTATGGAGGGATGCTCGTTCAGGTACCCACGAAATCCCCTGCCCGAGTGGCAATGACGGAATCGTCCTGAATGTGACCGCCGAATACCATGAAGAGTGGACTGCGGATGGACGGGGTGATCGAAAAACCAGTGGCTATCCAGTTCTTTCGGGG
>Ga0335072_10013665_pt1 | contig 11559 bp, 12 predicted proteins | sample Lox_Sample_21_FD_206725 | JGI IMG/M metagenome (GOLD analysis project Ga0335072, IMG submission 206725) | Soil microbial communities from Loxahatchee National Wildlife Refuge, Florida, United States - Lox_Sample_2.1 | ecosystem: Environmental > Terrestrial > Soil > Wetlands | place: USA...
ATGCAGCACTTCCACGCCAATCTTCTGCCCGGCGGATATCTTTTCCTGGGTCATGCCGAGTCGCTTTACCAGGTTGACGATCGCTTTCACCTGGTGCACTTTCCCGGGGCGATTGGCTACTGGAAGCTGCCGGTCGGCTACAGCGCTGGAGGCACGCGATGAACAGGCTCGAGGAAATCCGTCCGCGTATCGACGCCATGGAAGCGATGCCGACCGTTCCGAGTATCGTGCAGCCACTCACCGAGTTGTTGCGGCAAGCTCCCGAACAAGTCCCTCTGGACAAGGTTGTCGAGTTGGTTTCTTACGATTCGACCATTGCCGCCCAGTGTCTGCGCATGGCGAACTCGCCTCTGTTTGGCAGGCGCAATTCAGAAAGCGTGCGCGGCGCAGTGCTTGCCTTGGGGATCAAGCGAATCGGGGCAATCGTGCTGGGCTGCTGCCTGAACCAGATCGTAAGTCCCAAACTCTGGGCTATGGACGCTCTCGGCTTCTGGCGTCACTCGATGGCCTGCGCCCTGGTCAGCAACCGGGTAGCGCGACTGATCGGATATCCCGACGCGGACAAGGCCTATCTGGCTGGCCTGCTTCATGACCTGGGCATCCTGGTCAATACGGTGGTTTGTTCTGAAGACTTCGGCTCGGTCGTACGGATAGCGCAGGAACGGCATCGACCGCTCCATGAACTGGAGCGGGAGCATCTCGGCTTTACGCATTGCCAAAGCGGCAAGATTCTGGCGGAGAAGTGGAAGTTTTCCCCTGACGTCATCGCCGTGGTCGAGTTCCATCACGACCCAAGCAGCGCCTCATCGGCGCGGCCGCTGGTCGCACTCGTCCATCTCAGCGATTTGCTCTGCCGCTTGCGCGATCTCGGCTATGGGTATTACGAAGCCATGGGCGTTGATCTCGCCGGCGATAGCGCATGGGCATGCCTTTTGGAAAACTATCCGAAGCTCGCCAATATGGACCTTGCCCGCCTCACGATGGATCTGGACGGAGCCATGGAGGAAATCACCAGCCTGGTGAGCTCGGTCTTCCAAACCAGCAATTCTGCTGCGCAGGCACACTGATCACGGATGCAAAACAAAAGTCGTGGTCGAGACAGCGCTCGGCACTTGCCTTCGAGAAATCAGCGGCCAACTAACTTCTGCAGTTCCTCTGGATAGCGAGCGCCCTGTACCGGGATCTTTGCAGCAGCGTTTTCTAGCTGCCGTAGATCCTCCGGCGCCAATTCGAGTGCTGCCGCCCCCAAGTTCTCTTCCAACCGATCCGGTCTGGTCGTGCCCGGAATAGGAACAATCCACGGCCTCTGCGCGAGCAGCCACGCCAGTGCAACTTGCGCATTCGTCGCCCCCTTCTGTTGCGCGAACTCGGCAATCAGGTCTACTACTGCGTGATTGGCTTTGCGATTTTCTTCGCTAAAGCGAGGCACGATCGTTCGGAAATCCGTTTTATCGAATCTTGTTTTTTCACTGACCGCTCCGGTCAGAAAGCCCTTACCCAATGGACTGAATGGAACAAGCCCGATGCCGAGTTCCTCCAGCGCGGGTATGACCTCCGCTTCTGGCTCTCTCCACCACAGCGAGTATTCGCTTTGCAGCGCCGTGAGAGGTTGGACTGCGTGAGCGCGACGGATGGTCTTTACTCCGGCTTCCGACAGACCGAAATGCTTGACCTTGCCTTGCTGAATCAGTTCCTTCACTGCTCCCGCGACATCTTCGATTGGCACCTCGGAATCGACTCTGTGCTGGTAAAACAAATCGATCACATCGGTTCTTAAGCGCTTGAGCGAGGCCTCCGCGACTTCCTTGATGCGCCGCGGCCGGCTGTCCACTCCGATCTGCTTCCCGGTAGTAGGATCGAGTTTGAATCCGAACTTGGTGGCAATGACTACCTGCTTACGGAAAGGAGCCAAAGCTTCACCGACAAGCTCTTCGTTGGTGAACGGGCCATACACTTCCGCTGTATCGAAGAATGTCACGCCGAGTTCGAAGGCTTTACGAATCAGCGAGATCATCTCCGGCTTGTCTTTCGGGGGACCGAAACCGAAGCTCATCCCCATGCAGCCGAGTCCAATGGCCGATACTTCCAGATTGCTCTTTCCTAGTTTGCGTTTCTGCATCGTTACTCCTAAAGAAACTTTAATTGCGCCACTCGATTCATGATGCCGCCTGTGCTCGCTGCTGCTCGCGCCAGCGAGCGGGTGGAATCCCTTCCCACGTCCGGAAGGCGCGCACGAACGAGTTCGCATCCTCATATCCGAGAAGGTAGGCAGCTTCATTCAATTCAAGAACGGAATTGTTTAGATAATGGCGGGCCAAATGGTGACGGGACTCTTCCAGAACAGATTGGAAGCTGGATCCTGCATCCTGCAAGCGCCGCTGCAAAGTCCGGTGACTAACGTGCAATGTCGCGGCGATGTCGTCAATGGTGGGACGCCGACCAGTGAGTTTTTGCTGTATCGCTCGGCGGACATGCTCGACAAAATTTTCGTTGCCATTCTCGCTCTTCAACTCTTCCTCAAGCTGCGGGGCCAGCATCGCCAGAAGTTCGGCATTGCGGGTCACGAACGGGCGCTGAGCATCAGCGGCGCGAAACACGATTGCGTTACGGGAGGCACCGCACAGCACGAAACAGCCAAAATGTCGCTCAATGACCTTCACATGCGATCGAGGTTGTGCGAACTCCACGCGAAGCGGCGACAGACGCCTACCTGTTCCGAGGCGAGCGGTGGAAAGCACCCAGGCAAAGCAGCATTCGACAAGCACATCGGGCTCGACCCCTTCGGCAAGAAGCCAGCGGAACTGAATGCTCCATTCTTCTCCGTCGCTTTCCTGGTAGATCTCTTCCGGGCAGGTGAGCTGTTTGTAGCGGGCCATTTTATCGATGGCGGCTCGGAAGTTCTCCGACGAGAGCGCCGCGAGGCCCACTGGTTGAAAGCGTTCCGTCTTGTTCTCTGTGCCCAGTAGCAGACCAATCGCCGGGTTGGGGCTGATTTGCCCCACTGCATGCCAAAGAGCAAACAGTTCCTCTGTGGTAAGAAGAACTCGCGCTTGATGCACATATCCCTGGGGAAGCCCGGCTCGTCGTAGGACCGCAGAGGCACGGACTCCCAGTTCTTCCAGTCGCGAAAAAGTACTACCGGAGAAGCGAAAGTGTTTGTTCATCGAACTACTCTGATTTACCGACGTGGATAAGCACGGCCGCGTCAAACTTCGAATAATATCTTTTCACGTCTCCCGCTCCGTACTTCTTACGAAACATTTCAACCACTGACGACACCTGCTCGGCGGCGGTGACAGGCACAGCTTCGACTTCGGCCCCCTCTTCTCGCGCATCGATCCGCATGTTCGGTTTTTTCAGCACATTCTTGTACCACTGCGTATCCGATCCGTTTACCGGCAGAAGGTAAAGCGCGCCCTCATCCCATGCGAACCATACCGGCGTAGAAATCGAACGTCCCGATTTTCTGCCGGTCACGGTGATTTTAATTTCGCGAGACGTGGAAAGCCGGTCTCTGAGACTGTCCATCGGCGTTGTCATAACACTCCTATGATTCTCTCAGGGCTTCGAAAACAACTCTTTCGCAATCATGATCGCGGTCATGGCGCTGGGCCAGCCTGCGTAAAACGCAAGATGAGTGATCACCTCGACCAACTCCTGCTGTTTCACGCCATTCTCAACCGCCCTGCCCAGATGAAACCGCAACTGATCCGGTCGATTCATCGCTATCAGTGCGGCAACCGTCACGAGACTGCGATCGCGTTTGGAAAGTTCCGCGCGCTCCCAAACGTCTCCAAAAAGCACGTGATCGGTCAGTTCGACCAGCTTGGGCGCGAAGTCGCCAATCATTGTCGCGGCGGCTGTGGGCTTTTTAGTCATGGCGTATCCTCCCTTGTCCTGCGGATAGGCGAGATAGACCCAGTGTGTTACTCCGATTTGAGCGACGCCATATCAATCGAGAAACGATATTTGACATCCGACTTTAGCAATCTCTCATACGCTTCGTTGACCTTCTGGATCGGGATCACTTCGACATCCGCGGTAATGTTGTGCTTGCCGCAAAAGTCGAGCATCTCCTGGGTTTCGGCAATCCCGCCGATAGGTGAACCCGACAAGCTGTGACGGCCCATGAGCAGACCGAAGGCCGCAACGGCCAGAGGCTTTTGCGGAGCGCCCACGAGCGTGAGGTTGCCGTCGCGGCGCAGAAGATTGATATACGCGTTGATATCGTGCTCGGCAGAAACTGCGTCGAGAATGAAATCGAAGCTGCCCGCATGCTTTTGCATTTCGTCGGCATTTCGTGAGATGACGACCTCGTTCGCACCAAGCCGCATCGCATCATCCTTCTTCTTGGGAGAAGTCGAGAAGACGACGACATGGGCTCCGAGCGCATGGGCAAATTTCACAGCCATGTGGCCCAATCCCCCAAGCCCGACCACGCCAACCTTCTTCTCCTTGTTGACTTTCCAGTGGCGCATAGGCGAATACGTGGTGATTCCAGCGCACAGCAAGGGAGCAGCCGCAGCAAGATTGAGGTTCGCGGGCACGCGCAGGACAAATCTCTGCTCGACGACGATGCTTTCGGAGTAGCCCCCAAAAGTGACGCCCCCCAGATGCTTGTCAGGCAGGTTGTACGTGTAGATCACGTTCGGGCAAAACTGTTCGAGACCAGCCTTGCACTCAGCACAAGTGCCATCCGAGTCGACCATGCAGCCAACGGCAGCAATGTCGCCGGGCCTGAACTTGGTGACCGCGCCGCCCACCTTCTTGACGCGGCCCACGATTTCGTGGCCGGGGATGCAAGGATAAACTGTAGGGAGCATGCCACTCCACTCGTTGCGGACCTGGTGAAGATCCGAATGGCAAATGCCGCAGTAGAGGATTTCGATTTGTACGTCTTGATCGGTCGGATCGCGCCGCGCGATCGTAGTAGAACCGAGCGGCGACGTCGCACTGGCAGCGGAATAAGCTCTTACTTTGTACATGCACTTACTTTAGATGCTCCGCGCGCATTTCGATATGCAAAATACGCCATTCTGCATGCAAGACCTGCCACTTCGGGTAAGTTCGGGATTTCCAGCCGATGGATCAGTGCGGGTTTGCCGGGTAAATGCGGCATGGTGGTCGATATCTCTCGAGATGAGAATCGTCTGCTCAGCGAAAAGGCCTACGGAGAAACGGTTGGCATCCATGATCTCCCCATTTTGGCAGCGATGGAAAGCCGGTGCTCTATACGATCTCCTCTCGCGGGAACTGGTCTTGTATCGCCTGCCTTGGGCCCATGGCAAAGCGGCGGGACCGGCGCTGCCCGTATTCAATTTCCTTTCGCCTTCCCGCAGTTGGCCGAATGTAGGCAACCTTTGACGAATCCCGCGCGAAATCGTGGGCATTACTGCTGAAGACGGCGGACAGTACGATTTCTAATAGTTGTACCAAAAGTAGCGCCCCTCCAATTTCCACGGCTCCCCTCCAGGAACCTTACGCCCGCGACGCGATGATGTTGCGCGCTGTGCGCCAATCTGGAGACCACAAAAGTACACGCTCGAATGACACATTCGCCCGGGGATTTGGGCCGAGTCACCTCGCCCGAGGGACTACAACCACGGTGAGCTAGAGCCACAACTGACCGGGCAATAGAGTGGTGATTGAGATGAGCTCGTCGAATTGCAGCTTCGAGCAGAGTTCGCGAACGCCGGGCGGAGTTCGGTCTTCGAAGGCCGCAGCGCTAGTCGTCATATTACTGGCTTGCCTGGCGCTCGCAGGTTGTGGCGGGGTGAGTTCATCCTCCGTAAAAAGCTCGCCGACGATGCCAGCAATCTCTTCTTTCACCGCGAATCCAACGGCAATCAATTCCGGCGCGAGCAGCACTTTGAGTTGGACGACCACTGGGGCAACCAGTATTTCCATCTCTCCCGGAACGTTCACTTCCACGTCTGCAAGTGGCTCGACCAGCGTGAATCCGACCGCAACGACCACCTACACGCTAACTGCCACGAACTCCGATGGGTCAACCACGGCAGCGGCGACACTCACCGTGAACGCTGCGGCGAAGCCGACAATCAATTCATTCACTGCGAACCCGACAAGCATCACTTCCGGTTCCAGCAGCACTTTGGGTTGGACGACCACTGGGGCAACCAGTATTTCCATCACGCCCGGGACGTTCACTTCCACGTCTGCAAGTGGTTCCACGAGTATGAGCCCGGCTGCAACGACCACCTACACGCTGACTGCGACCAACACCGCTGGTTCTGCCACCGCGACAGCAAAAGTTACGGTAACCGCATCCGGCGGCTCTTTGTCGATAACTACCACCTCATGCCCAGGTGGCACGCAAGGCGCAGCCTATGCCGGGTGCACGGTCGTCGCCAGTGGCGGAACTCCGCCGTATAGCTACTCCGTCAGCAACAGCGCAAATTTTCCACCATTACCAGAGGGCCTGTCTCTAAACGCCAGTAGCGGCGTCGTCAGCAGCCCGTTAATCGGAGGGCAAGGAACCTACACGCCTGAATTTATCGTCACCGACTCCGCAAGCGATCAGGCCACGCAGCAAATCGGCTTCGCGATCAACGGCAGCAATACATTTCTCGCAACAGTCTTTCCATCAAGCTCTATCTTTCATCATCGCGTGGATGCCGCCACAACTGGCTTGCCCGTCGACACTTCGCCCGCAGCCCCGATGTACAGTGGCTACTTATCCTCGACCGTCAAGCCGTTCTTCGGGAACAATTCCGGTGCGCCGTTTCCGAATGGTATTCCCGCCATCCAGGTCCCATACAATCAGCCAGAAGTCTCCGTAACAACCAAGGTCTATCAATCGTATTTCACCTCTGGCCCGATTCCGGCATACGCACCAGTCGAGGGCACAAGCCATTCGAACGGGGACCGTCACGTCCTAGTCTTCTTGGAAGCAGGAGGAGGAAATAATCCCGCGCTTTACGAGATGTGGCAGGGGATCTACGAGGACGGTCCGTGGACGGATTCCTCCAACGCACTTTGGCCCGATGCCAATTCGAATAATCTCACGCAGCAAGGCGAGGGGACATCCGATGCCGCAGGTCTTCCTGTTGGGCCACTGCTGGCGAACGCCGACGAAGTCATTGGCACGGGGACGCCAACCGCACCGAATGGAACAATCCAGCATCCCATCCGTTTCACGCTTAATCATATGTTGAACTACTGGGTGTGGCCGGGAACGGAAACGGCTGGCGTAGGCAGTTGCAAGGATTCGGCAGGAAACAGCATTTCAGTCGAATCAGAAATCTCTCAATCTTCCCCTCCCGCAAGTTGCAATATGACCGGACCTGCAGGCGAGATTTACAGGCTCAAGGCTTCGGTTGCCACTCCCAGTTGTGCAGCTACGAACCCGCAGGCGGCCATCATCATCACCGCATTCCGCAACTATGGAATCATCCTCGCCGACAACGGCGACAGCGGCGGATTGATCGGCACTCCCGACGCCCGCTGGAACGATAACGACCTGTCTTGTATCACCAGCCTGACCTTGGCGGATTTCGAGCCGGTGAATGTTTCCAGTCTGATGGTAAGTAGTGACAGCGGGCTGACCAGCCACTAACCGAAACAATCTCGGTACGAAAATCTGATACGTTCACGCATGGCGGCACCACGTATGCCGCAATCTCCCCTGGATTTCGATTTTTCTGATCAACAGCGCCAACTTTGCCGATGCCGCGCATTTGATGCAGCAAATTCAACAAGAGATGTCCCACGCAGAAATACATCGTGATACGATATTCAACGATAACAATTGGCTGTTGCGGAATTGACTTTCGGAACGCACAGTTTCTAATATAAAAATCATTCCCGTACCGTTCTGGCGTGGGACAACGGTTGAGTAACTCACCGTTGCCATGACGATTTTTATGATCAAAGTTACAGAGCTTACCAAGAGGTATGCGCGAACGACCGCTGTCGACCGGATCTCATTCGAGGTCGCTAAAGGACAGATCGTCGGATTTCTCGGTCCGAATGGTGCCGGCAAGACGACGACGATGCGCATGCTGACCTGCTTTTTGCCTCCTTCGTCAGGATCCGCAACAGTGGCCGGTTTTGACGTCCTCGAACAGCCACTGGAAGTGAAGAAGCGGACCGGATATTTGCCGGAAACGCCGCCCATCTATCCGGAGATGGCAACGTCGGAGTACCTGCAGTTTGTCGGGAGGTTGAAAGGACTGTCAGGTGCGGAGCTGGCAAAACGAATCGACTATGTTTGCGCGCGTTGCGCGATCGCAGACGTCAAAAACAAACTGCTCGGCAAGCTGTCCAAAGGATATCGGCAACGCGTGGGACTGGCGCAGGCCATCATCCATAATCCCGACGTCCTGATTCTTGACGAACCCACCGCCGGATTGGATCCCAAGCAGATTAACGAGACCCGCGACTTGATCAAAGATCTGGCAGGCGAGCACACGATCATCCTCTCGACCCACATCCTCCCGGAGGTTGAGCAGACCTGCGAGCAAGTGGTCATCATTAATAAAGGAAAGCTGGTAGCGACCGATTCCGTGCGCAACTTGCAGGCGCGGGCACGCGGCGCAGAATCCGTGCTCGTGGAAGTGGCCGGACGCAAGGGCATTCTCGAGCCCTCACTCGTGCAACACAAACTGGAGCAGGTGGCCGGGGTGAGCCGTGTTCTTTGCAAGCAGCAGGTCGATGCGCGCCTCATTTTCGAAGTGGAAAGCAAGAAGGGTAGCTTCGTTCGCGGCGATGTGGCGCGTGCCGTTGTCGAATCGGGTTGGGATCTGAACGAACTACGCCCCGCAGCCATGAGCCTCGAAGAAGTCTTCCTGCAGTTGACTGGCAGCGAAGAGACGAGCCAGCCGGAAATGCCAGCGGAGGTCGAAGCCTGATGAGAAATGTCTGGATTATCTGCCGCAAAGAACTGCGCAGCTACTTCGTATCGCCGGTAGCTTACATCCTGCTGATCATGTTCGGACTGATCTTTGGATATTTTTTCTGGAACGCGCTTGGTGCCTTCGTCTTCGAAAGCATTCAGTCGCAGATGAGCGGGCAATCGTTCCCTATGGACCTGAATGAATGGATCATCCGTCCGCTATTGTCGAACGTGAGCGTGATCGGACTATTTTTCATACCACTGATCACTATGCGGCTTTTCGCGGAAGAGAAGCGCACTGGGACGATCGAACTTCTAGCCACCTCGCCGGTTCGAGACATTGAAATCATTCTCGGGAAGTGGTTGGCGGCGATCGCGCTCTATGCGTGCTTGCTGCTTTTCACAGCCATCAACTTTGCTTTCCTGTTCAAGTACGGCCACCCAGATTGGAAGCCGCTTTTGGTCGGTTATCTCGGATTATTTTTGCTGGCTGGGGCACTGCTTGCGATAGGAACGTTTATTTCGAGTCTCACCAAGAATCAAATCATCGCCGGAGCAGTCACTTTCGGGGCGTGCCTGCTGCTTTACGTTTTTGGCTGGGTGAGCGGATATGAGAGCGCGACTTGGGCGCGGGTGCTTGCCTACTTGTCCGTTTCCAGCCACATTGAGTCCTTCGAAAAAGGTGTACTGGATTCCAAGGATGCAATCTTCTTTCTCACGCTGATTTTCCTGGGACTGTTTTTCACGGCGCGTTCCATGGAATCCCTGCGCTGGAGGTCCTGATTTCAGGAGATCTTAATGGCTAGCCAATGGATTAAGGCGAGACAAACGAAGTATGCGGCGTATGCGGCCACCTATATTCTGATCGTTATTGCCGCCGTCGTCGTGGCTAACATTCTCGCGGACCGCTATAACAAGTCGTACGACTCCACTGCAAACAAGCGTTACAGCCTGTCTGAAGAAACCGCAAAGATTGTTAAAGGCCTGAAGCAGGAAGCAACCATCACCTACTTCAATAAGAGCACCAGCTTCCGCGATGGCAAGGACTTGCTGGATCAATACGCCAATCTCTCTCCGAAAGTAAAGGTGAAGTACGTGGATCCGGATAAAGATCCAGAACTCACTCGCGAAGCCGGCGTCACGAACTTCGGTACCGCCGTCGTGCAGATCGGCACAAAACATGAAGAGGCCAAAAGCATGACGGAGGAAGGCATCACCGAAGCCTTCATCCGCGATCTGAAAAGCACTACGCGCACTGTGTGCTTCACCAGCGGCAGTGGCGAACACCAACTCGATGACAGCAATCGTGAAGGGCTTTCCCGCTTCAAGGAACTTCTTGCCAAAGACAGCTACGAGACCAAAGCGGTCGATCTGCTCTCCAAGGCCGAAGTCCCCAGCGACTGCACGACGCTGGTTGTAGCGGGTCCGACGAAAGACTATCAGGAGCCGGAAGTCGATGCCATTAAGAAATACGTGGAGGATGGCGGACGTGCGCTCTTCATGATGGATCCACCGCTGAAGCTCGGCCACGAGGAAATCGCCGACAATGACGAGTTGGCGAATCTGCTCGCGAGCTGGGGCGTAACCCTGGATAAAGATCTCATTCTCGATCTGAATCCGCTCGGACAAATTGCTGGCCTTGGTCCGCAAGTAGCTCTCGTCACCAGCTATTCTTCGCAGCCGATTGTCGAACAGATGCGCGGTACGGCGACCGGTTTTCCTCTGGCGCGATCATTGCAAATCAAAAACACCGACAAGACCAGTGTCCAGAAATTATTTGATAGTTCCAGCACCAGCCTCGCCACCGACAATCTCAGTTCACCACAAGTCAACGTGAAGGATCCCAAGAACAAGCAAGGACCGCTGACTCTGGCTGCCGCCGGAACCTACAACACGGGGAAAGGGAATTCGCAGGGACGGTTCGTAGTGATTGGAAGCTCGACATGGGCGGCCAATCGTTTCATCGACTTCAATGGCAACGACGATCTCGCTTCCAACGCCGTGAACTGGCTCTCCTCGGATGAAGATTTGATTTCCATCCGTCCGAAACCACCGGAGGACCGCCGCATCACCATGACGGGCGCGCAGCTCATCTGGGTGCGAACCGTCAGTCAATTCTTGTTGCCTTGCATAGTGGTGATCATGGGCGTCGGAGTGTGGTGGAAGCGGAGATGACCCAAACGACTCTCATTGAAATGGCCGGGTGAAACATGAAGTTTCGTGGTCTGCTTATTGCGACTGTCGTACTCGCAGCGCTCGTCGGGACTCTTTATTGGTCGGATCATCGCAAGCCAAGTGCCGAAGCCGCCAAGCCTGACGCCGACGTTGCTCCGATTCTGAAAATCGACGAAAGCTCCATCATAAAACTGGAGCTGAAAAAGAAAGACGCGCCGCCGATCCTGCTGACGAAGGCTGGCTCGGACTGGAAAATAGATGAACCAAAGCCGCTCGGCGCTGATCAGACCGCTGTTTCGAGCATGCTCTCCACCGTTGCTTCTCTGAACTCAGACCGGCTGGTCGAACAGAATAGTTCCGATCTGCAGCGCTATGGTCTCGATCATCCCTCACTGGAACTCGATGTATCGGAGAAAGACAATAAGACTCAGCAGCTGCTTCTGGGTGACAACACCCCTGCCGGCAGCGCGGTTTATGCGGCTCTCGCCGGGGATCCACGCGTTTTCACAATTGCCGAATATCACAAAACA